>Ga0065711_1037966_pt1 | contig 19297 bp, 11 predicted proteins | sample Hoacrofraction12_FD_59098 | JGI IMG/M metagenome (GOLD analysis project Ga0065711, IMG submission 59098) | Hoatzin crop microbial communities from Cojedes, Venezuela - Epithelial fraction 12 v2 (version 2) | ecosystem: Host-associated > Birds > Digestive system > Esophagus > Crop | place...
CCCCCCCCCCCATTCTCTCCATCTCCTTTGCATTCACATCACCCTCCTACCTCAGCACGCATGAATCGGACCAACTAATGACTGTGTATTCGCAACATGGCAGACACCATTAGGCTGATCGGAGGTGCGGCTGCTGAATTTTAACAGGCAATTTTAAACAAGGTAAGAAAAACAGATTCATCACGCTCCCGATTCTCTCATCCCCACCCATCTGCCATACTTCTGCCCTTGCCACAGCTCAACAACACTCGCGAAGTGCAAACACACTTCCCCCTCTATAAAACACAGAAGCGCACAAAGCAATGCAAATAGATGTTGCTGGGCAATGACTGGAGATGGAAGCGGCAGAGCCGGGCGCGTCCCGGAGGACAGGCAGCCAGGCCAGCGCGCGGGCTCGGGAGGGAGCACGGCTCCGCTCGGCGGGCAGCACGGCAGCCGAGGGGGCTGCGGGCGATCCCAGCTGCGGCTCCCCCGGCACGAAGGGAGCGTTGCTGAATTCCACGGCGGGAACCACGAGAGCAGCGGCTGCGTGTTCAGCTGCGCACAGGGGGTAAGATGGGGTTTCTAAAGGGCGTGATGGGAAAGAGCAAGGCAGCACTCAAGTGATCAGTGCTGCCAGTAGCAATGAACCAACACTGCTCCGCAACTTAACCCGGCATTAAAACACACTCGACCTCCGAAGAACCGCTTCTCCCACTGAGGATCTCGCTTTCTCTTCCAGCGTCTCTCTGCTCTGCTCCCTGCTGCCAATCATCACCTCCAGCCACCTCTCGAAGCAATCTGCTCGGCAAGCAGGAGGCAAAGCAGGCCGGGGAAGGGCAACCGACTCTCACCCTGCTAAGCCCCAGGTGACCTCTGAACCGCACCAGCCCCAGCCTAAGCCAGAGTTCACATCTCCCAGGTGCCACCACTTTGCAGTCAGGCCAGTCTTCACCAGCAAACACAATTACAGTGACCCTCACGGGAACAAATGTACTCACCGTGCTCGACTTGACTGGCAGACCCCCCCATGGAGGAAAGGAGGGGGGGAACAGCCAACTTTGCTCATTTATCGCATCCATCGTGCTAGCTCAGCCTCCTTTGTCGTTCACAGAGCCAACAACTCGCACACTCTGAGATGGAGCAGCAGCTGCCGAGCCGGGGACTCAGCCGTGCCGCCACACGTCTCACCCACGCTGTTCCACAGCACCCACCGCTCAGGACAGGCTCACTTCCAGCTCTCTACCCGCAACAGCTCGAGTTCCCTCTCCAAACCCTTTTTCTTTGTGAATTGAGAAGAGACAGGGGAGAAACGTCACACAAAAAGGTGGGGAGGGGATCCAGCATAACCCAGAAAGAGTTGAAAATTATTTAGAGAGCACTTGGCTCTTTTCTCCTACCTCTTCATCATTAGTACGGGAAGCAACACAGCTGTCTAATGGCAACTTCAGGCACCCATGGGCCAGCGAAGCGACATTTTCCACACTTAAATAACACTGAGCTGATTTAATTACTGCACTTAATAGTAACAAAAGATGTCTCAATTTAATCTTCAGACGGCCCTCCAAGATCAAAACACAGCTGGCTGGATAACAAGATGGCCTAGGCCAGCAAACAAGTAGGTCCAATTTGCTCAAGAGCTGCATCCACTCCTTGGTATGAAAGGCCAAGGAACACTTGTGCGTTGAACGAATCAAGCAAAGCAGTGCTCCCGTCACCCTCCTCCCTCCCTGCCCGACTTTTGTTATATAGGGAAAAAAAAAAGGCAGCTGATTCATGGGTAAAGAAATGCAACATGACAAAAGGAACAAATGATGATGTTTGGGAGAGAAAGAAGTAAGAACCAAGATTTAACAGGTTTTGTTTTTATAATCCTTCAAGATGATTAGAAATGAATAAATCAGATTAAAATCACATGGTGGCAAAGGAAGGTCTCTCACTCTTTTGTTGTTCTTTCCATACTGGACAGAAGCTCATTAGGGAAAGCCCTCCAGACACAGCTACAGTGAGGAACAGCCAAGCTTTTTTTTTTTTTGCTTTTTTTTTTTTTAAAAAAGTGTCTGTTAGCTGTGTTTGGGCAAGAAAGAGTTGGGAAAAATTAACCATTTGCTTCTAACATTTTCTAATTGCCCACACTGCATTGTGGTTGTCACTTTTTGCAAAGTAATCTGAGAAACATCCCTCTCTTGTGCAGCTTTCAATGCACCTTCCCGCTGACACCATGGCTGGGTCCCTCCAAGCACCTTGCAAAAACTTTCAAGTTTTTGCATATTCCATTACATCCTAATACGGAAAAGTTAAAGCCAATCTTTCAGCCACTGCAGCATTTCTGCGATCCCCTGAGCAGCAGAGAAGCCTAAACAAACCTTCGTGTTGTACACAGGATGTAGCTTTCCAACTTGCCCTTCAAACTACTGATACTAACACGAGGGGCACACAGCCCACTTTTTTGATCTAAGCTCTACCAGTATTAATTACAAAAACAAGTTTCTAGAAATCAGTTTGTTGAGCTTCATGGGATGACTTTGGATTGACAATGGTCTATGCGATACTGTTGCTGAAAGCTTCTTTTTCTTCCAATGATTTTTCCTAGACTGTTTCTCTTGATGGAGAATGATGACAAGGTAACAAAAGCATTCCAGTTTTCCTGGCGCCCTGGATCACGTGCTTTGGGATTACGGTTTCTTTGATTCTTGTTCTTCATTATATACAGAGCCTACTCCATCAACAGCAGTTTTCAAACAACAGATGATGTCACTGGCCACCGCACCATGAATTCGGAAGACCGAGGACAAAAGGGAATTTACTACAACGCTGTAGTAAACTCTCCTCTCCCTGGGCTGTGATGCGACAGAGGAAGACGATGTCCATGTTTACAATGATCAGGGTCAGACAATCCAGAGGTTTGCTCAAATATCCTGGCAGGCATGAGACATCTAACCAGAGAACCACAGAGTTACTTAAGCGATGGGACTTTGAGAGGTCATCTGGTTGAAACTTCTGCTCAAATATGGCTAACTTCTATGTTCAAGCAGCTTTTGAAGGGCCTTGATTAGCTGAATCTGCATGCGAATTTTGGACTAATTCCCTCACTGTTCATTTAAGTACCTTCCTTTCCCAGTGACTTTAACCCTGGACAGACTTGTACTTTTAAAACCATATCGCTTTGCAATAAACTGGTGAAGAAGTACTCATTGCTTGAATTTACAATACAACCTCCATACTGATCTGTGTTCAGGCTCAGAGGACAAACCTTCATACTTCAAACTAGCTGGGTTCAGACATCTGAATGGCAACTGGGAATAAAATTTCCCATCTCTCTGCTCAAGGCTTTCATTTAAGCAGGGTTGAACCTTAACTTAAAACCACTTTCCTAACCAGTTTAAGTTCTAGATCAGTAACAAGAGCTCTCGAGGAGGCACTCGCTGCTGAAGCTCAACCAAGTGCATGTTTCCAGTTTGCACGTTTGTTTAAGTAAGTGACTGAGATGGGGGGACCAAAAGCAATTCCCTTAACTAGAATTCACAAGTGCAACCAACTAGAAAATCTCCCGCCTGCTTGCGAGGAGGGAGTCAGACTTTCTCAAAGACTGAAAGACATCTCTGCTCAATGCCCAGCAGAACGTACAAAGCGCCAAGTGTGAAATCCTGACCCCACTGCAGTCAGCAGCAAAATTCCCATAGATTTCCTCAGGGTCAGGATGTTCAAACCTGTTCAGACAATACATAAACCACCATTTCAAGGGCACACCTTTGCAGGAGATTCCCAAGGGCCTTTTGAGTTTTGACTTAAATGCCTGGATTATTTTTACAATTCCAGTTATGGGTTCTTTGTTCGCAGGGAGTTAAGCAATACAAAGAACACAGCGAGAGAACAATGGAGGTATTACCATGCATGATTTGTCTTTAAAAAAATTCTCTTTTCATGAAGTTATAGATCCAATTTCAGTCTTTATTATCACTTTGCCATGTGAGAAAGTGGTTCTTAATTTTAATAAAGGAAGGGAGCTACATATTTCAACAAGAGCTAAAATGCTTCCTGCGATACAGGAGGTGGAAAGCTCTTTTGCTAACAGCTACCGCTAGCCAGATTCAGGGAGGGAAAGGGAAATAATCTGTCCACACCGAGTAAATAAATCTTGCCTAGGACATACCTAACGGTGAGCAGTAGCCCAAAGGCATCTTGTCCGATGAGGTAATTTCTGCTCCCTCCATTTTAAGGGAAATGAAGAGCTTGCTTTGCCAAGCACTTCTTAACATTTCACCTGTCACCAAACCTGGGGGCCGAGCTAGGATATATCCTACTGCAGTCTACGGTGCACCACCGGACTAGTAAAAATCTTTCCACCATGTTAACCAGCCTGGAGAAAGAGCCATACACATAGCTTCAGCACCTTTTGATAATATTCCAAAGTAACCTTCTCCCTCGAATCTGCTTTGCTCCTAAAAAGGAGTCTGGTATATTTAAGGAGGTTCTCATCTAAAACTTCACTGTATTCTATTTTATGTGATGAATGACATGTTTAACCCAATCCATGAAAGTAAATGAGTCCCCCAAATCGCACAGGTTTGTGCAGTTTACCTTTGAAAAACAAATATTAGAGGCTCACCACTCCCGTTTCATGCTACCATATAAATTTTAAAATGGAAATGCTAGTTGTGCTTGGTCAGCCGGACCTTCGGATCCATTTCAGTTTGAAATGTGTTATGGAAATTCTCTTTTCCCCAAAGATAACCAATAGCCCTGTTATTTTACTGCCTTTCCCATTAGGCCCTGTTTACACTAGCGCTGGAGCCGTAATAGTAAAATCCATCTTTAAACATGGTCCTCACTGGCAAGAAGTAAACAGTTTTGTGAACTTGTTTTTATTACTGTTCCATCTCTGTCTGTTCTGGCAAAGGAAATGAAGTTCGTTGCAAGCCGAGTACCAAGCACCTGGCTTAAACGCGGCCCACGTGGCAAGCCAAACACAGATTCGATGCAACACACGCTCAGAAGCCCATTTGCTTTTGTCCGGTGCAGCACCCGGCGCACCTCCACACCAGCCCGGCGGCAGGGGCAGAGCGGAGAAGCCCCTCACCCGCTGTCAGGGCCCATTTGTTCAACAGGAACAAAAAGCAAAATGAGAGAAAGCAGTTCACATACCACAGCTCTCTAGTATTTTTTTTTTTTAAAAGAGCTAAAAAATGTAGAGTTTTACGGAGTGAAACATCACCTCCTCTTGTCCAACAGGCTCCTTTCAGCCCTGTGCGATCTCTTCTTTCACTCCTCAACCTCAGTAAGCACAACACGACAAAACTGAAGGAAACACAGAGCCCTTTGCAAGAGATCTAACCTGGGCTGCAGCTACATGGTCATCAAGACAACCGGACTGTGTACAGCGCCAAAATCCTAATTTTCCACTCGGAGAACCTCGGGCACAGGCAGGCAAGGTGTCCCGCACAGCAAGGCCGTGCCAGAGAGCAGCAGACAGCACGGGTCTGACACCACAGGCTCTGGGGGATGCTGCGGGGGCATTCTGCAAAGCTGCAGAGGGACTGTACGTCATTCACCGCACGTGTTTTTCGTTGTTACTCATTCTATACTCTGAATCTCAGTACAAGGGAAAAAGTAACCTTAAGAAACTGGAAGCCATGTACGGAAGACGTTCCTACTGAAATAGTAATAACAAGAAAATCAGCAAGACACTTCCCGACAAATTCCAAGCCAGATCCAAAGAGAGAAATGGAGAAACCAAAGCAGCAGAAGCAGAAGCAACTAGCATTTCTGTCTTCAACTCTCTTGTGTACAATTCCCAGCAAAGGGATTTAGCTGTGATGAACAGGGCTGCAAGATCCAAAAGTGAGATACAGTGTTTTTATGATTCTTTTCAGGTAGCCGAGTAGGAAATCCCTGCCCTTCTCTCTCCTCGGGCCATTCATCTTTCGCAAGTGATGGAAAGCCGCTCTCCCAGCGGGTGGTCCTGCTCTCACAGACCTTAATGCTTAATTGCCACAAATCAATTCCAACCTCGATGCTCAGGCTGCTGCTACCCCGTCCCCCTTTCTACCCCTTTCTCCTTACACTGATCGCAGCCTAGAATCCTCTCATGTTACTAAATCAATCTCTGGACACACTACCTAGGAAACATAAAGAGGCGGCACCAGACGCTGCTCGCTGCAGCCAGCGCCATGAGTTGACGGTACGCAAGGAGACCAGCCTAAAAACCTGTCACCTCTGTGCCTCTGTGCATGCGCGCACGTGTGCACACACACATGCCTCCTATTTTATTTTTTTGTTCAACTGGAATTAATCAGGAACGATAAACACTGTTTGTCTCCTGAAAGCAGCAGTGGGGGGATGAAATATGCCTCTTAAGCTTATCAGCTTCAGCGCCACTGAAGAGAAAACTGGCTTCTAAGCCCAGGGATAATGGGCTGTCCTTTCAGGAAGGTATCAGAGGTCTCAGGAGAGGGAGACAGCACAATGGTGTGACCTTCAGCTAATAAAGCCCACCCTAGAGTCCAAAGAAGCTTGGGGAATATTGACAAAAGTTCATATTTACAACAGCCTGGACTCTTTCCAGATACCATTACCAGTTTAGAGAGCTGCAGCCTGTGTACGTACACTCACACAGGCTTTTATTCTGCCTCCTCCTTTCTTTCTTTGTTCCCATGCTGGCAAAAAAAAAAATTAGTCAGAAAATGGCAATTCTTCTGCTAACAAGGCCCCACCAGCATCTTTTCTAATGGAGTTACTTAAAATTTCAATTTCAACCTCAGCACTATCCTCTACCTTGAAGGAGATTCAAGGCCTCTTGCAAGCATTCTCAGTGCGTCATCACGCTCATCAGGAAGAAAGCATATGTGTTTTTGTGGAAAATCTGCTGATGTATTTATAATTCTTTAAACAAAAAGGCAGCCAACATATTGTAAAATGAGAAGGTTTTTTGGGGTTTTTTTGTGTTGTGTGTTGTTTTTTTTTTTTAAATAGGCACTGGCAATCAGTGCAGCCCCGGTCAGAAATAAAACTCAAAGTTTTTTCAGGCAGAAACTGATTCCCCTCCTAAGTCTGCACTGCGGTTAGCAAAATGACGTTTAGCCCATAACTAGAGTGCATAGGCATGACTGGAATACAAATAATAAATAATATTTTAAAAACTGTACATACAATGAAAAAAGCCAATTTAAAAACATAAAACCTGTTTGAAGCAAAAGTTTCTTTTTTCCACCTCCTAAGGTAGTTCCAAACCAAATATATAAAAATAAAAGTTCAGAGGAAATCTGTTTTCAAGGGTAATTTCACTGAATTCAATATGAAATCTCAAAACATTTAATGGAAATAACATCGTCAGTGACAGAACTGCTTTGACCACGCTTTTCAATCCAGCCATGCCAGTCTGCCATTTTTATTTATCTGCCTCATAACTCATCTTTGCCATCCTGAAACTAATCTTGCTGGGGTTCAAAAGGGATCCAAAAAACTGGAATAGGTTAGAACTTCTCCCAATAACATCTTCTAAAAGGTGCCTCTGTATCCTGGCGGTCTCTTTCACCACGTTGGTATTTGACAGGCAGGAAGAAGGCTGAGCAGACCTCTCCACAGACCACACATTTCTTGCTTTTGCAGCCTTTGCCTTCCAGCGAAGAACCCGTTTCCACCAACAGCTACAGTTACTTCAGCTACACAGGCTCACAAGAGGTTTTCCAATTTCCTAGAGTTTTGGCCCAAGCATACATTTTATCTGTTCTCCCTATCCCATCCAGCCATATTCACTGTCATGAGTCCACGTGATTGATTACAGCCTGCCTGAATTCAAAGTAGTCAAATTAGATGTTAATGTTGTGCTTAATGCGCTCACACAAACAAGGTCACTGGCTGCATCAAGACTAATAGGAGATGACACAAACTGGGACTGCATGGCCCAAGGGACTGGTTGCAGGATGAAAAGTCTTCAGTTTATGGCCACTATTTCAAAATCAAGCCTGACCCTACCGACATCCCGTCCCTATCAGGACTGCTCAGCAACCCTCCTGAGATCCACTCGCAACCCAAATCCAGGGTAGGAACACTCGGTCCTCCATAACCTCAGGAGAGAGGCATTGCTATAGCCTTGACTGCCGACAAATTTTGATCACTGTCAAGATTAACTACCCTCCTGTCCTTGTTCCCAAACGTTGCTCCAAATTACGTTCACTCTCCCTCTAGAGGTGAGCTAACAAAATCAATAAGCAGTACTGAATTTAGGAGGTGGTATACAACACCAGAAAAGAAATACAAAGAGTCCTAGGAAGTCAACAGTGCCATCACAAAGATGAAACCATGTTAATCTTGGAAAAATATCAACTAATTCACCTGTTGGGAAATAACACAGAACCATGATACTCCGCAAGAAAGTTGGAAAATAGAAAGGTATTAGGTTCCTCCAGCAGCAACTCTGTCACTCTGCTTGGAAAGCTAGAGCCCAGCAGGGCGAAACACCCATCACCAGCCCACTGGAGGGCATGGCGATGGAGAGAAGACAGCTGAAGCAAAGTAAAACACAATTTTCTACAGAAGAGAAAGTGGTACAAATGATAACATGAAATACTCTGAATAGGTTTCCAAGACCATCTCTCTCCACACTGCTTCAAGGATGTGAGGTTATATCTCCTGGCTGCCACCAAGGCCCTAGCTAAGTGCTTTTCACTGCCTAACATTTAAAATAGAATTATTTTATTTATAATAACAGTGAGTTCCTATTGAGAAGTTCCAGCAACAACTCTGGTTGCAATTTTATACCCGTTTTCCACGGCAGAATCCCCTGGCTCTTGGAAAACCATGGGGCATGAAGTGTATCCTAGAGAAACATGCAGACCCAGGACACGTCTTCTCCCATGATGGACTGGCAACTGCTCCAAACTGCTGCCCTCTTTACTTCCAAACCCTCAACACTCGGAAAGTCTTGTCTTTAGGGTATGATTTTAATAACGAATATTGGAGGTAAAAGGCTGAAAAAACAAGCTCCGTCCAGAGGAGGTGTGAATAATCCAACCCGTCACTGTCCTGGGCGTGCTCTCCCGCACCCTGCCTTTGACCATCCTAAATGACCTGCTTGTGTAGTTGCATGACACGGCGCAAGACTTTGTCTTCCTTGAGCTAAGAGGTAAAAAAAAAATTCAGGGCTTGAAACTGCTAAGAATTAAGACTTCGTATCAGCCAAGACGGCAACTGGATCTCAGAGGCCTGTTTCCCTCCGAATTTCTCCTTGCTGCCGCGACGTGCTCACACTGAAAATTCTCCCTTGAGCAACTGCCTGACTAAAATACAGCACACCCTTACCATAAAGCCCTTTGTTAAAACATCTTCGCCATAAAGCTGCAAAACCTTGGCTCCCAAGTACATTAAATCCTTATAAACCTGCCTTCATTTTAACCGCGCAGTATTTCAAGACACAAAGCGCTTCTTCCAAGAGATAGCACTTTAATGAGGAAAGGGGTAAAATATATAAACCAAACCTCATTATAGCATAATTTCTAGGAGACAAGCATGCTGTTATAAAAAGAAGCCATGGCGATTGCATTTCACATAGCTTGAAGATTTAATACTTTTAAAGAGCCACTGCTACTTCCAGCCATTGGTGTTATTTTGTTTTGAACATAACAGAAAGCAACCAGAATTATGGGTCCACTGTCAGCTATATATTTTATATTCCGTAAATTGTTGCAAATGGTGGATTCAACTCTACTGCACGCTCACAAAATCTAATCTGCATTGGACTACAAGGAACTGACTACAAGTTACTGGGTATACTTTTACCTTTAAAGCTCTGCGTTCTTAAAGGTTGTTGCTTTAAACATGATGATGTAGCATGGGCATGTTAAATTACCCAAACCAGATCCAATTCATACCAGATTGAAAGCGTTTATAATGATGGTCACATGTTAACAACGAAGTCAAAGAAACCCATCAAAACCCACACTGTAAGAAAAATCTAGGGTACTGGCAGACAAATGAAAGTGATGGATATAACACTGTTTAATACCACCTGTCAGAGAAGCTGGGGTAACCGGCACATCAAAGCGGCTGCAATTTGTTTCCAAAAATCAGAATACTCGATTTTTTTGAAACCTGAAACTCAGTTGCTTTCTACAAAATGTCAAACAGAACAAACTCCCTCCAGCCAACTAGAAAAATGTTACTGGAACAAACTGTTCTCCTAAAGCACAAGCTATCTATCTATGAAAGGAGCATCCTGGAAGACTTTTAAACTTAATCTAATAACAAAGTCATTATTGATTACAGTTCTTCCACATTAGTCCTCCAGTTGTAACTTCTGAAACAAAAGCTCAGCAATGATTAGGTATTTACCACAATCAGTAGGGAGGAATACGGAAAAAAAGATAAGCGTAAAAGTCACCAGAGACACGTTTGGGTTTTTGTGGTTTTTGTGGTTTTTTGTTGTTTTTTTTTTTGAGAGGGGGGAAACAAAACAAACAACACCCCCCCCCAGCCCCCCAAATAACCCCACCCCAAACCAACAACAGCAGGGGGAATGCACTTCGCAGCAGCTTTGACTTGAAGCACATGTAACACTGACTGATGGATACTGAAAGCGAAGACACCAGTGGAAAATTAAACCAAACCAAGCACCAAAATTGGGACGGTTACTTCTCTTTCTTGGTACTACTTTAGAAAATTACGCAAGAACGATAAGAACTTCAGCAAGAGATCATTCTAGCTACTGCCACAGATCTGGGTGAACAGTAGGGTAAAAAGCTGACGTGTAACTGATGCCTATAACCTGGTTAGGATAAGCATTTCCTCTTATCTCTTTGCTGTAGCTCGTCATGAATGAAACTCTGGACTGAAGGGTGATTACCAGAAGGTCCAACACTCACTACATGGCTATGGCAATGGAGTAAGACTTCTGATTGCAGTTCTCAGAGAGGACATCTGAAGAGAACATAATACACCAACTCTTTTTCTAAATACAAAATGAATAACCTTGGGTCTTGTTTCCAAGATACTTCTACAACTGTCATTTCTACTGGCATGACTTTTATTTCCGTGCTTACAGTAAAAGGATAACAGGTTCCTCCCTCATCATCATCACTCCCTTGTAAGTCACAAGAGACTTTTCCAGCTCCTCTCAACTTTGCCACCAGAGAAGACAAGCAGGCTGGTCAAGTCTGAGTCAGCATATCAGCACACAAATTATCACAGGATGATCTGGCATTAAGGTAACCCAGCCTTCCCTTAACTCAACTTTTACTTCAATATTTCTCTGCTTGGCTGTGCAGCTAAACCTGAAGGAGGAAGATAACTGCAAGCAACTGCATGCTCTACTTTTGTTTTACAACCTTCCCACTTCCTCCCTTAATAACAGAGGGTTTGGGGTGCTAGAACAGGAAGCCTTATCACAAACGTGTAACGAGATCCTGAGCTAACAGGTTAGCAGACATGGAACTGTTAACAGTGAATTGGCTTAAAGACAGTGCGGGGGGTGGAAAGGAGAAAAAAAAAGGGAGACAGAGAGAGTGAGACAGAGACAGCACCAATTCAGCTGCAGGAAACCAAGCTAAATCAGTCCCAAGTGCCCATGTTGGAGAGACTTGATCTCATACCTTGCTTGTTATCAAGGCACTCCTGATACGAGTCAGCTCCAGTTCCGTTGCGGTCTACAGACAAAACAAAAAGTTTCATTCATATCAAACATAAATATTAGAAACTTCTCAAATGGCAGCCTTGCTGGAGCAACAGGTTACGTGCAAATAGCGCTAGTTCTTTAGGAGGGCCATGCTGGTTTGCTGACATGAGCTGTGACTTGTTACGAACAAGCTGCAATAAACAGACACCAGTCCGCTACGAGAAATTTATTTCTGTCCTGGGCAGTAGGTGCTGGGTGCTTTCCTCCCAGTGCTGCCCACCCTTCTCCAGGTTGGTGAGGGTAACGCGGAGGGGTTTACAGCTGCAGCTGCTCTGATTAAGTTCCTTAAGCACATGGAAGATGGAATACTTGGATTTAAGTCTATCATTACACTGTCCGCTGTAGGCCCTACGAAACCACCGATTTAAACCAGCAGATCCAGAGCAACGGTCTGGAATAGACTTCTCTGTGGCTTGTGGTGCTGCACTCCCTTTTGTTTTTTGGCTGTTACGTTGTATTAAAGGCAACTGAAAATACACGAACATACTTTCCAAACACTGCTCTTCCATGGAAGCAATGTTACTGCAGTAACCACTACGGTTATTTGATCCAGTGGTAGGAGAGGAGTTGGTCGGTGCCATGAAAACGGCGAAGAAGCTGACACTCCCGTACTCGGTGTGTTCTCCACGCAAGAAAGAAACCTGACTGTATCCCCTGACAGCTCCCAAACACAGCTGAGGACACACATTCCACAGCCAGCGTGGATATCACCCAACAAAACCCTCCATCTGCATTAGGGGTTCAACTAGATCTCATCAGCTGTGATTAAAAATGGTTTAAACTGTAGGTTAGCAGAATCAGGTTACAACATGGCTTGGACCTCAGGAAGCAAACCAAAGAATGTTCCAGCATGGCTTCTCCTCCTGCTTTACAATCCAGCTCAACCACAAAAAAAGTCTGGATGGTCCTTAAGAAAAAATATTAAATACGTCTGTAAACCCTGGATAAACTAATGCTCTTTCAGCAGCTTACACACACCTTACATACTGTGCTAAGAACGAGGAATAAAGCAGCTGAGACCACGTGATTGGTCTTTGCACGCACTAAGGGTCCTCAAAAAGCGAACGTTTTGTGCATCACACATGTAAGAATACACATGGTGCTGAAACCAGTCCTGTTGGGTGAGTACCAGACCACTCGATGGGCTCACCCATGGCGCAGTACTGCTACCACACCAACTCCCGCTGCACTGGAGACAGCCTCTCTGCCAGAGGTTTGATCTGCATGGCAATCACGACTGATGAAAAAGCCACCACTGTGGGACTGGGAGGCAGCACTGCATTCGGCTGAACTGGGCAGACAAGCTATCCAGTAACAGCAGTTCAGCCTCACCATCAAGAGAACCAGCACAACGGCAACGGGTTAATTTCCTTCTAGAAATGTCCTTCAGGGCCAGAAGATCAGAAATATTGCTCACAACAGAAGAGACACTACAGACACCTGAAAACAGCTCTATTTCTGCACCTCCAAAAAGTGACTGGCCCCTGGATATGATGGCTCTCTGGCATTTCTCACGTGCGGCAAATGCATTCCCACACAAACTGCCCTTCCAGCTCTGCTCAGCCAACAGCTGGCGATGGCTCCTCGAACGCACGAAGAGATCCAGATCACATTCAGCAACAGTGTTTAATGAACAAAGAAGCAAAAATTAAAGTTGCCCCACCGTTTGTGTTGTGTAAATCCCAGATAACAGATCTTCTCCCTAATCCTAATGAGGCCTTCCTATTAAAATCTTTATTAGCTTTCAGCCCTGCAGATTGCCCAAAGGCTCATCAGTTCCCCTATCTCTCAGTACCAAGATCTGCTTTAACTTTTACAAATAGCTCTAAGATATTTCTCAGCTTATCAGCATTGCCAAGCAGCCTGTCTTATCATTACTACTGCAGATAAAATAAATGAGCTCAGGATGATATGAATAATGGCATTTTCTGTAGGCTGGTTTCCCATTACATTTTCAACAGATTGTAGATTTAAACTTCGGCACAAAAGAAAAAAATAAAAAAGAAGCAGAGGGGGAAGGGTGGCGCTTTTTTTCCCCCCTTCCCATTTACCTCCCCTGTCTTAGAGGGCAGGCTACCTTTTTAAGCTCACCTGATATGAGCTTGTAATTAATTTTGAAAGGGAGCAGAAACACCTCAGCTCTGCTTTCTCCGAAGACCAGAAGCACAGTTACTTCTGGGATGTTTTTTCAGCTGCATTTGTTGGAGAGAGGCAAGGGCTAAATTGCAGTCTGCCTAATGAAGCCATCTTCATTAGTTTGCTCCTCTCCCTAGCAGACTAGGAATACCAGTCAGATTGGGAATTGAAATCATGAAAAGCAACAGAACTGCATTTGAATTAAAAGACTAGGCTACAAAGGTCTCCGACGTCTGCTCCGGGCTGATTAGCGCGAGGCGCGTGTGGCATCGTTGCGGCACAGAGCGAATTTTACAGCGCACGTTCGCGGATAACGGCAACGCGTTCCGGGGAGACAAGGCAGCTGAAAGACTTAACACGTCTCTCCCTTTTCCTGACAGCGAGCAGGGAGGTCATGTTCTGGCAACCATTTTCTGCCTGGTCCCTGCAGCAATCACTACAGGGTTAAACGCTTTTCCACTCCCTAAATTCCTAGCCCTGTCACTGTATCAAGGTTATCTATTATTGGCAGTGACAGGTGAAAATTAATCTCCTAATTATTTCTTGCTGCGTAATCTGCACTGAAGAAGTAACATAAAAGGATTACAGTACACCCTCTACGGAAGGCTTTGCTAGAGAGCCAATCATCCAGGGAGATAGAAGGGATGTGGTGAAGAGATATTTATGACGGATTTCCATTTTGAAGGCGGACTATACCATAACTTTACAACCTACAGCTTCGGAGCAAGGATCTACTTGCAGGTATCTTAATAGCCTAAACGCTCTTTATTGTTGATTATTCTATGGGAAAAAATCCCAAAATTTACACCCATTACGTGCCTGATTCTCCACTGGTGTAGCAGTTCCTGCAGAAACGGCATCCACATACAGATGTGTTTTACCCCCCACAGAAACGTTATGGCAAACAACGTACCCAGCTTGCTTTAACTCAGTATTAAAAAACCTTGTCACTACCTTGCACGGCAATTTACTATTTTTTCCACAAGAATATACACTAGGCTGAGTACTTTAAAAATTAATTAAAAAAAAAAATCTCATTTTGTAAGCAAGCTACAAAGATCTTTGGTAACAACATAAAGAGCCACCTTGAACTGTTGTCTTCAAGTAAACTCAAACTCTTCTCCAATCACTCACCAGAAAGTAAGGTTTATTTTAAAGAATACACATTTTTTTTATTTTAAAGAATACATATTTTATTTATCTTTAACCCTTTCAATGCAGCCATATAAGGTACAAAAGGATGTTTTGGAGAACCTGTTTTTCTATATCAATGTCAACAGCACCATCCCAGTCTACGTTTACAAGAACCAACGATCCCAGGTTGCCATTCTTACCATTTAACATGACATTAGCCACTTTGAGCGATGCTCTCACGCTAAACCGTGCCTGGGAGATGGTTAATGCAGGGGTCACTGTCTGTAAAACTCTCGCAGGGCAATGGGACAGGGCAGTGAGGAGGATTACTACCCTGGCATCACCATCTGCAATCAAGTCCTTCCACCAGTATCAGTCACACGAATTTCCAGTTTCCTTGACAGTGACCTTTTCTGCAGGGCGCAGAAACACCAGTAATTCCTTTACGCAAATTCTCAGTGCTTAAATCCAGCACCACTTCCCACCTTTTGGGGAAGCCAAGCCCTGCCACAAGCTTTGACAGCAACACAGCGAGCAGCCCCCACTTGGGTTTGCATTTCCAACGACCCGCGTCTCGCAACCGAGTCAATGGTAGGTGAATCGGAACAGATAACCGACACTAAACCTGGACACAAAATAAAACCATCAAGATGACGCTAAAATTGGAACTGTCCTGGGAAACGCGGGCCCCCCCCCGCATCTGCAGTGTGCCCCGGTAGCCACGAGATGGCACACACAATACTATGAAATATTATCAATGAAACACTGAGATCGGGGCCTGGACTTCGCACCATCGCACCTTTAACTTCCCCGGAGCAGGGATCGCCGTGCAAACCTGCCTCCATCGCCGGAGCCACCGTCGTGGGTCGCCGCGCACCTTGGCTGCTGCAACCCGCGAAGCTGGACGGACACCTTCGTAACTCACGGGACACGAGCCGGGCAAGCCACTGGAAACATTACCAGCACTCGGGTTTTAAACGAGCAGCTCAAATGAGGCAAATTCCCCGGCAGTGACAGAGGTGTGAAGGTTGTTCACCTTTTTCCTCTGCTGGTTTTAACACCTCCCAGCCGGTGCACGGGCAGGCACTGCTAACTGCTCGCCCTTGACTGCGAGCGTGACAAATGCTGAAGGGCAGGTGTGTGGAAATGAACTATTTTCCTGTTTCAGGCAACTGCTACTAAAAATGTAAGGCCTTATTTAAGTCATTTTTAACAAGCGCTTTCTTCTCCATCTGAAAGTCAGCTCCTAGGCAATCCTTAGGATAGCACGAGGACTCTGAAAACACGCATCCAGCTACCCAGTTCTACTAAATCTGCAACATCACTTCTACACATTTCTAAGTTTCATTTTCACCAGCGTGAGAATAAGGTCATTTGTGTTTACACCATTAAGGCCAGAGATACTCTCTTCCTTAGGACGTGCTTTCAGCAGATAAACAGAAATCATTTAATGAAGCCTAGTATGGAACATAAGCCCTTAATGGTTTACCCCTGGCGTTAAATAAGTAAGGAAATTATTCACCAGCTTCTCTCATTTTGTGGATGTTTTAATCTTACGGTTACCTAATCTCTTACATAGTAGTTACGAGAACAAAAGAAACGTGCACAGAGGCAAAGCACCCACCTGCTAATGTATCAGTACGACTTTTAACAAGCCTATTTTTCAGTAATATGTTTTGCTTAAGGAAATCTGAAGAACAAATTCCTATCCATAGGCATTTTCCCCAAATGCTCCATCACCAACCTCATTATGCGATACAGAAATTCTCCCAAGGGATATTATGTAATGGCAATCCCTCCTTCCTCTCCCTGAGGAGTATATTTCTCATTACATTTCCAGGTAATTGATCAGTCTAGGAAATAAAATCTGGTAAAACTATATGTTTCTTTACCTAGTTCAGAATTTCCATCTTTATTCAGAAGGATAAAAGACTGCAAGAAACCCTAAAATTTCCATTTCTGATGCAGAACGCAAATCTTTCCTCCAATGCGCTATTAAGCGAGGAGCAACATACCCTTGTACCTGCCTGACTTCAGATCTTGTAAATTCATAAAGTCATTAAAATTAACCAGCTTACATTTCCTATTCCGATGACACAAATAATTTTACTTGACTGAATGTGCCGTAATGGCTTTCAAAAGGCTGCTTCGTATTCAAATACATCCAGACACCACAACCCCTAGCTATTACGGGTCACTCCACACAAGGATGCCGGGAGTCAAGGGAAGGAAAAAAAAAAAGAAAGGATTTAAGGCAGAAACTGACATCTTACATCTGTGCTTTCCCAAAGTACCGTACAGCACAGACTGGCTCACTGAAGAATGCAGCCCCTTTTCACTACTGCTTTTGTCAACATCTCACCCTTAAATAACATCTTAACAGTTTTTCGTTTAAAAAGCGACAACAGCAAGCAGTAACATTTGCACCCATTACTCAAAGTTAACACTGCAAATCGCAACATTCTTGCAAAATAAATATCAACTACTGCGAAACGTCTGTAGTTCGTCACTGGAATTTGAAGCATACTCCAATCCCTTTTTTTAGTTTAAAAATACCAGAGCTACTCATGACTCTGCCGTTCGATTTAGCCAGCACAGGCCACAAGGTCCGACAGATGACTGCATGTCCCGACAGCATAACACCGGGATATATTTTGCTCCTTCGCTTGTTGATGAGAACAGACTGCCCCTCTCCGATAAACACGGCTTAAGGTTTCACTCAGAATAACCCACCTTCCAAATAAAACAGAAAAATCACTCTGTAGTAGCAAAACCTCTGTATCCAACTAAAAAAAATACTGCCTGCCTTGTTTTCTAGCATTAATCTCCTCTGGAAAAGACAATCCGGCAGCCCGAGCTAGCACCTTTTGGCTTCAGCACAGGGCAGTTTTAGGGAACTGCTGTCAGTAAAGCAGAGAATGCTCGAAGAAAGCATTAGAAGTCTGCCACTTGTAGGAAGTTAATGCTGCGTGTATAAATCAAGCAGCTCGTGGTTGTAAGTCTGTATGTGGAGAAAATTGGATTTATGCACAGACATATACCTCTGAAGTAAATTCTGATCAGGAATGACCAGAAATTTAACTCCCTAGAAAGAAGAATCGTCTTTTCCTGCAATGCCTTAGTAGCCTTTTCCAGTTGAGTGAGGCTTTCTTTCAAGAACTGATAACGAAGTAAATAATTCCAGTTTCTACGGCACAGGGGAGACCGGTTAAGGACGATCTCCAAGACCCAAAGCAATCATTCAGAACAGCAACTTACATAACCAGAAATTATCTTTGTTACAAAATTAGGTTAAAAGGACCTCAGATACTGTAACATTACAAAAAATCAGGACATGCCTTGAGCAGATTAGCTAGCAAGCAGCCTCCCGAGATAAACGCACAACCGCCAGATTTTACAAGCCTGAAAAGCAGTGTAAATTCCGGAGAGCTGCACCGGCCTCTGCCATTTAAGCAGCTTCCTCTCCCCTTCCCTCTGCCCTCGCCTTCTTCCCCAGCTCTTTTTCCAAACCATCTCCAGTTAACCAGCGACCTGGAAACCTTCCTTCACCCCCTCCCGCTCTCCAAATCCGTCACTTTTAACCACGCAAGGTTTAATTTCTCAACCGGATTAGATTTTCCCCCAAGCCGAGCAGGGGGGCACGGCCCGCACAGCCTGCCAGGGGCGGCCGGGGCTCTCCTCGGGCCAAAAAACACACCGCGGGGGGAGGAAAGAACCCAAAATTCACGCAGACCATTTTAAAACTTGGTATTCTTTGTGAGCAGAGGGGCTCCGGCCTGCACCCAAGGGGTTAACCGCCGGCTGCAGGTTTTTAAGTTTGTGCCCGCTTTTCCCGGCAGCCTGCCCCGGCACCCCGCAAGCGCCCCTCGCCGTGCCCTGCTGCGGGGGCCCCACCGCCGCGGTCACCCGTGGGTGGGAGCGGCCCGGTCCGCCCGGGCTCAGCACCGCGGCCCCACGGGCGGGGGAGCTGGGGGGGTCACCCCGCTCTCCGCAGCGATCCCATCTTTACCAGCGGGGGTGGGGAGCGGGCTGCGGCCGCGCGGGGGGAGCGGGCGAAGCGGGGTGAGCAAGGCAGCGCACCGCACCCCGGCAGCTCCTCGCTGCGACGGCTCTGCTCTGCGTTCTACTGCAACACGCCCAGACTCCCCGCAAAAAAACCCACAACACCCTTCTCCGTAAATCCGTGCGGGGAGCTCCTCGGGTCCGGGCAGCGACCGGCTCCTGGCTCCCGCAGCACCCCGATCCCCGCCCGGGGCACGGGACGTGAACCGCCCCCCGCAGAGAAACCGGGCGGGGGGGGGGAGCGAACGGCGCGGCCGGAAAAATCAAACCACCCCGTCGGAAAAAAAAAAAAAAGAACCCGACCGAAAAACCGCACGC
>Ga0065711_1037967_pt1 | contig 19297 bp, 19 predicted proteins | sample Hoacrofraction12_FD_59098 | JGI IMG/M metagenome (GOLD analysis project Ga0065711, IMG submission 59098) | Hoatzin crop microbial communities from Cojedes, Venezuela - Epithelial fraction 12 v2 (version 2) | ecosystem: Host-associated > Birds > Digestive system > Esophagus > Crop | place...
CCAGAATCTCCCTGGGCAGCCTGGGCCAGGGCTCCGTCACCCTCAGAGGGAAGAAGTTCTTCCTCCTGTTCAGCTGGAGCTTCCTCTGCTTCCGTTTGTGCCCGTTGCCCCTTGTCCTGTTGCTGGGCACCACTGAAAAGAGTCTGGCCCCGTCCCCCTGACGCCCACCCTTCAGATATTTAGAGGGATTTCTAAGGTCCCCTCTCAGCCTTCTCTACTCCAGGCTGAACAAGCCCAGCTCCCTCAGCCTCTCCTCGTAGGAGAGATGCTCCAGTCCCCTCATCATCCTTGTAGACCTCCACTGGACTCTCTCCAGTAGCTCCTCATCTTTCTCGAACTGGGGAGCCCTGCGCAGTGGGGCTGAGCTGGCTCTCCTGAAAGTGGAGCTGCTGCTTCCACCCATTAATCTCAAAGCTGAGACTAAACTCTAAAAACCGCCCTCCTCCCTTGGACTCAGGTGAACACAACCTCTGATCATGTGGCTTGGACCCGCCTGCATTCACTGGCTGGGGTTCATGGTGATAGAATGCTATGATTGCCATGTGAAGCAAAAATGAAAGTTTCACATAGCATTTTCTCTTCCCCTTCCCACCTTATGCACTCAGGGGGTTTAAACTGCCTCTAGCAGATGTGCACGAGTTTAAGAAAACACCCCTCACCCAGGGGTTTTACTGGGTGAGCGAAGCTCATACAACAGTCACTTGGTTGTTTCCTGCTTTTTTCCAACACCATCAGGGAGAAAATTAAATAATAATACCAGGGTCCCTTGCTGGCAGCTCCGAGCACTAAGCCCACTTCACCCACCCCAGGAAAAGCAGCCTCCAGGTGCTCTACAGCTCAAAAAAGCCTTTATCCTCTTCCCATATCTTATTGTATGCTCAGCAATACAGGCTCATGCTGGAAAATGTTTGGCCTTCTTGAACCGTAACAGGACTTATTGTCCCTAAGGAAATACAATTCAGAAGACATTCACTTGCTTTCTTTACATGCAAGTTTTAGCAGCATCATAAAGATGAACTTCTTGAAAGTACATCTCCTGAGGAAAAAATTACATGGGAAGACTACTTAATTATTCCATATATCTTTGGCATACTTGATGAGAAGCACTTTAGTGTGTAGGTGTAGCTTCAGCAGAGAAAACAGGATTAAATTTATACAGAGCGATAAAGCTATTCTACGCAATTACAGCCTGCCGTTGAGACCCTTCCCTGGGGACAGCATGTCATAGAGCTGGGTAGGGCCTTACCCGTGATATCAGTGCTCCCTCTTCTCCCAGAAACACAGTGCTCTTCATGTGTAATGCTCTTGTCAAGCTTTAACTGAGTTATTGTCAATGATAGTATGTCCATATGTCAGCAATAACTCCCAGACCATCCAGTCGATAGCCTGCCCACGTGTTGGGTTGAGTTGGGGTGGCCACCTGTGGGCAATGCCCAGCTGGAAACGTGGGTTTCCTCTTACCTCTTCTTCAGCTGCGTGACATGATTCGTCTCAAAATAATCCAGAGCACTGGAGCTATTCAATAGTTGTCTTTGCTTTGAGGGTATCTGAGAACTTCAGAAACACTGAAGTGCCCGAGCCTTGATTCCCAAAGCACAGGCAGCTGAAACAGTTCTTCACTTGGGTTGTGCACGCTCACCCACCCGGCAAAACCCTTCCAAAGCAGACACAAGGCATTGCTGTAGCCTTTTCCCAGGAGGAGCAACTGTGTTTGCACATCCAAGACACAAACCCATTACTCAGAGGGTTGGAACACCTCTACTACAAGAAAAGGCTGAGAGAGTTGGGGCTGTTCAGCTTGGAGAAGAGAAGGCTCTGGGGAGACCTTAGAGCAGCTGCCAGTACTTAAAGGGGGCTCAGAAGAAAGATGTGGACAGGCTTTTTAGCACGGCCTGTTGCAATAGAAGGGGTAATGGTTTTAAACTAAAAGAGAGGAGATTTAGGCTGGATATAAGGAAGAAATTTTTTACAATGCGGATGGTGAAACTCTGGCAGAGGTTGCCCAGAGCAGTGGGAGATGCCCCATCCCTGGAAACATTCCAGGCCAGGCTGGATGGGGCTCTGAGCAACCTGATCTGGGTGAAGATGTCCCTGCTTGTTGCAGCGTGGTTGGACTGGATGGCCTTCAAAGGTCCCTTCCAACCCAAACCGTTCTCTGCTTCTATGATTCCACGATACTCTGTTCGCCAAGGGAAATCACCACCCCACGTGAAAGCCCTTCCAGGAGCAGAGGAACCCTCCAGTGACAAAAGGGCAGCATTTGCCCCCGCTGTTCTTGCAGAGAACGGGAGCAGATTTGAGCGGCAGATGGGGAAGCACAAGGCAGCAGATGTCTGGGAGGAGGAGCGTGCGGTGGCCGCCCGGCTATTGTTGAGCTGTCGCAGGCGGTGCAGGGGACACGGGGCCAAAGCCAGCGTCTGTGCCAGGGAACAAAGCAGTGCCAGGGAACACAAGGCGTGCGATGAGACGGTCTGTGCTGCTAAACCTCCCCGCGAGCTCAGCGTGCCATCAACCTGGGCACACGGAGCGGTCTGCCCCGAGCGCTGGGGGACCGACACCAGCCCCGCCATGGGCACCGGACCTGCCCCGTGCCACCACGCTCCCAGGAGATGCTGCAGAGGAGTTCGTCAGTGGAAGCTTCAGGCAGCCTCTTGCAAAGGAAACAGCTCGCGTCTGAACCCTGTGAGATTTTGGAAACAGCCATCTAGACACGGAAAACTGCAGAAAACGGTAAAATCCACAAATTGGCACCGAGCCTCTCAGGATCCCTGAGCTGAAACGCAGCGTGCTCTTGGTTTTTGCTGGCTTTAATATTTTTGTTAGTATGTGTTTGTGACAACTGTATGGCAGACAAGGTGTTTCCCATCACTACTGCCACAGAAATACTGCAGGAAACAGCTGCTTTGTGCACATCATACACATGAATCCTGAACGTCAATGTCAGAACTGCTTCAAAAAATCATTTGAAATGGTTTCATGAAAGCTTCTCAGCCTGACAGTCTCTTCAAAAGGAGAACTTTTCATCCCTGAATCCCTGTTTCCCAAAGCAGAGAAGCAGCTTCGCTTGCTTAACGGAGGCATCAGCAGGACTCTCCACCCTTTGGGTCTCTCCTGGTTCTCTGAGCATCTTCAGGAAGGAACAGCAAGACCAGGACTTCTCTTCAGGGCAGGCAGCTCAGAGGCTGATTTTCTAGGCACTGGGCACTTCTTCAGTAACGGCGCTGGGATTTAATACTAAAGAGCAAGGTGGTTAATGGGGAGATGCTCTGCCTGGGGATGCGGGAACTACCAGGTTATTTTGGCTGGAAGACCACCCAGCGCACCAGCATAGCTGGGGAATGGCCAAAACCAGGCTTAATTCTAAGCTAAACTGAACTGAGAGCTGCAGGGGGGGAGATTTTAAAAAAGAATTTCATGTTTAGTTTTTATCTGGAGGTGACACTTGAATTCTGAAATGGATGCACTTTGTTTCAAATAAGGTTTCTAAAAGGCTCAGCCACGCGAAGCAGAAACGCACGTAGGGTGCATACAAAGTGCAGTACGAAGAAGTTTTGCACATAGGGTTGAGAGAAATATTTTGCTCAACTGAAACAGATATTTAAAAAATATTTTTGACTAAGCCACTGGGTCAAAAGATCCACAACTACGGTAAATGCAAATTACATGCCTAAAAAGGCAGCGGGAGATGCTCCACCTGCTTCCTCCCATTAGCATCTTAGAAATCCGCCCGCTGAGAAACCCAGCTACAACACAGCACAGATGAGGATGTAAAATCCACCGACTTCAGTGGGTCAAGAGGGAAGAGAAACAATGAAGTGAATAACCTGGGTTGTGTTTTTCAAAGCAACGGGGAAACAAAACCAGAGGGAGAAGCAAAACTACAGGGCGCACGAAGGAAGGGAGAGAGAAACTCCTTCATCACAAGTGGCCACTCGGACGAAGTGACAGGTCCTCAAAAGTGAGTCTACAGACATCAGAAGACAAGTTTTTCTGTATACAGAAGAAAATACTTCGAAAACAACTTAGAAGGAAGGCCTTTATATATTTACAAAAGAGAAGGTATTTCATGGAAAGCTTTTGGAGGATCCAGTATAACTTTTTTTACAGCAACCAAGTAGTCTCCAAGGAGTCCAGCAGCCCAAGAGGAGGCCAATGTCAAGTCCAGAGGCTGACGTGATTTGGGTTTTGCTTCCAGGAGATGTTGAGGGGGATGCTGGGGGGAGCGCCGGGCTAAGCCAGACCCTGCAGACCCAGGTAGGGGCAGAGGCAGGATGCTCCTCTTTGGGGACCACCACAGGGACCCCAGCCCTGAGCCATCTGCCCAGACCTCTCAGCTCATCCCGGGCTGTAATTATGTGTTTTAGCAATCGAAATCTCCCAGCGTGGCGGGGTAACGACTTCCTCACCAGTCACGGAGCAGTCATTGCATCGGCTTGCCAGTCCAGCACATTTCAAAGTCATACATCTCGCCCAAAACACGGCTCTGCCATGGTAGGTGAATAAATTGTCGAGCCATTAAAAACACAGCTGTCAAAAGCGCAGCCAGGCCTGCGAGTTGTCAAGCACTGGGTCAACGATGCTGCGCTAACGCTAGGAAAAAAATGCCCTCGTTAGAAGGAAAAATACTCGCTATCACCCCGAACTCAGCAAAATGGGGGGAAAAAGAACCCCAACCTGCAGATGTAAAGATGGAAAGTTAACAGGGGAAATAGAGAGAAGTGATGGGATACAGCCCGCGGTGCAGGGAAGGGAGCACAGAGCAGGAGCTCGGAGCGGAGCTGTAATCCCCGCCTTAGGAGATCAGTTAACCCCTGTGATCCTGTTATCTGAAAATGGGGATAATCGTTCTTACCCACCCACATCCCTCATGGGGTGCGATGGGATTAGTTAGCAGCAGATCTAGAAAATGCAGATTGCTAAGCATGCTAACGAACCGCATGTGTCTCCGCTCCGGCGCTGGCTCCCGGGTGGGATGAAACAAGCTCTGTTTTTCTCACTGGCATTTTGTCTTTCTTTTGTGGTTGCCCAGAGGAGCCTGGCTGCACGTGGCCATCAGAAAGCAGAGCCGTAAGGATGCCTCAACCCATGTCCAGCTCGTGGAGGCACAGCCCTTATCCAGGCAGCGATTCCCAACACAGCTGAGAAACCACATCCTGCGCTGATGCTCACGTTACTCAGAGGTCCCAACCACCAAAAACCCGAAAAACAATTTACTCTCTTCCTGCGTCACAGTGTACATTGCAAAACCACCACCGTGTCTCTTCTCTGGAGTTACACAGGACACGCAGCCCCCGAGATGCTCCTTGGAGATCCCCATTTGTCCACCCCTCCTCACTGCCCTGCACCGAGGACACCAGTTGGGGCTTTGCCAGCACCAATATGAGCAAGATTACCCGCGAGCTGTTATGGATACTCACAATATTCCCTATTTCAGCAGCTCAGGGTGATGGTCACCTCCAGCATGAAGATTTGGTTGCTGACTATGACACCCCAAGCCTTCACCTTGCTCGTTAAGCCCCATCTCATGCTGGATCGCTGATCCACATGCATTGCATTTACCTTACTCAACAGCACCGTGTCATTTCTGAGACCATTTCTCCTATTTGCCAAGTTCCTTTCGAATTCTAGCCCTGTCCTACAAAGCCCTTGAAGCTTTTCCCAGGCTGGGATTATCCGCAAATTTATTAAGCATGCTGTTGCACCACCCATATCACCCCCAAAAGCCAGAAACAGCCCTGGGTAAGCCTCAGACACACTCCAGGCTGTTTCCCTTTTGACAGGGAGCCACTGAAGACTACTGTCCGATGGTGATTTCCTACCTAACCCTCTCCTGCCCTAAAAGATTTTCTTCTGGACCACGCTGCCCTATTTACCTTGCCAAACTGCCATTTGACACATCATTAAATGCCTTATTAAAGCTGCAGGAGACAAAAGCCAGATGCACACTCGACCACGGCAGCCTCCAACGTCGCGTTAACACTTGCCGGTGGGAGTAGAGGCCTTAGAAATAAATCAGCTATCGCAAACGAACTATCATTTCCCAGCGGTTTGCTTACTTGGAGCTCAGGCAAGTCGCTGAGCCAAAAGGTCAGCGGGGACCCAGCAGAAAATAAAGACTTTATCATCAGCCGGAGAGGACTCAGCTCCCTTGACTCAAAGTATCTGCAGCGTAGATGCCTCCATCAGAGCTAATCACCCCCCAATTTCTTTAGTCAGCGAAGAGAAAGAGGCACTTTCAGGGAGTGATTCATCGAATCTATTTTAAAAGTCTTCTGCGAGATGAGATAAATCACACTCAGAAATCTCGGTTTCTCACATTCGATCGGACGGGTCCTACCACTGTTGTCAAGATGCCCCATTTCATGGGCTTTTAATTAATGAGGAAATCACCTTGGAAGGTGTAACAGCTGCGGTTGTTTACTTTGAAGTCAAATCCAGCCCTCTGCTTCTACAATTAAATGAAAAAATACATATAGTAATAATATAAAATATATATAATGTATACAAGTCTGCCCTGTGAGCATCCCGCACGCTTTCCAGGGCTCGAGTGCCGTCACCGACCAGGCGCCGTCTCTCTGTTTTCCTTCACTCCATTCCTCTTTGCCTACAACTAGAAAAATTAATATTTTCTGTCCCAGATGTGAGGTTTAACATTTGTTACTGGCAGTTAGTACATGCTTGAATTATTGTGCCGGCTGCTAACAGGAAAAGATTTAGTAGGATTAATATGGTGAACAAATGAAATAATTTGCTGAAGGTGGTGAGGGAATGGGAAGAAAACTGCCAGAGAGCGGCTTGCCTCTCCATCCCAGTGATTTATCTTTTTCATTTTAGCACTCGATGAGAATTTTCCCATTAGCATTGGAAACAACCTCTTAACGAAAACTGGGAAGGAAAGAAGCATTTCATATCCCAAATCTCCCTATATATGGGAGGTGGAGAAAAGAATAATTAATATTGTGGCGGCATTGCATTGGGCTTGCTGATGCGGTTGGAAGTTGGGCTCGTGGGGTAAGACCTGGGCAGCTCCCGTGGGATCCAGCCCCATGAAAAAGGAAGCTCTGAAAAGGGCATCAAGCAGGGACCCAGAGTCCCGCAGCCAGGCATGTCCCAACAAGCCAGCTCCATTTTGGAGGCAGCATCTAGTCTGGGGAGCTTTCTCTTTTCTCCTTCTTTTTGAGTAACAGATACGGAGAAAGCAAGAGCTTCAGCAGGCTCTGGTTGCCCCAGAAGCGTGCCTTGCAACACGGGTGCTGCCAGATGACAGTGCAGCCACCACCCCTGCACCAGCAAACATCAAACCCCAAACATTTTATGCTGGATTTCAAAGAACAGAAAATATTTTCTTTGCAAATCTCCAAGTTTCAGAAGGAAAATTAAAAAAAAGAGCAAAAACCCAATGAAACCAGTTGTGAAACCCCTGACATTTGCCATCCTCCCAGGACACTTTCCACAGACTGGCACCACCAATGTTTAAACCACACAAAGCAGAGGATGTGATTGCTGAAGAGCTGGTTTAAGCATCTCCCCAGCTTCCCTCAAAAATCCAAGTGTAAGCCCACGCGTGCTTGCCTCCTCGTGATGCCCCACACGCTGGAGGTACCTCAGCATCCCTAGGCCATGAGGATGCAGGGAGATGCTCTGTCAGCACCATCCAGACTAGAGGGACCATAGTCATTTATACCCTGTTATTTTTCAGGAGGGGTGTCCAGCAGAGGCTGGGGTTCATGTCACTAATCCTGCACGAGAACAACACTCTAGGGAAAATCTTGTCAGGTACCATGGCCAGGTCTCAGCACTCTTGTCCCACCCACACAGGCTAAACCTGTCTAAGCTGGGGTATCTGACACAGGGAAGCAAACCCCCCTTCCCCACAGCTCCTTTGAGAATGGGGGGAAAAAAGGAGAGAGACAAAGACTTACGGGAGCTGGCTCGATTGCAAGCACTGACCCAGCAACTGATTGGAGCCACATACCAAAGCCTCCGCACCACCAATTTGAGTAGGTGTCAGGATGACCATGGATGGTTGTACTCTGTGAGTGGAGACAGTGATGATGGTTGTGCATGGCTGTGCGAGGTTTGCACAGGACCGGCAGGTCTCTTTTCATCCCAGGGATGCCAGCGTGGCACCAGGGCAGCCTCTAAGGAGAGCAGCAAAGAATAAAAAGCCATTTCTAACACAGCTACTGCTCGTGAGAGAGGAACAGCCACACGGAACCAACCCGTCCTCGAAGGGAAGGCTGCAATCAGTAACACTGTTAAAAATAAAAACCTCTCTTGCTGACGCTGCAGTTACAGCTCGAAACAATCAAATCCTACACAAAGGCTTCATCTACTGAGGAATCGCAAAATAGCACACAGTCCTGCCTCCAGTATCCTCAAATAACAAGCAGCTCGATAACTAGGGGCGCAGGAAGGAGTTTACCAGACAGACCCTTCCCAATTCATTTTTGGAATATCAGCGATGCTCCGTGGCTGAATCAAGCCCCAGCGCGGGGTCAGCAGGAGCGAGGAGAGGGGCAGCCCCTTCTCCGCTGCCATCACTCATTTCTTCTTGAAGCATCCCCAGCCACCCCTTCCCCTGGAGGTCTCCGAGCATCCTCACAACCTGCTTTTATATTTTTAAATGAATTGGGATGATGGGGTGGCAGGGCCGCCAGCACGATCACCTCCAGTGTCACCCCATTGCCAGCCTCAAAGACATGTCCAGCAGCCAAGTGCCACCAGCAAACGCAGCTCTAGAGATGGTGCAACAGATTTGATTAAAACCCTGCTTTGATTAATGTCAGGTTTATTAATTCAGATCCAGCATGATGTAAGGCATCCTCACAGCTTGCTGACCCTACTGCAACAGCAGTGGGAGCAGTCAGGCCATCCCTGCCTACAGTACCGGTGTCTACACCCAAACTGGGCACTCCAACTTGCTCCATAGCTCCATGGTGAGAAAGAAACAGGTACTTCTAGGGAATGAGGTTTTGGGGTTTTCTCATCTCAGTGTAGACACCTGGTATCAGTCAGCCAAGTCACCTGCCGCAAGCCAGAGCAGCTCGGCGGCAAACATCCACCAGCAGCCAAGGGCCGAGGAAGAGAAACCTGGGACTCTGAGGTCTTGGAAGGGCTGAAATACCAGGGAACTGCCAGATTGGTGAGATAAAATCAGCAACTGTCATCCAGGGAAATAAACCATCAGCCTCCTGAGCTGACCTGAATGTTGTCTGGGACAAGAGGCTGTCCCCTAGATCCTCAGCTAGCAGGTAAAACTGGGGAAGGCAGCAGAATGTTGCGAAAATCAGGGGGAAGGGCAACGGTGACACACGCCTTTGCAGTCTCACACTTGCGTTTTATTTATATACACTCATCAGCTAAGCAAATGCCTGTGAGAACCCATTAAACCCATTTAAAGACACTTTCTGAAAGCAAACTGCGCGGCGTGGCTCAGCAGAGAGATTGTCCCCTTTCTCCGGGGTCTCCCTGCTCGCAGGAGGTTGCACACCTTCTTCTGATGACCATCGTGGCCTATGCAAACCTTCCAAGACTGGCTTCAAAGTGTTGTTCCAGCACTAAAGGGGCAGATCCAAGACCCCACAAGGCTGGTGTTCAAACCCAGATTTCTAAGCCTCTGTTCTGGAAGAGACCAGACCAGGCTTTGGCTTAGTCCACCACAGAAATGGGACTTTGTTGTTTCTTCTACTGATGTAAGAGAAGTCAGAGCAGGTAACGCTTTGATATTAACTCTGGTAGTGAGAATAAGAAAAAGAAAAATGAAGAAAGACAGGCCTAGAAATTTCAGTGAGCTTTCTTGATCCAAAATTCATAATGAGCTTCACAGATTCAACTATTCCTACACACAACTGACTGCAGGAGAGTTAAAAGCAGTTGCAGAGAAGGTTAAGACCTGCACATTTACTATCTTCTACATTATACCTCTTTTTTACAACCATAATTTGGAAAAGGTGAAGAGACGGACTCTGTTTCCAAGCAGACAGACGAGAGGGTGTCTACCCAAAACTTCCAGCCTGCTAACTGGCAGTAGGTTGTTTTGGGAGGAGGAAGCCTCGCTCCTGTCCTGAGGATGTAATTACAAGAGGAAGATTGATGCTTCAGACTCGGATCTGCAGGAGCCGCTCCAGAGGGACGTTTATAGATCACAAGCGACTGCAGTAATCACGCAGGGATGTTCACGACACCCAACTGAGTTCTGCAAATACGCTTCAGAAAGGTGCCCAAATACAAGGGGGAGGAATTAATCTTCCAGGAGAATTATTTGAGACTTATATTCTGTTGAGAAAGGAATTACTGGCTGAGTGCTGTGCAAAGCCATGGTAATTATGCTAACAAATTACAAGAACATTTATCTTTTTTCAAAGATGTTCATCAACACTGTATGCTTGGCTTTCCCCATTTCCCCCGTTACGGGCAGAAATCATTATTTGCAGGCTGCCACATACCAGCCCCAGACCATAACAGACGTTTTTCACTAGGTAATTAGCCAGCATAAAACCCCGCTTTTAGGTCACTTCATCTCCAAGACTGACCTCCAGCGCATCCTGCAGCGACCTGACTTCTGATCCCTGTAACATAAGGATGTCACTGTCACCAATCTGTCCCAGCGCTGAGGGCTGGCAGCAAAAATTTCCCTGAAACGCAAGAAGCTTGATCCAGTAAAAAAAAAGAATAATAAACAAACGTTTGTACAAAATGCTGTGGATAAATATGCATGTCTGATTATAAATGGTAAAGGTCAAAGTTGTACTTTTCTTCTTCACCTTTTTCTGGAAAATAGGCATATCATTAGTCAGAGGAGGGGTTATGAGAAAGGCAACTAAATTCTCCTCTGCTTCTATGCAAAGTCCATTCTTACAGTGGTTTTAGATTGATAAAATGGTGCATTTAGCCATCATTCCTGCGGCGTGGGGAGGTTTTCTGTTCGGACCTCATCCTGGCTGAGAGCGCCGTGGTGAGTCACCAGTTTAGAGCCCACGAGGAAGGTTTGAAAACATTTATTTTCCACTTGCCAATGTATCTGTAGTTGAAGCACAACATGGGACCATACTGAGTTTATTGAAATTCTGCCAGAAAGCCTGGCAGGTTTCTTACAAACTTTTATCTAACAAGTAGGCAGATTGAAAAAAAAAAAATAATCTGCTTTCTTTTGGGGGGTGGAGAGCATCCTGTAAAGCCTGACGCCTCATTTCTCAAGCCCACAAGCTCGCAGCAGCCTGTCATATGCAGCTCCCAAGAAATCGGCTCCAGTGCTCAAGCTCCCAGTAGAGTACGGGAGAAACCAGCAAGCATCTTCTGTTGAATGTCAGATCTGGGGCTTGTCCCTCTGCAGGGATCCCACCCAGGAGGTGCCACCTGGCACCCGGCTGTGCATCAGCACTGCTGCCATCAGAGATGCAGCAGCAGCAGCTCAGGTCCTGGTGCAAGCTGCTTGGTGGCCCTCAGAGCCTCCCCGGAGCACATTTTGCTGGCACCCAAGGGCCCCTTCCCACCACGAGACACCACCTCTCTCAGGCCCGATACGTTCAACAGGACCTTGCTCCCAACATCCTTCACTTCCCAAGGACAGCACCATGAGCAAAACTGCTGCTCCTCAAAAGCATCCCATAGGTTATTAGCTTCTGAATGAGCTAATCTACTAAAAAGAGCTTGTAATGCACCAGGACTGTGGAGCCTATCTCCATCATGTCTCCCAGAGACCATGACTGCCCAAGGAACATGCAGGCAGCAGGAGTAAATCTTCGGGAGAAACACAGGCTCAGCCCCCCGACACCCTGCTCCAGAGGAGCAGTGTTTTCCCAAACAATCCTAGGACTTCTTTCCTGGGATTTCACCCAGGACAGTGATTCTGGCCTGGCACATGCTGTAGACGGACCCTGCCCAAGGGTCCATCCAAGCTATGACACGGAAGAGTCTCAAAAACACCAAGATGCTTGGTTTGGATGTTGGGTTACAAGGCAGAGGAGCTGGAGCACCGGCCCTGTTGGGAGGGGATGCAGAACGGTGCACGGCTGTCCCTTTTTCCTGAGGAAGTTCAGAATCAGGATCACTTAGAAACTTGGAGGGAGCATACATAACCTGACATTTCTGTATTGCAATGGGAACGGCTATTCCTGTCGGGGGCGGCAGGTGGAAGGCGGAAGGCTGTCACCATTGACTGTGCATACCCAATACTGATGCCTTCCAAGGATGCAAAGTAGGAGGTAAATATATTCACGCTTAGTAAAACAAAATTCCTTATGTGCAATGAGAAAATACATGCACGCAACTAATGACTTGAGGAAAAGATGGCTAAATCTCATCAGGTTGCTTTCAAAAGATGATCTTTTCCTAAAACAGGGAGGTAGGAGGCAGGGGACGTCCCGGCTCACGGCGAGAGCAGACGCAGCAGCCCAGCACCAGCCATCACTAGATGGACTGGAATGCCAACCCGGCACAGACCAGCCAGGGTGGACCTGGCTTTACTTAAACTGTTGCTAAATCCAGTCTCTGCCTTCTTCGCCTCCAGTTTGGTGCCGTGAGCGTGTCCTGAGGGCCGTGCCGGCTGGCTGACCCGAGCCCCTTTGATCTCTCCCCGCACACCCAGGTTGTAATTTCCTGAGGACTGGCGCCTACAGCGGTTTCATTGTAGGCTTTCTTGATGAGCCGGACGTCCAAGGGAAAAGCCAGCTGCCGGAGAGTGTGCAAGGACATGTTGTGACAAGCAGCTTCGCTCCAGGATGGGATTATCATGCTCTTGTCAGAACTCAAACTGCTGAATTACTCTGTGGAGAGATGGCAGCAGCGATGGAGAAGAAGAGCTGTCCCTGCAGTGAGGGAGGGTGTGGGTTTGCTCACACAGCAGCCAGCATCTCCAGGGGAGGTGGAAACCCTCAGGCATGGTCCCAGGGAAGGGACAACCACACTCTCCGCTCTCCCTGGCCACCACCATGCTGCCTTTGAAGATGCCAAACAGCAAACGTAAGAGGACTTTTCACCCAGCATGCCTTTTTGCTTCACAAGAGTGTTCTCACCTGCTTCTTAAAGCGGTGCAAAATTTGTACGGGAGGTGCTTCTGTTTAATTGCAAAATAAGCAGGGTTGGGTTTTAATTGCCTCGTTATTTTCCAGAGCCAACCAAGCGCTTCCTGAAATGGGCAGTGGAAAGACGTCGGGTATTTTACAAGACACCAATTTGCACGTTGCATGGTAAATATAAGTACACCATGAACACAAGCCACAAGATGATTATAGTGCGGTGGAACAACGGAGACAGAAAATAAAATAAATTGAGGGCAAGGCCGCTACCCACAATGGGTATTCTGTATTTTGGATCTAAAAATACAGTGCTCAAATAAGGAGGCTTTAACTTACCCCCCACCAAAGCAAATAAAATCAGGTGGAGGCTACATTCAGCAGAGATGTCAGGAATAGAATATGCACAGCTTTTTTTTAGGATATTTATATTTTATTTTAAATCCATCCTTTATTCACTCAGTTATCTGCAGCTTTTCTGGTGTACGTTTTTTTCCCATATACAAAGCGAAGATATGCAGAGGCAGTTGTCTGAGGAAAGAAAGCCTGGTTTGTTGCTCAGACTTTTTCTGTCTATCTCAGATAGAGTAGTAGAAGGCACAGTTATTTCCTTGTGCCAGCAAAAGAAGAGCGACTGCGAGATAAGGTAGAGGAACAGAGCTGAGCTTCCAAACTACAGCCTCCCACATTCCAGATTACAGCATCAAGCCTCACTTTTTAGAACACGGGGCATTCATAACTTCCTAGAAAAAAAAAATCTTTTCCAAAAAATCAACGTGGCTAGCAAAATAATCTGGCTGAAAACCCACTTTTCCATCAAAAAAAAGTTTCCAAGAGAATATGACCTCTAGCTTATTACAGCACCTCTTAAATCTTTTCTGCTTCTTTGTAGTCGATCCATTTTTAGTGAAGCGCTTCAGTTGTCACCATAAAGAAGCAGAAGGTCCTTCTATTTCCATTAATTTTATTTATTTATGCTTGTCAACTGCACTTTCATACCAGCTGTCTCTGTTAAGGACCATCTTTACTGGCTGTTGTCAAAGGACTCCAAATAAGTAAAAGCCTAATAAGTAAAATAAGTAAGATTTATATTGCTGCATCTGCAGCCCAGCTTCACCTGGGGGGAAGCACTACAGTACCAGGGTCTGCATTTATTTTCCTACCCATTCTGGCACCGCAGTGTGCAGTCAAGAAGCCAGGGATGGTAAAGATGTACTAAAAATAAAGTTGAAGTCAAAGATAAAAATACCATGTAGCATGTAAAGCGTATAGGGAGCGCACAGAGCACCTCACCAGCAGCTCCATCCTCGGGGTGCAGCGCGGAGAACAGCACGGTCTGCATGCAGTCCCCCATCACCAGCCAGAGGGGAGCAGGGGAAAATGCTATTATTCGTTTCTGGAGCTGGAGAATTGCTTTTCACTCTGCAAACAGCAGTTTTTAAGACAGTGGCACCCAGTCTGCTCCTCCTCCTCCTCACCATTACAACCATTACCCAAAAACAGTCACCGTGCGCAGCTGAATCCTCCCGTAGTGTGAGATGTATTTACCTACACATTTTTGAGTACTTGTCCTCTGGCCTGGGAGATTCAATGACTGAAGAAATGATGTTAGCGTTGGCAAAAATATTTGTGAAGAGGTTGCACACTGCAATAAAGAAAATAAATACCTCCTGTTAAGGACTGGAAGACACTTAGTAAGAAATGTTTGCTGTTGGTTATTAAATTTCGCAGTTTACTGAAACACTGATGTCCATAAGGGTCTGAAGGGTCTTTTCCAACCTAAATGATTCCATGATTCTACCATTAACGTGTGTCCTGCTAAAGGCTATTCCACCTCTGCAATGCTGACCGTGGCTCAAGTGGAAGCTTTGTTGGATGGGATGGGAGAGGAAAGTGCCGAAATGCACAATCTCTGTCTCAGAACTTATTTTGCTCGTGATTACCTCCCAAAAATGAGATATCTGACCCAAATACCACGGAAATGAGTCCAACAGCTTCAGTGGGTTACGCACCAAACCTACGAGGGATGTGCAGATCCCACCGAAGTCAGAGGAATCTTTATACATGTCCCAGCAGACCTGTCATCAGCCCCTACAAGGAGCTAAAGCAGCTACTAAGCAATCCCAAAAAGCTATCAAAGCCACAGCAATGGTTTCAGCGATGTGGGTTAATTATCTAGGGCTACGCGCTTGCTGGAGAAGACAGTCAGTCCAGCCCCATCTCCCTGGTGGTTCTTTCCCAGGGACATCTGTTCTCGCCGGTTGCAGCTTGATTTCTCAAAATAATTTCACATTACCGCTGTGTTTTCCAAGCCTGGTGTACGCTGAGCACGGCCAGCTCCTGGAACCAGTGTAGGGAGGGGATGTGAGCAATGGACAGGTCATCTCGGATCACAGAAATCAGAGTGGTAGCCTCCCTGAGGGAGCTCTCCTGCAGGAACCAGCATCTCCCACGTATGGCAAATGTCCTGATCCTCTTTCTCCTATTTTTACATAAAGACTTCAAGTGAGGTTTCCTATTCCCCAGCCTCTGACACCCCTGCTGAGCAACGCAAAATAAGGCAACAGCAACACTGGACCTATGTCTTCTTTAAAAACAACATTATTTGTATAACGTCAGCATCACAAATCACTGCTTTCACATACACAATGGTGTTATTAATTTGCACATTCATAAGGCAGAATAAGTTTATGCATCTTCATAAATACCAGGGAAGAACAAATTTTCTATTCTTAGGAGAAAAAAATACAGATTTGGGTAAGTGCCTTCTTAAATCAGGCTGTTAAGAAGCGCTCCCTCTCCCAGCACTGTGTAAAGGGGGTTTAGCTCAGAAATTCTTTGAATTTCTTCATTTGGAGATGTGCTTGACTCCTCTCCCAGCTCGTGTAAGTGCAGCTTGGGGAGTTTCAAACTCTCAACCCAAATAACAAGTGAGCAAGCACCAGGTCACCCTGACACCTCCTTGTGCAACAACACGGAGGGAGGAGTTTTAGCGAGTTCCTGGGATTTTGGTGTCAATGGCAAAATCATCCTTATCTGCAACCTAGGAAAAGCTGAGCAATTATGCAAATACCAGCAACACCTCCAAAGTATACAATGATGTTAGCGTGTAATTCTCAGGATTTAGCTCAAAATTCTGTATGCAGATGTGAACATCTTCCCTCAGCCCTACACCACAGCATAAGTTCACCTTAGCAGGAACGAGCCACCCAACATTGGTCTCCTAAACATGCTAAAGAGCAGCACTTGCCTCAGAATGATCCATTTATCAAAGGTTTCCAATCAGCCTAGGCAAGGCAGTATTTTCTTCATGGCATCTTGGAGGGAGAGGTGACTGTCACCAAGCAGATGCCACGGGACGGGTGCGAGAGTCCTCCCGCTGCCACCTCGGGCACTGCCACAGCAGGTCCACGTCTGCTGGGACAAGAGACCCAATGCCACCTCCCTTTGCCAGGCCACCAGCGCTCCAGGTGCTGAAGGCGAGGGCAGGGATCAAGAGGGGCTTTCGGGAGGAGAAATAGAAATCATATATTTGAAAAGTCCCTAAGTGGGTTTCGTTCGGACATTCGCATCAGTTTATCACCGACCGCACAGCCACTTCACTCCTTTGTATACAGACTCCCTTAAACAGCCCTTTTAAGTCCCATTTTTGTTCTGTTTCTAAGGGCAGACTGGAAACGCTGTTTTAAAAGGTGCCGATTAAGCATCAGCGCAATCAACCCCTAGCAGCCCGCTTCAGTGGAGCGCTTGATTAGCTGTGCTCCAATTAACCTCTTCACCTCCCCATGCATTAGCAGGTAAATGTATTTACACTCACAAGCAGGCACAAATACACTTATTGCCAGACTCTGAATTCCTCAGTTTTAGGTTTCTGTTCGTTATTGCCTATTTGGAGGCCAAGATGCAGTATCTGTACACGTGTGGTTTTCACTGGACTTGGATACCAACGATTCAAATCCCCCTGCGCCACCACCTGGAAACCAAAAGCTAAGACTGAGCATGATTTTTGGGGGGCGAGGACTCTTCTCTGCCTAGCAGTGATGGCACCCTAATTAAAATGGGTTGAGAAGACATCCCCTGCTCCTTCCACGCATGAGACCAGGGTTGAACTAGCGTGGCTGAAATGGTTGCACACGGAGTTGAAACAAAAACAGTAAGTAATACAGAATAAGAAATAATATAGAATGATACAGAAATAATAAGAAATAATATATAGAGTAAGAATTAAAAGCAGTTGAATAATATTTGCTCTTAAAAAGAAGGGTTTGGGGTCTTTCTTCACTCAGAAGCCATTCAGCTTCCCGTTGAGTTCAATATGGACCATAGCAAGGGTGGGATTAGACCTGGATCACCATCGGTTTCTGCTGGTTGCAGGCTGAACAGGCAACAGATTGTGCCCGCTCACCAGCACAGTTCCAGCCCACAGATTTTGGGAAAAAAACGCCAAACTTCCAAATCTAGGACTTTTACCAATGAATATACACAAGCAGATGTTTTTTCAGATGTTGCTTGGAAAATCAGGATGTTGAAGCTTGCTACAGTACTGTGGCTTTCTGTACGGCTGCAGGATGCTTGACTCCAGCATCTCATGCTGGCTGGCAATAACCATCCATCACCACCGAAACGGCTGATGGATCGCGATGGGCTGCGCTGACACGCACGTGTGGGAGGCAAGGAAAAATTCCGTGCCATGGTTGTGTCAAGTTGATTTAACTTTTCAAGCCATCTGTAACTGTAAAAACAAGACGCCGCATCCACAAACGAAGCAGGCAGATGGTGGATTTGGGATGGCAGCTGTCCTGCAGGGATGCAGCAGCGTGTGATGGCTTCCCTTTGAATCAGCTGTCCAAGAGCAGATCAAATGCCTTCAAAAAGCATAACTCCCTGGCACCTGTGCATATATCCTCTTATATTAGCAGGATAAGCCAAAAGCCCTGACTTCCTTCGTGTGAAGGGCTTGTCTGGATCCTTCTCCCAGCCTGGCTATCTGGCCATGGCTGCACTCCCTATCAGACAGGACAACCCATCTTCCCTCTGTCCATCTCCTTCCATCACTGCCACAGCTCCCACAGGCACTGCCGGGGTTTTTCTAACCAGCGCTAGAGCTGGTCCTAGAACTGATAGGAAATATCCCAAAATAAATCAATAAAACATGTTCACCAAAAGACAGGCTTCAGCAATGTCACATCCTGGTGACCCTCTAAATTAAATCCCCCATGGAAATTCTCACTGTCCACCAGCAGGCATAGGACCTAGCTGGCAGGGATGGGTGGCTGTGTTACCTCCTCCTGCTTATTCTAACTGCTTATAAAAATGTCCCTCTTCATTGCAGAAGAAGCTGGACGCCTACCTAGCTGGCAGAGAAAGACCAGATTATTCAGGGTCGCAGCTAAACAACAAGAGGAGATGAAATAGGAAAATCCACCCCAAACTGGAGTGCAGATCCAACCAGTCAGCAGAAAGTTGAAAGGAATGAGGCAAATGGAGAATATCCCTGAAATGGAGAGAAAAAAAGGCAGCCAGAGGGCTTAGCGGGTTTCAGAGATCAAGGAGAAATCCCACCTGATCAGCTTAAAAACTCCCAAGGCACTAAATATCATAAATGCAAGCCCTGGGTCTGGAAACTTTGTTTTTGAAGATAAAAGAAAACAGCTGCAATTCAGCCATCATCACAGGAGCTGGGACATTACTAAAAACACCAAGCTTCGCAAGAAAAATCCTGGGGCTTGGCGAGGTTGAGGGTGCCCGGAGGGGAGGAGGACCAGACAGCGCTGCCGAGGCTGCGCGGGAGAGAGGGACCATATGGCACAGAGGGATGTTGGGGGAAGCAGGGGAGGAGAGGAGACGAGCAGATGGGAGGGGGAGCTGAAAGGCAAACCGATGGAGACAGCGTGTTTGGGTTTATTCTGCAGGAAGGGAGACGGCGGTGCAGGGGAGGCGGTTTGAGAGACGGTGCTCACATCCCCGCTCGGGCAAGTTCATTATAAAACCACTCCCAAATTTCCTGTTGTTATACAGATGCTCAGTCTCTTCTCTGCCCTCGCTTTACCCACACCAGGTCCACAAAGCATCGTGGCAGCTTCTGCACCACATGTGGGAAGAAAAATGAACGCAAAGTGTATGTTCACAGAATCACAGAATCACAGAATAGTAGGGGTTGGAAGGGACCTCTGTGGGTCACCCAGTCCAACCCCCTGCCCAAGCAGGGTCACCCACAGCAGGCTGCACAGCACCGCGTCCAGGCGGGGCTTGAATATCTCCAGAGAAGGAGACTCCACAAC
>Ga0065711_1037968_pt1 | contig 19296 bp, 5 predicted proteins | sample Hoacrofraction12_FD_59098 | JGI IMG/M metagenome (GOLD analysis project Ga0065711, IMG submission 59098) | Hoatzin crop microbial communities from Cojedes, Venezuela - Epithelial fraction 12 v2 (version 2) | ecosystem: Host-associated > Birds > Digestive system > Esophagus > Crop | place...
GGGACCTTATAAATGCCTATAAATATCTGAAGGGTGGGTGTCAGGAGGATGGGGCCAAGCTCTTTTCAGTGGTGCCCAGCGACAGGACAAGGGGCAATGGGCACAAACTGAAGCACAGGAAGTTCCGTGTGAACATGAGGAAGAACTTCATCCCTCTGAGGGTGACGGAGCCCTGGAAAAGTCTGCCTGGACGGGTTGTGGATTCTCCTTCTCTAGAGATATTCAAGACCCGCCTGGACAAGGTCCTGTGCAGCCTGCTGTAGGTGACCCTGCTTCAGCAGGGGGGTTGGACTAGATGACCCACAAAGGTCCCTTCCAACCCCTACCATTCTGTGATTCTGTGATTCTGTGTTTCAAGCATCAGTTATAAAACTCAGTGGAGATCCGGGCTGAATTCCTATCTGAGCTTGTCTGAGCTTTTACTTGCCTGAACTATGAGCATCCTATAACACCAGGCTACAACAGAAAGCAGATTCTCTGAGTAATTCTTGTTGAATATGACTTGCAGGACAGCGTGATTAATAATTGCTCTGTGGTCCAGTGACAGAAAAGCTCATCAGAGATGTAGAGGACAGTTTTAATTACTTTCCCTTGCGAATATTTAACAATGAATATCTATTTATGTTTCATGGAGCAATTCGAATGGGTATGATGCCAGTCCAGAATAACAAAGAAGTTACAGCACTTTGGAGCATGGGACAGAGATTCCTGTCTAAGTTTTGGGGTTTATTTAGGCAGTAAAGAGCCTGAATCTTGATCTTTCATATGCTCTGTGAGAGCAAAGGCCACTGAACCGTAAGCTATTTTGTGGTACATAAGATACAGTCATCTTGCTTTGAGCAAAAATACTGTATTTGCCAAAATTTAGTAAGTTAATGTGTTCTGACAGAATAAAGTTGTTTTAGAAAATAACTGACTAGCTCATTTCATCTATGACAACAGGATCATCTCTTTTCTTGCACTTACATCATGTTCGTTCAGTACCTCAGTACTGCCTGTTAGGAGCTGAACACTGCTTGAACACTGGTATTTCCTGCCCAAACATACATCTGAGTTCGTGTTTTCCTTAGGGAACAGGAGGAGTCTGCATTTGAAATTGGGCATTGAAATAAAAAGATACATTACAATGCTTATAAATTGCCACTGGAATAAATAGACAGCAGTTTACATTATATTTAAACACTTTGTACCATACTCACTGTAGGAGGGAAATGAGCTTATGACCCTTGAAACCTGTCTAATTTCCTACGATTTATGCTTAACGGATGGAGAATAATGGAAGCTACTCCAAGAGGAGACATTAAGAGAAGCTTTTCCTGTCAAGGTAGATATGCAATTGTTCAGGGCAAGCGCTTCAAAATTAAAATAGGTTTCTGGTTTTTCCCCCAGTGTTTTAAGTGAATTTTTTGCCCTTTGACACAGTATTTAACCCTTTTATTAATCAGAGTGAGCCTTGCTTTCCATTTGATGCCAGTCCTCTTCCCGTAGAAAAACAAAGTGCCATGGTTATAATATTAATTGCTCTTTAGAGGATTTTGACAGTACAATTGTACTGAGGATCCTGTCAGGAAGAACAGGACCCTACCTGATGCTGACTTCAACATTTAATCATCTTACAACCTGACTTCTTTATGAAAGTCAAAGCAAAGTATTCGTGAAGCAGGCTTTATACAAATCCATTCCTACATTCAGTATTCAGGGTTTATATCATTGAAATTTATTATCATGTATGAGGTATTGCTTCAGCTACTTGATGGCCCTTTGTAGGGAATCATGTGTCTGATATAGATATGGAAAGAATACAGATCTCTTACCTGGTGAAAACATCCCGTGAAACATCCTTTTAGTCTAGAGAGGATGTCTGACAACCTTTGTAGGTGTATATGTGAAGGGATTGGTATTTTCATAGTAAGTACATCCTAAATTACCATTTTTGAAGAATAGTAAGCATAGTGATTTTTGTATATGGCAGACTATTTCTATTTTTAGGCTTATTGGTTGCTGATTCTTAGTCATGGAGCAGGTCTCTGATAGTAATTCCAAGAATATGTTATCTATCAAAGATACAAACCCCTTTTTTTTCACAGTGAGGTTTTATTTAACTGTGTCAATCTTCGAACTTGCAAGCTTCTCTAGAATTGTTTGGGGCTGCATGATTCTCACAGGACAGGCTTTGGCAATGTGTACAGGGAGCCTAAGTATGACCAGGGGTGGTTAGTTATTCTATTACCAAAACCCCATCTTGCCTCCTGCCCATGAGCTGAGTGCCTGAGTACCTCACTATCAAAGACAGGGAGGCAAAGAGGCAACTGAAATGTCAACAATAAAAAGGAATAAATGTCCTTCTATTACAACCTAGCTTGATTGTTATTAATATTATGTAGTCAACAGCAACACACAAACGTTCTTATATCAGATAAAAATGCTAGGAAAAGTTCAAACATGGGCAGGTATGGATGAAATGTGTCTTGTTTGCTTTAAACCAGCTGCGCAGCTCTCACATACTTCAGCAAAATCATGTCATATGATGATTGATTGAGGGCTTAAATCTGTGATATAGCCCTGGTCCTTCTGTTTGATGCAAGTGCCTGATTTGTTTTGTTGGTCACAAGCCTGTATCGACCTTTTTGGAAGGGCCTTGTGATCACAGAATCATAAAGTAAGCCTCAGGAGGTCTCTAGTCCAAACAGGGTCAGATATGAGGTCAAACCAGGTAACTCATGGCTTTATTCAGTAATGCCTTGAAGACCTCCAGGGATGGAGGCTACAGAACCTCTCTAGCCAAGTTGTTAAGAACATGTTATTGATATGAGAATCGGTAGGTGTCCACTTCACACTGCAGGCCTTTCAGCAATCCCTAGTTATTACCTAAGAACCACATTTGCACGTTACTCTGCAACCAAGGCACATAAGATGAGGGTAGACTCTCACCTCCATGTTTGAAATGCAGTATAACCACTTGCATAGATCTGTAGTGGAACACAAAACTTAGTGAAGACAGACATTCCTTGGAAAAATGTCTTCCCTCCTTCAGATAATCATCAGTGGGGGTTCGGATGGTGGCTTGAATGTGGACAAAACTTACTGGAGTGAGAAAACATAAACACTAAAGAAGTTTCAAGCTGAGACTCATCTGTGTTTTGAATCTACCCTCCAGCAACTGTGACGAGTTTTTTACTGTTAGATACTTATTAGATCGTAGATATTGTCAGAATCCAGGATTCTTCTGTTTATGCTACAAATGTTATTTATTTTAAAGAAAATTTCAGTGATTAGTAAGCCACTTTAAAAATCCCCCAGCAAATGTAGTGTTAAGTACACATGAGATCCTTTTAAGAAAAAGCACTGTGCCTTTCCCCAGACTTTTAGATCCCCTCATTTATGAATACATTATTTCATTTTCTGATTTTTTTTTTGTTGGGTTTATTTGTTGGAAGAGAGGAGAGCTTTTTAATAGATAATTCAACTAGACAGCTGATAAAGTTTTTATAAAATTAAAGAATCATCCTTAAACATTTAATCTGTTTTAAATTTTTGTAGAGAAGCTATTTATTTTTATGTGCTCTTTCCAGAGACTGGTTTGAGATTGTTGCAACTTTTGTGGCTGACTTACATCAGTTAAGTCATCCGTATTCAATTGACAGCACATGACAGCAGTGCAAGAGGAACATGAATAATAATTACTGTTAAGTAATTTAATACTTCTGCGTACTTGTGCACTTAGTGATTTTTACATTCTCATGCCACCTGCATTATTTGCTTATTTTGAGTCACCAGAAAGGTGTGCGAAATTTCCTTAACTTTGAAATCTTGATCAGTATATCTCTTCTGGATGTAAATCCATATAAAGAGATGTGAAAGTGTAGAAATATCAGCTCGATTGTCCTGAAATTTAAAATTGGGAAATATTATATCTTTAATAGAGTTACACACTGTAACAGATGTCTCAATCTAAATATTCACACTAATATGCCGGAGTAAAGAGATAAGGATGGGGCCACTCATTGTAATAGTGTATTTGGTTTTTTTGTGTTTGTATTTGGATATACTGTTAAGACAATAGATAGCTTTATTGTATATGACAGAGCATGTGTGAGCTGAGATCAGTTTGCACTTACACATGTGCAGAAAGGCTTCATTTTATTCCTTAATGAAGAGATGTAAGGATAAGTCCACAACTAGTGTAAACTGTCGAACTACCCATTCAAGCTCTGACTATCTTCATCAGCTAAGCAGCTGCCCTCCACATGCTATTCTTGCCTGTGTAACCAACGGTTGTATAACCTTACTTGAAGTGATAGACCTGTCAATTCCTTAAGGTCATTCTGGAAATGATTCCATTGCAGCTCATGGGAAGGGTTTAATCTCCTGTTACAGCAAATTCCTTAAGAATCTGGCTAATCAAATACTACATAAGTGTACAAACTTCAACCACTTTTTCATTCCCGCATATAGACAATCACGTAACATTTGAAGAATTCATTCAGTGAGAGTTAAAATGAAGGACGGAGGCCACACTGGGAGAGAAAGGAATGTGGCCACTCCTTTCTGTCTCAAATGGCCAATTACAGACATGCAAAGGGACCACAAAGTGACAGAAAAATAGTGTTAAATTACCATGTTTTCCACTGACAGAACATAAAATATTATAAGAGATTTAAGGCAGGAAAAAGTCAAACCCTTTGTGTTTTCTTGTCCTTTTACATTCTTCCCTCCCCCATATTTCCAGGTACCTGCTCCAGGCAGGTCTCTTCTAACCCGTCTCTAATTAATACTTCACCTAATCTTCTTGTAATACTGCTAATTGTTCACAAACAGGCGATTTAATCAACACTCTACTAACAGGCGAAGCTTTATTCTCTCCATTATTTTGTGCTTTGACACAGGGAGAACTTACGCAACTATGTCCCAATTGCTTTGTTTCCATGTAATTTAACAGCAAGACATTATTTTCTCATAAGAGGTGCTTTGAATTTTTACTGCTAATGAATAAATTAACTAAAAAGGTTAATCTGCCTGCATGTTTATGAAACATTATGCAAATTTCTCTCAAAAAGGTTTAATGGTAATTGAAAGTAATTGAAAACCACGGTACATTTCACTCAATTTTAACTTTTTTTTTTTTTAAGTATACAAATTCTACTCATTTTCAATATTACAGATGTGTAGGGCAAGAGATCATTTTTATAAATTTAAAGTAAAATGAGCTTTCTTCTAAATTTTCAGCTTTCCAGAATTCCAGGGTTATGGGGATTCAACTGAAAGTAGAACAATGAATTGTGAAGGATGAGTGTGGTTTAATATTTTAGTCACTAAACCAATAATATTTTTTAAAAACATATTAAAGAAATTGATGAAATATTTGTTTTGGCAGTTTTTTTACTGAGATTGTTTAAGATCTGCTATCCACTCCAGAGTAGCGTGGATTCATAAGGGCTGAATCTTGCAGCTGTGATGCATACACTAAACTCAAGGTTCATGCCTTGAATGAGATGGCAACTCTTTCAGCACTTAAGTTGCTCAGTTTCCATGGCTCTATTCCAAATTCAACAAGGGAATACATTAGATCTGGTCTCAGGAGATGAGACGTGATTAGAAGTACAAAGTAAGCCCCAAATTCTGCCTTTACTAACAACCAGTTCTGTCTCTTTGATTGAAAAAGAATGGAAGGATAAGGAGAGAGGGAAGGGACAGAAAGAAACATCACAGAATTTGGTCCTAGAAGTGTTTACAAAAGACATTAATGGGAAATAAAACAATATATCTACACATAAAAGTTTGTATTCTGAAACACTAGAAAAAAAAGAGCTACTCTAAGTGTGAAATGTGATAGCCCCATGGTTTAGGAAATATTTATTTGCAGTCAAGTCACTTGCATTTACTTCATTGCTGTGTTCCTTTTTTGGCTGGATTTCAAAACAATCTGGATATTTGTTATATGAGGGAATAAGATGCATTTCTAAAATACAATAATAACCTTACCTTGGATATTAATGCTTGATTTGTCTAACAGCTAAAAGGTTTTAGGCACTTACATAGACATTTATGTTTTAGCAACAAGATGGATATTTTTCCTGCTTGTTTTTGGTTTAGACTGCCCTAAAAACATAATTACAACATCCACATTATAAAAAATAATTTTTTTTAATGTTGTCAATGTTATCTCATTTTTTTTGTGAATATTTATCTTAATCTGCTGTGATTTTGAAAATATTTCCCTTTTTGACTTGATAGTTTATTTTATTTTTGTTGGTCGTCCTTTATTTTCTCTGCTTTGCCTTTTGTGAGCAGGAATTGGTGAATAGAAGAAAGAAACAAAAGAAGAAATGGAAGAAAACCAGTAGTTTGTTGTGAATATATTCAGTGTTATGTAAAGTAAATCCATCTACATAAAAATGCATTTGAAAATTTTCAAGCAGTTCTGTTTGTAACTGTTTACTTCAAACATCCCTGCTGGATATTCAAGATTAGTTAGCTGCAATGAACGCTACTCAGAGCACTGCCTTATATCTCTTTCAGAACATAAAAATAATGTAAAATGTTTTTTTTGCAGTACATGCTATCTGTGCTGACTGCCAGCAGATTGAATAGCAAGGGATCATCCCTGATTTAAGAATTCTTGACTTTGTATGGTTGAAGTGGAAATCAGCAGAGCCGTGGAAGGCAGCACGATGATGACATGATGACGTGAAGAGGAAACGGCTGCTCACCCTGCACAAGTGACCTTGTCTGGGCAGGTCGCTTCATCTGATGCCTCTATTAGGCTAAAGCTGCCCAATCCTGCTTTTCAAAGCTTACTGCAGCTATGTCGTCCTCACAACTTTCACTGAAGGGCAGTGTTCCTCAGGGGCATGAAGTATTTTTTGACATTTCCCTTTTCCTAGAAAGAAAATCCTACTACTTGTTATCATGTGAAGTGGAGATCAGTTCTAGCTTTCTACTAGTATCTCAAATAAGTAATGAGGGTTCCTTAAATTCTTTTATATCCTAGTATGTTTTCATGAAATAAAATAGCCAGAAATACAGGGGGTTTTTGTTGCTGTTTGGAAAAATTACAACCTGTAATCCTGTTCTAAATCTACCTTAAAATTCATTGGCATTCTTGCTCCCTCTTCTCCTGTGTGGTGACTCTCATAGCCAAATTTTTCTGACAGTGTTTTTCTGATTTCTCCCATAAATGTTTTCATGGATAATTTATATCCTCTTCTTCTTGTACTTCAAGAGGTTTTGTAAATCATTGTTGTTTCTCTGATGCCCACCGTGTCTAGTTATAAACACATATCTCCCATCCTTTAGCCTCTGGTGGGTGTTTTTGTTCTGCTTTTATAAATTTCACTATCCTTTTCCCTGGTAATTCCACAATGAGTTTGTTTGAGCACAGGGAATCAGAAATCTGATTAGAAAAAACTGTTTCAAAGGATATCACAGCAACGCATTTGATATTAGTAATACTTCCCTTTAATTACATTGATTTCCGCACCTGGTACATAAAATTTGTAAAGAGAAAAGTGAATTGTGAACAGTTCAGAGATTCAGGGAAGTTATCCTCTTCTTCAGCCGGGGTAAAAGTAGGTTGCTTCATTTCCCACATTGTAAAGTGCTGATTTGTCTATGAATATAAATGAGAGAAGACTCAGAGCTGCTCAGAGTCACAACATGTTGTTGTGGCAGGTGGTAAGGATTGCTGGCGCGCTTCCCACTTTGGCAACTGCCTCACACCTTACCCAAGAGGACAGATGAAAAATCAGGGTGGCCGTGAATCAAGCCCCAGCTTCTCATACAGTAGATAAGCATCTAGAGGCTCTCTTCAATACATACGCCTTCACGTTTGGGGTATGAATCACCACAGAATAATTTTTCTCATAAAATTTACAGTATTTTCTACTTGTGCCCATGTCTGAGAAATACCATATGAGAATGCTTTCTTTCCGCACTTCTTTTTCCAGAACTGGCTTGGAGCCAAATGTTCACAGTTCCACATTCCTGGCAAAAAACAGTCAAGTATTTCTCCAGTTTCAAGAGGGGGCGGAAAAAAACAAGTCTATTTTCTGCTTGGAGTCCAGATGACTCTCAAATGAGCACAGTGGAGCATGTCACCTGGTCACTCCTTCTTCCTTTACGACTGTCTGGGAACCTGGCAGAAAAATATTCACCTGCTTCCAAATCACAAGCAAGATTTGTGGTTTGTGGTTTATACTTGTTGCAGTAGGTGCAATATACCGCCCTTTGTGCTTTCCCAATAGTCATTTGTATCATTAGTCATTTCTGTAACAATGTAGCTCAAGAAGCGATTAATGGTTTTAAAAGCAGTACCACAAAGATTGTTTCCCACCCCACTGCAGTGTCTGGCACACTTCAGAGGTGAGAGAGAACATGGCCACCTTCCACCCAGAGACCTGGGCCCACTGATTCCAGCTGGAGACAAGGATGGGTCACAGAACAGGTTAGCTGCCCCTAAAGCACACAGCAGACAAGTGACCTCATGGCTGCTAGATCACTCTTCTTGCTGAAATGTTTCTACTCCTAGTAACAAGAGACCTAGCCAGCAAACAAAAGCCACTGGGGAGGTAAGTTATGCAGTCATAAACAGATAGCATATACCCTCAAATATTTAATAAGTCTGAACTGTCAGACTTTCCTCATTACTTCTGATCTAACTTCTTACCTCACAGGTCTTAATCAGAGCAGAACTTCAGTTGGCTAGAACTATTTACTACCAAAATTTTATTTCTAATAAATTAATCTCATTTTAAATTTGCAGAAGCAGAGAAAAAAATGACTTATTTTCTACATATTTTTGTAATTCAAAAAATATTGAGCATTTGGATGTTTTACTTTCCCTCAGACCTGAGAACTCTTATGCCAAGTAATGCCCAAGGGAAAATTTTTACCTGCTGTTATAATGGGAAGCCTGGCAGATTTAACACATTACTCTAGTGTTTGCCTCAATTAGATCTCATTTCTGTGGTTATTGGACACATTTCAGATAGTCTTGACCATCAGGCCTTTTTAAACTCACATTGCTCACAAAGCTACCCAGCACAATATTATTGCAGAATGATTTAACAGTCTCCAGATAGAGGACATTAGCAAGGCAGACAAAACTCCAGATACTTAAAATGTATGATTTATATTTTTATAGGGATTAGTAAAGTGATTTGAATAAAATACAAACCAGCTAAGGTTCAAGCGTTGTTTCCAGATTTGAAATTGGTCCACTAAATTTCCAGTAGTGTTATTGACTCCCTCTCATTGTCATTTTATTCTCACTCATAACTCTCACAAGCCTCTTCCCACTTCAGTGGAATATTGCTTGAAGAAAGACTGGGTACAGAGTCGAAGTAAAAACACTTTCCAAAAAGAACATCTGTAAATATGTTGGACATATAAATTAAAACATTTAATACATTTTGGTACTATTTGTAAACAATTGTCTCAGTTCAAACACAAGTAGCGGTATCAAGAGAGAAATTCAGATATCTAAAAGGGGAATTGAATTGCAATACATATAAATTGCTGTTAGAAAGAATACAGAACACAAAACCTGTACTGTACCCACTTCCCAACTTCGTTTAATTCCTGGAGGTCTCAGCAGTTTAATCCTAACCAGACAATTCTTTCTTCTAGGCGTGACTGGGCTCTAGATGGCAGGTGGAGTTGAGCCTGTATTTCTTAACTGTATGAGCAAATGCAACTCACACTTCTGTCACTGAATTTGAAGCCTCACAGCTATTGCCACTGAATACTGATGACAGTGTCTGACTCCCATACAGCAGTTCTATAAGCAGAACCCTGTCAGGGAAATTTTCCTCTCTGAGTCCCATTAGAGTGGATACCTCCCACATCCCAAAACAAGGCACGGATGGAGAATAACTTCTGGCTCAGGTTAGGACATAAGGGATCTGATTGAGTTTTCATTTCTGCTCTAAGACCTAAGCACATACATATAGGTTAGCTACTGAAGTGTTAGACATAGTGGCAAACCTTCCCTTAACTCAGACCTGAGACATAAACTGGACTGTGTAGTGTTCAAAGTCTGGACCTGGATCTGACATTGTTAAAAAAATGCTCTTGATCACGCCTGTAACATTCAAACCCTGAAAATGGAGCTATCTTCTCTTCTCCTCCGTCTCTCCAACTTCAGTTCTACATGCAGCTTTCATAAAGCTAATGATGTGGCCCATAGTATTACAAACAACAGGCATGGCATAGAGGCGTAACTCCCTAGAACACAGTTTACAGATAGTCAATGTAGTACGGAATTTAATAGTAGTGTAAAGTATGCAAGTAGGGACTTTAAAAATGTAATGTGCAATTAGTAAGCATTTCACAGTAACAATCAATACAAGTAAATGAAGCTAACAGTTCAGTGTAATCATCTATCAGCAAATCAAATGCAGGCTGACATGCAATACCAGAGTAATTTATTTCTGCTATTGATTTCAATGGAAGTTTTGTCTGTTGACCTACATATGCTATGTTGAATTTAGTCCCTAGAGATTAACAGCCATGTAGGCTGACATTGAATCAAGTGATCGTATTCCAAATGAGCATCAAAGAGTGAATTTTTATTCTGAATACTTAAGCATTGAGAAACCCATTAACAGATTATCGATAATTTGAGGTGAATGAAAATAAATTTGGAACTTTGGATTTCTGTTTCTAGGAAGTCAGAACAGTCCTCTCTTGCAGCACAGTATGTGTCAACACAGAAAAGTGGGTTTTTTCAATTATGCTTGATATGTATACTATGGTAGACAAAGGAAAAACAGAAGAATCCATCACCTTGCAGCTTAAAATTTTCAGAGCAAGTTATATATTTGGTTTTGATTTCTCATGTAAGCTGCAGTAAGTTGACTCACTCTCCACTTGCACTGAACTCAGCAGTGTTGAATTGGCCTAAAAATAGCACTTGAAAGGAACTTCTTTGCTATGTTACTCTGTGTCCTTTCTCTCAGTGCCCTTTCTCCCACCCCCTGGGGACAGGCTTTTTAGCAGGGCCTGTTGTGATAGAACAAGGGGTAGTGGTTTTAAACTCTTAGAAGAGGGTAGATTTAGACTAGATATAAGGAGGAAATCTTTTACAATGAGGGTGGTGAAACATAGGTACAGGTTGCCCCGAGAGGAGTTAGATGCCTCATCCCTGGAAACATTCAAGGTCAGGTTGAACGGGTCTCTGAACAACCTGATCTAGTTGAAGATGTCCCTGCTCATTGCAGAGGGGTTGGACTAGATGACCTTTGAAGGTCCCTTCCAACCCAACCTATTCTACAATTCTATGATTGTCTCTTCAGTATCTCCCTATTGTCTTTCATCTTGTATATAGATAATATCCTTTTACAGCAGAAGTCTTCATACACAAATCTGACAGAAAGCTGTCACAATGCAAAAAGTAAATAGCAGCAACCTTAAATGTATGCTTCAAAATAAATTTGTTTCCTTTGATACATTTTACAGTGCTATGCCTGTAATTACGGAGTTTCAAACTAATTGCTGCAAAAGGAAATCTTGAATTATATTTGGAACATCCTTTCCAAAGAAACAGTCACCTGACTGTTATCTTCGTTCTAGTGAAGACTGTGCAAATATTAGTCTCAAATGAAAGTTAATTGTCCTTCATTTTGACTATGTTGCTTTTATGTAGCCCACTTGCAGAAGCAGATCAGCGTTTAAATGAAGGTATAGAATATATAGGAAAGCAAGAAGAAACAGAAGGAAGGACAACACTAAGACTGAACAGCTATGAATAGCATCATATTCTAGTCTGCTTCACATTATACAAGTACCGTGCTGAACTGTCAATAGTTTTGTATCTGGGTCTAGAGCCTAAATAGCTTGTGACTACTCCAGGATGAACTGAAATAATTTTTAATAAAATACGTACAAAGGATAGAGTGGAAAACAACAGAAATGATGAGATTTTCATTGCCATATAACAGTAAGTTATTTGATTTCCCTGAAATTCCAGACACAGAGCAATTCCATTCTCGTTGTAGGATGTTGCCCTGCAGCACGTATTAGAGCTGTCGCTCTGCCATTTCACTTCTAGTGCATTCCATATGTGTACAATATAGTTCTGCTCCTCAAGGTTAAATTTTGCTCATTGTACAACCAAGACCCTGAGGGCTAACACACATAGTTGAGGAAGTATCATTTTGTCAGTTTTGCTGTAGAACTCTATCCAGATATGTGATGAAATTCTTGGTTTACTGTCCTACTTGTGCACGTGTTCTTCCTCTGAAACAGATTATTTTAATAATGTTCAATTTAAAAAGCCATTTCATGGAAACAAATGGAAACTTCAAATCTGAATAGCATTTTCATGTTGAATGAAAAAAAAAGAAAAAAAAGGAAGATGGAAACAAAGATCAATAACCTTTTCTAATCTACATTAGGCATTGTCTGCATGACTGAGTGCTGCAGTCAGTATTAGCAACACTGATATCCAAATTCATGACGCATAGGAATTCAGTCCAGATACACAGATTCATCAGTTCTGATGTACTTGACATAGACAAAACCTCTACGATTAAGATTATGGACTTCTGTGTTCTGTACTAACCTAAATGTCTAATTAGTATTAACAGTGACCCTCAGCTAGGTCCTTTTACAACTGTTCAACATAAATAGTACATTTGACATGCCAGAAGGACTGGAAGCCATCCAGAGGGATCTGGACAAGCTGGAGAGGTGGGCCTGTGTGAACCTCATGAGGTTCACCAAGGCCAAGTGCAAAGTCCTGCATCTGGGTCAGAGCAACCTCTGCTATCAACACAGGCTGGGGGATGAAGGGATTGAGAGCATCCCTGTGGAGAAGGACTTTAGGGTACTGGTGGATGAAAAACTGGACATCAGCCAACAATGTGCGCTCGCAGCCCAGAGGCCAACCGTATCCTGGGCTGCATCAGAAGCAGCATGCATCAAGGGAGGTGATTCTGCCACTCCGCTATGGTGAGACCTCACCTGGCGTCCTGCGACCAGCTCTGGAGCCCTCAGCGCAAAGAGGACATGGACCTGTTGGAGCGGGTCCAAAGAAGGGCGACAAAAATGATCTGAGGGCTGGAGTACCTCTCCTATTAGGACAGGCTGAGAGAGCTGGGGTTGTCCAGCCTGCAGAAAAGAAGGCTGCCGGGAGACCTTATTGCAGCCTTTCAGTTCTTCAAGGGGGCCTATAGAAAAGATGGCGAAAATCTTTTTCACAAGGCGTGTTGTGACAGGACAAAGAGTAATGGTTTTCAACTAAGGGAATGCAAATTTAGACTGGCTATAAGGAAGAAATTTTTTACAATGAGGGTGGTGAAACACTGGAGCGGGTTGCCCAGAGAGGTAGTGAAGGCCCCATCCCTGGAATCATTCAAGGCCAGATTGGATGGGGCTCTGAGCAACCTGATCTAGGTAAAGATGTCCCTGCTCACTGTAGAGGGTTGGGCTAGATGACCTCTAAAGGTCCCTGCCAACCCAAAGCATTCTATGATTCTAAGATTCAATGATAGTACCTCCTACACTTTATGTCTGATGCCCCAATGATAAACAGAAATCATCAGGCATGCCAAAACGATGTGACAGGTTAGCCTGTGCTACATCAACAAGGGTAAGTCATAAAGAAAATAAAAGGAACATGATGGAAGGCATCCATCTTTAAGATGAAGGGGCAGCAGTCACCTGATATGTTCAACTGTAGTACAGAATAGGGGAAATGATACGTGTCCAACACAAAGTGCCATGAAATTCCCAGTATTTACATAGAGCATCTGTAATTTTATTAGTGGCTGGACATGAAAGTTTTCCTACCAAGCAAAAGTTTGTTAAGGAATGTGTCTACATTAGAAGGAAGAAAGGTTGAATTAAACATTAATTTACTTCAGACTTTGGTCTATAGTCCAAGTGTCCTAACCTGAGGCTTTGAAAATTTTCTTTCCCCTCCTTTTTCCTTTTATCTAAGTAAGCTAACCTTTTTGCAAAGCGTTCTGAAAGGTTGTATTGTGTATTGTATATTAGATGTTACTATAGGATTGTTCTGAAAACCAGTTAAGTATGAAATAAGAAAGTTCAGGTATATCAGTCATCTTGGTCAGTGTTATTTCCTTGGGCTCCCAAAACTTTTATCTAAAAACAATGCATTTATTGCTATAGAAAGAATTGTCTTGTCATTGGAAAGCACTTCACTTAGTCAAATGATCTCAAGAAATAACTTTGAATGTCTCCTAGATAACTATTGCTTGTGTACTATTGTTGATTAAAGGGGGCATATTATTAGTGATCAATTGTGACAACAGCCCTATGATGGAGCAATGAAATTATTTTGACTGTCTTGTAACATCAACAATTCTTTGCAGTATCTAAAATTAATATATCTGAAGGTCTGAAAGAAAAAATCATGAGCAGACTGGGGGTAGACTGTAGTATATAAGAAGATTGTGTCATCTGTACTCCTTGATTTTATTTTACAGTAATGTAACTTCATATAATTGCTTTATTTATTGTAAATAATTTACAACCTTAGATTACAGGAAGCGTGCAATGTATTCTAGGGGAGTCAAAACAATGATTTGTTTCTCTATAATGTGTTTGATGTTTCAACAGAAATTCCTCACCAAATATGCAACATTGCACTGAGTGGACAGCTTTTCATCACCTCAAACTTTAACTTCTGTGTTAAAATAGCACCTGATATCAGAAAATAATATGATCCCAAATCTTGAATAGGTTTCCCACACCTAAATGCATGTCAAAAGATCTTCACTGCTATATATCTGTCGGAGGCTACACCATCTCCTAATGTCTTATACTCACGGAATGCAAAAAATGTCTGTGGTTACCCTTCCCTGGAGTTCATTTGAGCAATCACAAGGTTAGCTTCCGCGAAAAGTTCCTTGATCCTCTAGCTTTAGGTAGCAATGTTGTAATTAATAAGTTACTGGCAATCTTATCAAGCCATCACTCCAGTCACTCTTATCAATCCGTCCGTTAGTGGACAGCACGGTACTTGTCTGCAGGCTTGTCCCTGGAGAAATTCTGTGGTGGATTAACACTTCCACAGGCTGAAAAAATAAACTATCTTGATTTTGTTCATTAGTATGCATAAACGAAAATTTCAAAACATATCAATGAAATGTTCAAAACATATTTATAATTCAAAAGGCATTAATGTTTGATTTGGACACAGAGTCAGCTGAGGTGTTTTCATTCATCAGCTGACTATCAGTATTTACTGGCTGTCAAAAACTATTTTGCAAAGTAATAGACAGATATATAAGGTTATATTGTTACAGAAGGATACTATAATTTTCTCCCTTTAGGTCTACAGAAAAAATTTTTTACAACTTTCTGAAAGTGATTATCACCAAGTTCACATAGATCTTAAGCTCCAGAATTTTGCTGTAAAGATCTCAGCATGACAAAGGTATTCAAAGGAATGCCTTGAACAACTTGACATTTTTCAGTACTACACGGATTAATTACAGGATTAATGTAAATGATCAATTAATATGGACTAAATCATTAGTTGTGTCTAACTTTCTCGAAAGGCAGATACAAAATTAATCTGTTAAAATTAAATTATGTGTATAAAATCCTGTTAAGGAAAGTTATCTTAAAGTTTGTCTAATGTCAATCCTAGCTCTTCTGGAAAGTCATAGTCACTAGATGAAATAAGAGAATTGAATTCCAGAGTTTTGTAAGTGAAACTAAAATCACTAAGGCAAAGTGCTTGCATGAAACAACAGTTAAAAGAACCAAAAGGGCACTGTGCATCCCAACACTCCTAACTATTAAATATTGGAAAGGTCAGAGGTTATCTATTAGACTCTCAATAGAAACAACATAATTTCACCAAGCAATTAATTTGATCAGTAGTGAACTACCTTCTGAGATACTTATTTTCAAGAGAATAGTCAGCACTCAGGAAAAAGTTTCTTGGAAAAACAATACTGAAATCAACAAATCAATGGTTTCAAGGAAAGGGAAAGTTAATTAAGGCCTAAGGAGATGTCTTGGTTTGGCCCCAGCTGGCAACAAAGGGCCACAGGGTTGCTCTATTGCCCCTCCCCCGCTGGGGTGGGGAGGAGAATGGAAAGAAAAAGGCAAAAACGCGTGGGTCAGGATAAGGGCAGTTTAACAGAAAAGCAAACAAAGTTAACAGTAACAACAACGATACTGATAAGAAGAACGTACAAAACAAATCACGGAAATGCACCAAGCAACTCTCACCGCCCGGTGCTCAGCACGCTCTCGAGCCACAATTAACTTCCCCCCAGCCAGCTCCCCTGCTCAGCACCGAGTGTGACAGCCCATGGTACCGAATACACCGTTCGTTTGACCAGTTTGTGTCAGCTGTCCCGACTGTGTCCCCTCCTGGCTTCTTGTGAAAATCAATCCTGTCCTGGCCGAACCGAGGACAGGAGATTACAAAAAATAGTGGAAGAGAGTGTCTGAGATCGTGGGAAACATTAGGAAGAAATAAATGGATAAGGAAGAGGAAGGGGAAAAAAAGAAAATACTTGATCTGTTGTTAAAGAAAAATATGTTGTTTACCCCACAAATGCTGATATAACCCTACAAAGGGAGTAAAAAACCTACACAACCTAGTAATTAATGTGTTTTGTGTTAATCTGTTATTTCTACAAATTCAGACTCTCATACAGAGTGAGAGACAGAGAAAGAAGAAAGCGATAAGAAGACATAGGTTAGGCAAGATTTGCAGGCAGATGTGAAGAACATGAGAAGATTTTATTTGACCTTCTTGTCAAGGAGGTGTTTACTGGAATAGATCACAATCTACATAAATAGAAAATCCTGATCTTTACACTTTTTTCTCTATGATTTTTCAACTGTCTGACACTTACTGACCACATAAAAAGGCAAACTGCATCGGGTCTAAGTTCCAACTCAACAGTCTATTAGGGTGTTATGGTTTGGCTGCGGCCGGCAACAAAAGCGCCACGCGGCTGCCCCTCCCCTGGCCAGGGTGCGGAGAAGAACAGAAATAAACAGGCAGAAACTGGTGGGTCGGGATAAGGGCAGTTTAACAGAACAGCAAACAAAAGGAACAAGAACAGCAACGATACAGAAAAGGGGAATACACAAAGCAAACTAGCAGAACAGAGCCCGCGGAACAGAGCCACTCTCTCTCAGACTGCCGCCGCATGCTCCTGAGCCACGAGAGAGTTCCCGACACCCTGCTCCCCCCCACCGGAACCCAGCATGAAGGCACATGGTATGGAATACCCGGCTCTGTTTGGCCAGGTGGGGTCAGCCCGCCTGGCTATGTCCCTTCCTGGATTTATTCCATACCATCTACGTCATGCCCAGGTCCCCCATCGTGCAGTTGATCGCCACCACTTCTCCTGTCTCCAGATATCATTCCCTTAGTCTATGGATCATCACTCTAAAGTGTCCACTGAGTTCATTTAATCCATGACTTGGGGCTCCATCTGTCCTAACGGTCTTCTATGGTGTGGTGATGGGCGGTCACTTGCTGCATCCAGAGCTCACGGCTGATGTATCTGGTGCGGCCCGTGCCCACAGTCTGCATCTTGGAGATGTCAGTCTCGATGAAGTTGCTGGGTGCCAGTTGTTGAAAACCAGGTCCAGTCCCATCATCGCTGTGCTCTGCTAGGTTTTCATCAAAAAGTCCATCCTTCTTTAATCTGCATGATTCTTACTATGCTACTACTGGTATAACATATAACAATTATAACAGCGATAACAGACAGTGACAGGGTTATTTAACAATTAAATTTACACAATTTATTTATGGACTTTTCTCACCCAAAATCGAATCCCTATGAGGTACACATTGGACTTCCCCATCCTTCCACATTACCCACCAGGTACACCCAGGTCCTTGAGTAAAAGCAATCCCGCGGACGGGCTTGCCTTTGCCCGAGGCAGGACTAACCCAAACTGTCTTCCCTAACTTGTTCCGCATGTGCACTACAGGGACTTTATCCCCTTCTACGGGGCGCTGAGGTTTTGACTGGGCAGGACCAGCCCGGTTGGTGGACCCTCTGGTGTTAACCAACCAGGTGGCCCTTGATAAATGAGTATCCCAGTTTTTGAAAGTCCCACCCCACATTGCTCTCAAAGTGGTTTTTAGCAGCCCATTGTACCGCTTGATTTTTCCAGAGGCTGGTGCATGGTAGGGGATGTGATACAACCACTCAATACCGTGTTCTTTGGCCCAGGTGTCTATGAGGCTGTTACGAAAGTGAGTCCCGTAGTCTGACTCAGTTCTTTTGGGAGTGCTATGCCGCCACAGGACTTGTTTTTCAAGGCCCAAGGGCAGTGGCATGGGGCACAGGGTAGGTTTCCAGCCATCCAGTGGTGGCCTCCACCATTGTGAGCACATGCCGCTTGCCATGGCAGGTTTGTGGCAGCGTGATGTAGTCAATCTGCCAAGCCTCCCCATATTTGGGGACCTAATACATACTTACAAGTATCTGAAGGGTGGGTGTCAGGAGGATGGGGCCAAGCTCTTTTCAGTAGTGCCCAGCAACAGGACAAGGGACAATGGGCACAAAATGAAGCATAGGAAGTTCCATGTGAACATGAGGAAGAATTTCTTCCCTCTGAGGGTAACGGAGCACTGGAACAGGCTGCCCAGGGAGGCTGTGGAGTCTCCTTCTCTGGAGATATTCAAGACCCGCCTGGACAATGTCCTCTACAGCCTACTGTAGGTGACCCTGTTTTGGCAGGAGGGTTGGACTAGACGACCCACAGAGGCCCCTTCCAACCCCTACCATTCTGTAACTCTGTGATTCTGTGATTCTGTGATTTATATTTTAGCCATCGTCCTCCATACCACTGAGGCTTTACCCGCTTGGCTTGCTTGATTGCAGCACATGTTTCACATTCATGGACAACCTGTGTGATGGTGTCCATGGTCAAGTCCACCCCTCGATCACGAGCCCATCGGTATGTCGTGTCTCTTCCTTGGTGCCATGAGGTGTCATGGGCCCACCGAGCTATAAAGAGTTCACCCTTATGTTGCCAGTCCAGATCCACCTGAGTCACTTCAATCTTAGCAGCCTGATCCACCTGCTGGTTGTTTAGATGTTCCTCAGTAACCCGACTCTTAGGGATGTGGGTGTCCACATGACGGACTTTTACAACCAACTGTTCCAGACGGGCAACAATATCTTGCCACAATGGGTCAGCCCAGATAGGTTTGCCTCTGCGCTGCCAATTGTTCTTCTTCCATTGCTGCAGCCACCCCCACAAGGCATTGGCCACCATCCAGGAGTCGGTGTAAAGACAGAGCACTGGCCACTTCTCTCGACTGGCAATGTCTAAAGC
>Ga0065711_1037969_pt1 | contig 19295 bp, 19 predicted proteins | sample Hoacrofraction12_FD_59098 | JGI IMG/M metagenome (GOLD analysis project Ga0065711, IMG submission 59098) | Hoatzin crop microbial communities from Cojedes, Venezuela - Epithelial fraction 12 v2 (version 2) | ecosystem: Host-associated > Birds > Digestive system > Esophagus > Crop | place...
TCGCTCCTTCTTTATCTCCCTCCTCCCACCAAAAAAAAAAAAAAATAGCCAGTTGGGATTTCAAGCCCCGCCATCCTCCCTCTTCCCCATCACCGAAGTCTGAGGACATCATGGCCTCATCAACTAACTGCCCAGTAGAGCAATGGCCCCAGGAGGGGAAGGTCAAGTCTCTACTTACTGAGCGGCAGGACAGCGATGGGGATGTTCTTTGGCCGCTTGCTCTCCTTGTCGATGAAGTCCCCTGTCACGGTCTTCTCCCGCTCAGTCACCCGGCAGTTGTACTTGCCACTGTCCTCAAGGCGGAGGCGGTAGATCTTCAGCACAAAAACGTTGTCGCTTTCTTTGGCTACCTTGAGCTGGCCCAGGGCCTCACGCTGGGCAAACTCGTTGTTGAGCACCGGCACGGCGTTGGGCCCCAGGCTGGCGATGAGGGAGCTGTTGAAGGCCCAGGAGATGGAGAAGTAGCGATCAGGGACGTTCTGCGCCTCCAGGATGCACCGAAACTCCACCGGCTCACCCACGATGTACGTCCGCTTCTCCGTCTCCAGTCGCACGCTGAACTCCTTATCTGGGGGAGAGACAGACCAACTCACGTCAGCGTGGCAAAGCCCACCGGGACAGCCAGCACTTCTCGTGCGAGGTATTTACTGTGCGCAGTCCACATCCCTCGGATGTGTGCATCCGCAGGTGGAGGGGCGAGGGGCTGGCTTTTGCTGCGAGAGCCCGATCGGCCACGCTGCAGGAGAGCCAGCTTGCTGCCCAGCATGCACGAGCTGCAAGGCCTCCCCAGCCTTAGCCCTCTCCCCCGGCCACTGCTCCCGGGAGCAGCTCTGCTGCGACACCAGCATCCAGCGGCACTGTGGGATGCGAGCTGGAGCCCAGCCCTACTCACACCCTGCTCAGCTGTGGTCAAGAGGCAGGGCCTTTGGGGATAGCAGAGAGGAAGAAAGAGCTCAGCTGGGTCTTTAGATCCTTAGCAGAAATCCGTGCTGTGGGCTGGGAGAAGGATTTTGACTTGCAAATGGACCTTGTGCAATACAGAAGTACTTGCTGAAAGTTTTTGGTTTATTTCCTGCTGTGCCACTCTTCTCTCCTTGCTTAGTAAAATTTTCATTGCCTGTGCTAGCACCAAGTGCTTAAGTTGTACGTCTTACCTCTTGTGTCAGGAGACAGAGGCTGCCATCCAAGCCCCCCTTTCACCCCAGCGTCCCCTGGTCGCTGTGTGCTGACACCTGCCCAGCCCGCAGGCAGCGCTGGGGCCCTCCTTCACCCTGCCAGCAGCCTCCTGGGCAGGCACACAGCGTAGGAGGGAGCTGAGACCCACCCAACAAAGCGCAGCCCTGTTTTCCACCTCCTCCCGCCACCCAAGAAATGCAGAGGAGACACTGACCGGTGGCTTGCACGTTGACGATGGCGCCCTGGGAACGCTTGCGGGTCATGGCGTACCAAGACTTGTCCGGGTCCTGGATCCACTCCGCCGCCTCGCAGTAAAACTCGCCCTGATCCGCCGGGTGGAGGTTGTAGATGGTGAGCTTTGAGGTGGTCTCCCCGACTTTGTCCAAGCGGACGTCCCCCGTGGCCTGCCGCTGGGCGTAGGCGTTGCCGGCCCGCAGGACGAAGTCGCGGCTGAGGGAGATGACCTCCACGGGCGCCTCGCTGCCTCGCTGCCGGTACCAGGCGATGGAGACGTGGCTGTGCTGGGCTGTGCTCTTGGACACTTCGCACTTCAGCTCCAGGGAGTCGCGCTCCACTTTGTTCAGTGTCTGAGGGACGGCCGTCACTCGCAGCGAGTCGGGGATGACTGCAGCGAAGAGGGACGGGGAAACACAGGCCGAGAGTTAGCAACGTTGAGTCTACAGCCCAGACACGTTACAGGAGAGCTGGGGACAGGTTTCCTTTCATGGCTGTAATTAATCATGAGGTATTAGCAAAGCCCTGGTGGCTCACATCTAGACCCGCAAAAGTGGAGGATCGTCCCCAAAGCCCTTGGCTGGGAAAGACCGCGACCGGCAGCACGTACTCTGGTGCTGAACTTAAATTCCCGCTCAATGGCCCCAGTGACCGCACAGGGCTTTCCACCACGTTGCAGAGCAGCACAGCTTAATGCACCTGCATCCCACTGAGGCTTTTTGTCACCAGTGGCCTCTCCTTCATTGTGTGCCCCCCCTAGCATGCTTCGTGACCCCCTCCTGCCCGCAGCCTCCAGCCCCTCCTTAGCCCTGGCATGGTCTTGGACCCTCAGACACTGGTGGGGCGAAGCTAAACATATTCAGTTCCTTTAATCTCTCCTCATAAAAAAGTCAGGAGATCCAATTCCCCTCTCCTTTGTTTATATGGTTTTGTGTTTTAATGACCCCTCAGGCCATATGAAGGGGTTTCTGCACTGGGAGGGAAGTGGCTCCTCCGAGGGCAGCAATGCAATCGCATCCCACCCTGAGCCCGCTCCTGGGACACAGCCACTTCAAGGCACTTTGTAATGAAACTGCTGGCTGCTTCTCCAGTTGATTAACTGCAGGAAAGGAAGCACAGCTGGTAATATCAGGATGAAAAAAAAAATGCATCCCCCCAATCTTCCTTGATTTTAGCAAACATCTTAATTTTAGCAAGACGTTCTACCACTAGAAGACAGACTTACTTAAAAAGAAGCCTTACTACACTTTGATGTCTCAAGAAACGCCACGTGGAAAGAAGAATGCAAACCTTCTCCCCAGCTCTACAGACAAGGCAGCATTAGTAAGCCTGTTCATGCCCATGGTTTCGCCGTGTACCGGTGGAATATAATTAACATATCTCAGTTTGGTTTCATTGACAGCACTGGAAGGTTTGACGAAATTAGATGAGCTGCCAAAATCTGCATCTGTTTCATTCAAGCACAGCTACAGAAAGAATGAGCTGCAGTGAAGACAACCGCTGGGATTATTTATGGCAGAAAAGTCAAAAGCAGAACAAGGGAACGAAAAAAGTCACGAGATGGAGTAAACGATGGAAATCTTCCCACATCCAGCCCAGATGAGAGCATTTGCTTTTACCCATGTGCTCATTACCCAGGGAATTTACTGCCCCTGACAGGGAAAGTACCTGGCAAGGCCATTTACATCGCCGGCCATTGCCCCTGTCCCTGCAGCCACGTGTCCTCCTCCCTCTCTTCCGCTCATCTTCCTTGCTGGGGCTCCCGTCCCCTGCACACCGGTGACAGCCTCTGGCAGACCACGGCCAGGAGCCCACCTCACTTCGCCTTTCTCCCTTCCCTCCACCTCCCAAACCAGTGAACCAGTGGTGACAGCACTAACTAACCTTGCCAGTTCACACCGCCTGCACGATGAGATTTAAATTTCTCATTTCAAGCCTTTCTGAATGATTTCCAGAGCCACACAGCTCCCTTCTCTCTTCCCTCCAGCCACAGGCTCTTATAACTGTTTTTACATTATTTCAATAGATTAAACCTGACGACCATCCTGCTGGAGTCACTTTTCTGCTGAGCTGCTTCAAAGGCAGGGCTCCCTGCTAGACCAGCCTCCGCGCGACAAAAGCGAAAGCGGGTATCTGTGAAGAAAAGCCGCCTGCCCTCCCTCCCCGATCCGAGAGCCCCGGGTACCCCGCTGGGTGCCTGCGTGCCCCCCCAGCCCTGCTCAGCAGCACGGCTGCGCACGAGGCAGTGCCCGGCTCACCCCGGGAGCCTGCCCGGCTCCGCGGGGCGAACACAGGGCCGGCACTTGGCTTGCCGGACGCGGAGCTGCCCGCTTCCCGGGATTAGGGCCAGGAAGCCCGTCCAGAGGCTGGGCCACACGCGAGTGCTTGCCACGCCATTCCCCGACCAGGTTCAAGGCTGGCACAGCCACTGTTTCACCAGCTGGACCCGCGGCTTTGTATTTCCAGGTCATAACCTGGCTGGAGGGTTAGCATCTTTCACACCACGTGGGCAAGCCATTGCAAAATGCAATCCTGGAGAAAAATCAGGAGGCAGCGGCGTGCTGCTGAAGGCTGTAATTTGACTATGGTAATGCCTGACACGCTGTGCTGCATTCCTCCTGCTCTTTTGGTTGGCTTTTTTAGCCAACCAGATCCCCCTGGTTAGAGGAATCGGTAAGAGCTTTTGGGCTGCACGCAGCCTTGAGGCCACCGTCTCACATCAGCCTGGCATGGACATACACTCCGTCGATGTCACCTTCCGAACCGGCAGGACTGGAGACCCGCTCGCTAAATGAAAGCCCAGTTTCCGAAGGATCAGGCGTCGGGAGGGACAGACAAGCACCCCGAGCGGGCCGGGCCAGGGGGAAGGCTCTGTGCTTCGCACCACTGCTCTCACGCTTGGCCAGCGATGCACAAACAACTGGTTTAGTTTCACTGCAAGACGCGCCCCGGGTACCAGGTCTGGGGAGAGGGGAAGCGGGTAGGAGAAAGGGGAACGGGCCGTTCTCAAGAGGCAGCCGAACGTGGCAGCAGGTCACAGCTCATTTCGGAAGCCCGACAAGCATCTCGTTCTGAGTGCTGTGGAGCACGGGGGACTCCCACAGCCGGGCCACAGGTCCGCTGGGGCTCACGCACCACCCCAAGGCACAGAGCCCACTGACCTGCGCTGGCACGAGGGCTATGGGCACGGTTTAGCTCATCAGGCTGAAGCAGACCAGGCCTGGAAATCACAGAGAGAAAAGCAAGCAGGGAACACCGCAAAGGTGCTCGCCAGGGCACAAAGGCACACGCAGGGAGGTGTGTTATCAGATGTTCCTCCCAAGCCAGTTGCCCTGCTCAGGCTTCGAGGACATCAGCTTGCAGACCAGGACATGGGTAACTCTTTGCACGGCGCTCCCCTGGGAGCCCTGGCTCCACTGCCAGCCATCACATTGCTAAGCTGCCCACACCCATCCCACAGCCGCCCACCATGGGAAACACCAGGGTTTTCGGGGTCACTCTGCAGACTGAGCTCCCACTTGAAAGCAAGGGTTAGCTCAGATGAGAGTCATCACTGCGTGAAGGGGAGCGGGGCCAGATCTGAGTCACAGCCAAAATGGATGCTGCAGGACACGTCCTCCTGCCTGCTCTTCCTCACCCAGCTCCTGCCTGTTTCTCCCCTCTTCTCAACGTACGTTGCCTCCTCATTGTCCCCCAACCCAAGTCCTCCCCTGCAGCTGCCATGACCCCCTCGGAGGCATCAGCAGAGCTCCCCTTTCTTCAGCATCAAGGTTATGGAGGGTTGGACTAGATCACCCACAGAGGTCCCTTCCAACCCCTACCATTCTGTGATTCTGTGTGATTCTGTTATGTCTGGCAGTGAGCAGCTGGACAGGGAGATGAGAGGCTGAAAAGCACTTGTTGGGAGCAAACCTGTTGCACTACTGCCATCCCCAAGCCGGTCTGCCCTGGCCACAGCTGACAGCATAGAGCTCATACTTACAGCACTGAAAAAAAGAGCAAGAAATACAGCATTTCCTATTAGTCCCCAAGCTGCAGGTTACTGCAGAGGGCACTGGAATACATACTCAGCAGTGGGTAGGCTGCCAAGTAGAGGGTGCTCAAAAGCACCCCCAAGTTTTGAGAGCTCCTGAAATATTAAATGTCAATATTGCCACTAGAGGGTGTCAGGGACCCAACCAGGGAGAGTCCCAGTGCCCTGCTGCCAGGGCGAGGAGGAGGAGGAGGAGGAGGAGGAAGGCGGAGCCTGGAGATGCTCCCCTCTCCCCCACGGTGTTGCCCATGGGCATCCCTCCTCAAGAAGCCTGCACACACAGCTCCAGTCAAACCCACCTCAAATGCACACACCTCAATAACGTGCAATCAATGAGCACTTGGTGGGCTAATGAAGGCTAACTTTAGGAGAGGAATTGGCTTAGTCTCCCAGAAAACACGTGGGGAGTAGAGACTGGAGTTCCTGGGTCCAGACTTGGTGCACACCTCAACATGCTTTCCTCCGAGCCCCAGGACCAGCTCCCTTTCCAGCAGCTCCCAGCACCATGCTGAACTCTGTCTCAAGAGGACAAAGATGACCCAGGTGCGTCTCCCTTTTCCCCAGGCTGGCTCTGGTTCATCCTTAGGCATCCAAAACCCCAATGGGGTAGGCTGTCAAAGCTTTTATGTGCTGGACACAAACCAGAGAGCTACTAACACTTCATCTACTCTCAGGCAAGGCACCAAACCTGCCTGAAATGCTGTTTCTATGTTAAGTGATACAGGAGAAGAGGGAGCCAGGGAGGGTCCCTAGCTCGACCTAGTAAAACAAAGCTGTGAAAATCACTTAGCACCATGGTAACCTTACCCTGTAGGCTCTTCGGGACTAAACCAACTTACACAAACCACCCAGCACAGCAGGACCACCTCAGGGCCACTGCAAGACAAGCAAAACCCACCAGCCGCCTCTTCTCTTGGATTTCATTATAGCTTTTTCCCACTGATACACTTTACAGGCACCCTATGGTGCTACCCTGTGTCCCCAAATGCCCACTTCATGCTACCTGGACTGAGCCAAGCTTGCCAAGTGTCAAGTGTGAACTATTTAGGCAGAACAAATACATGTACTCCCTACTCCTAGGGAGCTACTTCTGGCTGAGAAATACCGCTCTGGATTATGCAGGGAATTAGTGAGAGTTATGTTTCCATCTGCCCCGTGCCATCTTGTTGCCCCGCAGGGATCCCAGCTCAGCGCTGTGAACCTCCTCCCCCAACCCCTCTGGCTGTGCGTGCAAAACAGAAACAAGCTGCTCAAGAGGAACCACCACGCCAGTGCCACCAGTTCAGAGGCGAGCACTGGAAGGCACTGTGAACCGCACCGCAAGCGGCACTGCGGGCAGGAGCATGAGGTGCGGGAACGCAGTGTTTCGTTATTACCCTCTGCAACCTGCTAACCCTCCTACGGCCACCTGTGCCACCCCAGGGAAGGACCGTCTGCCACCAGAGCCACCCCGATGCCACAGAAACAGCTGGAAGGGACCTGTCCTCTCCTGGCCACTGCAAGCTGTCAGGGAGCCACGCTCCTTCTATCCGTCCGCCATGCTCCTATTGATTTCCCTTCATTACAGGGACCGAATACGTATGCACGCATGTGGCAGGAGGAAGCGGTGGTGATAAGGCAGGAAAGATAGCTAGATTAGCAATGTAATCCTCTCAAGCCCTCATGCCCGGCAATTAGCTGTACATACCAATCCATACCTGCTGCAGCACACCAGACACCGCTCTTCCTAGTCAACCAAAAGCTCATATAATGCCTTCAGCACGGAGGAAAACACGTGCTGCGTTACGCTGCAAAACTGACAAAGACCCTCAAATATCACCTCTGCAAGTGGACAAAACTGAGCAGATCACGCTGCTGGTAGTGCCCTGGGCTTGCCCCATATTTAAGTCCTGACAAGAAATTTGCAGGTGGCCTGGGGCAGGCAGAGCTGTGTTCTTGTCACTGCTGCTTACAAGTTTCTCGCACTGCCCAAGGTCCCACCTGGGTCCAGAATTCGAGGAGGCAAACCTACCACCCCAAGGTGTAGTTTGGCTGTGACTGAGGGAGTGGGGTCTCCGTGCAAAACTTTCCCTCTTCCTCGCCCACCAACATATAGCAACAGGCTCCTGGTACCATGGGGAAAACACAAGCGTTAATCATCTGGTTGGTTTGGGGATTGCTTTCCCTCAGTAAAGCCCCATCTGCACCAAGAAATAAGGATAGTTAAAGATAGGTTTAAATGAAAGGCAGCTAAAACACTACTCGTTGTTTAACTACATTAAAAAAGAAGTTGCATGTTTTTCTGAATTAGTCAGTGAATTCAGGCTCCTGAAGGGGTGAGCAGAACTTGCATTGTGGCCTAAAGAAAAGCAGTTGGAATATGCTTTTAATCCTCATGCAAGTATTTAAGCCTTACTTTAAATGAGAAGTTGAACTATGAAGTCACTCCCGGTTGCTGCACAATCAAGAAATGCAGGGTGAATCACTGCAGTCGCCTACAACTGTATCACCGCAACATTCTGCAGTAAGAGCAGGAAAATTTAAAAAAAAATTAACACATCCCAAGTTTGCAGCCTTTTGAAAGGGCAGTTTGTTACTGATTCAGCTGCTGATAGAAGCCAAGAGGGGAGCCGAAGAGTTAAGTAAGACGGCATGGCAGTAGTTTCACAGCAGTAGTAATAAATCCTGATTACAATAGTATCCTTGTTTGTACATTAACGACTGCATGGAACGACTATGCCAACAGAAATGCATCTCCCAAAGCAACCGGGTGAGTTCAAGCCGCCAGCAGGAAAGGGCACAGGAGAAAAAAAAGTAAATAACGTAGAAGAAAGGGGAAAAGAGAATCAGAGAGCAAACGTGAAAACTGGAAATTAGGTCAGCTTTCCGACTGAGGGCCTGAACTTCTCCTTGCTTGCTGCAGGCTCCGTCAGCCGCACGCCCAGCCAGCCCCGCGCGAGGCTGTCGCTCCCCGGCAGCGGCGGAGGATCCCGCTGCGCAGCCTGCTCCCGCTCCACCACGCGCCCGGCGAGAGGAGCTCCTGGCCCAAAAACCGTGCACCGGAGCTGCGTGGGACCCCCAGGCCAGACGCTGCGGTCGCAAGCCAGCGCGCCCACCCTGGGCACACGGGCCAGCAGTGATGCTCTCCTACAGCTTCCCAAGCCCCACATGAACCCAGAGGGGTGGGCAGCGGGCACCCCACGGCTCCACAAGCAACCCCATCCCTGTGCGCCCAGGGCGTGCGTGCAAGAGGAACAGACGTGCGCAGCCCCAGCCCTGGCTTGTCCTTGATGGACCCAGGGGAGCTGCAGCCTTCCCAGCTGCTCACAGATGCCCGAGTGCTTCGGCTCCAGCGGAGAGGACAGCCGCCCTCCCCTTTCCCCCTGGGCTTGACTCTGGGGCTCCAGCCCCTCCAGCACAGTGCTGTTCAGAGCAGCTCTCCCAGCTTCCTGCTGCCAGCGAGTGGTGGTTGCTCCTCCGAAACTGGTGGTCCCCTTCCCTCGACTGCCTCTGATGCAGCGTGGCAGATGCCAGGAGCACCTTTACGCCTGCTGTCCCCGATCACCACCCTGCCCTCGGCTGGAGCAGCTCCGGCGAGCCGGGGAAGGCAGGCTCCTGCTAACAAGCTCCTTTCTTCTCTCTCTCCACCCGCTCTGTCCAAAAACACCCCAAGGAGCATCTGGTTATTAGGACAGCTAATTTAGGTGGAGGAGTTCAACTGACCTCATTAAAAGGGTAAAAAAAAAAAAAAAAATTAAAAAAGAGAAACCAGAAAGGGGTGGTAAAAGGACAAGGCGGCTCCCTGCAGGGAAAGTCATCATCTGTTCATTAAGCAAAAATTAGCTGGAGCATCAGCGAGGGGAACCGTGACACAGGCGGCCAGGGGGGCAGAAACACCGGGGACAGAGGCACCCCGAGAGCACAGCGAGCGGGCTGCGTGGCGGGGGCAGAGAGCACGGGCCTTGGGTCTGCCTCGGTCTCCCAGCCACTGCAGGGAGGAAAACCTTTGCTCCCTCACACAGCCCTGCTCTGCAAGGTGGACGGTCTCCAGCAGGAGCATGCAAACCAGCCTGCAAGGAAAAAAAGGCGTGAGGTGGCGGTGGTGGCAGAGATGACACCCAAAGAGAGAGGGGCTTTCCTTTCCCTGCAACAGGGAAATCCACGTTCCATGACAGCCTGGATGTCCCTGCTCCACTGCCCAGCACCCAAGAGGACACGTTCGCCTCTGCCTGGCATGTCCCAGTCCATGGGACCCCCAGTGCCCCAGCTGCGTCGCCCAGTGACACCCGGTTGGGCTGCCCGCCCAGCACAGCCCCGCCGAACACCCCACCGAAACGGGGGATGGAGGAGACATCTGAGGGGGCAGCAGTGGGCTGCAGACCACCACGCACCCCACCGACCGCTCACCTGCAGAGGCAATGACCCCCGGCAGCAAGCCAAAGCGGGTCAGCTCGCAAATCCTTCCTCCTCCTCCTCCTCCCTCTCCTACACTCTCACCTTGGCAAGGGTTTAGCTCTCCCACTGATCCCAAGCACCACCAGTGAGCTCCACAGCTTAACACAAGCCTAAGCCACCGCAAACAGAAGGGCAGAGCACATCAGCACGCACCTCATCCACCTCGGGCTAAGCCGCTGTGTTTTACTTAACAGCACTTGTGAGCTAAGAGCAGGGACGTGGGAATTTGCCGTGGCTTAAGCCGGCACAGGGCAACCTGCTAAGCCACAGCCTCCCGGAGCCCAGCGCCCGCAGGATAGCTGGGCAAAGCAAAAAAAAAAAAAAGGAAAAAAAAATAACCAACCCAGCAAACATGGACCCAAGCAGCTGATGCAGCCTGGGGTTGTCTACAGCCGTGCATGCAATACTGTCTTGATGTTTTACACTTCTGAAGCTGAAGTTAAGAAATTATAGGAATGGGAAGCTTAGAAAATCCTCTTTTCTGCAATTCCTTTAAAAGCCTTATTTCATTCAACCTAGGACACTTAGGAAGGCAGGCCATACAAACAGCTGAACAGGGAGGGAGTCGTGTAGTATCGTTTCAAAACAATCAAAACACATCTCAGGCCATACTCCCGCCGGACTATAATAACGTTTGTGGTGCCTTATAGTCAGGTGAGTTGCCCTTCTCAAAAATCAATTTTCAAGGAGGATTCTCCTCTATTTCAACTACACAAGCAAGAGCAGAAGCAACACTAGAGATAAGAGTGCAGAGCTGCTTTCAGAGATTACTGTCCCTGCTTCAAGAGCTCAGCAGAGATCACACAAGAGGTCAAGGCATGCACATGAGAGCCGGTTTTCCGTCATTTATGCAATAAACAAGGTTTTGAGACCTGCAAGCGCCTTTCTTCCACCTGCCTTCTGGGACCTGACCTGTCCCAAGAGCTGCAAAGCCCAGGACCAGAGCTTCCAACCACCCCTTCCGGCCAGTCACTACTTCAGCTCAGAGCAGTGATTTGCTTTTTGCCTCCGGGGCAAGATGACACAGACGAAGTCACGCTTGGGAGACAATTTTTGCAAGCAGCATTTTTTAAATTATAAACTCTAGAGGCTCCCAAATGGAGAATCTGGGTCCATTCCCTCCATAACTCACTTTCTTGCTGAACACACAAGAACGGAACATTTCAGCCCCCAGAAGCAAAGCACCGAAGGAAGCACAGAATGAGGCTTTATTCTCTGTTATAGCCCAAAGGTCTGTTCGGCCCATGTCTGGGTCTTAAATTCCCACGGGAAAACAGACTGAAAATGCTGGTGTCCTGACATACGAACAGGGAAGGAGAGACCAGAATCGCATCTTCTTCATATGTGGATTCCTGAGAGACAAAGGGTGGCTAATAAACAGATGAGAAAAAGTTTTGAAATCTAAGAAGAAAAAAAATCCCCCATACAAAGACAGGGGAAAACTTTTCTTTCTCTAACAGTCCAGTGTAAGGCACAGAAATCGTTCATAACATATTAGACAAACATACACCCTCACCAGACATCTATTAAGCCATGAAGCCAGCGTGAGCTGGAGGGATTTCTGGGAGCTGGAATGAAGGATGTTGGTTCTCTTGGATATTTCCAAGCTACTTTCCTCCAACAAGGTTTTGGCAGCTCAGAAGTGCTATTCTAAAGCTGGCACTCCCGTGATGAATGAAAGGCACGGTCTGGCTCTTGCAGGATGGAGTCCAAGTTCTCCAACCACGAGGACCACCTGCTCTCTTCCTGCACTAGAGACTGTGGAAAGCAGAATTAAGATAAGTAATGCAAATTCAGCCAGTTGACAGATTTCTGCCATCTGATCATAGATAAAACCAGGTAATATCTGCTTCTGCAAATCTATTTTCCTGATTTTTTTTTCCTACTGTACTTCTGCAATCTTGCCTCTTATGCACATGGCTATGGTCATCTCTCCTCTTTAAGCTCTTCAGGATCCAAGCTTCTTCTAGTTCAGGTGGCGGTCATTTGGGGAACAGAGAACAAGAGGAGGGGTGGTGAAATGCTGTGCTTGGAAGGGCTTTTGAGACTGCAAAACAGGTGTTCTCTTGCTCCTGTGTAACAATCAGCTAGTCTGGAAAAGCCAGACTGGCACGCACAACCAATTGACTTTCTGCCTGAGAGTACGTGGCATCTTTATATTAAAATCTTTTAATATATGTACTTCTTTTTATATTAATCAATCTTGGCATTTCAAAGCACACAGTGACCTTCCTTTCTCCCCCTTCTCCCATGCCACCTTCTCTTAGATTCCGTGAACCTCTCTGGTTATCACCCCAATGACAGATGGCCACCATCAAGTTGATCTCCCTCCAAAAGGGCACTGTCTGCAAGGCTTGAGCAGCATCCCCACACACAGCTACACAGGGGACATCACTTTTCCCTACAAAGTGTGCTATATTTGAAGGAGACGAGGAACATGACAGGCATGTTGAGGCAGTGAGAAGCGCTGTGAACAAGGATCAGTTGATGGAAATAATGATGGCTCTCCATCATGAAATTCTGCACTACCTTAGTAAGGCGTGTGAAGAAACCCTTTTGTTCGTCACCTCTAAGGCAGCAGCTCCTAAACTAGACAGAAAGGTGGAGAGGATTCACTCAGTACTTAGTTCCTGACATACAAATTGTATTCCAAATGTTTTTGGAATGGTGCTTGGACCCTTCTTATGTGGAGGGGGTGAGATGACTATCCAGGAGAAGCTCTGCTCTTCCCCAGCAGTGAGTGCTTGAAGTAACCTCAATGAACTGACAACAGTCAGCCACAGAGAAAGCACCAGGTGGTCTTCCATGGCACACACTAAATGCTGAATGGCAGCACCATTTCACAAAGAGACGGACACTTTCTCCAGCTTTCACAGCCACTGCTTGGTTGTCTTGCACACCTCGTGACCCCCACGAGGCCAGCAGCCCCATCAGAAGATGGCTCGCTCGGAGCCAGCAATGCAGATGCATACCACTGATGGTTACAGTCAGAAGGGAAAGGTCTGAGTCTTGCAAAGTACAGGTAGGTCTTCTTGGGCACAGTGATCCAAGTTTTCCAGGATACCCGAAATCCTTTGCAGGAGCCAGGGCATTTAAAAATAACTGTTCAGGAAATACATCTCACATTAAAACAAGGAGAAGATGCTTTTGGTGCACCTGTCATTAACCCGAAGGCACACACTGTATCAAAGTAGTGCATTAAAAAAACCACTCAAAAGAGTAAAGAAAATAAGTCACGAAATAAACTAGTAAATAGGAAGTTTCCGTGATGTCTCCAGGTCAGGATCAATATCTCCGACTCCAGCAGAATCCAGGGTTTTATTTATAGCACTTCCAGACTTCTACTGGTGAAGCCTCTGAGTGAGAGCCAAGCACAGCCAAGCACAGTGCTGTCCCCAAGTCTCCAGACACCTCCAGTTTTCCCAGTTTCACCACTGCATCTGAGTGCAAAAGGCTCTGCAAGCTGCCAGCTTCCCAGCTGCTACTCACTGCCCCGTAGATAAATGGCAAAATGACCAGCCTGAAGCATTTCACTTGTGCCGCTGCTTCTCGGGAATGCCTGTGGCAGAGGTAGGCTCTGGAGTTTAACTGGCTGAGACACCAAGAGAGGCATGACCAGGAGCAGCAGCAGATACTCTGCTGGTTGATGTCTGCTCAGCAGATTGAGGAAAGTACAGCGCGATGGAAACATCGCCAACTCAGATCAACCTGGACAGACTCAGGAGCAGGAGGAGGCAGAGGGAAGCTCTTCTCAGCAGTTAACAAGAACAGGGGATCTCTCCATGTCCTGACTCCCAGGAAAGAAAAATAAGGGAGCAAGACCCAAAGATAACACTTTGAGACTGCTGAAAGGCAGGAGACTGCAGGACGGGCTTCTCACCACAGCAGTATTTTTGGACAGTATCTCTACTTTTTGTATCAGCCTCTGGCTGGTGGGCATCCTCAGGTTAACCTCTTCCTACAGGTACTTAGGCTTCAAGAGGAGACAGCAACAGGAAAGGTTTTCCTGTAAAGCTTCAGCCACCTATGTTTCACACCCAGAAGTGCCACCAGCTCTGCCTGATCTGCACCTCAAGGCTGAATCTGCTCAGGGCCTGTTTCAGCTTCTCCCGCACAGAGACACTGGCTTGTGTCACAAACACCTGTAAAGTCTGACAGCCCAAGATCATTCATGCAGATGAGCTATGGTATGCAAATAAAGAACATAGTGGGATCCTGATATTTATTCTTGCATCACCCTCGCTCTGTACCATCTGTGGGGGGAATACACTTCTCACAACTATCTGATCCAAGTGGCTTTTTTACAAGCAAGTAGAACTGGAAATCAAGACGAGTGGATCTGCAGAATTACGATAAATTAGTTAATGCGAGCAATCATCACATTACCAAAAGCAGAGCGTATTAACAGCAAATGGTCAGAGCAGATTCATTATTTAACTCATCGCAGCTGCACAGACCCACAACCCATTTAAACACCTTTTCTCCTGCCACACGAAAGGCGGCCGTGTGGAAGCCTGGCTGATTCCCTCTTAGTAACACCATGGGGACCAGGAGTCTGCTATAACGCAGCCCCGTGCACAGCTTAGTGCCCAGGCGATGAGGCTCGCCGTTCGCGCTGCACACTTTGCAGAAGTATCACCCTTCTGCCTTAGCTGAAATAAGAGCAGGATATGGCATGTGCATCCCCACCGACGAAATGAGACTACGCAACTGCAGTGCAAGTGTGCGTGCCTGTCTCCCACCTAACTTTAGCAAGTGGCTACTGCTTTGAGGGCCGTTAAAGCTCTCAGACAAATACGAGAGATGGACAGCAGTCTCAGCATAAGTTTCACAGGTTTCACGAACTGCTGGAGAAGTAAAGGAGACAGACATCACATATTAGTATTTCTCTGCAGGGAGCAATGCAATGTTTGGTCAATGCTTCGACACCAAAGAAGTCACCTGGAAGACAACCATGGGGCTACCCCAATCAAGGAAAAGCAATGATTGCACTCTTATTAGATACCTAGGAATTCAACCATGAAGCAAAACCCACAGGAAACCAAGCTTCACTAGTTCCTCTGCTCACATTTACTCTTCTTCCTTTTGCAAAAGAAATCTTCTCCAAACTCAGCACTGGTGTCAGCATGCAATCCTGTTCAGAACAGGGGACCCACTCATCCACTCAAAGAACACACCCACTGAAGGTAGATTCAGGAGCCTTGCTTTGCGACATGTCCTCCCTCCTTGACTATCAGTGCTTTGTTCCCTGTAAGCTAGACACAGAAAGCAGGACAGTTTTAAAGGATATTGTATTTCAGAACACAGCTAAATTCCTGTATACACGACCTTCAAAAAGAAAGAAGGAAAGAGCTTTAGCCTGTTTCTTTTTCTGTTACATTAATATGGCAAGAAAGATTTTTTTTTTCCTTAATTATTCTGGTTGTTTTCCAAAACCCTTGCTTGAGCACATTAGGTATTCCGGTCTCCTGTGCCCCGGCAGACTCCAGGGTGACTGAAGAGCTAGTGGAATCGTGACAGCACAGAAGGAAGGGTGGGGAAATCAATAAGGGAAGGGAGCTTCAGTCGGACTCTTAGAGCTCCCACGTCCTAACTCGTTTCTACTAACAGGCACACTTGGGAGGAAACTTCCTTGGGAAAGACTCGCTACCTGCAGCCCACTGGCAGAGACGGGAGAAGACTCCCAGCTCACACCTGAGGCTCCAAACAGCCCTTCCAGGGACATTCTTCCAAATGCCACCGCTCTACAGCAAATTATACAGCAACACTGCACACTGCTTCCCCAAAATAAACAAACAGGGAAATGATTTGAAAAAAGAAAAAAACACAAACCACCCTTGTTTAAGAAAAATGTTCATTCTTCTAGCCATCACTGGAAAAAAAATGCAAACAAACCCCAACATAAAAGAGACAGAAAGCCATTTCCCTTTAAAATTCATTGAAAGTTTATTTGAGTACTCAGTCATCCTCAGACATTCTGGATCTATTAAGGACTGGTTTATGCCAGAAAAATCCATGCAAAGTGATTTCAGTTAAACTAATGCACCCTCTTATACTTGTCTGTTAAAATAGTTTTGCAGCAGACGTTATTCCATGCAGTTTACTTTGATTATTTGAGGAATTTAAGGGTGTCCACATAGTGGAGGGGTAGCCAGATTGTGGAAAAGACGCACAGCCCAAATGCAAAACTCACTACCTCGTATGTTGCAAGTGAAAAAGGCAATTCCTTTCAAGCCACCAATCCAAACTCAACCCCCAAGAGTGCCCACAAACAACATGAGAAAAATGTGAAGATTAAATTCCTAGGAGGCTGAGAAATGCTCCTCCTTTACTCATAGATCTGCTGAGGTGCACAACACCACACTGAGAACATTGAGAGCATAGCCTTCCATCAGCTTCAGTCAAGCCTGCCACAGGAGCCCTTTCCCATGGCCCGCAGGACGTCTGCACCCTGGAAACACAGGCTGCGAGCGGGGAGGAGGCAGCCATGTGCCCCTACCAACGTACCACGCTCACCCTCAGCACAGCCAGGGAGCCGGGGGCAATGGACGTGCAGACTAACAGCGATGCCTGGCTTGCTGAGTTTCACCTCCACCAGTCTCCTACTTCCTTGGTTTTTATTTTAAGCTATGGTCCATTAGGTCGCTGTGATTCAACCTTTTTCCTTTCAGGAAAAGAGTCGTACGGCTGCTTTCCACCTCTAGAGCTCGTGGCGACTGCTGTGGTCTTACACTGGGCACTGACTAACACACTGTTCATGTAGGTTTTGAGACAGGACTTTCCACTGAACCCTGCAGCACGGGCTCCCTCCTGAAATAACCATCTCTGTGGAGGGACTGACGCACGCAGCCCCATCCAGGCACACACAGCGTGGATGACAGCAGGACCCTCCCCGGCCTGAGTCGGACACACCGTAAGGAAACTCCTCTGCCAGGAGAGGAAGAAGGGCAAGGTCAGCGAACTCGGCCTTTCTCCATTTGGCTGGGCACCGCTACTCACAGGGTCAGTCAACGCTACACTTGCCACGCAGGCTTGGAGCAACCATGCTCTTCTACCCGACTGCCAATGAGTTTGGCCCAGCGACCCACTAGGGTAAGCAGTACCATAGAATCATTAAGGTTGAAAATGACCTCTAAGATCATCAAGTCCAAGTATCACACCCTCCCCAAGCAGCCTGAAGTCTTCATCTATCAGAGCCGCGTCCCATCAAGCCAAGAAACTCCCCACAGTGTCAAGGACGTAACCAGGGACAGAAGAGGTGACCATCTTACAAATCCCCCCAGTAGCCCAACGGGAGGTTGGCCTCAGCAAGCAGGGTGCCACGTCCCCTCTTTCCCAAATCCCCCAGCCACCTCCCCTGGGATATACTGAACCAGACCAAACCATGACAAACAGCCCCGCACCACCCAACACTTCTGGATGCAGAATGGCGGCGTTTTCCCAAGGTAAAATGAAAGTCCCTTTCCCTCGCTGCCTGGCTGGGAGCACCTTGCTGGCCATGCCACCCCAGGATAGCACTGAATCACTGCCTCTCCCGTCTCCCCACATCCGGAGCGAAAGCCAGCAGCACCCTAGGAGAAGCTTAGTGTCGGCAGCAGCAGCTCCTGGCATGCCGTCCTCTGGGAAGGGAAGGCTGGACTGTAACCTGCAGCTGGGGAGACCCACTAAAGGAGGACACCGTCCGTCAGCTTGACATGCTCAGGAAACACCACCTCACTGAAAAAATTAATTGCAAGGTTTGGGTTTTATTTGTTTCTACAAAGCCCCTAGTACCCATCACATTGTTAGAGGACATTCTGGAGCACCTCCGCTGACATGCTCAACAACACACACCCGCGAAAATCTCTCATTTTCCTATTAAATATTTCCCTCCTTCCTGTCTTCCACATTTCTATTATTATTTTCATTGTTTCTTTGCAGGCTCATTTATCTTCAGACTCCACCATTTAAATTTCAGTAAGAGGCTTCACTGTCTATCCATTTTCTTCAAAGACTCTGCTTTATTTTTCTGCCTCTTCTCAGTCCCCCCTTTCTAATTGTTGTTATTATTTTTAACCTCCAGTAGTTTCCTTTGCTTTCTTCTTCACTCTAATCTCTCCCTGTTCCCATTTTCCCCCTCCAAGCTAAGTCCCTTTCATCCCTCACCTCCCTCTCACCCTCAAATATCCAAATATATGTGGAGCAAGCATAACCAAGCATAAATATGAAAAGCATCATCCAATTTCAGCAAAACGCTTGCCCCCACCTATTCAAATATTTGACTTGCAATGATTAAGTCCAAGATGATCGTAAAAAAACTTTTTTTTTTTTTTTAACAGAGCTCTGAAAGTCTTTAATAAACCTCAGCCTCCGCCTTGAGGGCGGCCAGAACTGCAGTTGCTGAGCTGTTTCCTATGCATTACAGCAGATTTGCTCCAAGGTAAGTGAGAAAGATGCCAGAGTAGAGAGCCTGAATTATAAGCAAGGAGATTTTATTCCCTCATTGCTGGTTTATTGAAATTCAATCCTCCCTCTCACCTGCCACTTTTTTCATGCTAACCTCTTCTGGTTGGCCTAAAATTTCCAAGACCACAGCGCAGGCAAGCAACCGCACTCAGGTGAAACCTGGGGAACTGCGCCTTGCAGCGAGCCCTGCCGGAGGAGGCACCGCCACAGCCCCTTGTGGGGCACGGCCCCTGCCCCGTCACCGAGCGGAGGGGCCACTCATCCCAACTGGGGATGGATATAGGGGGGTCGCTAAAGGCTGGCCTCAGTGCCAGCAGACACCAGGCAGTGGTCACACTGTGCACCACTGACGAGAAGTGCTGGGGTGGGGGCTCCTCTCACCCTAGCGGGGGACCTGCCGGGGTTGTGAATCTCTTGCAGAGAGCACTCGCCAGGGTCTTGCACTTGTGTTGCACGCAACTTCACTATCCTCCAAACAGTACAAACCACCATTTCACCCCCGAGGGCAGTGAGGAGGACAGGAAGCCGTCTCCTGGTGGCAAAGCACAGCGCCCATCAGATTCCCACCTTCCGAAAAGCGCACCTGACAGCCCACGGAGCAGCCGAGCTGGAAGAGCCAGCTGGCTCCCAGGACACCAGCTCCCCCCGGCCCAACTCCCCAGAGCCCCGCATCGCACGTCGATCACCAAAAAGAAAGATTAAACCCACACATAGCTCACCGTGCCCCAGGATAAGCACGTGCAGGAGCCGCCGGACCCTTTCGCTGCTCCTCCTGGCCAAAAACGCAGAGGTATGGGAGGGCAAAGCATGGCCCACGGCACAAGGAGGGCATGGCGAGGGTGCTGACAAGGAAACGTGTTACGCTTGGTGCATAACAGAGCTCTTACTGGAGAGTCATACTGCACTTTGCAAATCACAGAATCACAGAATGGTAGGGGTTTGGAAGGGACCTCTGTGGGTCATCTAGTCCAAC
>Ga0065711_1011095_pt1 | contig 19294 bp, 12 predicted proteins | sample Hoacrofraction12_FD_59098 | JGI IMG/M metagenome (GOLD analysis project Ga0065711, IMG submission 59098) | Hoatzin crop microbial communities from Cojedes, Venezuela - Epithelial fraction 12 v2 (version 2) | ecosystem: Host-associated > Birds > Digestive system > Esophagus > Crop | place...
GGGGGAAAGACTCAGATTTCCCTTGATTCTTGCCTGCTTGTAATCCCCACCCCTGGGAGGCCACATGCTTCGTGTGAGCTGTTCACTCCAGCAGCAGCCAAGGCACGGGTGTTGGTGGGGCAGAGGGGGAAACAGCCGATGGGGCTGGAAGGCAGCAGGTCGCTGAACTGATTCAGGCCTCTTGCTCAGGAAATAACGAGAGGAGAACGTTTGTAGCAGGGTGTAAAACTCCTGTATTGCGTAGCAGGCACTGCAGTTGCGGCAAGCCGGGACTGCCGCCGGGTCCGGGTGGCTGAAGCCGCAGCGTGCCAGCGGTTTCGCTGTCTGCTCTCCGGTGGGAGGTCCGGCTGTGCGCCGTCGACGGGCACTGTCTCGCTGCGGCATCGCTCCCGGCCTGAAGGCCGGCACTGGGCATCCCACGGGCCGGGAAGCTCGGGGCTGGTCCCTCTGCCTCTGACGGACAGGGTGTTTATTGTGGTCATTGGCGTGAGCCACAGAACACCTTCAGGTGGCTTTTAAGAAATTAGAACCTCACGAAAATGAAAGAGCGATGACCACAGCTATACCCACACTGGCAAGTGTTAAGCTCGCTCATTTATTTGGTTGTCACGTGCTGTGCAGTGAGAGCTACGCCTCCGGTAACTGATTTATACAGTACAGAATATATCGCATTTCTAAAACATGTCACTGCCATGTGCCGAACCATCAGACTTGCAGGTTTAAATACAGAATGTCAACAGTAGCTTTTATAAAATAGTGAGCATATTTGCTGCAACCCAGCCATCTCATTTCATAACTGGGTGTTATAGTAATGTACCGTACCTAGGCAGCTGTAAAGCTTTCCCCTCTGCTGCTGTTTTAACGTTGACTGTATGTTCAGTGGCTGATTTGGATGATCCAGTCTTTCTGTGTACGTGTGGTAACAACGAGGAAACTTGTTTCGATGTGTAGTGCTTACCCCTATTTTTCACATTCTAGGATTCTGTGGAGATCCTCCCCCAGAGCATGATTCATCCATTAGTAAGTGCTAGTTGGTCTTCTCATCTCCAGGCTAGTGCAGCGAGCCAAGTCCTGGTAGGCACTGGCAGCGTGCAGCTGAAGTGCATTAGAGCTAGAAGCTGTAATATTATCTCCACTAATTAAAATTTGACGATAAATGCTGTTAAATTAATTAACCCTGAGGTTAGGGGAAAAAAGCTGTTTTCAGACTCCTCACATGTCTGTGCTGCTCTAGGATCCCAGTTTGTCAGTGCCATTCATGCACTGCTGCTGGGTTAAAAGGGCATGTCACCTGCTTTGTGGTGAAAAGGTCCGTTTAGAGTAGTGCTTCTAGCCTGATGCGTGGGTTGGCATCTAGAACCACTCACCTCTGGGAACGCTGGCTAATTTGCAACGTGATTTCTGGCATATTCTGTATGTGATAATGTGCTATTATTTGTGATGCGTATTAATCTGAGTTGATGTTAACTCTTAAAATATCAGTTGCATCTCTACTCTTTTATAATATCAGTTAGTTCTGTTTTTTAATGTAGGAAATTCTAGTGGACTGAATAGATGGGTTTTGCTATAGTAGTAGCCTTTTGCTGGCCAACGCTTTATCAGGGATCAAAAAGTAAATAAAGATTTCCACAGATTTACAGAACGATTACATAATTGATCTTTCAATATTGGAGTAGTCTGGGCTGCCTGGCAGGCAATATCCTGTTCAACCAAAATGTTCTCCAGGTACAGAAGATGCAAGACTTCATGTCTAGGGACACAGCCAGCATGCCTGTGGCATGGGGCACGGCACGCCGAGCAGCACGGGCTGTGAGCAGTTAAGTGCCTGTTGTTGCAAGGCAGCAGCAGAAAGCACCGGTGTGGTCCTTTGGAAAGTGAGAGCAGGTCTCTTGCGTGTAGTGCCTGCCTAACACTGACAGTGCAGCTTTGGGATGTGGATACAGTAATGGTGCATAAAACCCTGATGCTGATATCTTAAAATACTGGGAATTGCCCAAAAAGATTGAGGCAGCCTGACAGTCTTGGTTTATTCAGCTCATCAAAAAGATTGAGAGTAATTACACTGCAGATTTATAGCTGCAGAGAGAGTATCTTGGGTTGTAAGGGGTTCCTAAAGAGAAGGCCCAGTATAAATATTCAGACTGCAAACTGAAACTATGAATTCAAATTAAAAATACAATTTCAAGTGAATATAATTTTTACTATTGGTTGTAACTTCATTTTGTAGGCTTTTTATCCTCAAGTCAGGATAAGAGTGCCTTTTAAAAACAGACGAGCCTTGTGAAGGAGGGAGATGCTGTATTCCGAGATCCTCATTTGTCTGACAATTGAATGAACGTGGGCTGCGGCACTGCTCATCTGCCTCAACCCTCCAAAGCCCGGCTTCGTTGGGAATTGGCTGGTATTTCAGAACATGTAGTTTTGGTTCTGAATAAAATGCTTTGAAAGTGAAAGGAAATGTCACCAAAAACTGTAAAACACTTCAGTATTGATCTGTGGAAAGATGAACAAGAATCTCAATTTCCAGGCAAAGAAACGAGCTGTTTTAGTGAGATGGGTTTTTAGGCTGGCTTGTTGTTGTTTCAGTCCCCTTGGAGTGCCCCGTGCACCTCGCAGAGCAATTCTGATGGCTTGTGCCAAGTGGCTGAACGTTACTTTTCGTTGAGGACATGCCTGGAGGCTTTCTTCATCATAATTTTTCTAAAAAGCGAAGTTTTCCCTTTCTGTAGCCTCAAAGCCTAAAATAAGATGCAAAATGTGTATGAGCCCCCTTTAGAGGAGTGAGTGGGCTGTGGCGGAGAGCAGCCCTGATGAGCTGTGCTGTCACCAAGGGGTGGCTCTGAGGGCCCTTCCACCCGCAGCGCCCCGTTGCACAGACCCAAGAGCCCACGAAATCTGGGGAGCTTTCGAGAGGGGCCCTGCGCTCTGTTCCAGAAAATGCAGCCGGCTTCTGGGAATCTAACCCATAACGTATGTGGTAAAGCCGATACCACAGCAACATGCGTCTCCTTTCTGCTTTGATTTTTGTGTCTCGGGAGGCATCTCAGGAATCCTGTGACTTTTGATGGCGTCAATAAATCAGATACCACGCTGACAGGATTTTACTGGAATGCAAACAGGCATTTAAAATAACAATGTCTGTATAGTGTTTATGGAGAAATACAGTGCAGGTATAGCTGTTTAAGCACATAAACCATTAAAACTCCTGTGAATATTTCCTTTCAGTTACGTTGGTAAGCAGGAACTGATTGTTTTCCATGTTAGTGAAAATAATTAAAAATATTTATCATGAGATTACTTTCTTTCCCACTCCTCTTCCCAAACAGCATGTGTTTTCAGTGTTGAGGTGAGACAAGAAGCTCTACCCAATGTAGGGGAAAGGGGAGGAATGTCTCTGTATAGTAAAATTTAGCTGATAAGGGGTAATGACTCACCTTTAACTTGCCTCTGCTGAGCAGTAGCTGGTCTGGGACCTGCAGGCTGGTCAGCCTCATCTCAGTCCCTGGGAAGAGTATGGAGCAAATCTGCCTGAAAGATGTTTCCAGGCCCTTGGAGGACAGGAAGGTAACTGGGCACATTCACTGTGGGTTTGCCAAGGGGAGATGATGCCTGACCAGCCTCATTCCTTCTGTGATGAAGTGACTGGATCCGTGAACGAGGAGAAAGCAATGTTGTCATTCACCTTAACCTTAAGCGAGGCTTTTGACACAGTCTCCCCTATCGTCCCTGTAGCCAAACTGGGCTACAAGGCAAAAATGTAGGTGAAAAACGAACTGTGCTATCTGGTTCAAAGGGTAGCAGTCAAGAGTTCAAATACTAACGGGTGGGTAGTTATTGTGTGGTTGTCCTTGGGAGCCAATATTACTGGGGCCAGTGCTCTTCAGCAATTCCATTCACCATCTGGATGATGGGATGGAGTACACCAATCAGACTTGCAGGTGACACCAGATTGATGCTTTGGAGGGCACAGCTGCTGTTCAGAAGTACCTTGGTAACCTGAAGGAAAGGGTTGATTGAAACTTAAACAGAGACGAATGTCAAGTCCTGCATCTGGAATGTCATAACCCCACGCAGCAGTGCAGGCTGGGGAGCAGCTCTGCAGGGGGGACCCAGGCTCCTGGAGAACCTCGTGACCGAGTCTGCAGGGTGTGCTTATGGTGATGACAGCTCCTGGTGTGCTGGCTTGTGGATAGCTGGGAGGTTGGGGAAAGCACTTACTCTCCTCGGTGGGACATGGCAGTCACATCTGGAATGCTCTGCAGTTCTGGGCCTCCCAGCAGAAGATAGGGAGGACTGAAGTAAGCCTGCTGGGGGGCTGCTGGGATGGCTGGGGGCTGGAAGCATGACAAACGTGGACAGACTGAGGGAACTGCATTTGTTTAGCCTGGAGAAGAGGAGGCTAAGTGAGGATTAGCTCGCAGTCTTCCAGGTCTTTATAAGTGGCTATGGGAAGAAATGGAGCCAGACTCTTCAAAGGTCTGTGGCAAAAGGCCAGTGCAATGGTCATGAGCTGCAATAGAGGAAATGCCTACTGAGTATTTGGGGGGGAGAATAAAAACTTAGTGGAAGTGATGCAGCACTGGAACAGGTGTCCAGAGAGGCCGTGGAGTCTTCATCCGTGGAGACTTTCAAAGCTGGAGTGAACAGACCACCGACCAAGCCGATCCAACCTTGAAGCTAGGTCTGCTTCCAGTGCAAGGGTCAAGTAGATGAGCTCCAGAGATGCCTTCTAACCTGAATTATTCAATGATAATAGAAGTATAATTCTACTGAAGGGTCTGAAGGAGAGTGTACCATCTCTTACCTGGAAGTTCTGATGCCTCACTTTCAGCTTTGGGAGGGAGAAGTCTATAATCCTATGCTACATTATCTGCATTTTTTCCAAGCTCAGAATTCCTTGTTTTAGCATGCATACTTCAGAAAGCCTTTACTAAAATGCTAACCAACTTACTGAGATCTTACTATGCAAATGTCCTGTTTGCAACCCCACAAGCACCACTGCATTTTTACATGACAGATCCAGGTGTGTGATTGATCTTCAGCAGGCTAGCAGCTGGTCAGAAGCAGTGGGAGGTGATGCAACTCGCTGAATCAGCATCTTCTGCTTATTCTGATCTTGGGTATCCCTGCGTTTGTCCAGGGGGCCATGTTTTGCGTACCATACTCTTCCTGTATGTAAGGTGACAACCTTTGGGGAGGGGGTACCAAAACTCATGCACTGATCTCTTCAAAGTCCAATGCTATGTCACAGGTTCAGGCTAAGTTCATTTCTAGGAGTAGCCCATATACCCCTTCAATTAGCATAAACAGGGACAAGGGCAGTCAAAGGTCAAGAGGAGTTCAAAATAGCATAACCTCTTCTTGCTAGTGTTCCCAAATGTTCCTAATGCTGCGAAGTTCTCCGGGCTGTCTTTGCCATCGTGTTTACTATACAGTTGTAAAAGTCAAAGAACAAGGCCTGGCTTGATACAAGGAAGTTAGAAGTTGAGTGGTTGAGAATAGGTAGCATTGCTGCTTAAAACAGGAGAAATAATTGATTTATGTTATGGTGGCCAATTAGGCTGTAAAGTGAAAAACTCTTAAAGAAACCCCATGGCTTCAAGGGAGCTTTTTGCTCTGATTTCTGCTCAGCAAATAGGGGTACCCCAATAAAGGTCGTCAGCTCCATGAGCTAAATTATTAATTCCTTTCATGCTACTCCAGGCTTGTAAACAGTGTATAATACAAGAAAACAATTGGCACTGTTCACTTACTGGGCAGAGGAGAGGTCAGAGGGTAAATAGTTGTATTGGCAGCAGCTGTTCTTCATAGCTGAGCAGACTTTTGTCCTTTTCAGCTTTTTGGAAACTGGTTTGCTCTAAATCTTAGCGGGTTGTTAATCCATATCTCCTCTCTTAGTTGAATTGTTTTAGGAGCTTAATGTGTTGCGTGTAATTATGAAGATGAAAAGGTCTGGAGGGGGGGGGTGAGGGGTTATGGAGAAGAGAACAAAACCAGCATGGCCATGTTTCATAAAGGGCTGTTTGAAACTTTAACATTGATTTGCATGAATGAGAGAAATCTGTTCAAGGCAAGTTGTAGGATAAGTACTTGCACTTCTATATACTTCATTAAAAAATCTGAAGTACAATTTTGATATTGATAGGTTATAAATACCCATCTGCCAGCAGCACAAGAACAGCAATGTTGAGGCGTTCCTGTCCTGCGACACTGGCCTGGCTGTGTTCCAGTCTGTGAGCCCTTGGCCAGCTGCTGGGCATCGCTTGGCTTGCAGCAGCACTTGGCAGGACACTGAGGCTGCTCTAACTTCAAACTTGGACAACCAGACAGCTGTGACCACAGTGCGTTAGCCTTGGTCAACATATTAGTAATGAAAATACATCATTTGAAGCGTGAACTGAAATTATCCTTTCCGAGTACAGCTAGGAAATACGGTTACACTTCTGTTGTTTATAGCCTTTAACATGGCATTAAACTGAACAATCTGAAACTACAGGACTGAAAATTTACACTGGCTCTCTCTAAATGCTTACCATGCAGAATTTCTCTGCAGGAGGCACGTGCGTTATTTGGCTGCTCTTTGAATGATACTTGATAAACTATTCCAGATGTGTGCAGGTGTAGCTTACTACCCTGGGTGACTGTTGCTCACACAGTCGCTTCTCAAGTGGTCCGGACGGCTGCTGCCCGCACGGAGCCTGCTCCTTGCCATCTGGCTGGCTTGGCGGGCAGCTGACCTCTGTCCAGGAGCAGCAGGTAACCTTTAAATGGCCATCTGCTGATCTGTTCCGTCCGCCTCTCAGAGCCGAGCTGTGCTCAATCCTGGTATCTACACAGGCTGAATCTTGCCACTCTCAGAAGAAGAGTGACTTTAACACTGCGCTTACTTTTCAGGCTATTTTGGTTATATGTGAAAGCATATGTAGGTTTAGATAGGAAAAAATACAAAACTTTCCAGGTATTTGAAATTGCTATAGAGCATATAGAGAATCTTTTTTTTACTTATGAAAATGTGTATAGTGTATAACTTGCTAGCTCTTTTGAAGGGTTATCCATTCCCACATCAGGGAGATTATAGTAATAAGGTGGAAAATAGGAAGTTCCAAATCAATTTTTTTCTGTAAGCAGATCAGAGATNTGAAAAATGTCCCGTGGAGTGTCAGAAATGCTGCAGTCCAGCACATCGCATGCAGCTGTCTGAACACTGGGCAAGAACTGCAAGAAGAGCCAAGTGAGATTGTAAATGTTTAGATGTTCTGGGCAGTAAATGTCTTGATAATTGAGTGGGGAATAGGACAGGAATAATCCAGGGCACCTCTGAACAAAACTCTCCTTGGGCTGGTCGCTGGCATTTAGCGTGTTAAACGGGAGCTGCTGGCTTTGTGTAGCAACAGCGAGTGGCTCCGAGGCCGGGCGCCTGCTAGGTGTGGCAGGAGGATTCGGTTAACGTAAGCGTGTGCTGTGCCTGCTCTTCACATTCGGTAAAAACGGTCTGCTCAAGTGTTTACATTTGTTTGTGGTTTGTCTAATTAGAGCAGAACTTTGCACTTTCCAGTGTAAACAGTGGCCTTCAGGGAACTGCCTGCTGCCGAACAAATGGGAATGGTAAGAATGTGAAACGCAGGATCTGGACCAACGGCAAAGCCTGCCTACGGGCTAACGTTACGCTTCTGGGACTGTGTTCTGTGGGTAGGAATGTCAGCTTGCAGTATGCATTTATGGGGTCGTAAAGCTAAACGAGAATTGTATAATCTGTAATTATGTGGTATCTACCAGCATTAGGAGGATGGAGATGGAGGCTGACTTGTTTGACTTGGGCATTTGTGGCGATGTGCTCAGAGTGAATGTGGCTCTTCGGGAGAGAGACCAAGCCCCAGAGAATGTCTCTGTTTCATCTGTTCTCAGGTTAAAGCTGACCCCGTTTCTGGGAGATGGTTCTTTCCTGGTTTGGGTCCCACAGAGGTGGACCCTTCCCAAAATGCAGAGGGCATCTGGCACTTGGGTCAGATCGGTGCCGATTTGGGGGTTTTTCACTGGCAAAACACAGGCAGGTAGTTCTGTTTCTTCTTTCTGCTGTTAGAAAACAAAGCTTTTGGAGTGTCTGTATTTAGAAGTCCTTGTTTCTGATCCTGGTTCAGATCAAATGCCAGCATTCTGCATGCTTTTGGAAGGGGATTTCTCTCTCTGTCAGGAATCTTCTGAAGGCGCACTGGACACGGATGGGAGATCGTAGCGTCCTTCATTCCACAGTAATGCTCCACTTACAGGCTGATACTGTATGCAGTGTGAAGCTGATACTCAGGGTTTCTTTGCGCTGGAAATTGTTCTGAATTGCTGTTCTCAAACCATCACAAGCTACAGGCTACCGGTACGACTGCTCGGGAAAGTGTATCTGCAGATAATGTGTATGAGAGAACTATCTGAAAAGAAGAAAGGACAACTTTGTTAAAATAACCGCTTCTCAAAGCGGCTTCCTTGGATGATCAAAGATACGCATATTCAATGTAAATGTAAATGAAAGTTTTCAAAATTAGAGACTTCTTGGTGACATGCACATCACAGCTTTTTCTTTTTCACTTTCCCATTAGCTGCAGATGTGGAGCAGATGAGTTCCTCTTCTCCTGTCCTTCCCATGAACTCCACGGGCAGTAAGTACCCCTTTTCTTGCCACATGCGATGAGGTAGAATTTCTCATTCTGAGATAATCCAAAGAGATGAATTCATGCTTCATGGTAGAGACTTGGAGAAGTTTTACAGCTAATGCGTACTCGTGGAGGGGCAGATTCCCGTATCTGGCAGTTGATCAGGTCTTTCTCACAAAAGTAGCACAGAGCAGGTCTGTCTGTCACTATTTACAGCACCAGAGCTGTACCAGGGAAAGCTGTAGTAGTGCCTGTATGTTACAGTGGTAAAACACCAGAGGTGCTGGTAAATCATGTTGACAGAAAAGTGTCTCTCAAGTGTATCAGCGTTATACTTGGAAATCTATAGCCTGGGATTTCTCATGAAACAAAGCAGTTCCTAAAATCCTCTTCAATTTCACTGTAATTCTGGGCCTGTAACTTCTTGAGACACTGAAAATCTGAGCTGCTGGGCACCTAAAAAACATGAATTCCGAATTCTTTCTTCGTACCCCATCTAGTGGTATTTGTGTCCAGGACTGAGTGCACTTTCTCGGTGATGTGCCGGCAGATGGCAACAAGGCCTTGCTGCGCTTGCGAAGCTGCAGGCAGAGATTCAGACCAGTTGTGCTCCTAAAGGAGGGATGAGCTCAGTGCAAACTTCCCATTTAAAGCAACTTTTCATGTCATTTTTTGGAAAGTCTCTTGATTTTTCAAATGTGGCAGGCTGTTAACTGACAGCTCATTTACAAACAATGCTCAGACCTGCTAACAGCCGTCCAGAGTTGGGACGCTGTCCTTGCCACCCATGTCACTCTGCTGGTGGACTCGCACGTCCTTATAGTGGAGAGCTTTGCGGCTTTGGAGAACTGTGGTTCCTCTGCCATGGGAATATATGGTTCCCTCCTTTATGGTGAGAACAGTTGTGTGGAGTGAATGTGTAACAGGCTGAGTTGCAAATGTGTGCAGTTACTTGATTAATAAACCACACTTATGTGCATCTAGCTAGATTTTCATGTAGTTGGTCACCTTTATATGGAAACGGATAATTTCAGGCGCTATAGAATAATTTAAGTTGCCATTTAGACCCAAGTATAGCTTATGAAAACGTTGGTTAACATTCTGTTGAACCTTTGTAGCCTGGCATACCTTAGATTTATTGCATTCAAGCCTCATGCATTGAAAGATATTAAAACTCAATTTTCCACCGTATTCTCAATCAGGATGGATCTGCCAAATACTAAAAGTAAGGCTGTCTAACGTGAATTGAATGACTTTTTCCGTTAGATAATTGTATATTATTGCTAGTTGAATTTGTCTAGCTACAGCTTTCACATCTGTGTTATCTTTTGCTCCACTGAAAAATGCTTGTCAAACTTCTGTTCCCTATGAAGATATTTATATAAACTTTCGATAAACTAAATAAACTGAGCTCCTTGAGTTCTTTTGATGTCTTCCTGTCTTTGATCAACCCTTCAGTGCTGGTGGGCAGGCCGAGCTGCAGCAGCTGGGGCGTGGGCGTACTGGTGGGCTGCTGGGGTCCTGCCAGCTGGGCGAGGGCCGGCTGGGCAGCAATGCCCCGACAGCGCGGCAGCGAGCTCGGCTGTTGCTGGCCTGCCAGAGCCTCCGGCTGCTGATAGATGAGCCCTGGCAATTCCTGAGACCCCTCCAGCCCCAGCTGTCCCACTCCCGTAGCAGTGGCAGCGCTGAATGCGCTGGTGCTGGGCGTCATCCTGGTGCTGGGTTTGGCTAACGGCGGGGCAGGCGGCTCGGCGGGCGGCGGTCCCTGGTAGGGAGCAAACAGCTGGTGCCAGAAACATCTAAAACTTCCCAAGCATGGATTGTGAAAAATCCTGAACATCTCTGCTAACCTGTCTTCCCCTAGTAATCTTTTTCCCTTGCTGTCTCATTACCAACTGTGATTAAAGCAAAAAACTTGAGGATTTTCACAAGAGTAGAAAACCGAATTCTTAGGCTTGTTTGTGCATCAAGAGCATCTGAGCTCTGTGGAGCATCTGCTTAAGCCTTCTGCTTGTCATGGGTTAGCAAGCAGGGGGTGGCTGTGAACTACCTTTACTGTAGTTTTTCCTGTTTGTCCAAAATGACTTAGAGTCATTGCAGTGAATTATTTTCACTTTTCCTTGCAGTAAAGATGAACACCTCTGTCAGGACTTTTGTATTTTGTATTTTCTTTTGTTTTTTCGTACAGGGATGTGTGGGGAAAACCAGCAGGCTGAAATGGCTGCTTAAAATAATACACAAGTGCTTTCTTGTACATCATTTGAGATGCAACTGGGAATAATCCAAATTATACAGTCTCACTTTTAAAGAAGTCTTCCAAACATGCTGAAAAATTTGAAATTTCAAAGGTAAAATATCAAACTGCATAAAAAGTAGTAATTTGTCTAGTTTTCCTAATATTTAAACAATTTAGTGGGCACAGTTTCAGGCTGTTCACTTTTATATCACTGTAGTAAATTCTCTGTATCAAACTGCCGTGCTTGCCAAGGGTCTCGGTGGAAATACTCGCTATGGGTGACTGAAGAGGCTGAACAGAGCCCTCACTGTCAGCCTGGGGGGAGAGGAGACTTTCCAAAAGCCACAGTTTTGCAAAGAGTTCAATCTGTTTAGCTTGTAACTCTGTTCAACTTGGTGAAGTTGTTCCTGTGTAAAACTGGACAACTTTAAGTCTTGTAGCAGAACAAGCAAACAGGGATTTATTTTGAATATTGACCTAATTAGAGTTTAAGTCATTAGTAAGTTGTTCTGACTTGAACTGTGCAGCAAGCTTCGGGAGACAGTTATTGTGTGGCATCAGCACAGCGTGTCCGAACAGGCTGCTCCAAAATGATCCCCTAAGGCAGGGAGGAGGCAGCCAGGCGCAGGAGACGTGCTTGGCCCCTTCCCTGCGCAGTGAACTGCCCGCGCTGCCGAGCCAAGCAGCATCCCTCCTCGCCGAGCACGGCGCATGGCACCCTGGGCACAGGGACATGTCCTGTAAAGCATTACACAAAATACTAGGAGTGGAGCTCAGGAGGTGGTTCCTTGCTGCCTCAGGGCAGTAGTGGTAGTGCCTGACTGTCCCTGGATGCCCCGAGAGCAGGAGGGTCCCTGCCCGCCCTCGTCACCCAGCTTCATCCTCCACAAAGCTTCTCCCACCTCCACCTTTCCCACTGTAAGTGGAGCTTGCCCTGCTCACCACGGCCATGACGAATGCTCTCTGCAGCAGCATCTTAAATCATGGGAGATTTTCTGCTTTGTCCCCTCCCTTTCCTACCCCTGTCAATCTGAACCATGCAACTTCAGTCCTTGGTCATCTCCCATGGATCACTTTGTAGGACCCAGTGTTGTTCCATAGCTTGTCTCATGCAGGAGGAACTTTCATTTCCTGTAACCAGGTGAAGCTCATATGTAGGTTTACGCTTTACTGATAGTGGAAGTAGAGATTTATGAAAGGACCATAAAGAGTAAGTTGTCACTTCTATTAAAGTTGAGTTAATCAACTGTTCTGTCTCCCTTAAGCCCCTCTAAAAATCCCCATCCAGTTCTTCAGAGCGCTAAAAGCACGATGGAGCTCTTACTTAACCTGGTTTAAGTAAGATCACCACAAGGTATCTAAAAGGTGCCTAGGAAGAAAATTGGTATAGGTTTAAATCAACATTTAAAACAGTAGTAGCATGGAACTTGCAGCCTCCCCAGGCCTGGCTCCACTGCGAAGCCCCCTGCTTCTCTGGAGGGAGTGCCCCGGGTCTGCTCTGCTGCAGCTCATCTTCAGCACAGAGCGTGCCCAGGCCTGGGAGGAGAGGAGGGAAGTGGGGTGGGGAGCAGGACCCAACAGCAGAGGAGGGACCGAGGACCACATCCTGCTGCAGAGCCCTGCGTGGTGTGAAGTCCTGAGGAGCATCTGTGATGAGAACAAGGTGGCGTCAAAACACTTACCAGGAGCCAAAACCACAGCTTTATGGCACAAACGAAGGTTTAACTTGAATTTTAGATATAAATGAATCTCCTGGAAAATCTGCTTAATGATCACTAAATTGTTCCTCACTTCTTGTCTGCTAGCTGTCTCGTGTGCATTTGGGTCTTTTTTTGGAGAATTTTTTTTCTTATATATGAAGTTACATGTTATGTTCAAATTTCTAAAGTTACTGATAAAAGCCAATAATCTATTCATATTCTTTCATGAATTTGCTTTGCACAAGTAAAATTTTCTTTAAAAAAGCACTTCACAGCAAAAATATCCCTAGTACAAGGTACTATTTTAATGTGTTTCAGTAAGCACTACAGACTTGTGCAGAAACGCACGACAGCTGTTGATCAGGTTTCCGTATTTACAAAGAAAGCTTTTTGTATTCTTTATGAAGTATTCAGCATGCAAGCATCTTCTCCTAAAGCTGATAAATGACAGGGAGGACTAACTCAGTCTGTGCTAAGGACGGATCACAACTGTGTTTTCCCGTATCTGGAACACCGCCTCAGCAGCCGATCAGACTCGGTGGCCTCGTGAGGGCCCGAGGGGCCAGGGAGCAGAGGGCAGGGTCTGGCTGGCGCTGCGGCGGTGGCTTGTGGAATACCAAATCAAAGAGGAGCCCGTTCTCACCAAGTGAGGTGCCTGGAATGCTTCACACAGAATGCCTCAAAAAAAGTTGTGTGTGTCCTATTATCATGTCTGCTTTTCTATAAAGGATACTTACTTCATCCAGACCTTACTGCTGTGTAAAGTGTCAATCTTCGCAGTGGCTGTCAGGTGGCAAAGAGCACCCGTGCTCCGAAGGAGCTGGATGAGGTCTCCTGAACTTCTTCGGTGTGATAATGGCAGAGCCACACATGTGCCTTAGCCAGTTACTGGGGGACAGAACTTGAATACAACGCTTCTTCGGCAAAAAGCCCCAGTCGCTTTGCTTGCCGGGAAGACGCCCCGAGCTGTGTGAACGTGCAGTCTCTTAGCTAGCTGGTCCGCAGTTTGCATTCATTGATCAGTGAGTTGATAGAAATGAAAACCCACCGACAGCAATGAATGTTGATTGCAGCCATTAGGTGCCACAGCCGTGCAGCGCTGTGCCTTCCCACCGCCCCGTCGCGACCCTGTTTTCACGTGGAGTAGTCAGGAGCGCAGCCTTCTCCACCTCAGGACATACAGCTGTTTCAGGGCTTCTTAACACCTTGGTGACTGCTAGAACGGACACTTGCGCAGGGAGAGTAATAGAAAAACATTCTTCAATTTATAATATTTTAATGTAATTTCTATATATTGCCCTTTTATGTAAAGGTGGTTTGTTTTGCTTGGTGACTTCACTTATTCTACAGATTCTTGCTGTCGGGTGTATCTGTTTTGTAGTTTATACAGTTCTTGACTCTGTGTACCCCAAGGGCTTGAAAACTGTGCATTCACTGAACCTTCCCTATTCTTGCATTTGAATTATTTTCCAGCAATTCGCGAGAAGCACATTGTCCTCTGAGTGAGGGCTGGGCCTCATCCCAGAGCTATTCCCATTACACCAGTACGAGAGAGATCCTGCTTAAGCATTTAACATGTCCTCCTTGAGTCTACTTCTCAGCTATCCAAAGAACGTCTGCAGTGCCATCACGTTCGCTGCGGTATCCGCTGCTGCTGACAAGTGCCTTACTGCTTCGCGCAGCTGTTTCAGATGGTGAAGTTCTGCGAGGTTCAACATTTTTAGACCTTTATGACAGGAAAGCTCTGGTGGTGTATGTTAACTATCAGCTGAAGCACCTTCTACGGCATCTGTTTTGACACAGGCCTGTTCTGGTATTTTAATTCCTCTAGGTCATACGATTCAAGCATACAAAGGTGCAAAGTGTGCTTGAAAGGAACAGCCTTAACTTTCAGGAGCCTGTGCTTCCTCGTGGTCCTGAGACAGGTACCAAGCACCGCCCATCTGTGACCGTACGGAGAAGTAAAACCATACAGGTCACAAGATCCCTTCTCCTAGAGCAGCCCAAGTCAGTGCTGCCTGGCACGTGTGCCTGGAATCTTTTCTTCTTTTATGGGTTCTGCAGTCCCCGTGGGGCCAAACGACTGCCCACACCCTTGTGAGGGCGCGGGCTCCGAGAGCCTCCTGCGTGCAGCCCCGCATCTCCCCACCCAGAGGGGACGGGACGGGGACTGTGCAGGTACCGCTGAGGTGCCCGGGCATTTGCCTTCCTGTTCCTTCGAAAGGAAGGACATTTCCTGGCTTGCCTCGTTCTAAAGCGACAGCGTGAGGCGCAGGAGCAGCTGCACCTTGCTGGGAGGGACCCGGTCCTCGGCCAGCGTTCCCAGTGAGCAGCTGCTGAAATCGAGCGCAGGTTCCTGTGAGCAAATGAACTGACATTCCAGAACTTTTTCCAGTGAAGCTCAAGTTGCCAGCCCAAATGGAAGGGCGGTTTCCCTCCTTATCTGGCCTGTATTCTGCTATTTTGAACATACACCGTGCTCAGATTTGTTTCCAAGTATACCATATGGTGTGGACATGTTACTGCTTTTGTGCTGCCCATACGAAGCCTTCCATTACTCCCAGATACTTTGTTTTGCAGAAATTCTGCTCTAGTATAAAGTTTTAATTTTTTTTTTTTAAGAGAAAACAAACATTTCTTATACAGCAATTCATTTTTGGAGAAAGTAGAAGAACTGGAAAAACTCAACCTCTGTAGCTCTTAATATAATCTGTAAATCATGACCTGTTAATGGCAACCATATGTGAAAAACTATGAAGGTTCAAGCTTTCCATTTAACAGAGGGTTTGTGATAAACCTCAAGGTACAGTCAACGGTCGATGGTTTTTTCTAGTTCTCAAACTCACCGACAGCGTTGAATGTTCACTGAAGCTATCCAAAGATGGCTGTATACATGCACTGTACATATTTTCCATGCATATGTTTTCCATAGACTAGCAGTGGAAACACTGCTGAGGACTGCACATTCTTTATTGTAAGGTCTTAAACTGCAAGTATTTTAATTACAAAATGGAACCATGAGGACTAATGAATTGCAGAAGTGTAACACTACAGTTATGGATGCTAAGTTGACTTAGTGTTTCTTAAAACAGCTTTGAATGTATCTGAATTGCAGTTGTGAAAAAGCCTTTCCTCCTGTGGATATGCATATTCTAAATAGCTATGCTAAGGGGGTTTACAGTGCTTCAGATTTCTTTATGAAAGTTCACTTTAAAAAAAGGAAAAAAGCAGGGGGGACACCTGTAACTGTAAAGCAGCAAAAGTGAGAGCAGGGGGATCTCCTTCTTACTGGAGTCCGTAATGTCTGTCTGTATTTCTACAGTTCCTATCCCTCTCTTCTTGATCGAGGCTTTTTAAAGGCTTTTTCTGTGCCATTGCTTTAAGGACATGCAGATTCTCAGTAAGTGCCTGGTTGAACTAAGGTCACCCTTCAACGGCAGGAAGACCTTACTGGGCAGAGCTGCTGGAGTGGCATGGGGACTGGTCACGATGCTGCTTCAGTCCCTTGATTCCAGCTGGATTAACCTGACCCTAGAATGCTTTTCTTGCGACACCCCCAGCCTGTCTGTCAGGTAGGCAGGCAGCACAAAATGCGCTTCCCCCGCGTCGTTTCTTCCCTCTGCTCGCTTACTTGGCTGGTACTCTGAGCTGCTGTGTCCCTACATGCTGCAAGAAACTTGCAGGTAAACCTCCTGGAGTCGTCTGTGGCAGCTGAAAGCACAGAGCGGCATCACTGAGCTACCAGGGCGTCTGTACGCCATGGGCAAGTCGACAGAGGCACTGAATGCTGGGCTTCTGTGCTGAGTCAGGCTCCTCCAGTCCCTGGAGACCGAGCAAGCCTGGGAGCATGGGTGTGGGAAACTCTGCCCAAAGTGAGCCACTGCTTGAGAAGTCCTTCTGATCCTCAGAGCACTTCTGATATGATCCAGGACGTTACTGAAGCTGTAAGTTTTAAACTGAATATGTAAATGTCTGCCTAAGAATGTACTGGGTAGAATAAATGAATGGCGTTATCTTTCCCCTGAAAAGTGGAAAAAGGGATTTATTCTCTTTAAATCTCTATATTGCAACTGTCTAATTATCTTCACTTTTTCCACCTGGCCTGCATAGTTTGAGAGAGAGGAATTATTTGCAGCTTGTTTGTTAAAAATTAGATCTGTTGCTATATCTGAAATAACTTTGCTCTGAGTGAAGTGGAGCCTGCAGAGTTAGTGGGAATAATCTATCACTTCAAAATTCTGGAGACTTGCTTTTAATTCAGAGTATTTTCTCTTGTCGTGGGGACTGTGAAGTGTCCCTCTGAATATCCTGAGCTGATACGTGTAACTTAACAATAGGTGCATTGCCTAATAAAGTACTTGAAACAATCTGCTATATGGAGTAAGCTGTTTGAGAGATGAGCTTGCTCCCAGAATACACTTTGTAGTCTGCGCTTAAATGGATTGTTATGATTTAAATGGCATTGTTAAACATTCACTGATACTGAAAATCAAAAGAATTCTCTGAAAATTAGCTCACCTTTTTCTTGCCATCTTTTTGGAGTCGGAGCTGGTGGAAAGAACAAAGAGAATTTGAATTAATAACAAGCAATGCTCAGCCTCGAGTGCTAAGCCTCAGGAGTGTCCCAGTGTGAAGGCTGACTACATGTGGTAGGTATAACATAAATCAAGGAAACAAAGTTAAGTCAAGCATGAAATTTTGGTTTTGACAAACCAAAATGGTGTGTTTATATTTAAACTACAGTGTGAGAGAGGCTTTTTCCTCAGTTCACTACTTCCTCCTCCTTTTGTACCTCTGCTGACCTTCGACTGGTAACTTTCATCTTCTCATTCCATAATTTGAGAGCTTGAATTTCTTCTGAATATCAAAAACAAACTAGATGTTATTTCTATATCCTGGCTGCACACGCCTTCCCTCTTGCAAAGTTCAAAGCTCTCCATCAGCTAGATTTTTGGACAGATTCCGAGATGATAAAATGATCCTCTGGAAACTGTAAGTGGGCAATATGTGCACGGCTCTGGAGAGACAAGGATGAAATCTTTACAACCATTCTGTTGTTGGAAGTTTAACCTCCAGAACTGCGTACAAAATCCATGTTCTCTTTTCACGCTCCAAGCCTCTCCTCTCTCCTGGGGGTGTATGTGTGTGTATATATACATACACACATAGGTATAGATCTGTATTGTGTAAGGAACTTAGAGAGGATTACCCTGTTACAGCAGGAGCTGTCTGAAAACTACAGCAGTGAGCGCTGCCAGCACGGAGATAGGGTTTCTCTTCCACATAGTCCTAGCACTCTCTCTTCTTATTGTTGCTCAAGTGATTGCCTATGTCTTACCACAAAACAGGTCACGTCATTTTTAATCTATTTTCTTCCCTGTTGAAGTGTTGTTATGCTTAATAGAAGCCTCGAGAGTGGGGAGCGAAGCACCCGTGACAGCGTGGAGCTGGGCGAGCAGAGGGCAGGTAGAAAAGCCTCTGCTCAACGACTGTTGCCTAAGCCTGCTCTACAGCAACTTTTGTTCATTTTTTTTCACTAGCGTGGTAGAACTGGGAAGATGCTGTGAAGGCTGTATTTTGTGGCCTGCTTAATTTGGTCTGACACCCCCCATAAGTTGCTGTCTGCACTGAATCTACCATGTGCCTTCCTCTCGGACCTCATTCAGCTAGGAAGCACTGAAACCAGCCCGTAGTTGACAGCTGCCACTTCTATTGTTATTGCTTAATTATTGTTTTCCATCGTGGAAAAAATATTCAGTGGACCCGACGCCTTCCCTAGATGCTCGAGGCAGTCAGCCCTGGGACACGGGTCTGTGAAAGACCGACTCTGTCAGCTCTGTACATGGAACAGCTTGTAAACTGGAATCCCTGCGCGGTCATCAGTGTAACGACGTGGATCAGTGAGGCAGTGGACAGCTAAAGTGGAACTTTACAATGAAAATACTGTAGATGCAGAGCACGTGAGGTTCTTTCAACTTACAGTGGAGAGAACGGGTTTCTGTATGAAGAAAATGGTTTCCTCAAAATACGCATACAAACCCTGAAACAGAGAGGTTAACCTGTTAATTGTCTGGAGTACGGGGACAGGATTTAGTTGATTTTGTGGATGTTTCTGGTGCTCTATGTATTCACGGTGCCTGAACAATTCTTAGACCCTAATTCAATCACTCTGTTAGTTCCTCACAATAAGGCTTTTATTTATAGCAGGGCAGGAATCTTAATGGCACTGCCCTAAAGTGTCACTAAATAAATTTAATATATGCATCTGGTAGTAAAAAAGCTAGGCTTTCCCCTCCCCCCGCCCCGTGCTGTAGCTGTGACTCTTACGAGGGAGGTGTGCAGCCCCAGCGCGTGGAAATGGGCTGAGACTGTGCTCAGCACATGGCAGTGTCTTAGTGCCTGCCCTGAAGCGTCCGTGGAAATGCCGTGTGCAAGCATGCTTACCTTGTGCTGTAACAAGCTTTAATTGTACTACAAAAATGTGTTTTCTTTGTAGATGTAAATGACGTCAGCAGGGTAAGCATGCAAATACTCCTTGACGAGACAGTGGGGAGACCAGGGGATGTAATTACTGGCAGTATTTTTAGTTATTGCTCTTGTTTCACTGAAATTTGGGCGAGCGTTTAAGTAGCAATGCCATGGCCAAACACTTCAGATCCAGAAGTCTTCTACAATTAGCACTGGAGATACTTTTTTTTTTTTTTTTTTTTTTTTTT
>Ga0065711_1037970_pt1 | contig 19294 bp, 9 predicted proteins | sample Hoacrofraction12_FD_59098 | JGI IMG/M metagenome (GOLD analysis project Ga0065711, IMG submission 59098) | Hoatzin crop microbial communities from Cojedes, Venezuela - Epithelial fraction 12 v2 (version 2) | ecosystem: Host-associated > Birds > Digestive system > Esophagus > Crop | place...
GAGATATTCAAGACCTGCCTGGACAAGGTCCTGTGCAGCCTGCTGTAGGTGACCCTGCTTCGGCAGGGGGTTGGACTAGATGACCCACAGAGGTCCCTTCCAACCCCTACCATGCTGTGAACATTCTGTGATTTTGAACGTACAGGGTCATTCCTCAGATAGAGGTGGAAGGATAAGGGCAGCGCCAGCTGCTCTCCCCGTGTAAGTATCCCATAGGTGTTTACATTAAACAGTTATTGGAGTAAAATACACAAATGCTAAACATTCCTGGGACACTCTGTTAACCAGTCCTCCCACAAGCACCAAAATTCCTTTCTGGAGGCCCAGACACAAGCACTTTGCTCCCCTGGCCCCAGGGAGTTTTTATTTTCACAACACGGGGAGGCAGATAGGGAGAACAGTCCCTGCCCAGCAGCTGTGACCTTGGCTTTCTCAGCCTCCACGACTGCAAGGGAAGATTTGCCAAGGTCTTGTGAACAAAGTACATTGCCGCTCCCTGCAGACCGGATTCCAGCTGTGACTACTGAACTGGGGAAAGCACCGAACCCCGTTTTGGGGCTCCATCCAGAAACATGTGCAAGACACCTGGCTAGTGTGGAGGCAGCATCGGGCTGTCCCCTGGTGGGGCTCGAGCTGCCCCTTCAACATCTGATGTCTATTGCCATCAGCAGCCTGCGCACCACTGCCTTGGACACTGGTGACTCCTGCCCAGCATCCTGCATCCATCCTCTTGTCTCTCCCGCTCTCATCTGAGCTGAAAGACACCACCTGAAAGCAGTTCCTGAAAGCTAGAAACTATAGATTACTTCGGAAAGCATGAACAACGTATGCCACAGTCTGTCACTCAGAGATTATTAGATTTATTGCTAGAACTCCTCTAATTACAAGATCACTGTGATATACAAGATTAAAGTGTCTTTAAAATGAGGAAATGGGAAAATCCATGCAGCCTTTCAATTTTTCTGCAGTTTCTTCATGATCCATTTGTGAGGAGTATCTCTTTTGCAGTCTGATGTTTATCCACACTGGTTTACAGGAGCTTTTATCGGGGGGAGTGCAGAATGGTACATTAAGGATTAAGTAAAAAATTGTGCCGTGCAATTGCAGAAAAACCAAGTTCAGGCAGTTTTGTGCCTAGCTATTCGATATTATAAAGAGAACACTAGCCTGCTGGGTCTTGCCTTTCGTACAGTGTTAGCACCACCAATTCAGAAGGCATTTCAAGGCCAGACGACTATCTGCAAATATACCACCCATCTCTTACAGCCCAACTTCAACAGTCCTAACATTGACTGGAAGAGGGGCTGCGACCCTGGTCTACGTCAGAGGTGCTCACAGCACTGCCAGGTAGGCAGGAGCCTTTCTCTTCCCGTCTTCCTTCCAGCCCCTTTTCGTCAGAGAAGGGCGATGTGCACACCCAGCTCAAAAGCCGCACTCACAGCCAAGTGGAGGAGGATGCCCTTGTGCCTAGTATGAGCCCCTGGCACCTCGAGATGGGCAGCTCGGTGGCTTCCAGCACAGCTCGGGGTCAGGTGCTGCCCACTGTCCTCAGCCTTTCCTGCACCCTCCTCCCCTTCACATCTAAAAGGAAATGCCTCACAAACAGCAAGGTGAATGTTCCTTTCCCTCTGTTTCCATTTCACACTTCCTGGGGCAGATGGTGAAGTCAGACTGAGGCAACAGAATCGAAGAAGCCAATATTTTATTACTTAAATCAAGTACCTATTATGGGGAAAAAAAATTAAAGCAGCATGATTATTACCTTCTTTCACAATAAAAGTAGCCTTGACTCTCCAAGACATCTTGGGATGGCTCCAGCTGCGAGGTTAATGACAGATTACATGCCAGAAACACATTTTCCTAAAACTTTCTGAGGCAAAAAAAATTTGACAAACATCAAAAATCAGAACATAGCCCACCTTTCTTTTATTCTTGGTTATTATTAATAGTCTTCTGCCACAAGGATATCAAAGTCTTTGACGGCAATGGATGCAATTTAGCTGCTCTCTAGAGATGGCTTTAGAGAATGCATAATAATTTTTATAAATGAGCAGCTGGCCTGCGCAGCAAGGTGCACTCTGCATTTCACCAAAATGAATAATGAATTGCATATACTCTTCATTAAGAAGATTCTCATCCCTCTTAGAAACTGTTTAGAGTGAGTCTCATTTCTTTCACATGTTAAAAGACGAACTAATGCCTAGTTGTTGTTCAATGTGCCCAGCTTTTACATGCAGTACCCACACCCAAGCACCATCAGAGACAGCACATCAGGGAGGTGTCTCCCAGACATGGCCACGGTCAGGCACCCAACTCAGAAGCAGCTCATGTCTGCCCAGACCCTCTGGAGTGTTCAGCCATGATGAAGACCAAGGCTGAAGTCTTAGATTCTGTCCTTTACTGGGACAAATTGATAATCTCAGCAAAAGGGCAAGTATTTATTTTTATATTGAACAAAAATATTTCACTGCAGAAGCAGAAAAACAGATTCCAATGCCACATCTATTTCTCTCAAACTTAGTGAGCTGTGTGCTCCAGGACAAAACTTTGCTCATGCCCAAGGGCATTTTGTTGGCTTTCCACTGGCCTTTCAGTCTGTAATGTGATTTCTCAGGTCTCTGTGTGGAAACTATTTGTGACTCTCCCAATCCCATTGAGAATAACCCATCCATCACCTAGCCTCTGGCAAAAGCTGCACTATGGCAGGTCTTCTGAGGTCAGATAGGCTACTGTAATGCGTCAAATGGACAGGTACATCATACCTCTAGGTCTCAAAATGCAGAGAAAAGCAGAGAAAGCAAGCAGAAAGGAAAGGAAGAAAATGTGGTAACTGTAAGACTGAGTGCCCATCCTCTTTATAGGGGCACATTCATACTCAGATGTACATTTTCTTCTGACAACTCAGTCTCTGACTTCAGCTGCCCTCCTCCTTCCCCTAGGAAATGTTGTCCTTCATCCACCAAGTGCCAGGAAGCCTTTCCTGAGGTTCCTAGGTGTGCTTGATCGGATTTCAGTGGCATTTATGCTTAGATTTCTTGTTACCAGACATGCTTGGAAGACAGCACGAAGGGAAACAGTGGCATCATTGCTCAGAACTGGCACAAAGATGTCTGTGGGTTTTGTTTTTTCTGATAGTATTGGCTTCATTTAGGAGAGAGTTGTGGCAACAGTGATGGAAGCTGTGTAGACTATATTCAGCAACAGCATGAGCTAGGAGAAAAGTGCACCTGTGGGAGAATACAGAAATACTGCTAGGTGTCACGCTGTGTGTGTGTTGCAGGAATTCAGCACACAGTCCCAAGCCTCATGACAGTGTTGTAGCCCTGCTGTGTCCCAGCACTTTTTAATGACTTCAGCAAAACACCAATAGTTCTCTCTGCACAGGCTTTAACACACAACTACTTTTTTGGACACGTCAAACTTCTGATGCTGGAGAGAGTCAAAATTAAAGGCAGCACCCAACGGTTGTATTATATCACTGATGATATTGTGAATTCTCTCTTTTCACTACATGGGATGTGAGAATATCATTGAAGACCTGGAGCATCACATCTGTGTATAAGCCAGTGAAGACCACACAGACATTTTGGCATCTAGTTCTGTTTCCAGCACCAAGGCCATAGATGGCAACACTGTGTGGAGTAACATTGCCTTTTTCAGGTCTTCCCAACACTTGAGCAGCCATCTAGTAATGCAGTTAAGGATCCCAGCTGCTGCCAAAAGCTGGCAACACCCTGCTGGTAAACAGAGCTTTATGCTGCTGACATGCCTACAGCTGTAATCCCAAGAAAATACAACATCTGCTCTAGTGGCAGTTCCCAAAGTAGCAACCGCCACTGCTGCAACGCTGCCCTCCAGCTGACAACCATCTCAGACAGCATGGCCAGACAAGGGTAAAAGGGCCTGCCCTCTAGCTCTAAGTATCTCTTCTCTTCCTCTTGTTACCTTAGATATGAAGGCAAGGAACATGGGATCTGAACACGGGGTTTAGCAGTTGCTCCTCTCAGAACGCACCAGAGCTGAGTTCTCCATATTTAAGGCAATGCTAGGATCTCATTTGCCTTGTTGTACTGAGAGGAAAACAGAAGAGCTCATCGCACCGGGTAGCCCCTTCACTTCTGCATTCAGCTTCTTGATTATTCAGCTGTGCTTGTCTTCTGTTCTTAGCTCACCTACCAATTTTTTAACACACAGACTTTACAAAAATGTCATTAAAGACTTTCTTTATAAATTTCTAAACAAGCTCATTGCATGTCTACCAAGTAATTGGTCTGAAAATAGATTTTTGAAGGGAGCTGTAGACAAGAACCAATCTGTTGCTAAAGCTTAAACATCTTTCTTCTTGTGGAAAGCTTGTTTTCCCTCAAAAATAGACTCATAAAATCATAGAATGGTTTAGGCTGGAAGGGACCTTCTAGATAATCTAGTTCCAACCCCCCATCATCAATGCAGTCCAGGAACCTCCTGGATTGCTAATGCCCTGCTGTGTTGTTCCGCCAACAGATGGTTGAAGTCCCCCATGAGGACCGGGACTTGTGAACTTGAGGCTGCTTCTATCTGCCTACAGAGAGTCTCGCCCGCTCGGTCTTCCTGGTCGGGTGGCCTGTAGCAGATCCCCACTATAAAGTCACTTGCCACTGCCCTGCCTTTAATCCCGACGCACGAGCTCTCGGTCTGTTCCTCTTCCATCCTCACACACTCCAGTTGGTCACTGACATAGAGGGCAATACCCTCTCCTCTTCTACCCTGCCTGTCCTTCCTGAAGAGCCTGTATCCTTCCATTCCAACACTCCAGTCATAGGAGCCATCCCACCACATCTCCATGATGCCCACAGGACCACAGCCCTGCAGTCGTGTGCACATCTCTGACTCTTCTTGTTTATTCCCTGTGCTCTCTGTGTTTCCACAGAGGTGTTTCAGTTGGGCCGCAACTCATTCATTAGGAATGAGCCTGTTCTTGCCGTGTTTTCTGTTGAGCCTCTGTAGAAATGCAACATAATCTAGGATTTAGGAGGGCATAACGGTACTTACATGGCACTGACATTCCATATGCAGCCAGCAGACAGTTATTTGCATCCTCCCTTTTGAAAGCAAGGGGTTTGTTCTCAAGGGAGACCAATTTGTATTTCAGAAAACACATTTCCAAGTCTTATTCTTTTGCTGTTGTTTCTGAGAATAGACTGTTGTCAAGTGGAAAAATTACAGGAGGCTGGCATGCTGTGCCATTCAGATAAGGTCACGTCACAGCGGCTCTGTGGCTGCACTGCCAAAGGGAATGGCTCTCTAGCAAAGCCAGGACCTCACCAAGCTGGAGAGAGGAGGCTGACTCCACAGAAGAAAGGACAGAATTATTCAATGCTTAGGAATACCGGGGGCAGGTGCCTGGCTAGTCTTCCTGATCAAAATGGAACCTGCATGGTTTTTGTTCCTCTCTTTAACAAGGAACCTGAATAGCCAGCACTAGTCCTTAACAGTTATTTAAGGAGCAAACTAGTGCAAGCTAGTAAGAGGCATTATGCAGGGCCTGAAAAGTAACCCCAGCCTCACCTTCCCACTAAAATCTGAAAATAGCCGCTCTTTCATCACTCTGACAGTGGTTGGTGTCATGAACAAAAGAGTTTGTAGCCCCCTGTATTCTTCTGTAACTATGTAAATACAACTACTCACACCAAAATAAAGCTGAAGAGATGTTAAATTTTCAGACATTTGAGATGTTTACTGCTTTTACTTCTTTTGAAGAAGGACCCATTAGATGCCTACGGCTGTTTATTTGCCCATCTATGCCAATTTTGAGGAGAAAAATACAGCCACCATCTTTCAAAGATTTGCATATTTTTAAAATACAACTTTATTTTTATAAGTGAATTAAACAGCCTATAGACAGGCCACTTGAGCACAAATGCAGCTTCAAAGAAAAAGGGCCAGTAGGGTAAGTAATCTGCTGTGCAGAGGTGAGCTGAGTGTCACACAGGAGCGCAGGACTGTGAGCCATTGGATGCCGTGTGAGAGCTGCTGCTCAAACCCAGTGTCCACCTGCAGACCTGGTCTGTGTTGTAGGGGCAGCAGGGCAGCTGAGAGGAAAATCCACATGTGGCACCTTGCCCTCCAAGGCAGCAGACCCATTTTACACCAAGAGTATCAAGCAGCTCATAATTAAGCACCCAAGAAAAACTCCTGATTACACTGCCTGTGCATGCAGGACATCAGCTGTACTCTGCCACCCTTGATGAGTGGTATGCTGTACTGTGTGTCTCGAAGGATTTAGATGGCTCTGTAGCAAATGTTTGTGGTAAAACCTAAAGGAAAATAATCCAGCAACACGAGAAAACAGAGCATTGCAATAAAGACCCACGGCCCACCTCTTCAAGGCGGCATCTTCATGCATTTGTTAATATTTAGGTCTTCTTCTCAGAAGTCTGCCTGTATCCACCACCAAATCTTTTCCTCCCTAATCAGCAAGAGGTCTAACCAGTTGCAAGCAGCAATTAATCTTTTGTGTTACTGACAGCTTCCTGGTGGGATAGCATGCACACACTTTTTTTTTTCAGGCAGTCACCAACATGCATGACTGTGAGAGGAAATAAAGCACCAAAATGAAAGTGAAACCCTGTATTGAGTTGTAGTCTTTACTAGTAGTTTGTTTTTCCTAATAAAAATGTAAATGTTTTTTGATATGAAATAGGACCAACCGTCAAGTTAAGTCAGCATATATTACTTATGCATTAGCAAAGATTATTCCACAATTCAGCGCAATCCTCACAGTCAGTCTTCAAACAGAGGGCAAATACAGCCTATGCAATTTTTTCTAGATAAAAAACATGTCAGCAGTGCTCTTGTTAGAACTACAATCACACGAGAAGCACTTGACAAACCTCATCCTAACTGTGCTGCCCAAGGGATTTACAGTTTGTTTCTCAGCAAACATTATTCAATCAGCCATTTTTCTTCTGCGGGCATCCTGTAGGCAAGCATAGCCAGAGGGGACAGAAGGCCAGGGGTGTTATAGCCATTACCTTTCCTTCCCTTCCCATAACTCTTTCTTTTCCCCTTGTCACTGCACGCAGGTTGAATTTTCTTGTTATTGATTAAATAGGAGGCTATATATCGAAGGCTTTTTATTGCTATCTGTGAGCTCAGTGAATACTGGAGCCGAAAAGGAAGGCAATTAAGTTTCATGAGGTTAGATGGAGGGGGGATATCAGCACCAGAGCACAGCCTCCTGAAGCTCAGCCGTTCTCAAAGCCTGCAAAAGAACAAGTCTGGAAGCGCCCATGTGATGTTGCATTGATGTCCCACTCTTCTTCCATAAATCCTCCCCTATCTCAACTGCCTCCTCACTTGTCCTAGTGTTACAAAAACACATGAATGCTCAGTAGAAAATATTATTCTAATCTTCAAATGCAACAATTTTTGTCTATTCTTCTTTACTAAAACACAGGCATCCCTTCTCTCAGAAAGAGATTTCACTTCAATCTCCAAGTTTGCTTATTTCATATGCATTCCTTCCTGAAACTCCCCTTTCAGTCTCTGCTACAGTGCTTGAGCCCTGTGACAGCTTATTATTTCTGTTTGAGAGAAATCCCACTCACACAGAGCACGGCTGTCATCTTGCCCCGTATCCAGTTTTAAAAAAAGGCATAGAGCAAATTATTAATAGAGGTGAGCAAGAGGAGGCAGAGCTTCTCTAATGCCCTCCTGTCCAAACACTAACATTTTAAATCAAGCTCAGACGACTGGGCTGTGCTTCAGTGACAGTGAACATGGATGGGGGAAAAAAGTGCAACAATAGAAAGTTTTTTTAAAAAATCAATAAAACTGTTTTCCTTGTAAATTCGTAGCTCCTGCCTTAATTAAGCTAGGCAGGAAGAGGAGTGTTACTAGCAGTATCCAACCAAACAGTGATGCCACTGGACCAGCAGCACACATGAAATCAAGGCAACTGACGGCAGAGCCTTCACCTTGGTATGCCCCAGGCAGGGGGCTCAGCCTTGCACTAGTCAGACCCCTGTCCGAGGGCTGCCCTAGGCCCTCAGGGGAGAGGCCAGCTGGCTGGGCAGGTGGGCTTAGCGGGCAGCCCGCTCTCGCCCATCAGGGCCACCCGGGCTCAAAGTAATGAGATGGCAGCCTGCTGTCCAGATGGTCTCATGGTTTCATCCATCGCTCTTCATCACACACCCCTCACCTATTCGTAAAACTTGTGTGTACAGATTTTACAGATGTCTGACTTCAGCTGCAGTAAAACAGGGCTCCAAAGAGTAGCAAAACACTTCCAGAAAAGCAAACTTAACTAGGAAGAAGTTTTACATGAAGTGTCCTCTGTGTCTGTCTTTTTTGAATTTTTTGTCCATGAAGATCAAAGTTTTATCTGAGGAAAGCACTTCATTTGAGTTTCTTAGTCAGCTCTGGTTCAGAGATGCATTAAAAAAAATCACGGTGGAGGGGAAGGAAGGTGTGACTCTGTCATGGCTTCTGAGTCAACATTAAATCCACATTGACTAGTTCAAGTATGGACTGGTTCCCATCCTGAAACACTGTTTATTCTCTGATGCTGCAAGCTAAAGACACAACTCTTCAACAAAAAATGCCACTGAAGTTTAATTAGTTTTGAAATTAGGAAAGAATAAATTTCATGCCACCTTCAAAAATGGTAGCATCGAGGAATTAAACAGGCTTTGGGTGGGTCCTCAATGACTGCTTTCACCAAGCTGGTTCAGATGAAAGCTGTGCCTTCAGCAGGGAGTCATAGCCAGGTTGTCTCTCAGTTGGTGGTGCCGATGAAGCAGCTGAGGTCAGGACAATCACGGAGGGCTCATTTCGGCTACAAATCTGCTTTGAATCAGGCAAAGCATTCAAACACAGTATATCTGGTGACTGCAAGAGTTAAATAACTGAGTGGTCTTCCGTCTCCGGGTCTCTTTGACTGTCCCTTGCTGTCACTGGAATTGGCCTGGCTGTTGATGGCAAGTTATTTCAATGCTTCTGTTGCCTTCAGGCTCTGGTTTCAAGCCTGGCAAGTATGTTACAGGTTCCTCTTAGAGCCCAGGCAAGCCAGGACTCTGATTTGGCAAGGATCTTTCAAGGCAGTTGATTTCTCACTACCACTCTAACTCCCCATGCATCCTGTCTGCATGTCCTAGCACCTAGCAGTGGTACCAGAAACTATTTTCCTTGCAAACAGGCAATCCCTTCCATCCCATAGCCCTGCTGCACTTAGACAGGTACCCAAAAGATGCAGAAATTGTAAATATAATTTTTTAAAATGGATATGGATACCATCAGCAAATGCTAACTTTCACAACCATCCTTTGCTTCAGCACAATTCAAAAGCTCTCAGATCCCACACAACCATATTCAAAAACTGAATGTACACTTCTGAGATTAAAGAAGGCCTACTGAAAAGAATATGTTAACACTCAAACAACAGTAAGTGTGTTCTCACATTCATCCTCCTCTTAAGATAATGCTACCATGGATAAGGTATTAAAATTCTTTTTGAGTATTTGTTTAAACACTGCTTATAGTGTTTAGTGTATTCATTATGAAAATTGTCATGTCCTTATGTTCACGGTTTCAAGTCCTGCATAATTAGGATATATCCATCAACACCACCATAAAACATACACCTGTGCTATAATCAAATCCAAATACAAACTGTAACAATCCCCTCCAACAAAATATTATTATGTGCACAGTTTGGAAATTTTAAAAGGGCACGTCAGTTTTAAAACCTGTGCACTGAAAGCACAAAGAAGAAAAAATAAATTCCGGGCCCTCCTGACTGACTTTCAGTTCCCACATACATGAAATATTAGTTTGGTTTATAAATTGATTAAGACCTATCTTAAAAAATAAACCCTTTTACATACCTCACTATTCATCTTTGAAACTTGTTTCTGAACCTGCTGGTTTGATTAGAAGGTCCTTCCTAGCTATTCCCCAATTCATCCTCTTTTATTTTTGTACTAGTATTGTCTTTCATCTGAAAAAGTTCCTCTCCTCCTACCCTGGCCAGTTTCCTTCATTAGGGTTTGATCCAGCATCATTAAACCGCCAATCAAAAACAGCAGAGAACAGTAGTTAAAGCTCTCACATAAGTAATCCATTTCTGCAATATACACATTGCGCAGGCTGTAGGAATAAATGGCTTCTGATATCTTGAACATCTGCTCCCTGAAAGCTGTGCCAAGTCTGTAGCGTTGGAGCTACAGCAGCAGAGAGGGTAGAGGGCAGGCCCTTCCCCACTGTCCTTCACAGTGAGACTGAGGTGTCTCTTCTTGCGAGCCCAGCCGAACAGACATCCAACCACTCCCCCTTCTACAGGTTAAATGGACACAGAAAAGCAAGCTGGTGAAAGCAGCAGGTCGGCAGTCTTGCTTAATTCTTTTGTGTTTCAACAACTAACCTTTTCCTTTTACATTATATATTTTTTTGAAAATCGACTTATTTCATATGACTTCAGACACGTCATGTAACAACAGACCAAAACAGATCTTATGCACAAAAAAACTTTTCAGACCCATTGAGAGAGAATTTTTGATGGTTCAGGGCAAGACCCCTGTTAATTCCTAAGGGTAATTGTTGCCCAGTGAGAAAATCAGAGCAACGCTTTGTAATAAAGAGAGAAAAAGGGAGTCTTTTGTCTGCTGTATTTCTTCCTTACCAACCAGTCTTCTTCCTCCTCATTACACACAACTTACAGAAAAATGAAGTGGTATTTTAGGGTGCTGCATTACTGCAATATGCATGCTTGGTCACTGTCCAGTTTTTGAAAGAACATGTAGTTTTTGAAAGAAGAAAATGATGAAACATGCAAAAGCCTCAAGAAAGTTTGCTATGAATGTATGAAGCACTTCAAAAGTACTGAGAAATGAAATCTCCTCTGAACTCCAGTGCACTGCACAATCATCTTCGCCAGCTATTTTGAAACAGTGCCTGTAACAGCTAAGTCTACAGACCGTTGAAGTGCCAAAGGCTCTGGCTGACAAATGTGGAGCACTGGTTTTTCCTTGGACGTTTGCTGTAGCATGCAAGAGGTAATATAACAGCCAAAATGAGCAAGAAAGAGAGGGAAAAGAACACGAAAATTCTAGTTTCTTGGATTGTAAAATATAAATTGTCTGGAATGTATTAAATGATTCTATTCACCCAGCTTCTGCTCAGTCTATATTTATGGCCATGATTGACAAGCAAATCAGACAAAGGAAAAGTGTTCACGTGTTCTAGCATAAAATGCCATCTTTCAAGATGCGAAGTATCATAAGTCGCTGTTGATTTATCTGAAAGGTCAATCTGCAAAACTGCAGAAACTCATGTACTCTAGAAAGGCATGCTGTCAGCTTCTCCAAAATTCAAAGCAACAGTGGTTTTGTCCTATGTAAATCATATAATCCCAGTTCCTGCCAGGTTAATTTTATCCCCTCTAGAAACTCACACTAATTCAAGACAATAATTAGATTCACACCTTTTAATTGCTTTTTCTTCTGTCTGGGGTTAAAATGTCTAGAATTTCTGCTTTTCTGTCGGGAAGGAACAGAAAGCAGAAGCCAAGTAAGAGCCTACCCTCAGAGGTCTGTCACTTGCCTCTCCAGTGTAAGCCACATTCCTGCTCTTACGGTCTTGTTCTGGGCACAGTGAAGTAAGTGTTCCTGTGTGATTTGGGAGTCATAGAAGACAGATCCCCATATCAGCCCCACTATGCCCACACAGCGGTGGGGAGAGGACCTACCACAGCTCTGGATTTGCTATCCGCTGTTGGGAACAGGAACATGCTGTATATGTAGAATCAGGCAGCATATGCAAACCAATGTACGATCCCCTTTCTACATCACCAAATCCCCTTGTCTGCTTTCTCAGGGAAGAAAAGTCAACATCATAACAGAAATTTAGTCTAGTCAAGGAGAAAGCAAGGGGGAGGTGAAAGGCAGGGCGAGTTAAACAGGGAGGGCAGAAGAAAAATGAAAGTTCAAAGAGGGAGGAAAAGAAGAGGAGGAAATAATCACCCAAATTCAGGTGGGAAAAGTGGGAGAAAAACTGCACTGTAGTCGCTGTTATGCAGGTATAACTGATCTAGCATTATGTTATCTGATTGACACAGGTGACACTTGCAGTCCAGCCACAGTGGCATGGGGCAAAGTTAGTCACTGCTCAGCTGAACATCCCCACTGGAAGTCAAAGGTGTCCAGTGCCTGACACAGGGGCCTGAAGGCTCCAGCAGGAACTGTGGAATTAAACAGCTTTATTGCTACAGATCTCCAGGAAAGACTGTGAGACACTTTTAGGCAGGGAAGGAGCAGACAACATTTCATGCCAACAGGTCTTTGAGAAAGTTTTGAGTAACCAGGGAGAGAGACTCGCAAGTCCTGCAGAGGGGTAGATGAAATTCAAAAGAAAAAAGCAAAACAAAACATAACATAACAGAACATACCTGATCAGCTGAAGTTCATCTTCAGATGTGACATAAGAGGGCTCTCAGGTATTCTCCACCCCTGGTAAATAGCAACAATGCAGTTAAAAATGAAAGGTGAATTTGTCCTTGTTACAGAAAGTAACTTGCAACTTGCGTGCTCTTATACTGTTTTTACATTAACTTCTCCCACCTCAGTGTTCTGCCTAGGGCCCTCAACAGCTTGTTTGCTCCACCACTGTCTACATTCTTGTTGAGAACGTTACTTCTACATGCATGCGTACAATGTCCAGAATAGTGGGACGTTAGTGATGGCTATTGAAATAGTAGAAAAAAAAATTCCACACAGGAAAAGAAATAAGGAAAGCTGCATACATAAGAAGTTGTCAGATTCATAATATAAGTAGGCTGAAAGAAATTTCTTGCAATCTTTGTCAGTTCTTTTGAATTGTCCTTGTAAGAACGTGAGAAAGTACTTCCAGGAAGCAAGGGCTTGAAATCCATGTTAGAATAAGTACAGTCTAACAGATCTACTAAAGGTCTATTTTATGTGAAGAAGGAATAAGGCAGTTGATTTTTTTTCTGTATTTGAACCAGGGAAAAACATTCCCTGCTATTGTTGAATCATTCTCAACTTTTGTTCATAACCCACTACATGCTTTTCAGAGCATGCTTCACCTCTCCCTGCTCCTGCAGCATCCTCTGGAGAGGGCTACCCAGAACATTTCTGTTCTCACCTCCTCACTTTTGCAAATTAATAATGAAAATATTTTGCTCAGCAAGTTGTTTGTATTCTGGTTGACTAAGCTACTTGCCAGTTATCCTCTATGTTCTCTTTTCTGGCCATGCGTTTCCACATTTCCACCTTCCAACAGAGACAGAGCAGATTGGTAGAGAAAAAAAGCATCTCTTAAATAAAATTCTGCTTGTTTAAAAATAAAACAAAACAAAACAATCAGAGGCCCAATCCCTTGTAAACAATACAGTATTCCAAAAACAAACTTCATTCATCCCAGAAAGCTAAAGCATCCCTTATTCAGGACATGGCTGCTGTACACTGCAGACAAATGTAGCAATTCTTCCTCAGAAATACACAGGAGCACCCTGGGCAAACCCATTGCCTGTCTTACAAAGTTAATCAAGTGGCACGTCCTCCCAACTGAAGCACAAGTTCTGATTAAAAACAAATTTCTCTGCCAGTTGTTTCCTGTGTAAGAAGAGGCATTCCAACTAAATTTATAGCCAGCTTACATTTTAGCTCTGCAACTCTATGAACAATCCTATGCAGTATTTAGGAACAATTTAAAATACAAAATAAGAAAGAAGATCAAAAATCATACTACTCCACTAGCTCACCTGGGATAAGAAGTTCCTGTTCTGAGTGCAGCAAAGTAGTAGTCACTGTTATGCAGTATAACTGATCTCCAAGAGGAGCCAGGGAGGGTTAGAAGGTGGGAAGAGGTAAAGTGCATTTGCAGAAGCACTCTTAACTTTATCCAAAAATAAATTTCATCTGTGCTTAATAATTGTGATAATACCTTTTCAATGTCCATAGTACCTCTTTGAAGTAGAGCCGTACCTTGCAAGGACACATAGTGCTGTCTCTTTCTATGAACCTTCGGTGTCCTGCATCTTTGCTACCCCTGTCTCTCACCACATCAGCGCTACAACTGTTATAGCAGGACAAAAGCAGCAAGGAAGGGCAGCATGATCTACCTGTCTTATATCCTGTTTTAAAAGTTGTAGTTGTATATTTAGGAGGTATGGCTAAGATAGGAGATACATAAGCACCCATTTGTCTGAGGGCAAGATCAAGTTAGTGAATACAGAGGTTCTTTCGTGTTGTCTCTTTTTACCTTTACTTGTTCCAGACACTTGAGAGTTGTGCTGCACAGGATGTTTGTGGAAATATTCCTGAACACTTTTTCCTCCTTCTTATAAAGTGTTACTGGTTTCTCTGACTGTGATGGATGTCCTCTGCCTTTGTAATCCATCGATCCCAGATTGTAAAGGAACAGTTGAACAGCCTCTTTGCTGCATTTACATCATCCAACAACACATGTCTGCAGTGTTGAATTAGGATTTCAGGTACTATTTGTAGCCTAGGGTTTGCCACATCAGTTTAGGAACTTGCTGCATCAAATAACTCAAATGCTCATTTTCTTGTCTCTTAAAAATTGCTTTTGTCAGCTTAAACTTAAATGAAGGCTATTCCACCATTAGTCAGAGCAAGTGGGTGGTCTGCTGGAGATCACTGCATAGGGAGGCTGTACAGAAGGATTTCTGTGCTGAACATCACCCCTAGGCAACCTGTGATGACTGACAGCATCACGGCTGCTAGGATGCGATTTCACTTCTATCAACGAACTTTCTCACAAAGTTGTGATGCAGACTGGAATGGTGTGGAAAACAAAAATTCCACTGTATGAGGAGATTATTGTTGTTTCGCTGTGGAAAATGACCTCTGTGTGCATATTCCAGGACTTAAAACTTTGCAGTAACTGTGCCAGTAAGTAGCTGAAAAGAAAAGCTTCTACTGCAACATGAGCTGTACAAAGTAGAGGACAATAACATTTGTCACCAAGGCCTAAGTTTGGGCCACTCTGGTGAAGACTTTGTTTTGGCGTGCAGTGGAGAAGAGGTTAAACAAAGACAGCAGGATTGTTCACTGCATGGTAGGATTCCGGCATGCTTGTTACACATGCAAGGACCAGCTTCTGTTTCCATTCCTCATACAAAACCAAATAATAATTAGGAAACCTGACAAATTTCCTTGTTAAGTAGCTGCATCAATGCCAGCATAACTAACTCCCCCCCCCTCCAAAAAAAAAAAGAGGTGCTGTCACTGTGGTAGATGGATTATACCACAGGTTGTTCAAGGTAAGGATATTACAGAGCTTAGACGAGGGGATCCATATCCTCAGAAAGACCTCAAACCCAACATAAAAAACAAGGTGCAAAACAAATTAATTGTGTTTCACTTTCAAGAAAGTAAGCCCTTCTTCCTGATGCCAGGATGTTGTTTTGAGGCTGAAAGACAGCATTAGAAACAAACTCATACATGTAACACTTCCACACACTTAATCTCATTCCAAAGATATATCTAGTAGGTTCACCAACAGCTTACGTGAAAATTACCATTTAAAGCCATTATTTAGTTTAGAGATCATATGAAGTCTCATTAATAAAGTCCGGCTACTTTTTTCCAAAAGCAGTAACCAACAATCTGCACTTCAAGTCACCAGTTTTGTATCCTGAGACATGCAGGCACTTTTCACTGATCCAAGCTGGACCCGTAAGAAACCGTGGCTTTAGTTCTTTGTAGATCACATATCTCCTGCATTTGATCAAAATACTTACTAGCAAGTACCCTGAGGTACACTTTTAGCATTTACTGGCATGCCCACCAGAGTCATTTACAGTAAGGTGTGATTTTAGACAAGAGCATTAATGAAAGAAGCCACACAGAGACTAATCAGTCACACACAAGTTTTGAACACAAGTATTGAACACACGACACGTTACATTAGCTCTCAATATTTCAACACTTGCACTGTTTTGAAGATAAATGTCCCTAGGTAGTATGCTTCTGGGAATGCAGGTTTATTCTGTGCCACCTAGGAATGCCATTACCAGAAAGAATTAGAGAGGATGTGGTGTAAGCAGTGTAAAAGCCAGCATTTTGCCTTACTACATGTTCAATACCTAGCCAAAAGATCCAAACTATCCTTTAAGTGATAACACTGGATTTTTGCTTTTTAAAATAATTTTTAAAAAAAGGAAAAAAAACTGCCACAAAGCAGACCAAAAGCATTTGAACAAGACTACATCCAGCTTGGAAAATAAAATGTTGAACAAATATCATCTAGCAAGACTCCCTGGTGTCTTTGACAATTTGGACAGGATGAAATGGAGATCCATTTAAGATCTAATTACCTGCTGCAGCTTGTCAGGTATTTTGGTTTCCTCTGCCAGTTCAGATGTGGCATTACTAGTAAATCACAATTTCAGCCCAAAACATATAAGGAGCTATACAATAATAATTAGTTCTGATTGTGCTAAACTCTGGAAAAGGGAATGAGCCAACTGATCCAAGGTGGGAGATGAGGGACCTGGAGGTAATAAGTGAAGGGACAAAGTGCAGTTTGGCATCTTTGGGACAAAGAACACCAAACCGGCAAGAAACACAAAGCCAAGAACATCTGCAGCAGTGCGGAAAGAAGAAAAGAGGCAGATGAAAGGCAGCAGCAACACTTGAGAAGCTGAAGACCAGGATGTGTTCATTCTGATTCTGTCACAATTCAGTGTATGTGTTTGAGGAAATGGTTTCTCCCATGACTCAGTTCTCCACTGTTTAAAACTGGAATGACAATATGTCAGCAGTACGCCTTGCTAATGGCTTATTGTATCCCACTAGCCTTTCCACAGTGTGCTAACCACAGACAAAACAAAAGCATATGAGCTTTTGTATAAGAGTTTGCAATTGGTAAGCAAGGATGTAACTGCCTATAGTTTTCAAGTTCACGGTAAGAAATGTAATGCTTCACATACTGTGCTGGACCTGTTGTATACGCAGCACAGACTTTTCCCTCGGTCCCTCCTGCACAGAGGATGCTTCTCTGGAATGTGCAGATGTCCAGTGGAGTAGGGAGAGCTGCGAAACACCCAGGGCTGCAGTAGGTTATTGGCAAGAGCAATGAAGTAGGCAGACAAGAAAAGAGCTGAGGTGACACGTGCCAGATTCATTACTGCAGGGACACAGACACCATCTGGGGCAGAGTCCCAGTTTGTCTGACAGTTCATGTCATTGCATGGGGCAGCTTCAGACTGAAGACTCTCATGTGGGGAAGAATGAACTGCAGCGGCTGCTAAGGAGTTTGATTTATGAGGCAAAAGAGCTGTCACTCTTGATCACTCCTCAGAGGCCCAGTGGGGCTACCTCTGCAGCACTTACCACTAGATCATCTCTAGACTGTACAGCTTGGCTAGCTTTTGTAAATAAGCAAACAGTCTCAAGACTTCAGATGTTATGCCAAATATTTGCCAAAGTGTTTCCTTCAAAGGAAAAAAAAGATGACAAGAGCTAATGTCCTCTGCAAGATAAAGTTTAAAAAGAAAATAAGTAGAAATTCCCATCTGGCATCAGATTAAGAGGAAGCTTTACTGTAGAACTCATGTTACTGCACCTGTGAGTTACATGCTGAAAATAACTGTAAGAAATATGGGAAACAAAATATTTTTTGGTCCTCAAAAAAGTTTTAGAACAAACAAAAAATGTATTTTCATCCTTTTTTAGGTAGTCTGTTCTTGGAGATTAAATCTTGGAGATTAAATTACAGCAGAAAGGTGTTCTTTTTAAAGTCAAATTATTGCCAGACAGTAGCATTAAATAGCAACTTCAGTATTGGAAGGGGAAAAGAATTTATTTTCCAGCACCTGAGGACAGGGTGAAAAAAAAAAGTGCCAAGGTTCTTAGATTTGTTTTCTTTCTAAAGGCAGAGTATTTAAGAACCTGAAACTGCCTCATCTCAGCAAGTCACTTGAACTGTATTTCATCTTAAAGAACAAAAAACACAGCATTTTGTCATTTCAATACAAGACCCACCAATGCTGAGATGTGTTTACGTGTGTGTGTGCATGTGCTGGGGAAGGGACAAATGATAAGGCTTTATTTGTGGCCCATCGATATTTTTCAAAATGCTTATTATGGCTCTGGGTGGTTTGTGATTTAACTTGCCTTATGAGACCTCATCCACTAATGACTGTCTGCTAATAAGCTGGTGCGACGCAGCACTGAGCATTGAGGTCAGACCAGTGACAACCACAACAGTAGGAAGTCCTCCTGAGCTGCATGATGACATTTGTCACTGTTTTCAGGTATGGCTGATTTTGTTGTTGTTGACGTATTCTGCTCCCAGTTTCTAGGAGCTGGCAGCAGTGAGAACACTTGTGTGAGATGTGACCAAGTAGATGATCTGCTCAGCCTGGTGGCAGGATTTTAGGAGGAAATGGACAGATTTAGGAGCATCAGAGAGTCTGAAAAAGACAGAGATTAGTGGAACCGTGCTCTGACCTCCCTGAGACAGAAACAGGAACATCCACCAGAAAAAGCACAGTATCAAGGGGATCCTGTATACCTCCCAATAGGCAGAAGGCAGTAGCTTAAAGGAAAGGAGTGAATGGAGGCAAGTTTACCCTCAGAGTGGCAGGCAAACCCCCTCCCTGTCCACCTCACCTTCCCAGGTGCCTACGCACAACAGGTATGAGACTCTAGATCACAGAATCACAGAATCACAGAAGGGTAGGGGTTGGAAGGGACCTCTGTGGGTCATCTAGTCCAAACCTCCTGCTGAAGCAGGGTCACCTACAGCAGGCTGCACAGGACCTTATCCAGGCGGGTCTTGAATATCTCCAGAGAAGCAGACTCCACAACCTCCCTGGGCAGCCTGGTCCAGTGCTCCATCACCCTCAGAGGGAAGAAGTTCTTCCTCATGTTAAGACAGAACTTCCTGTGCTTCAATTTGTGCCCATTGCCCCTTGTCCCGTCACTGGGCGCCACTGAAAAGAGCTTGGCCCCATCCTCCTGACACCCACCCTTCAGATATTTATAAGCATTTATTAGGTCCCCTCGCAGCCTTCTCTTCTTCAGGCTGAACAAGCCCAGCTCCCTCAGACTCTCCTTGTGGGATGTTCCAGTCCCCTCATCATCCTCGTAGCCCTCCGCTGGACTCTCTCCAGTAGCTCTTCATCTTTCTTGAACTGGGGAGGCCAGAACTGGACGCAGGACTCCAGATGAGGCCTCACCAGGGCAGTGTAGAGGGGAAGGAGAACCTCCCTCGTCCTGCTGGCCACACTCCTCTTGATGCACCCCAGGATCCCATTGGCTTTCTT
>Ga0065711_1037971_pt1 | contig 19294 bp, 7 predicted proteins | sample Hoacrofraction12_FD_59098 | JGI IMG/M metagenome (GOLD analysis project Ga0065711, IMG submission 59098) | Hoatzin crop microbial communities from Cojedes, Venezuela - Epithelial fraction 12 v2 (version 2) | ecosystem: Host-associated > Birds > Digestive system > Esophagus > Crop | place...
TCATTCAGCAGCGGCCCCACGTTGTCCCTAGCCTTCCTTTTGCTGCTGATGTAGTTGAAGAAGCCCTTCTTGTTGTTTTTGACATCCCTTGCCAGCTTCAATTCCAGCTGGGCCTTGGCCTTCCTCGTCGCATCCCTGCACGCTCTGACCACATTCCTGTATTCTTCGCAAGTGGCCTGCCCCTCTTTCCACATTCCATGGACCTTTCTCTTCTGCCTGATCTCTGCTAGAAGCTCCTTGTTTAACCATGCAGGTCTCCTGCCTCCTTTGCTAGATTTCTTTCTCAGAGGGATGCACCGCTCCTGAGCATGGAGGAAGTGTTGTTTAAAGAGTGACCAGCACTCTTGGACCCCCCTGGCTTCGAGAGCTCTGGCCCACAGGATTTCTGCCAGTTGCTGTTATCTGTGAAATCTGCAATGGAGCATTTTGTCAAAGACGTGCGAGTCCTTTTCTGTTCTTCCTGCTGAAGAGCTGTGCTGTGCAGGTGCCCACCACCAAGAGCAAGTCACAGTTCCCACCCCACAGCCATTACCTCCAGCCCCACTAACCTGTGCTGCTGTTGTGCTCAGACCACCTGCCTCGTGTAAATCAGGAAAAACATCTGGAAATTATGTTTCATCAGCCATGATTCAGAGCACCCTCTTAAAGCAGAATAAACAGGAGCAAACTGACACCATGGCAAGAGAAGTGACATCAATCCTGAAGAAAGGCAGCAGTCCTGTGATGAGTGCCTGCCTGGTGCACGGGTCTCTGGGCACCCGAGTTTTGGAAGACACTTGAAACTTTACAAGGCCTGTAACTAAACCTGTGCTGAAGGCTAGCATGGTCTTTAGCCACCGCCCTGCCTTACCTGTCTGGGTGGCAGGATGCCCCTGTGTGAGTGGTTGGTCTGGGGTACAGAAGTGCTGTTGTAGATGCTCTCTGCAAGTGCCATTTCTTCTTGCGGAAATTGCTTCGTCGTGATGGTTCAAAGGATGAGCTCTCTCTGCTGATTTACTTCTAAAGCATATCTGTTAACAAGACATGTTTAGTAAAAATGGTAAAGCAGAAGTGTTTGGGTCTGTTAATAAGGTCACTGATACTTGAATGAAATTCACTCAAATGCTAAACCATCGCAAGAGCAGTGAATCTTTTAAGTCTTCTAAATAGGTCTTGAGCTCCATTTGCATACATCTTTATGGAAAATATGAAGTTCCATGCAATTTCAAGCCACGTTATAGAAACTGTACCTGAATAAAAGACATGTGAAAGTGGCACTGGTTGCCATCTTCCAAAGTGTCTGCAATTTTAATCCAATCCAGATGTCTTGGATTCATGAAAGGTAATTTTGTATTCAGTTATATGAGTAAATGCAACTTAATCATATTTGCATTGAATTCATTCAAATATCCAACAATCTTTGCTCCTCAAAAGAAGACAGAGCAGTGCTGACTATTTGAAGACTCAGAGTTAGGAAACCCTTTCTCAAATTGAGACAGAGATACTAGAGTTGTGGATAACCTCTCTTCGTATTTCCTATCTTGTTTTTTGTACTTGTAAACAACTTTGGAGTGATGTCTAAGAATGAACTACAAGAGTGGCATTCAAAGTTGAAATGCAGATCTTTTGCAGATCTTTTTTTTTTTTTCCTCCTTTTTGGAAGCTCCCTCTGTAAGTTCTAACCTATGCATCCTTCCTGTATTGGCTTTGGATGTCTTGGAAGCTTGTCAATGTATCTCTGCATTTGAAAAATCGTAGTGGGAGGATGTGCTGGGTAAAAAGTAAATTGTTTCCAAGTGGTGTGTGGACAGTAGCTCATTAATTTGTTCTGCAGCAGAATAACTATTAGTACCGATGAATTCATACCACACTTACATGAAAGGATATAAAATATATGAAAATACAAAAGCAAGATATATCTTCTTCGCATAGTTTATATTTTGTTTTCATTATTAGCTTCATAAACAATTGTAAATGCAATGGAGTGTTATAAAGAAATATAAACCTGAGGTAACCAAAATGCATCAATCTGTCTATCTGTTAATGCATGGGTGATATTTTTCTACTTTTATGCTGAATAGCATGTATATGATTGAAGCCTTGAGTGTCTTTAGTATAACATTGATAAGAAGTTCTATTTAGTCATTTTTCTGCCACTGTTCTGTATTTCAGTATTAGTTTGGTGTGCTTTGTCAGTGATTCCATCTGTGCTGCCGTTCAGATAAAGAATAGCCAAGCTTTCATTTAGTCATACAACACAGGTGATTCCCTACCACTGCCATCTCCACTCCGGTGTGAGGAGATGCTGAGGCTCTTGTGCCTATTTGAGTTGTATGGTTTTTCCAGAAAACAAGTTGTTAGGTTCCAGGAATGAATGAGTTAAAGGCAGCATTTGGATCTGTGTTGTGAAACTATATATTATCTATTGTATTTCCTTGGCCTTAAGTGGATTCTAGCATGGGATGAATTAGGTTGGCTAGATATTTTCTGCTGACTGTGATATCCCTGTTGAGCAGCTTTCCCAGTACGAATATATTTGGCCCTTCTTTTTTTTTCCCCACAAGCTATATCCCTCTATAAAAACAGCTTTATCTCTAAAGAGCAAATAACACCCAGTGCTCATAACAGATGCCAAGAAATGTTTCTGTTTTGATTTTTGAAAATAAAAATTCAACTGTGTTCAATAAAATTCAGAAGCCGTTTTCCTCTGTGGAAATTAAAGGAATCCAAGGAAGTCTAGGAAGATAGCGACCTTCCTAATTAAAGCGGTAGCAACTGCAGGAATCCGGTTTTTACAACCACCTCTATCTCACTGTGCTGAGAACAAAGCAGTCCTCCATTAATATTTTATTTTCTCTTTTCTTCCACTATAACAATGCTCTATGTTCTTTGAGAGCCCTGGAAAGACATGCAGAGCTATGTTAATTATGGTTTAAATAATTGACACTCTGATTGTGTTGTACTTTCCGAATTGTATGTGACGTGTCACTGGTTCTACATATAATTACATCTATTCACTGCCATCATTTTTCCCCACTTACATCACAGTATACAGTAGTCTACACTGCAAAATTGTATGCAATAACTAATAACGTCTTCAGCAGATGACCTTTGTTTTTAAACACATGGAGTACGTGTAGCAGTGGAGGTCTGATTGCCATCTGAGCTAATGCATGCATCCAGGAAGATCTATTATGAAACAGTTAATGTCAGGGGAGTTGGGAGTCTGCATCAGAAGCACACTCGGAGTCTAAAGAGTGGGTATTAGGAAATTTCCAGTGTGGTCTGATGGTAATTCCTTATTTAACATTGCTTCTAGCTTTTCAGCTTCTGGGAACCCAGATACTTCTTATTTGCTGTTTTATAGATTTGTGCACTAACTACTGGGATTATTAAGTACATCCAGCTATAGTATGTACAGTACTGTGCAACAGCATAAACAAGCTTTTGAGACTCATCTTCAGGTGTTGACTGAGTCATTCTGAAAGCTTGAATGTATGTACATGTTTGGAGAGTGAGTAACCAGCTACTTCTTGGAGTACCTCATTAGGCGACATGACTGCTGCACAGCCGTTTCCAGTTCAGTGTTTGTCCAGTAAACAGCTAACTTGAAAATTTTATCTGATTGCTTATGATGCAGCCTTAATGAACTAAAAAATATTTATCGCTTCTTTGAAAACCTACATCCTTAGGTGTGATTGCAGAGTGCCTACATTTGTGTGGAAATCATGTGAGTAACTCCCCACTCAAATGTATGCATTCTGGAGTTTGTTTCTGTTTGCTTTGCATGTTCGTTCTGCTGCTTGCAAATAACCTGCTGCCCGACTGGAATTGATAAGGGAGAGAGATTCGTGTTTGGAAAGCCTACATGCGCAAGCTATCCTTGGGCAACCTGAGGTTTACAGCGATAGCCACTCGGTGACAGTTACCCCTATCCCTGTCCTTACTTCCCAATAAAAGGGAGGTGGCTTTACCCCTCGGTGAAGATGGGGAGATACGCGCCTTCACGTTTACTGTGGAAGAAGGATAGGTGCAAAAGAAGGTACTGCAGGGTAGCTGGTATGCTTATGAACCCACACCTTACCTTACATTGTAGTAACTTGTCCATAAAAGCAAACCTTTAATGTTTCTATGATTCATATCCTAGTAATGATTAACTGAAACTGGTAATGTAGGAACTGATTTTGGATCAGCAGTGACTTTCAGGGGTCTGTTCAAAATAATTGTAAAGGACTCAGTAAAGGTCAGTATGTACAGAGTCTTCTGGAATTCGGAGGCTGACAGCGAGTGCTTGTTGTTCAATTACTGTGAACGGGTGGAGGAATGATATAGTGTCAGCATCAGATACACCTTCAGAAAAATAAGGAACTGTTGGGTATTCCTAACAAAATATATTTTTAAAAATTTCTAAACAGAAAAAAATTAAAAACGCTACAGTTTGCATTATAGATAGCAAACATGGTGGTACACTCCTGCAAGTACTGCAGGATGGAAATACTTGTAGTAGACCTAGCCATTACTGTATTTTGAAAAAGGACCAAATATTGCTGCTTTCCATTTGGCCTGGAAGCTTATTCAAAATGTAGGAAAATCAAGAATTGTAACCATTTATGTGAAGCAGTAAAACGTTGAATGCTATAGGGATAAAAAAAAAAGTTTTCTGTGACAGGGAACAGTGGAAGCAGCTATCTAAAAGTACTTTGGAAGGTGAATCTCATGTGATGTTAGTCTAGATACATGATACATCCCAGAAACCTGAAAATTTTACCACCTGAGAGAAGAGAAATGGAGGAGAAAGGCTTTCTCTAGAAATGTCAGAGGGGATTTTCAGAGCTGTTTAGCAATTGTCTGTGTCTGGCCCAGCTCGGAAAGCTGTCCCTGTTTAGGACATCACTTGAACATGTGGTTCTATGCTGCTGATGCTGACAGCGCAGAAGTGTTACGCGAAGCTGAGCATCCTGCGTATGGATGGGCTTAGGAATGAGCGGAAATGCTTTGTCTGAAATAAGGACCCTGTTAGAGGTTTCCATGCATTGGCAGAAGTCAAAAAGGTTCATATTGAAAATAAGGAATGTAACTTTTTACACTGATTTTTCTTTTTGTGCGTATTTGTTTTAAAAGTAAGGCTAGTCATATTAGCAATTGTTGAATATTAAAAAAGCACACATACAAAATACTGTCTGTATTTTCCTAGGCTGTGTTACCAGTTTAGGAGCTTTTCTCCAAAAGTGCTTTGTGTAGGTTTGCGCTTAGGAAAGCAATGATTGCTTTTAAGCAACACGCACGATTATGTGGAGGCACAAGAGACATGATGCTGGATTGAGAATATAAAGAATTTTTTCTGTATTTTAGAAGTTCAGTACACATGGTTAAAAATTTTAGAATAAGAATTTGACAGAGCTTTCTCATATCAAAAATCAATGTAAAACTGCACTGTAAATTGAAAAAAACCACCTTGCTTGCATATCAGGGAGAAGTATAAGTCTTGTTTTCATCTTGTTTTCCCTTATTCCTTGGTGTCATTACCAAAACATGTATTTCAGTGCATTAGAAAATGTAATTTGAGTCAACTGATACCTGAATCAGTTCTGGGATATATGTAATTTCCTGTGATGTTGAACACAGAGAATTGATTTCAGGCGTATATTTTTGGATTAAGGTGAAGGGATCAAATAGGAACCTAACTCTTCTGTCTGATGATTGAATTTGACCTGCAATGCTATCGGAGCAAAATCCTGTAGGATCATACCTGTGACACAGAAATACCATGTCTGTATATTAATTTTGTTCATTAAGGAGAGCTGGGTTGGAAAATGGTGGATCAGCGACAATCAATATTTATGACATAAATAAAGCCATTATCAGAAATCTGTGAGACGCTGTTTCCCTATATGCCTTCCCATATTTTGTACGTACGGATAGTAACTCTTAGTAACTGATCCAAGTACAGCAGAGAACATGGAAGGAACTTCTCACTCACTAACTGCTTACGTGCTGAAAACTCCTGACAGGCTTCGTGTCCTGGCTGGCTTTCCGGGGGAACTGGCTCGTCATATTCTGCAAATGAGACTTGCTGGTGTTTGTTTGAAGAGATGATCACAGAATCTATGAAATATTCTATATGGCTTGATTTTTGTTTTGCTAAGGTATTTAGTATTTTCTGGAGCAGAGCCCATGTTTGAGACCTAAATCTAAGCCAATCTGACTCATGCTCTAGGCTGGGCTTTGCTGTGCTATGGAGGTTGAAGGCTACTGCAAAATTTTCTTTCAGGTGAATTCAAATCACAAATCCATGTGGTTAGAACATATAGAATTCAAAGCTTGTGATTTTTCTTTTAAATCTGGTTTCACAAGGAAATTGTATACTTTTTTGTCTGCAAATTATTAGTATTCCACTAATAATTTTTGAACTATTTTACTCATTACATATGGTAGAAAAGTAAAGTCTGTAATATTAAGGTTCATGAAAATAGGTGGCCCAGCAGGGGGAAAAAATCCTACTAATGCCTTTGCACCTGAGAGGTGATGGTGTGAGCGTACCTCTTCTAGGCAACAGAGATGTTGCAGCAAAAATGATGGAAGCAAGAGCTAGTGGGCAGAGACATTGTGGAAATCAGATTATGAAATAATTCTGTAAACAGCAAAACTCATTTAATGAAAAATCTGAACCTGTTGGACAGAAGTGTAGTTCTGTAGGACCTGAGAAAGTTACATGTAGTGGGATCTATTTCTCATAGATATTTCTGTATTCAAATTATACTTCAAAGTCGTTCAGAGCTAATAGTCTGGACATGCGAACATGTAGTTCTCTACCACTAGTCTGCATGTGTGTATTTACATATGCCTTTATTGCTTAGATTGTGTATTTTACATGTTTCACATAGAAATACTTTGTGAGCATGTTTTCTTATTTGCTGTGTGTCTGAAGTCTGTAAACGTATTATAAATATTGTCCATCTGGATTCAATATTGTCATCTTTTAGTGAAAAAACTTCCCTTTCTCCTTTCTACTCTTCCCGCATCCTCCCCAGCATAGAGAACACCAGTCACGATTCAGAAAGTATATGAGCAGCAAAATAGTCTCCAGAATTATCAGTTGATCAGAAATGTTCTTTGATGCATCTTTAGTACTCAGTATTTTCAGAAGAGACTAATGATATAGTGATACCCTAGGCTGTGGATACTTGAAAGAAACGTGGTCTTTATTTAGTGTATAACGTCCATTCTGTGAAAATCAGGCTTATATAGGCCTATATAAGACCTATTCTATCTTTTCCTGTAGGATAGCTCTTTGAGTTGCAGAAGAAATGTGGCTGAGCAGTTGCTTTTAAAAGTTTCAGAATGTGTCTATAATCTGATTACGAAATAGTAATTGTATTCATGTTCCAGCATCCACTGTGGATGTTTCTTTCCCATATGTTTATCAATTAATACTTTAAAGCAAATTTTCCACACAGATCTTTGTGTACGGTTATAATCAGAGGAACACTGAATTTCCTGAGTTTTGCTGTCTCCTTCTTTAAAAGGCTTAAGTTTTATTAAAGTCCAAATGAGTAACTGATGAGCTCTCATTTGCTCATCTTAAATGGAAAGCCGCCTAGACAAGCTTGGTATTTTTGCAAGTCCTGAAAATGTTTCTTTCTGTTCACTCAAAAGTACTTTTCAGCATTTATTGTGAACATGAAAATATTTTCTAGTTATATTGTTTTAATGGAGAAGTAGCCATGAGTGATGTAATTCTACATTGTCATTTTCATTTTCTATGCAGCTGTTGCAAAATTAAAAAGCTGTAAAGTTACAAATGGCTTCATATGAAGCAATACGCAGCATGGAATTTCCTGCTGGTGGTTAAAATAATACAATTACTTTTAACAGATGAAAACAGTTAAGGGTCCAAAGCAGGTCTCTGTTTAAAAATAGAAAACCCCTTTCTTCTGAAAGTATCCTTTTAAAACGTTTGCTTGAAAACAAGAGAAAACAATCTTGGCATAGAATATTTTTATTCTTTTGGGGTTTTGACATACAATACAAATCAAGAAGAATAATCACAGTGGCAGGTAAGAAGCCAGCAGCAGAAAAGCTTTATTTGAGCACAATTCACCAGATGTACATCTTAGTTTATTCTTGTATCTGTCTGCAGAATAGAAAAGCCATATGCTTAGAGACATCATTGTCTTTTCTCTTTTTTCCTCCCCTGCACCAAAAAGAAAAGTCATTAGGTTGGACAAGAATGGTACATTTCGTAGTAATTACAAGGGAGCACAAGACAAAACCGGGCTGGTTTCCCAATGTCCGTGCATGTCCTAATGCACCAAAGAATGTTTTTACATTCTGTTAGAGGGAAACTGATTAATTGGTTCTTTGTAACTCCAAATTGAAATCACAGTGTAACCTGGTTGTGCTCAGCACAGGAAGCCTTTGGGGATGCCAAAGTTTGGACAGGAGTCTGGGATGTAGAGGAGTCCCAGAACTATTGTGTTCAGTGAGCTGTGAAAAGTCATTCAGAAGAGAAACACTCAGCATCCTTTATTTATTTGCATTGAAATATTTATCTGTGATGTGAGGCATTCATAATAGATTGTCAATCTCTTGTGCCTTGTGATGAATCTGGGTGTCTTGCATTGAATTCTAAGTATTTCTTTCTGTGAATAATTTCATAATCGTCACATTTCAAACCTATGAATGTTCCCTGACCTTTGGATCCAAATGATCTTTTTTTTTTTTTCTCTTTCTTGAGGAAGGGAAATATCAAACCTTTAATTTTCTGTTTGAAAAAACAACTTACCTACCTAAATTATTAATTTTTGAACTTAGAGATTAAAACTCAATCAACCTGAAAATTCATGTCTTGCTGCTCTTTCCTGATAATTGAAGGAAATTATTTATGTAACATAGATTAATATTGTTTCATGTTCTACCTGACATTTCAGATTAAAAAATGATGTTGAAATAGAGATGGGTTGGGACTGAAATACCGTGTACAACCACTCTAGTACTTGGAAAGCAATGTGTTAGGTTCTTAGTACCAAAGCTCACAAAGGAAGTCAGTTTTCACTTCCATCTTGTTATGTGCTGGGTGGAACAGAGAGGGAAATGAGCTTGAGAGAAAAAAAAAAAGTGTAGAGAAACAGAACAAGGGCACAACAACAACAAGCTCTGTGCATCCTCGACCCTTAGTGCTGAGCTGCAGGAGAAGGGATGCCACAGAAGCCCTGTTTCGGTAGCAAGACAGGGAAGTCTCTTTTCAAGCTGCATCTAACAAGATCGTTAGCCCCCTTTGAGCTATATGCTGACATAGAGGAGGCCCTGTGTTTTCTCACTGTTCTGGGACAAGCAAACTCCCAGATAACATCTAGAGTAACACTTAGCATTTCTGGCATAACTACGGGCTGTTTTCTGTAGAGTAGGAAGCTATGCTGGCCCACCAGCAAAGGAGGGTCTCTTCTGGGTTTTTTGAGTGAGCTTCTCTCAGCCTTTTCTCTTCTCCTTTCTCTTCCTCTCTTTCCCTTTCATCTCAGATTGACAAAGAAGCCTGGAGACAAGAGAAAAAGGAGCAGTTTAAAGGAGGTTGACAGTTATAACCCAGACCAGAAAGGGTGGAGGTGTGTATCTGTTCACTGCTGGCATGCAGCCATCATGGTTATCAGCTTAATAGCATAACTTAACAGCAAGAATTACACTCATGACCTTCTGCTCCAACAGCACAAGCTTCTATCACTTGAGCTAAAAGAGACTCTCCATTAGTGGTTGCTCATTGTCACAGGGCACGTATCCCTCTCTTGGGCCAACCACTTACAATGACAAGATATCATAGCACTTGGAACAGCTCTGATTTTGTCCAGCAGAGGGAAGTGGATAGACACAAACACTAACTCAAGATGTTAGAGAGATATCATCAACATATTAACCGCATCATGCATGATTGGCAAAAGGCGTAACGATTGCAGGAGAACCTTGCGTTTCTCACCGCTGCCAAAACCTCCATGTTGACTAAGGATCACTTCCACTAGAATTGCTGCTTCTTGCACTGTAACTGTTCTTTGAATTACAGAGCTGCCAGAAAAGAGTAGTCTGGATCACAAACCAATTTACCTTGTTGCTGAAAATAACACCTTGCTGTGTCATGAGCAACACTCATTAGGTTCAATTTTTTAAATTAGGCTCTTGAGGGAAGAGGCCTGTTGAAAAATACCTTTAAGTCAGAGCTGGCAATAACTTGTATTTCAAAAACAGGTGCCTTTTTCCTTGGAAAGAGGAATGGAATAGGAAATTGGGTAGTGTCACAGAACTCCTCCAAAGCATTTGGATGCTGGATTTCCGCTTCAGTGTCGATCAGTATTTCTTGGGTAACATGATAAAAGCAAAATATTTCAGAAGTAGCTCTTTTCTAGATGGCTGTTTACTTGCTTGCACTAGCCGTTCCCTGGGGAAAAAGGCAGTTACTGAACTTAGAATTGCCCCTTGTCAGCTTTAGCTATGCAGGTACTACCCACACAGTAGGGAAAAGAAGAAAAAGTGTTTGTCTGTTCTGGAGTCATGTGTTTGACTTACGTGTCCTTTTTTAAGAAGACCTTTAAGGCGAAGATGTATGATATAGCGATAAGCACACTGCTGTACCATGGAAATGTGACCAAATGTATCAAATATTCCCAAGCATGCTGACAGGCAATCGTCAGCCCAAGCTTTCTTTGGAAAGCTTTCTCTGTCCCTTGAAGCAGTCCTCTCTTTCTCTTTTAATGCTGAGTGATTCTGCAGAAGGTCCACCAGCTATTTTACTCTTCATTGGGTTAGTTAGAGTGTCCAAATTTTAAAAGATGCCAGCTGGCTTGCAACCAGCCATTTATAGATGATCTCCTGTTCCAGAGCCATTTTTTCCTCACCAACTTTGGGTGTTTCTCATCTTCATCCCTTTCTGTACAAAACTCTGAAGTCCCTGTAGAGGTTTCATACCATCCTGAAGCCTTCATCAAATGGTGAATTGGTATTCTGTTAGGCTGTCAGAAAGGATTAGGAGGAGGGATCTATTCTTCTTATTATTCTCATTCTTTAATGACAAGTTACGTTGCCAGCCTGTCCACTAAATCACATTAGGCAAGGACTAATTTACCTTTTCATACCGAAGTAAAGAGAAACCAGAAAAAAAAAATCTCCCACTTAAGACATGTGTTGAGAATTCAGATAATTCCTGTGCGACTGGAATTTTATTTTAAGAGTTAGTATTTTGTTAGTATGAAAATGTATATTACCCCACCTGTTTGTTTTCTTTTATTTTGGAAGTGTATGTACACCTACGTTAAGTAATTGTGAAGCTTTAAAACCATTCACATGAGAATTCATCAAAATCTTGAAGAATTAATGTTTTGACACATGTATTTTCATAGAGAAATTTTCAACTAGTTCTATGAGAATCTTATTCACATTCTTTGTCAGGGATGATCTCTTTCATCCTCGCAAAAGGAGTTTGGGTTTAGCTGGAAACTAAAGATGCTATGTTTACCAGCACTATTTTCACCTTTATGTATATGTGTAGAGCTCACATTGCAGCCAGTAGCACTGCTCATGGGTGTAAACATGAAGGCTGATACATACATTCTCTAAGATGGAGTCCTTGGAGAAGGAAGAAACGTGTATTGCAATGTTAGAAACCTGATTATAAACCCAGTGCTCTTTGAGTGTAGACTACTTCCCCATGTCTAGGGGCACGACTGGATTTCAAAGGAGAAAGGGGAGATGCCTTGAAAAGTGGGAGGGGGGAAGAAAAATAGCCACAACTGGCTTGATTCACCCCAAAAATTATCCTTCTGTGCCTATCACTTACATGTTTGGAGTGCTGGCAAAATGACAGGGTTGATGCAGCCCTTTGTGTTTTGTCATTATGGTGATGTATGTAGTGATGGGACAGATTAGGTGAATTGCCAGAATATGATTGGCAAATGTAACCGACGCAGGCAGTTGTGATTGCACTATCCAAATACAGAGCTAAGAGGGTTCAATGAGTGTTAATGCTGTGCTGCATCCTGCAAGACTAGAATGAATGCCACACATTTCTAAGTGTAAGAAATTCAGCATAAATAGGACATTCAATTATTTATGAATAGACTCTAAGTCAGTGATTAATTAGCATTTTAAATATGGTTGATTAACACATTAACCCTATTTTATGAAAACTCTTTTAAAAGATACATATTACATGTGCTTCCATTTGATTTTTACATTTCTGATGTCTTTCATCTGTTAGATTACTGTGTCCTATAAGACTTTCTAGAACGTTTAATTATTTACTTTACAAATGCAGGATGTTATAATGATATTTGTAAAGAAAAAGCTAGGATAATGAATATACAATACAGTATTAGAGGCTTTCTCAACTGTTGACAGGAGGTTAGGGGGGTATGGGTGGAGGAAGAAAGAAAATCAAAACAAGATAATAATGTTGCACTAGATGTATACAAGTGAATATGCAATAAGCATTGGGAATAGTGTACAAAAGCAATAACATAATTTATCATTCTGTATGAAAGAACCATCTGAGGTGCTTTTGTCTGTATTAAAGGTAATGTTTGGAAGCCTTCACTGGAAAGCAGAATATAACCTAGAAAATGTTACAGAAGAAAACATTTACTTGTTTAATAACAAGTTATTTATTTCTATTATTAATTATTCATCCATCTCTCAGCGATTACTAGCATACTAGCTGCTGTTGTACCAAGGGCTGGGATTTAACTGCCAGACCTAACAATGAAGAGAAGTTGAACATATTTAAACCTTGTAAATAGAGGAGAAAGGAGGGAAAGTCCCCCCACATCAGTAGGTCAGTTAATTTTAAACTAGTTGTGTATGTGTAGATTGATCAAGTTCCAGAGTTGCCTAATGACCAAAGATATCTCTTTCCTGTATATCTGGCCAGCAATCTACTTACTGTTCTCATGTAATAAAGTGAAATTATGCTGGAAGTGAAACTGTCAGAATTGGCCTTTTTTGGAGGTCTTGACTCATGACGTACTGAACGCTGAAGTCATTCAACCTTCAGAGCACTCAGCATCTTATAAGGGTCCCTATTTAAAGTATGCACCTGCTCCTCTGCAGTAAATACCACAAACAATATTCATACGTGAAGGCATATGCTTGAACAGGTTGTATAACTGGCTCTGTTTCCATTTCTGTAAAAGAGTATTGCAACTGGTAATGTTAGAGTTGACTGTTTCCCCCTTACATTGTGAAGGAAAAAAAGCCCTGCCAAGATCACTTCAAACTGTGCTTGGAATTTTCCGAAGTTAAGCTGTGCGTAGAACAAAAGGGAGGGAAATGCATGGTACTGGAAATCGGTCAACTAGCTCTTCAGCTGAAAAATTCCTTATTAGCAGGGAAATTGCTAAGGAACAATACAGATTTATGGACCAAGGTAATTGAGAAAGGACAGAACTGAGGATTCTTATCTATCTTAATCAGTGAGATTATTTGTGCAGTGTGAGAAGCACTTTGTCTATACTTCTTGTATACTTCTTGTATACAGAAGCAAACTAGCTGTTAATGTCGTTGTCCTGCTACGCAGGTCTAAGGGCCTGATTTTCTCCAGAAATTCCTCCTTTTCAGTAGCGTTATTTTGCCATCAAAACTATTCCTAACCTTCATAGTATTGTCTTTCCTAGCTGAAAAAAACAGGTACTTAATTTTTTAATTTGCTTATTTGTGCTTTAAGTCTGGAAGTACAGGCTAATCTATTTCATTTTTTTTTTGACTGTAAGATTATGTCCATGGAGGTAGCCACATCAAAGTGAAGGTCCGTATCTATAAAAGTTAGGAATTGGAGTATCTGGACAAGGAGCATGCGTTCCATGAGTTAGGGGACTATATGCAAGGGTATGTGATTACCATATATCAGGAGGCTTGTGGAGCAAGTTCAGTGAAGTCATTATGATGATATCATTGCTGGTAGCTGTTACTTTACATTACTAGTGGCCATTACTGTAATCTAAATGGACATTGGGAGGAGATTATGGTGAAAGGTGCTAATGGCTTGCACATTAGAGGTCATTAACATGTAAGCACCCAGGATGAAAGTCTATGTACAAAGAGTTAAATAAATTGTGCAGCAGTTTCCCCCAGGGAGTCATTAAAGGTATTATGCAAGTTTAAGTACTCTTCTTTATCTAGGCTATTAGACCTTTCAAACTAGGAGGTCTAAACGAAGAGCTTCTGAGTAGTGGTTTTCCCAAGTGTAAAATCAAGCCTGTGGGCTGGGGCTTGAGGGGTGGTGGGTGAGAGTGGAAGACAGTGTATACTTTAAGCAGGTAAATCTGTATAGTTTAAGCAGGTAAATCTGTCAGATTTCTCAAATGCTGGAGAAAAAGAATAAAAAAATGCTAAATGTGTGCAGGTTTTGCGTTCAAGGGAAGAAAGTGCACCTCTCAGGGCTTTACTTTGGAATACAATCAAATTACCGGCCTTATCCTGAGCTGAAAGGTTTGCTGGATTATTGCAATATTTTCTTTCACTTTTTTTTTTAATCTAGTAGGGTAGCAATATGCAGAGTGCAAGTATTCTAGCAATGTGAGTATCTGCTATCATAAAGATTTTTTAATACTATTAATGTAAAACATTAGGCATTGCCAAAATCCTACTGTTTTCACTCCCTGGCTTGAATAAATAATGGAAGACAGGAGTAAGTAGAAAAGGGAAATAAATTCTTCCTCTCAGCTGAGGCTCTCTTTGCAGAGATGTGTATTTTCTTTCTCCAGTATGCCTCCAGAGCTCATAGTAAAAGTAATTCAGAAACTTCAGCTAGCACACAGGGCAGCAACCCAGCTCTGTTTGTGGGAAAGATCCACCTTACCGCAGAGTAGTGTATGCTGTCTGCTTGTTACAACAACTCTCTGTAGACTGGAGTTTATTTTCAGACGTTTCCATTCATGACCAACCGAGATACACATGCAACGGTGGCATATCTAACCAAACTGAAGAGTTAACCAAGAGTAAGGGATTTTGTTAATGAGCCTTACTTGAATTATCTGATTGAAAGTATATGGCTGAGTCAAATCTATCTACTTGCAGAAAGTTTTGCAAGACTTATGTTTGTACAAAAGTTGTTCTACCAGAAGGAGGTAAGTACTTACTAAAGATAAGCAGTTATAACCAAAATAAAACCAAAGAGTGTGAGGCAGTAGAGCGGTAAAACAGAGTGCTGCGGTTAGGGATAAGAAACAGATTCCCTTGGGGTAATTCTGTATGAATCTGGAGTGACAGTTAAACTCACTTGCAAATACCTACCATAAATATTCAGGAATCCTGGTCCCAAGCCCTCCATACAAGTCTTGGGGTATGTAGCCAGAGAATGACCATCTCCAGTCTTGCCCCAGGGACTAGGTTACGCTCCCAGTGTGGCATGAGCCCACAAGCTTGTTTACATTGAGTCTTGTGCTGAAATGAAGTCAGGATGTTACTGAAGTGCACACATGGGCCCAGAAAGGTTTATCTCCCAGTTTAGGCATAATCTTCAATGCTTTAATGCAACTGTGTGATTAAGGCATGGACTAGAGAGGAAGAGGACAGTATGAAATATTTCCACACAGGTTTTATTGAGGGTTCGTAGTAGCAAAAGAGAAATAATTTGGGTTTTGTCTTACAATGTCTTTAGTCTTCAAAGGCTGCAAATCCTATAATTAATTGACAGGTAGAAAACAGGCTGTACAGAAGTTAATTCACTAGGGACTACAATTGCTGTGCCTGTGCCCTCAATGCCTGTTACAGTCCTGATCCAAAGTCAGTTGAAGCCAATCGATCAGGCCCTAATTGCACACTGATTAGTATCGCTGTGCTTGGCAGCATAGTAAATCTTTAAGAATTAGGAGCCACTGTGTTTTTTGGAGTAGTTCTTTTCACCATTATATGTGACTGATAACTTGCAGTGGGGTTTAAACACAAATATCATATTATTGAGAGACAACACTGTGTAATTGTTGCCAAGATAATAGATGAAATAGCTCAACTTCCACTGGAAAAGTTTCAAAGGTTGAAAAGTTTCAGACAGGCATTTTTTGCAGGTGTAATGAAAGGATCAGCATGTATTTCCCCCAAAGGCTTTCATTTTTCATTTTTATCCTTAAGAGAAGCCAGTGGCACTTCCTGGGTATTGTCACTGACTAAGGCACAAAAGAAGGAGAAAAAAGAAACAATTGATAAAAAAAAAAAAAAAAGAGAGAAAGAAAAAGTGAATCAAAACATGACTTCTTGTTTTCAAGAAGAAGGGCCAACTTTTACTTTATAGTAACAGCTTTGAGATCAGCAGCTGTGGGATTACATGGCAGAGGTTTGTAAAAAAAATCAATAACTGCTGCTGTTTGGAGAGAGGGAAAGAAAGGACAGCTAACTAGACCAGATTGTAACAGTTCTGCAAGCAGTCACAATGCTCACCTTACAACAGCGCAGCCCTGCAAATTATTAAATAATAAATCACAAAGTCGAACAGTCTTGGGTGGACAGAATGCGTTTGACTGTAAAGCAGACAGAGGCCTATGAATTATTCACATCTCAAGCAAAGATAAAACAAGCAGAGAAGAAATGAGAAGAATTCTTCCAAACAGGTTCTCCTGTACTGAAATATACCTTTTGATTACTGATACATATTTGGGGATTCAACCGGTCAAAGTCATGCCAGAACTAAGAAGAAGGAGACAACTGCAACCTAGGTTTAGTGCTATGGGAAAATCCTGGCATTAATAAGTAACTTCAGAAGTAATGTGCCTGTGAAATATCATTTTGCAACATTAGTATGTTAGCAATTAAGGGGGAAAAAATGGATCTCGGAGACTAATTGTCATAAAGTGTCAAGGTCCCAAGTATTTAATTTAGTGAGTTAAAACTTTGTAAGAGCTTATTTTAATCAGAACGGCAAGCTGAAAGCTGAAAATCTGCTTATGAAAATGGTGGGAATCTTATGTTTTGATAATTTTAAGCATCTGAGCTGAAAAGGGAGGAAAAGAGTTAAAGCTCGTCTTCAATATAAAGACAAGAAGAAAAACAGAATTCTCCATTCTGGACTGTGGGTTTTTATTACTGGTTTATAACATTTAGGTTATTTGAACATAGCTAATGTCTGTGACTTACAGAGGAAACAAAATCGATCAAAACACTCATTTTCCTTTGAAGGTGGTTTTCTTTTTTCACCTAGCAGAATTTCAGGCTTACAACACTGATGTATTGATATAGCAGAAGAAAATATTTATGGCCAAATCCTGCTGACACCGACTGAGGCCAGAGCATAACACTCTTGGGGCTGTACTGGTGACATGACTCCAGAATCTGATCCATTCTACGTTTCTAGAGAGGTAAATGGTTTAAAAAGGGCTTTACCCCACCAGATCTGCGTGGTTTAAATGATGATCTTTGTTTAAAACGCGCTCTCTTAAAATTGGCTTTATGTGTATAGATAGTAGGGATGCCTTCTTTATGAGTGATAAGGTTTCATGAAGGATGGAAACATACTGCTGATGAGCCTCATGCTGTCTGAAGCTACAGAAAACCACCTCTCCTTTATTCTTTGCTTCTTGAAGACCAAGTCTGTGAACAAACCTGCTTGTGGGAACCTTTCCTGTGACTGCAGTTGTGTTACTACATTTAGGAGCAGTGGTGAAGTTGGTGTGCCTCATCTTTCAATCTCTTTGCGTATTACTGAAAGCTTTATTTTTGCAATAAGAGGGTGTGATGAAGAGAAAAAGGGATGGGGACCTAACTCAAGGAAGACATGGCTAATCCTGCTGAAGGCCCCTGTACAAGTGCACTGGAGTCCCACCAACTGGTTGGAAACCTGCAGATTCCAGTAACTGGAAGCAAATGCTCTCAGTTTTCTGAGCACCAGCTCTTCCAGTGTCTGGGCCTCTGAGAGTTTCCCATAAATGTGTGGCCTGATAAGGAACAGAGGTGCTTTACTAGCGTAGCTGCCGCAAACTGCAAGCGCAGATGAGAAAGCAGCACACGCCAGCTCCCGAGGATGGGAAGTCTGGTTTGCGGCACGAAGGTGGGGCCTCCCTCCCCACACCTTCTCCAGAGTCAGTCCCCTCATGCCTGTTTATTCCCAGCCCACAGATGGTCCTTTCATCTGAAACATGTAGAATTGTTCAGGTCAGTCTTCCAGCCTCCTGATTTCCTGCACTCCAGGCAAATCAGTATCGACCTGCCCGTACCCCGGCAATGGCTGTGTCCAAACCTTGCTCCTTGCATTCCAGACCAATAATTCCCCCAGCTTTTCTCTGCAGTCAGCTCTGTGCCTCCTCATCTTGCTCCCAGCTGCCCTTGCTTGAGAACCAAGTATCCTCTTGTGCCGCTGTGTGATTCTTCCTGAGCTAGAGGGTTGCCAAGCCAGCTATGAGTTGATTTTCACAGAGGTGAAAATCACAGAGGTACAATAAGACTAGGGAACAAGGTATGCAGTGTTGTAATTTAAAAGAGTTTTGAGAGGTATGCAAATGATCAGTGATAATACAGGGGTAAAAGTGATATATAGCAGAGCTTCAAAGAGGCTTCAACTTGATAAAAGCAAATCTAAAACAGTGAATAAAAGCAACTTGAAAGGTAAATGGCCAATATAGCCAGCTGTGAGAAGGTGTTACTCCACGGCTCCATGTAGCCTGTAGGAGAGGTGGGAGTTCAAATGAGAAACTTTAGTGACTGAGATGAAGGGAGACCTGAAGGAATTGTAGCTACAGAGCTAGCAACTTCTCTTAGGTGTTTTAAACAGTGCGGGACATACCGCATCTGACTGAAGGGTGCTGATGCATCTGTGGAGCAACATCAAATTCGCTCTGGTGTACCAGAGCTAAGCAGGTAATTTGCTGGTATCTGCTTGCCAGCAGCCAGGAAATTATGCATCATATAGCTGCTTCTTTATGCATTTAATGCATGGGTTCAAGTTCTAGAAATGAGTTTGTAGTTTTGGATTAAAACTTCAGTTCTTATAAGTTATAGATTCCTGAACAACGGATGGTCAGGGGAAAGCATAAGATTAACCAGAGGATATACTGCACTGGTGTCTTCTAAATATTTCAGGTGAACAACAGACAACTTTAGTAGCAACTGAAGTTGATCAAGTTTCTGGACTTCTGGAAGTATAAATACAACTTGCAGTTACCAGCCTTTTGTTCAGACCCCTGCCATGGCAGCAGGAAGTTTCATCTTTGCTTTAAATCCCTTAATTAGGTTTGCCAACAATCAGAACCCAGGCTTGGAAAATTTATGTAGAAGATGGCCATAACAGTGAGGCTTCTTCCTCTACAGTGCTTAGGAGAGAAGGAAGCTTCTTTTTTTTTTTTTTTTTTTTTTT
>Ga0065711_1037972_pt1 | contig 19293 bp, 7 predicted proteins | sample Hoacrofraction12_FD_59098 | JGI IMG/M metagenome (GOLD analysis project Ga0065711, IMG submission 59098) | Hoatzin crop microbial communities from Cojedes, Venezuela - Epithelial fraction 12 v2 (version 2) | ecosystem: Host-associated > Birds > Digestive system > Esophagus > Crop | place...
GATCTGGATGAAGTAAGGACATTAAACTCAGTTTATTGGCAATTACTTGTTATTCCTCAAGAAAGTTTTCATACTTTAAAGCTTTTGCTGTAGTCATCCCATATCAATCAATAAATAAGGCTTCAAAAGAAGAGTTTTCATTTTAGTATCTTTCATATTGATATTGATATTAATTTTAACATTATTATTGTACCTACATATATAAAATCTAATTTTTTGTTGCTCCCGCAGTACCTATCACTAATTCACACTGAGTGGAAAAAAATTTACTATGAGGTTATTTTTAGAAAACTATCTTTTCATCTCCACTTTTTCTCCATTATATGGGGATGTTTTTGTCAATGATAATATTTTTACCTTAGTGCTCATTCCTATATATTGATTTGAAAACATCATTTACATATTCGGGGACTATTGATTGTACCTAAAAAGGTCATTCATTTGATTTTAAAATTATCTTTAAAATGAACAGCGAAAAAAGGTTATTTTTTTGAAAATAAAAAATAATTTTAAACACACAGTCTTTCAGATCCATCCCCTGTGTTGCTTCTAAGGCTTATTGTCAAAACCTCTGAGGTTCCATTTTTTTTTCCTTTTATTTTCCCAGTCACTATGCGATAGGGGAGAAATATTATCCTTTGCAACTCCCATTATTCTTCATTTATGGCGCAGCTAAAACCCTTGTCCAGGAAATAGCTGAATGCATCCTTTTTTCCCATTGGGTTCAAAATACCATCTTGTCCTCCCCTGAATCTAGAACAAATTTTGTATACCTTTATATATTGAAATGCATATACGCATTAGAATATATTTTATTACATAATTAAATGTTTGATACGAAATAATTAAAATAAAATCTCTATGTGAGGAATAACCTGATCTATACAGAAAAGAAATAATTAAAATCCTAGGTAACAGTGTAAAGGATTTATTTTAATGGTCTAAGTACAGTGCCTGAAATCCCAGAAGATTCCACTGAGTTCACCATCCTTTCAGAATAAAAACACTGAATTCTAGGCACAATTATGGACTCAGTCCATAAGTCTTCCCTTCAGCGAGATTTATAATTAGCTTGTTCGTCCTCCTACAGCTTAAGAGAAATGACCTCTTAAGTGTCAGGCTGTCCTTTCTCATGATAGCAATAGAGTTATGAGAGTAAAAAATAACTGCATCACTTTGTTTATTGGTCTTGAGGTCTATTACAGTTTTGCTTGTTAATATGATAGGGTTATTTTTTAAAGTCAAATTATTAAAGAGTTAGAGAGTATTTTTATGAGAACATCACCCATGAAAGAAAGTATAGTGTATATCACATCTCCTATCCCAGGCAGACATTCACCCCACTAGATTTTTGATTACAAATGTGTACACATTTCGCCTAAAGAGCAAAAGTAACTGGATCGCTGGAGAAAAGATTAGCCGCATCAGAAAAAACATACTAATTTGCTAGTGATTTTACTAAAATGTCATACTCTTTGAGGAACTATCTGGCAATTTTCTGCACAATCTCTATTGCAGATGGCCAGTGGTGACTCCCACAGAAATGGAGAAGATCAAAACCACACATGAGGACCTGGCATTCCTCAAGCTTGAATTCTGTTCTAAAAACTGTTATGTTATAAAAAAGTGTTCTGTTCAGAGGCTCAGATAGGTAAGGTACTTAGGACTCCAACAAGCCTCAGCCTGACCTGTAGTGTAATGCTATTAAATGGCAAAAGTTAGGTGCAAGCCTAAACATTCTGCTGAATTAGTGTCAGAAGAATGAGAAGAATGACATTTCCCATTTTGTTATTTTTTGTTTTTCTCCAAACACCATGATATCTTCCTTCCAGTGTGATATTAATGTTTCTGAAATCACAGACAAAATCAAAAGCAACAACTGGAATGAAGAAGAGATACAGGCTGCAGAAGGGTCTCCACAAATTTCCTTACACTTACAGAGTTTGTTGTTAGGGTTTTCTTAAAGGATTTACATATATCAGAAGTCAATGCATCTGAATTATCTTTTTTCTTTTTTTTCTTTTTTTTTTTTTGGTAAACTTCAGTGGTCATACTCTGTTCAATACACTTGAAAGGAACCAGAGTTTTTATAAATCCTCACGTCAGGTTGCATCCAAAGTACGGAAAAAACGGTAAAATTAATATGTCTTTGCAAGAAAACAAACCAGAAGCCAAGAGGCACACAGTACATTAATTAATAGCAAAGCATTTAATAAGAATTCTATCTACTTGTGCAAAACAAAATATTTCTTTTAGCCTCTTAAGATCTGTCGGATAGTGAACAATGCTTTTGTCAAGAAAGGAAATGTTTTTCCAGTGGTTGCACAAACAGAATAAACCAGAAAAAGAACATTATTTTATATAAATGATCAATCTCTTCATGGTCCTTGAGGCTCATTTCAGAACAGATTTCTGCCGAGCTACACCAGGGAGTCTGTGATGCATGTAATAGAATCAAAGAGCTCCAATACAATTCCAGAGTGGTAGGATCTCTGTTTATCTCCTAGCTCAGTTTTTTAACATCAGGTCTAGATATAATGACCTTGGTAACTTACAAAAGACCATCAAGCTGATTTTTGAAATAGATTTTAGCTGTAGCTCTGTCTGGTAGTTAATATAGGTGGTATTGTACTTTAGGAAACTCATGGAAATGACAAAGCTATATCACATATAAAGCTTCTTAACATATAAGCAGATTTGGCTATTCCTACTCTAATATTTTTCCACGACTTCGAAGTGCAGAAGCCAGTCGCAAAACACTCTAAAAGAAAACTCCTTGAATTGCATTAAATTACCCTGAGCTGTAATAAAAAAGCTTTTTCTGGATATCTCAGTGGAAGCTAAGTAGTGCTATGTAGCTCCACAAATGAATGTAGAAAGACATAATAGGTTTCTTTAAACAGACAGTTCAGCTCCACTGCTTGTTTTTATCCTTTCCCACACAGACACTTTCAGTATTCACAGAAACTTTGCAGTACACGTAGATGCTCACTACTATAAAAGACAAAATCGTCTATGAAGGGAGACCCGCAACACCTTACTTTATTTTCTTCTAGCTGACACCCAACATGTCAACAGAAATTAATACTTTCTGGAAATCAGTAACAATGCTTCTCTTTGTTATAAAATCAAACTCTTATTAACCTTAACCTTGGAGTGATAACCCTGCAAATATTGAAACACAGGTGAATTGTGCAATCTATATGATAACCTAAAAAATAAAAGGCACTCTTCTTCTCACCTGCATGCATGCAAGGCAGTCTTTTAAGAATGTGAAGAAGAAATCACATGAACAGATTCTTGATGAAGAACAGTCAGAAAAATATATCAACTACCAATAGGAAGAACATCATAATATATTGCTAATAACGTATGTGCCCTTTCATCTGTAATTTTCACCATCACCAATTCTTACTCTTTGCCTGATTTATCAGAGCAACAAGAAGTCAGTAATAATTAAAAAAAATGCAATTTGACAATGAAAAACATCCTTTTTATACCCAGTTACTTTTCATTTCATTCAAACATGCCATTTTTCTAGACCTGCTTAAAAACAAATTTGGCTTTTTAGAACAAATTACAGAATGGATTGTATAATTTGCTTCAGGTTCTCATTCCCTTTTTGCCCCTGGAAGCAGGTGAGGAAAAGGAGTGGAATGAAAAAGACTGAAAAATCTTTGGGGATTTGATTTCAGATGTGCATCCAAACACAATAATTTTCCCAGGGATCATCTGAGAAAAATCTGTGTGAAATTTAAAACTATCCACTAACCTAGGACATTTACACTGGTTGCTTTATTCACCTACACTTCCAAGACAAATGATACGTACAGAATTTAGTCTTATCAACACACTGTAATTAATGGCAGAGCCTGGATTTTTCCTACAGATGTTGCCAGATGATGCAGAAAATACAGCAGGACAGACAGCATGATAAAGGTTTACTTAATTATGCCAGTAGTTGCCCAATGGGGTGTGGGACTCATCTAAGTGAAAAATTCAGAGCAATGCAGTAAGGCAGAACTGGTGTCAAAGGCTAATGATAGATCAAAAAACAACCTAGCATGTACCTTTTTTTTTTTTTTTAATTTTCATTGCTGGAGGGAGATTATCTACAAATTTGTGCAGAGAAATCACTATTATATATCCCCATTTGAAGAGCACTGGTCAAAATAAATAAAACGTGTGGACTTAAAAGAACTTTGTCTGGGCTCCCTGGCTCAGCCTGCCCAGGGATTTTCCCCCAAACTGGGAGAACCGGAGCAGCTTGTTAGAAAAGTTGTGACTGTTAAGAGACTAATTTTTAACTCTTTTAAGGATGATCCCCATTTAAAGACTGTAAAAATAATCAGCTAACAAGATCCCGAGGTTTTCTTGCTGGCCTTCATCAGCAAAATACCAACCTCACAGAAAGCTCATGACTGCGAAGAGAAGAGGAGAGGAAAGGAGAGGAGAGGAGAGGAGAGGAGAGACTATTTCAGTTTGAAGGGACCTACAACGATCATCTAGTCCAACTCCCTAATCACCTCAGGGCTGACCAGTGGTTAAAGCATGTTGTTAAGGGTGTTGTTCTAATGCCTCTTAAACACTGACAGACTTGGGGCATCGACCACCTTCCTAGGAAGCCTGTTCCAGTGTTTGACTGCCCTCTCAGTAAAGAAATACTTCCTCATGTTCAGTCTAAATCACCCATGGTGCAGCTTTGAACTACTCTTGCTTCGAACCGCTCTTTCACCTGCTGAAAAGGTGAAAGTGAAAAAAAGTGAAAGGTACTGGCTTGCATCTGTCATCTTCAGGCACACTGTGACTAAGGATAGCTTCATACTAGATAGGAGTAATTTTATGTGCAGAGGTTAAGATTCATCTCACCTATCTTTGGCTGACTAATTGCGAAGTTTCCAGACTAAGCTAGCTGTTTAGTCTCCTTTGGCAGGACTGAAGAGTGGCTGCCACCTCCGGAGGATGAATCATCCCACCTACCCAAATGATTACCTCAAGCTGATTAGCTTTGCCTTAGACAACTCACTGTCAGACAGCTGCAGCTGGTGACTCCTACTCAAAGTAATGCCAGACTTTCATAGCATTACACTGCAGCAAAAGAGGAGATGATATAGATTTTAGGCCATATTTACCCATTTTGAAAAGCCTACAGGTGGATGTTACAAGGAAACAGGAGGTTGCTTTCCTTGCCACCTGTATAAGCAGGCACAAAATTTCCATGTCCCTGTGCCACAAGTGATCAGATTCAGTTCAGGGATCCCACTGCCAGTGTTGTGGCCAGCACTCCTGTCCCTGCTGCCTCATCCTCAGCTCTCCAGCCAGATCAGAAACCACAAACAGTGAAAAGGCCATTTAGGAGCAGCCTTTTGAGACTGCGAATAAAAGACAGCCAGGAAGTGTTACAATACCAACTATCAAATGATCAATGGAGTTTCCTCAAAACATGTTGCTTGTTCACTGATTTCATTATCTACGTGCCTTGCCTTACTTTCCAGGCTTCTAATGCCTTTTTGTCTTGTTTAAACACAATCCATATATATTAAATGATTAGAACTTACTTGTTCCCAATAAAGTTTAATTTTATTGGTAGGAAATATTTTGTTTCACTTCATAGTTTTAAATACAACTAATTCACTATGGACTAGAACTCACACAATATTTAGCAGTCTTACACGTTGCATTGTTATATTAAATTACATGCCCTTCCTATTAAATATCTGAGTTCATCCTGCAATTTCAGACAAAAAGAACAGATTTTTCTTTAAATCTGTACAGACATATGGAACAAAGGGACATACTGAACCAGGTTACTTGACTGTATGTACACCAGGTAACTGTCAGTGACTTTGAAAGAGAGAAGAATGACATTTTTGAGAGCAGCTGCTTTGATTCCTATAATTCAAGCTTCCTTCAGAGGTTTCCTTCCTTCCAACAGCTTTCAGCCTCATCATTCTGTGGAAGGGACCCCTGTACAGGTTATTCTCTGAGAAGATGGGCTTTGTATGCTCTGGGTCATAACTTCTGGGACCAGCAGGTTTGCCCAGAGGCTTTTATGAATAGAGAGAATGATACAACAGAAAAGCAGGCATTATGGCAAACGTGAAAGCTCTACTGACTTTTTTCCTTCTTTTTTACTTTTTCATTCTCTGGATGTTTATTGTCTATCAGATTGTAGACTTTTTTGGAGAGGAATTGCATGCTCCTCCCTGATTTTGTTGTCTACAGCACTATCTGGCTCTGAACATGACTAGATTGATAAAATGCATAATGCTTTTGTGTTCAGTAAGACCTATCACACCTGTGAATAAAGAACACCTGCTTTGTGACCAGATAGGTATACAGATGCCTGCTGTTGGAGAATTTAACCAGCTTTGTTCCCAAAGTTGAGAGCTAGACTACTCTCTCTTTTCCTTTCTTTGGCAACAGAAGACCTTCATGACTAAGTACATCTTTCTGTAATAACCAAGAAATGAACCATGCTGCAGGTTTCTTCTAGAGGATGAGTCATCATATCCTAGAAGAGGATCTGTCTTCGAAGTTGGCATGACCACAGCTGAAGCTGAATTGATGCTATTGACCTTTCCTTCATTTTCCAAGTACTACAGACGTCAACACTAATTTTGATAAGGTTCAGTGAGATGTGAGAGATTTATAGACCAAAATGTCTGAAATAAAACCCAGGTTACACCAATTCAGAAATTGTCACAAGTTGAAGCTGTGCTCTGGAAGAACAGTCTCAGACAAGGCTTAATCTACAATAAAATCTGAACTGGTAGCAGTTTCTATAAATTGCTCTGTCAGGTATACGAAAGGAGGGGAGAAACAAGTTCCCGACAATAATTATTAAGCTGAGGAAAAAAAGAATTTTAAAGAATAACATCCTGAAATCCATGGGGAAAAGTTCACTCATTGTTTTTTTCTTTTCATTTTAATATTAATTTCTTTGAAAATAAAAAGGCAAGAAAAGATAATCTGAGTTATTTCTATGCCTAAAATTGTCCACCAAATGATTATTAAAAGCTGTACAGTGTCTCACTCTTCCTAGCACATACTACAAGAAGAAAAAAAACAAAGTCAGAAAGTCAAATATTGGATTAATTCTCTTTTTTGCTTAAACACTGTTAGAAAAGGTCTCTGGACGTTTCCATCCCACAAAAACAAATGTGAAGATAAGGACTTGCCTATCCTTACTGTTGAATAACTGGAATTATCTCATCAATTAAGTATTCATTTTGCATTGATACAAATTTGTAAAATTTACTTGTAATTTCCTATATGTTGAAGAGCTTTGGATGGTGTTAGTTGGTGTTACATGACAGAAAACTGTGTGTTAAAATATAAGCTATGACACAATAACAGCTATAATAATGACCGCTTTTTTCGTCACGACAACTGTTCAACCACTGCTAGTGGCTGAATTTCTCCTGACTACTAGGGGAATTGGAAAAGATCCAGCAGCAAAAATTGTAAAACAAGGAAGTCACAACAATTAAACCTCTTGGTTTGGCAACATGAATAGTAAGAATCCACTAAGATTTCAGAATATCTTTAAACGGTACATTAGGCTTGTACTAAGCTGTTTAAGGATAAAGATTTCTAAAAACCTCTTCTCCTTATTGATCTCTCCAACATGCAGTCATTGGCTGTCTTTTCCTCTGAAGGTTCCTGCATATAGAATGTGGATGGAGCACTATAAATTCTACTCATTTCTTGCTCAGATGAGCCGAATTGCATGCAGAAACCTAAATGAGTCTGGGAGGAATAGCAGCACTATTACATGGTGCTTTAAGGCTGCCCATATCACTCTCCTGCTGTCTTGAAATCAGAAGTCTGGTATGCCTCCTTGATGGTCTAGAAGGAATCAGTGGAAAATGAACAAAAACCCCCCATATCACAGAATCACAGAATCACAGAATGGTGGGGGCTGGAAGGGGCCTCCGTGGGTCATCTAGTCCAACCCCCCTGCTGAACCAGGGCCACCTACAGCAGGCTGCCCAGGACTGCATCTAGGCGGGTCTTGAATATCTCCAGAGAGGGAGAGTCCACACCCTCCCTGGGCAACCTGTTCCAGTGCTCCGTCACCCTCAGAGGGAAGAAGTTCTTCCTCATGTTCAGACAGAACTTCCTGTGCTTCAGTTTGTGCCCATTGCCCCTTGTCCTGTTGCTGTGCACCACTGAAAAGAGTATACCCTCCCCCTCAAACATAAGGCTTTAAAAAAAACCCGAATACTTTGTGTATGTGTGCAGCAGCTGAAATTTATATTTGTAACTATCGTAGAAGTTCATTCCAGTGCCCCGTGGTGCTGGGAATCAGACAACATGGGTATGGTGGTGAAGATTCTCATTGCGCAATGCTAGGGAATCAGGCTGAAGCATCTAATTTAGAAGTCTGGTCTCCCCGTACTTTTACAGTCATCAGAGTGTGGCTGAAACCTCTTAAGCGACACTCAGAGAAGGACATTAACTTAGGTGATACAAATAAACCATGGAAAATCTTATGGACATATGTACAGGGTAGCCAAGCCAGCTGATTTGAGTGCTTGAAGTCTTGGGCACCCCCAAGACAGCCTCGAAGCAATCTGTGTTTCAGCAATACGTAGCACAGGACTTCCCTAGGACAAATCCTAGCACCTTACGACCATTTGACATCAGTTTCATAAAAGCCCTAGTAACAACAGATGAGATGGATGAGCTCTGGAGTTTAGCCACATGGCAGGTAAATATACCCTGAGGTGTATTGTAAGGCATATAGCATTACCTCGATTTTCCCCAGACCTGGCAAGGCATTTCCAGGACTGGTTCACAATTACTGAATATGGCCGCGAACTTGGCTTTGGAGCTGCTTCTGTGTAGTGGAGTAGCTTCAGCCTTTCTTCTCCATTTCTTAAGTCCACTGAATGTAAATACGGGTCCTAACTCTTCACCCGCTAATTTTTTTGCCTAAAGATACAAAAGATGACTGACCACCCACTATGATGTGTTGTGGTCTTTCATCAATGAGTGATTTTCATTCATTAGTCTGACTTCATAGCTTCTGGCTGGTCATTTAAGTAAAATATCCATTACACTGCTAACAGGAGCATTCACAGCCAGCACCACGTCTTGATGTATTAGCACAATAAATCTAGTCCAATGGGTCATTTCTGGTTTTAAGAATCTGAGTCTGAACTGATCTGCTTTGGTATTAGTCAGTCTAATGATTCATCTTCACTGACAGACCAAGACCTGGCTAGAGCCTTTCAAACTGAGCATTTACATTCTACTCCCAGATGCTTTTCTTTTTCTTCAGGCATGAGTCATCGTGGTGTATCTCTTTGGTGTGGCTTACCTTACTTTTTACTGACATCTGCCCTAAATGGCAAAAACACATGGAGGTGACTTGTCAAGATTTTAAAAGAAACATAGAAATGCTTCTTTATTTACAGGTACATTTAGAAGTGATTCATTAGCTATGAGCACCGTTATACCAACACATGAGGCACAATAAATTTTGGTAAAGAAACCTGTGCTTACAGGGATGTATCTGAATTTGAAGGAAATATACCAGCAAAATGCACATACTGGTATGAAAGCACTCTGTTAGGACCAGACTTTGGGCATGTTAAAATGCATTAGCAGGGAATTCTAGTGACGGGTGCACCAAAGGCAGCGAGAATTGCTAATTAGAACTTTTCATAGGAGACAAAAGAATAGGCAAGATATTACATGAAAATCATAAACCAAATATAAATTTAAAAGTAAAATATGTGGAAAAAAATACCAAAAGAGTCAATCTTTTCTTTTACTACATTATGTTAACTACTGCTTGCAATTGTTATAAATGTCACTTTCAGGCTTCCAGCTGTTCTGGAATGGGTTTGTTTTTAATGCTCTGACTGAATAGACTAATTGTTTTGTAATGTAGAACAGTGTGGTGTGTTGGTTTTGCTTCTGATTTTTAATGTATTTTAACTGAATAATCAAATTGTGTTCATGCCTCAGATACCTACAATGTGATAGGAAATACTCACTTCAGGAATCTAAAGGCTTCATATTCACATAAGTGATTTCTCTAAGCTGCTTTCCCATTGTGCAGGTTATATATGCCTATGCCTCTGATTAAGTTAAACTGCTCCTGATTCAAGACGCATGTGGGTTTTAACTATCACTCAACAGCTGGATTTCTAGTAAAACAAAAATTGACTCTTTATGGTTTTGTACTGTGTGGTTATCTACATCACAATGACCAACTTTTTCAATCCATTTTCTTAATTAGTATAGCTATTTCAGGCTGTAAGTTTGGTTTTACGACCCTCTTTGCTGATGTCATTCATAAATTCCCCTTCTCGCTTTTACTGTTGTATAAGCTGGCTGGCCTGAGGCCCTGATTCTCTTCGTATGTTGGTTTTATTTTGTGAAATAAATCTAATGCCTTCAGGGAAGTTACTTGTGATTTAAACCCACAACAGAGGAAAGCCAAAGCTTCAGGTTATAGCAGTATGATCAAGCACAATTGAATTGTGGTGACTTAACAAGGAGTCTCCTGTCAGCTGAGCAGCTACAAGGCTCTGTGAGTGTGCTTTTAGGCCAATTAATAGTGAGAGTGTATAACTTAGCTTAAACAAATGAATGAAGGTGAAGACAACAGAAGACATCAGAATAAATAGCTTTTCGAGGCTATTTAATGCTTGACCATATGGTGTAGCTTTTGTCAACCAAATCTGTGGATTGATGCATCCTGGGAGCCAGGTATTTGTAAGCCTGGTGCTCTCACCCCGATGCTAGGCTCCACCTTCACTGTTAACTTACAGGCTGCCATTTTACAGCCAGCAGAGGCAAACAGTCACTTTTAAGCTGTGATTTATATGACCTGTATTAGATGATTACTCATAGATAAGAGAAATTGTATCCTAGAGCCCATTAACTCTATTAAATACAATTCCAGTGACAGTCAAGGGAGAGAAAGCTGACTGACTTAAGCATAGAGTTATGCATTGCCACCAGCTGAATCCCACCAAAGTGTTACATAGACAGGCTTTATTTACTCAACATAGTTACTGGGACTAAAGGAAGGTGCAGGTTTACTTTGATCTAACTCTTTCTAGACACTTAGGGTGGGATTTGCCTCATCTATTTTTATACATCTAAAATGTAATTGTTTTTGGACTAGCAAAGCCAAGCTAAGCAAGATGTCTGGAATCCATTTACAATCAAAGAAAACAGTCCTTGTGGAAGTAAATACATTTTCTTTCTTTATATTTGTACAGGTCTCTGCCCTATATAACATAGGGCAGAGAAATCATACTCCAGACTTACTTTTTTCTACATTGACTTAGAATGGTAATCTGGATAATCAGGTCAGCTGAGGACACTAGGGAAGATGAATCTCTCAGTGTGCAGTAGCAGAATTAAACATACTCCACTTTCTCTTTATTCGTCCTTTTTCTGTCTTTTCTCCTCTCATGCAGACTTTTCTCTCTCCACAGGTAGAATGGAGAACCATATGCTTTTCGCATCCAATGTGAAAATTAGAAAATACATGCAGTTAGAAAAGTTTTTTTCAGGTCAGGAAAATCATAATTGTAGTGATCAGAATATGGCACATGACAACGATCAGGGATGTCCTGCTAAATCCTGTGAGCTACTTGCCCTGGTTAACAAACCTTTCTCTGACATCCAGGTAGAACTTACAGCAAAAGTAATAGCAAACTAGCAACAGACAAAGCCAACTGAATAATTGACTATGCAGAGGAAAACAGTCATTGTAAGCAGCAAAAGTCCCAAGCAGTGTACAGTCTTGCATCCTTTACCTCAGTAGTTTGCAAAAAAATCCCAGACCAACATTTAATTTTAAATTAATGACAACTGTTTAAATTTACACTTTATAGACTCATTAAATCAGTAAATAAGAACTGTGTACGTGACTGCTTAGTTCACTCTATCACAAATAGCTGTAGACACAGCAAAAAAACATATAATAATTTAATCTTCCCTTCATCTTAGTTGTCTGCTTTCAGTAACCTAGAAAAATTGCTTTTTTAGAGTGAGTAGTACAGGGTAAAACTACAAATTTCCATTCCACAATCCTACTATGTGCTCAGATTGAGGAGGCAATGCAGACTATAGAGGAAAGCCTTAGCTAAAATACACTGTGCTGCTCTATTTACCTGCTGGTGCAAGAATTATATTCCAGGGTTTTGTCCTATCTCATTTGTGACTTGAAAACCTTTGAATAATCTCTAAACAAAACCATGGGAAGTTCACAGTGACAACAACTATAATTAAAAAAAATAATTTCTTAGTGCTAGTTTTATTTTAAACAAAGAGATAAAGTCATGTTGCATTTGTGGTATTTGCACTTTATGTGTGTTTGTAAAGCATATAAGAAAAATGTAGCCTTCATGTTGATAGAGATTTATAGGACATTACTACAACACTCAGAATATGGATAGTAGTAAAGGATTATCAGCAAACAACAGTCTAAAAGAAGTGGTCTTGAATTAAATGGCATGCAAAGCTCTGAAGGAAACTATGAATATAGAAGGCAATCATTAAAGATGATAAACTGTCTAATGGAGATGCTCATAGGAGAAGTTTTCTTATATATCTTCTAACTTTCTTTTCTTAAATTGCATCTGTGGTAAATAAAGCTTTCTCTCTCCTTCATAAAATGTCACTGTTGCGTTGTTCTCTTATTGGTAATAGTTAAGAATGAAAACATGGTGAAAGACATCATAAACACTTGTGAAGAACTATGGCTCCCACAGCGCACCTGTGTGTGCATAATTCCTTTTAGAAACACCATTCAGGGCTTCATACTTGTTATGCAATTACAGCTTCATTTGAATTTTATATTTTCAATGACTTTTAAAGTGTTAGGATGCTTCTTTCAGATAATAGCGACTCTCTTGACTCAGGGATTTCACTATTGCACATGCCAATGTACTTCACCTTAAGGCCGGTAGTTCAACTCAGATACACATTTCTTTCTGCCTTGCTGCACATCGAATTGGGTTGTAGGCTTGAATTGCAGTTCCCTAGAGTTAGACTAGGTCAAGGAGGTTTTTCAGGACTGCTATGATTGAACGTGTTTCTTAAGGAGCATTTTAGCCATGCAGGAGTCCCTGTTCCAGCAGATATTATGGTGCTCTTCCACCCCAGGAACATCCCAGAGAAGAGATTATACTAATACTCTCCTCTTTCTCTGCAGAAAGATAGCAACTTACTGCTGGCCTACATTCAGAGAAGTTTACTGTTCCCACTGTTCCTGTCACCTAGTTAAGTGGTGTAGGCAAAACTCCCAAAATAGCTATTCCCGTATTCTTTCTACAGAGAAAAAATTCTGCCTAGGGAAGATGTAAGATGTGAATAACCTGCACAAGATATCCTACTTGAAACACAGTCTGCCTTTTCATTTTCTTTACTAGACTTTTTTCTTATTTAAAAGTAGTAAAGGAAAATCTTGTGTGCTCTGAAGTATTGCTATAGTTTGGGTTCATTTAATGTAGTGTACATCTTGCAATTATTTGTTGTCACAGTTAATTTTCAGGTGTGTTGGCAGAAGCCAGACATCTTGCACATAAAGAGGTAAAATATTCCAAAAGCTATGGTGCACTTTTTGTGATACTGTTCACCCTAATCTTTCTGCTGAACGGTGTGCAATGGCGGATCTGCCAATTTATTCTTCTCGGCTTTCCTGCATACTCACATAAATAATACATGTGAGGAGAGGAAGCAGGCTCAACTCTCTCAAGAACAAGAGGAGGAGGTGTGCCTGTCTCAGAAAAGGATTTGGGAGTGCAGTATTTGAAAAGTGATTACAGACTCCTCAAAAGAAAAAATAAATAATAAAAAGGACCCTGATATTACTTATGACTAAGGCTATACGACTTAGAACTACTAAATAGGTGAAGGTAGAGGAAAGAGAAGCAAGCATTTCTGTTTATTTGATTGCTTTAATCCTGAGAGCATCTTTTTCTTTTCATATGACAAAGGCCCGAAATCTCTGCAAACTTTGCGCTGCTATCTTCAGTACAACAGTAGAATATTGGAATTAATTTCTCTTAGGTTAAGTTTTTCTCACAAAGGAGAAAACACAATGGTAAATGGAAACAAATATATTCAAGAAATAATAATCTTTAAAATAAAAACTTAATTTTCATGAGAAGAAATATTCAAGACTAAAGTAGCAGGTAACAGCATTAAACAGAGACAGGCATTCCAGGTTAAGATATCCTACTGTAAAATACACTCCCTCCCTAAAACCTCGTAGGTTTTAGTTATTGATTTAAAACACACACCCCCAACACACAGACAGAGACAGACACGGAGCTACACAGCAGAAGTAGACTGAGTCTAAGAACTTCAATACAAGTCTAAGTCAAGCTCATGAACCCGATTTGTGTTTGGAAAATAAAATACAGTGTTAAGTTTGGGACTGAAATCACAATTTAAAACCTCCCAGACTCAAAGGAGGTTCAAAATTCATTTTTTTTTCCCCTGGTCATGGATGGCATTTGAAAGATTTGAACAGAGATTTAATATTTGACTGAGAAGAACAATCTGCCTCCCAAAGGTCAGAATTATCTAAAGTCTGTGATTTACATGCAGGCTAATTTCTAGTTGCAGCTCTTTCCAGGTCTTTAAATTTTTGGCTGAGAATTTCCCTCCATTTTTTTTTCCCCCCTCCCTCTGAGTCTTTAATCACCAGGTTTCTGAATCCAAAAGCTTTTCTCACTTTCAGATCTCATGTGCTTTTTATCTTCTATATACTAACAAAAAGACACTCTGCTGGTGAATCGAACTGCTCAGCAACACTCTTTCATGTCTTCTCTCTTAGTTCAAAACTTTCGCCACAAATTGTCCAAAAGGTGGTTTTCAGTTTCTTCTTGCCTACTTTTAATGAACAAACAGAAAAGAGATGAAAGAGTAAGTCATATCTTCCTAGGCATGTAAGACAATATTACAAAGACTTTGAATCATAATCATATGTTCTGGTCAGAGCTATGCCAATTTATGTCAGCCAGTGATGAAATGCTCCACTTTCACCACAATCCACAGCCAAAATCCTCAAAAATTCTCTTAGGGAGTGCAATTAGGATATTATTCACCACACTGCATGAGGTATTACTCAAAGTGGTTTGTCCCTTCAAGACCCTCACATTCAACAAACACCTTCCATCAACTTCACACAGATTATGCTTGATTTTTTCTCAGGGTGGGAAGGTTGCAACTTTTCCTCTGTCTGCAGAAGCGTATGTTAGACTGTTTAGGCTGGATATTAAACCCTAGATTTGTTTCCTTAAGCAGGTGTTACCCTTAGGGGTAGCATAAGTGGGTGAATTGGAGCTTATCAATTTACTTAATTTGAATATGTGAGGTCCTGAGCTTAAGCGGTACTCTTCATTGGACTATTCTCGCTTTTCTTGAAACTATCCACCTTAAAGCACAGCTGGGAAATCCCTCAAACCCCAGGATGTCAAACTACACATATGAAAAATATGTTACACAAAAAATAAATCAGAGTTCAAAAACAAATAGGATGTTATTCCACAAATACTATTTAAACAGGTAACTGAACCAGTAGACTGTATTAGGAACACAATGAAGTAAAGTTTCAGCCTCCTACCACGAAGTGATAGGAATACTGAATACAGTTAGTAACACTGATCCTCCCCCAAAGTTCCCATCTGACCAAGCAGCACCCAGTTGCAAGTTAAACAGCTAAGACTTCACCTTGAACTCCTCTTTTGCTTTTGAAACACAAAGCTCACTGCTTGCAACACTGCCCCTGTGCTCTGGAAAATGCTCGTGAGTGACTGAACCCAGTCTGTCTCTGCTCCTTAATAGCAATCAGTTGCTGAGCAGCATTGGGCCTGAATTGTGCTGCTTGAACAGAGCGATCAAGCTGGGGATGAAACAGGTAGACATTGGCCATGACAGCTGAGTTGGCAGGTGAGAGCATGGGGCTCTGACTCTGGGTCACGTATGCAATGTTAACATAGCTTTAGCAATCCTGAGAAAATAAAGGCAAGGTTTTTATATTTTGCAAGGGGTGTTTATTATTAGATGTTTCAAATCTACGTAAAACACACAGCTGCTCGATACTTTTAGCAGTGTGGATTTCAGCTGAGATACAGCTAATCACCGGCCTGTCTGAATACGCTGAAGTCTCTTAACTCTCATCTGTGAGATTATATTTTGTAAAGACATTCTTCTCCCAGAGTCTTATGCACCCAAAGTTCACCCCAAAATCGGCAAAAGGAAGTAAAGAAATTCAAACTCCTTCAAAACTGGCCCATTGCAATGCGCTAAACGATGGAGAACCACCCAAGCAACACTTTGTTTTGTCTATGGTCTGGTATGCAGTTCTTACAGACAGGCTCAAAAAAGCAAATTAAAGCAGAAAAAGAAAGGTGAGATTACAGAAGTTACTATGTCAACAGAGCTATTTTAATACTATTCTATGTAGCTGCTTATAAGATCAAGGTTTTTTTGTCAAAGATCAGGATTCAACTCTAGTGCACCGAGAAGTACGTTCTTCTTTAAGGTGTGGTAATGCTGACTAATATTAGCAAAGAACCAAAATTGAATTGGAGTCCTGACTTAGTGTAACTTTTACTTATAGTGCTTTCCTTTATTGCTTTGGCAGCGTCCCTTCATATACTGTTGTCACTTTGAACTTCTCCCATAAACAGTAATATTAGTGTCATCGTGCTGAATTGTTTAAAAGACATGCAAGTGCATAAGCAAACCCAAAACATACCTTAGAAGGGGATTCCCTTTTATGATTGCTACCTAGTTACGTTTTGAGTAAATTCATTAAAAGAGATAATTTATTTTTTTTAATTAAATACTGAAGAGAGTGGGAAAACTATAAGATCTTTTGAATGTTAGATAAATGTCATGTTAAGTTGGAGCTTTGGCAATAGAAAAATCAAAATCTTTCAACACAAGTTTTTATAGCCTTCACCTAATTATAAAATATGGTTTTGCATTTAGGGCACTGAATACTGAATGGTACTTACCAAGTTCTTCTCATAGATCTGGGCAATGAAATAATAAAGTTTCTTTATTTTAACCACAATCTTTATATCAATACAAAGTTGAAAGCACATGATGTTAAAGAAGGCAGTTTTGTTATTTGTCTTGAAGCCATGAAGATCGTCTGAATAGTAAGAAAAAAGGAATTCATCAACAGATACAACCCCCTTATCTTTTAGATTTTCATGGACCAGTGGACACTTTGTCTTGAAACATTTGCTAAAAAAAGCTAATTAAAGTTTCAGACATAAACAGTTGTAACACAAACTGCAATTCATCTGTGGAACTCCTTCCTGCAGGATATTGACCTCTGGGACAAGTTTATGTAGGCTTAAGAGGCAAATGTAGAAATTAATGGAAAAATGCAAAGTCACAACAAATAGCTGAGGAATTCCATAAGCAGCAGTCAGTGGGCAGCTAGGAGGGACTTCTGAAGAAATGCCAAAATACATGTGCCTTATCTGTACTGCAGATTCAGAGTATTTAGTGCTGGCTGTTACTATTGCTTGCCTCCATTAAGATTGTCCTATCCCTACCAAATACCTCAAAGCCTTTTCAAAGTTCTTCGTAAAAGGATAAAAGAAGAACATGAATTACTCAAATGGTTGCAGAAGACCAAGTAATCATTTACACATGTTACAGAAGACTCTCGGATGTGGAGGGTCTAATTCAAAAAGATGATGAAAGAAGAGCAGAAGAGATTGAAGTGGAGCTGGATGAGAGGCTGCAACCTTGCGCACTTAATACATGTACAGCCCTGGGCTCTCTCTACCCGAAAACTGTACAAGACAGGAGCTGACGAACTGCACCATGGACATACATCTTGTTCTTTAAGGGTGTCTGAGCCATGTCCTCAGGGTCAACTCAGCAGGCAATCTGGCCCATGGGGAACCTCAGTCTCCCTCTGACTGGCAAGAGGTCTCCATCTGTGAAGTGATACATCCTTTCGTGGATTGTTGATGTTGGAAGGGACTGCTGGACATCATCTGCTGCAAAGGGAGCAGGTTGAGAGTCTGAAATGGTGTGATCCACTTGCACTAAAGTGAACACACTTGGTCACCTTTGTCCTTTTCAAATATGAGCATTTCTGGATGAAAGATTTAAATTTTCTAAAAGCAAGGACAGTTATTATTCCTCTCCCCCTCTTCTAGATATGCTTCCAAGATATGTTTTTTTGTACATTTTTCTTCTTAATTTGAATACGAGCATTTTTTTTAACTTATAAATCTGTGAAACAAAATCACTAAACCTTGATCCTAAATCTTTTACCTCAGCTGTTGTAGCTTATTTTGTTCTCATACACAACTAAATAACTTCCTTGAGTATTTACTCAAGATACGGGAGTTTATAGATGTCTATGAAACTGTTATCCTCCAGGCAACTATGTTCATTTTTGTTTTTCTTTAAGTTTCTCATGACTTGTAAGATCATTGGCCAGTGAGAGATTCTCCCTCTCTCGCATCTTTGTGACCCATTCAATTACCCTCAGCTGTAAGTAGACAGGGAAAAAAAATAATCTTAATTTTACTCTTCTGGGAGGCCACGGAGGTGACGTTTCCTTCAAGGCAGGAAGTCCACCAGTCACACTCTATCTTTGGAATGCAGGTGTTGCTGAGCTGTTGCAAAGAAGCAGTCTGGCTCCTACCAAAATCCCAGAATTCCTGTCAGCATCTACTGCTTTGGACATGGATTTATTCTGTTTTAATATAAGAATACAGACAACTACACAAAGTACAATGCATTTAATAAATATTTCAAAAGTTAACTATGGGGAGGTTGTGACCAACATGCAAGGATTTCAATATTCTATTAATATAGATGTTGGCTTGCTTATTGGCATAGTGTTATCTGTGTTGCAGTTTAAGTATTTCTCTGTAGGAATCTGTCATACAGAAGGATGGGGACAGTTCAAGCCAGTGAACACTTGTGATTCCTTTATGCACAGGACAGGGCACAACTAGCAACTCTGAGGCTTTGATCTGATCACTGTTGAGACCAGGAGAGTACTTTGAAGAGAAGGACTAAATGTCTCTACAGCTGTTGAGACACCCCTACCAGATTTCCGAGGAACTTTTCAGGTGGAGAAGGCAGAAAGCAGCCTTGCTTGAGTCTTGGACACAAAATCCTTTTGGACCTTTGGAGGCACTTAGATATGTTGAAGCTGTTATCAGGTGGCTGTACTGCAAGTAATAGATTTATCTCTTTAAAAAAAAAAACAAACTAAAAAAAAAAAAAAAAAATCCCTGTAAAAGTTTGCTGCAGTGGCTGATT
>Ga0065711_1037973_pt1 | contig 19293 bp, 11 predicted proteins | sample Hoacrofraction12_FD_59098 | JGI IMG/M metagenome (GOLD analysis project Ga0065711, IMG submission 59098) | Hoatzin crop microbial communities from Cojedes, Venezuela - Epithelial fraction 12 v2 (version 2) | ecosystem: Host-associated > Birds > Digestive system > Esophagus > Crop | place...
GGAGTGACATTGGCCTTTCTCCAGTCCTCGGGCACCTCTCCTGTCCTCCAGGACCTCTCAAAGATGATGGAGAGTGGCTCAGCAATGACATCCGCCAGCTCCCTCAGCACTCGTGGGTGCATTCCATCGGCGCCCATGGATTTGTGGATGTCCAGATCGCTTAAGCGATCCCTCACACAGTCCTCCTCGACCAAGGGAACTCCTGCCTTTCAGAAGTTGTGAAGTGTTTTACTCCAAGGAAGACCCATGTTGCAGTACTCAGTAAGATCTGCGCAGCGCCTCAGCTCACATCAGGTTGGCTGAATTTAGTTATTTTGTGATGGGTTTTCCTAAAAGTATGAAAACGTGCGGGCTTGGGGAGACGTGAGTAGCCTTTAGAGGACAGGGAGATTTCCCTCAAAAATATGTGAGATTTCACTGTTTACAATCAGCGTTTATAATGTGTCATAAAATCCACACCAGCCCCTCCTCCTGGCGTTCCTTCCCAGCTTGCAGGAACCTTAATGATGCCATACAGGGGAGGCTCTGGCAGGGAGCACGGCCACCCACAGCAAAGGTTGCCATGTGTGGGCTCCTTTGATCTGGATGGCAGGCAGACTTTGTGACAGAGGGAGGAACAAGCAAATGTCAAACTGTCAGCTCTGGCCAGAAATAAGCCTTGTGGGGAGTGTAGTGCATAGCCGGGTGCAGAGGTAACCCTGCAGGTTTGGCCTCTCTCGAGTCTCAGAGGTGCCCTCCCTGGCTCTGTAATGCAGTTTCTCATCCTTCCCTAGGCGATCTCAAAGGTCTGGGGGGAACAGATCAAAGTAAACTTACTATAAAATGTTCTTTCAACTTATAAAGTCCCTGTAAAGGGGAAAATAAGAGCAGCAAATACATGTCACAAAAAACTGGGACTGGGAAAAGATCTTTTGTATGCTTCAGTGGATTTTGGATCAGCCCTTCAAAGCCCTCATAACTAGATTTTGTCCTTGTCACTTTCAGCATCGTTCTCTCTCCCTTCACCTAAAATGTTGTGACATCAGTATTTCTGATGGATATCTCTGCTCGTGCATCTACCAGGGCCTCAGCTACAGGGACACCTCCTGTGGCTCAGTTGTGATGCAAGTGATCACAGATGCTGCAACCAGACAGACAGAAGAGGAAACGAGAGCAGGACAAAATATTCCTGCCTCTTCAGTTGACAAGACTTCTGAAAAATAGCAATATTGGGCTGAAACAGAAAGAAAATTAGATTGATTTTTAAATGAAACTGAGTATTTATAGAGTCAGATTTCCTTTGGATAAACATAATTTTAAAAGTGTTGAAATGGCACAGTTTGACATTTCAAACAACATGCATTTCTGAGGAAGTTGCTTTACACCGTGTATTTTCTTGCCGTCTCAAAACAGACTAATCTTTCTGGAAAAGAAATCATCAGGAAACCGCTACTTACTGTTGCCTACTCTGTGGTGCAGGGGTCTTCCCTGCCTCCCAAACAACGACGAGACATGAGATAATGCCTGCAGGCAGGGGTGACTGGCTGCTTGGTTTATTGACTGCCTTTTCCTTATTTGTGTTGCTTATTTCAAATCACTTGCGGATGGAATAAAAATGCTTGAAAATCTCAGTAGTGGATGCGTGCTCAGATTCTATTCAGAATCTTTGGGCACTAGAACTGTTTCAAATGTCATTATGTCTATAGTATGTAAATATTTGTAGCCTGCCTAATTTTAAGCCTTTCTCGTATCCATCTCCGCACCTTGAGTCCTGGTTATGCAAAAAGATCATACAGCCTACAGTAATACCCTAAAAATGCCTCTTTTTTCCCCCTAGCTATATTGCAGAGCACAGCTCCGACTCGCTCCTCAATTATTCTTCACCAGTAGTTTCAAGCACGCTCTGTTCAACAGAACCAGATGGACAATCATAGAAATTGTTCTTTTTCAGGTTTGGAAGAGCAATTGTACTCGCGACCTTCCAAGAAACTGCTGCTGCTTTTGAGCTGTCTGCAGTTTAGCCAGAGGATCACCAGAGGGTAGCAGGACGCTTTCTGGCAGCCGGTGCTCCTCGGGTTTGACGCAGCTTTTGCAGTGCTGAGCTTGTACAGACACCCCTTGCCCTGCATTTGTTCTCCTGATCCACAAGAGATGTTAATTTCCCGAAACAGTAAACGTTATTTACTGTCTTTATTCTTCTGTGCGACAGCACGGAATATTGGGAGTGAAACCCCCACCAGAAGAGCCTTAGTTGTTGCTCTTGTGTGGCAGTTGTGCAACACTGCTCAGATCTAGTGGGAAGACTAGACTCAGTCTTCTCACGCAGTAGCAATAGCAGTTACTGTTCTCCCACCTTCTGGCTTCAAAAGCAAAATCACTGAAACGGGACCCTGTCTTCTACACATTTCATTGTTGCCTGTATGGAAAGCAGTTGCTAAATGCTAATTTCCAGGATGCAGTTTGCCATGTGTTTGTATAGTTGCTGCTTAGTTGTGAGTTCTTGCAGAACCCAAGATGCATGCTTCCACACAACAGTGCAGACTTGTTTTCTTCTTGGTATTGATGGTCTTTTGGGGCTTCCCAGCTAGGACCAAAGTGGTTCTTCTCAAGAGAGTAAGAAAGTGAGCAAAAGAGAAAGTCATGTATGTTCCTCAAGAACCTCAATGTACTTAAAACACCTTCCACTTACCAGCACGGAGATAAGGGAACCACCGTGTTCACAGGTGCACTGTGGTGGTTATCTTCACTGCTACCTTTGCAGGTTTAATTCTGGAGTGTCTAGGAACAGCTCTGCAGAAGGAGAGGACCAGCCTGCATGCAGATACTCAGCTGATCTAGGAGCTACTAGACCAGGCTGTGTCTGGGTTGGCTGAACCAAGTTCTTGGTCCAGCTGTTCTTCCTAGATAACCTCTTCTCCCTGGAGGAAAGCGGATAATATTTGCTGCCCCATGTAAAAAAATGGTATGGACATGAACTGATGTTTGACAGCTGGATCCACGACCTGAATAGTTTTGGTCGATTTCCACTAGATGTTGCCGTAGCCGCTCCAGTGAACAGAGGTGGTTGCTGTTAGAAGGGGAAAAAGCACACTCTTAATTTAAACTATAAATTTAGCTGAAGTACTGTTTCTGCTCATCAATTCACACCCAAACCCTACTCTTTGATCTTATCCTTGGGGTAGTCTAAGCAAGGTATTTTGCATATATGAACAGAGGTTTCAGCCCAGATGACTACTCAGCTACTTAGCACTGAGGATAATCAAGTCTGGGTACCACCAGACTTCCAGTGCTGGCCTGCAGTTCCAGCTCTCTTCTGTCTATCTTTTCCTTTCTTCTGCATGGGACATTATCTAGGGTATCCTAACATCAGAGCTTGGTGGTCTGTTTCCACCATACGTCTGCAGCAGCCAAGCAGGGCAGATGTCCAAAAAGCCTGCCTCATTTAGCTGGAAGCTGAAACGACTCTTCTGGTAAATCTGTGATGTGGTAGCAACGAGATGATAATTTTAGTAAAACAAACACAAACTGTTATCTTTCATGTTGTAGTTGTTGGGGGAAAAATGAGAGGGAGGGAAGTCATGCGCACAGCCTCTGCAGACTGACTTTCTTAATGACATTCTCATTAAGAGTGACTTCTGTCAAATGCTGTTTACTTTTTGCTGTCAGATGTATCTGAATTAATCACAAACAACTTGACTCAAAAGTAAGACTTGTCCTCCTCTGCCTGCTGAGTGACACACAGACCAAGTGTGAGATACAGCCTGCCAATATCTCTATTAGGCAGACTGCTTCAGTACAACACCTGAAAAACAAAAGATACCTTGCCAAGTCTCCATCTTAGCCCCTGGTCTCTCCTACTGCACTCCCATGGATTCAGTTACACGGCCAAGGTGTGGAGAAGGCTTTGCTCCACAGAAATCTCATCTGTGGAGTTGTTCTTGCTCTGCCAGCAGGTTCAGAAGAGAAATAAGGCAAGAATCTTATGCCAGCCCAGACGAGCCACACAAAGCTTTGGAATGACAGAAATGAAGACAGGATGGCAATAGATATGAATTTGGGAGGGCACATGAATCCAGACTGGTGGACTACAAAAATATGAAGGAGTGGTACACCAGATTAAATTAACTTTGATCATTTCCAGCATCACAAAAACTGTTACAGGCTTTAATGCAGTTGATTCATGGGGTAGTCGGACTGTTAAAAAAGCAGTCCTCAGCCTCTCATCCTGTGATCACCTTATTTTTCTACAGTGATCTGTTCAGCATGTATTGGTGGTGTTCATTGTGCCTTGACAGATTAAATAAGGAAATCTTCTTACCACACTTACTCATACTTATGTCACAAAATATAACGGCCTTCTGAAAAACAGGCTGTGGCTTTTGTTTCCTCTTTCTTTTCTTAACACCTCTGAGATTAAGTCAAATGTCTTTACACAAACGTTAAGACGTCTGATTTGTCCTTGGCCTTCCAGGCACTTCACAGGGAGTTAGGTCCATATTTGGCCAAGTCACATGGTCAACACTGTGACTTTTGGGGTCTGGTTATAGCTGTGATGATCTTGGCTGACAATCCTTGATGATAGAATCATAGAATCATTAAGGTTGCAAAAGACCTCTAAGATCATCATCTCCAACCATCCATCCAACAACACCATGCCTAGCAAACCACATCCTGAAGTGCCACATCTACACAGCCTTTGAACATCTCCAGGGATGGTGACTCCACTACTTCCCTGGGCAGCCCGTTCCAATGCCTGATCACTCTTTCAGTAAAGAAATTTTTCCTAATATCCAATCTAAACCTCCCCTGATGCAACTTGAGACCATTGCCTCTCGTCCTATCGCTACTTACTTCGGAGAAGAGACCAACACCTGTCTCACTACAACCTCCTTCCAGGTGGTTGTAGAGAACAAAAAAGTCTCCCCTCAGCCTCCTCTTCTCCAGACTAAACAGCCCCAGTTCCTTCAGCCAGTTGTCGACCAACATCCCAAGGTCCTTTTCTGCCAGGCAGCTCTCCAGCCACTCCTCCCCAAGCCTGTAGCGTTGCATGGGGTTGTTGTGACCCAAGTTCAGGACTCGGCACTTGGCCTTGATGAACCTCACACGACTGAACCCAGCCCACCCATCCAGTCTGTGCAGATCCCTCTGCAGACCCTTCCTACCCTCAAGCAGATTGACACTCCCACCCAATTTGGTGGCATCTGCAAACTTAATTGAGGGAGCACTCAATCCCTTCATCCAGATCATTGATAAAGATGTTAAACAAGACTGGACCCAAAACTGAGCCCTGGCGAACACCACTTGTGACCAGCCGCCAACTGGATCTAACTCCGTTCACCACAACTTTCTGGGCTCGGCCATCCAGCCAGTTTTTTACCCAGTGAAGTGTACACCCATCCAAACCATGAGCAGCTAGTTTCTCCAGCAGGATGCTGTAGGAAACAGCGTTGAAGGCCTTACTAAAGTCCAGATAGATAACAGGTACAAACTCTTTGTTTGATGTACAAACTCTTTCGGATCTTGACCAAAATCCATGACTTCTTGGTGTTCCAATTCATGCAGCTGCAAAAAGTGAAGAACTTCAGTGAAAGTGAACCACCTTCTTTGAGCTACTCATTCCTGGATAAACTCTTCACAAATGGGAAGGAGAAATAGTACTTTACAACTGTGAGCACAACAGGAGAAGATCATCATGTTCGGATGACCTCAGATAGCTCCACATGAACAGCCAATGCAGTGCTTAGGAAGCCTTTGGTCACCCCTGTGTGTTACATATGTCCTAGTCAATGACCATCGCTTTTTTATCCCTCAGGCACTTTCTACAGGACAGAGGTCTGTGGCTGGATGAATGATAAGAGACAAAAGCATTTTGCTAACCTCTCTCCCCCGTGGGGGGAACATCACTATCTCTGTCTCTGTGCTGTCCCCTCCCTACCTGCCTGACTCCTTTCTTTAACAGAAAGGAACAAAACCTCATAAACCGACATGCTAAGCCAGAAACATTTCCTCTCCATCAGATTTGTCCTTACAGTCAGCAAGACTACGCACACCTGTAAAAAAGGCTCCTATCTGTTCAGAAAGGAATTCCTATGAGACAGAGCAAACAGAAGGGAAATACCTGCTTGTCTCTGCCTACGAAGAGTGAAATCACATTCTTCATGCTACTGCTTTTACGTATCAGTGATCTGGCAGTAGTAGTACTGCAACAGTACATGGAACAAGTTGCTCTGTGACTTGAAGAACAACTGTCCTCATGCTCTATGTCCTCTGGAGGAAACCACCAGCACCTAAGAAATATCCACTGCAAACACCATGTGCTTTGTGTTGCTAGGGGTTCCCTCTGTGCAATTTGTATTCCCTGATGTCTAGTAAAGGTTAAACTTGTACAGCTGTCCTTCCTTGTTAAGGTGTCTCTCTTCCTAACGTCTGGTTGTTCTCATGAAGCTTACAGTAAATCAGTATTTGTTAGTGTTTTTGAGACTCTCAAATACTCTGTCACAAAGGGTTGTCCTCAGTTTCAAAGACTATGTGGGATGCATACACTACGTATTCACTTGCACTTCATTTTGTTACACTGAAAAGGCGATAAACAATATATTAGAATTAGTTACTGACTTATTTATAACCAGAGCGTTTGCAGTTCAGCTCCCAAAGCTGTGAGATATATGTATGTGAAAACAAAAACCTGATCTCCAAAGCTACGTATGATATAAGAAGTTAGTCATGAGAGCTGATTATTGCTTTTGTGGCCCAGGATGGATCGTGCAATCTACACACGTGTATGCGGGGAAGGCAAACCAACTAACTACTAGTGACTTCTTTTAACATAAGGCCCAACTTTTAGGTTTGCAACCACACTGCATCTGAGGTATCACTGTCTGAAGTTGACAAAAACAGGCGTGGTTCAAGGAGAGGTTTGTGATAGATGCTGGATCATTTTTACAGCCACAAAAATCAGCTGGCCCACCAGCTCCCTCGCTTGCGTTGCAAATGAAGAGGGTTGAATAGACTGCAGTATGGTAGTCCTTGGTTTTCATCATGGGGATTAACTATATCACCGTCTTAGAAGTCTAGAGGATTTTGCACAGCCATCCTCTGCCTTAGCTGCTAATGCTTTGTCTAAAAAATCCTTGTCAGTTTGACAGAAAGAGTTAATTCTATGCAAAGATACTTTATGATTTAACTGACACTAGTATGGTGAAAATCTGTTTGTTCTCTGGCACCTCAAAATCTCTAAGCCAAGTGTTATGGCTGTGATCCAGCCAAGCCTTTAGTATGAATGTGCACTCTAAGCAAATGCACTGTTCACCAGATGCAAGCACTAGAATAACTAAGAGCCATTATAACAGAAATGTTCTCTGGATTGCATGTATAAGAATTTGTCTCTTCAAAATGGATGCTGAATATCCTCTTTGTGTGTATTTTTCATCATCCCTCATTTCGAACAGAAAGCTTCTTCAAGAATTTTTTTGCAATCAAGGAAGGGGGAGCAAAGGGAAACAGATTAAGAAATGCCCCTGCAAACAATGACATTTTCAAGTTACCATGAACTTGTATACAGTCTGTACAAACCTTTGAAAAGTTTCCATAGTGAGGCTTGTTCTACATTATTTTTGGAAGCTGGGTGGGGTTCCTCCTCTGCCAGACATTTCCAAATCTCTTCTACTCTCTGTACAGGGCTCTCAGGCTATCCCATCTCCTGGGTGGTATCTCCATGTCTGTCTGCTGTTCCAAGGCTCTGACCTAACAACTGTTATGTTTAAACAACGCCTCTGGGAGTGAGCTTTCCCTCTCTGTCTGTCTTTAAGACTGGTGGGAAACAGACTTTCAGCTCTCAGATATGCACTGTGCTCTGTTCTTGCTGACTCTGTCCAGGTTACCTGGATGCACAAACACACTCGAGAACACAACTCCTGCAGTGACAAGCTAGATATGGCTTACAACAGAACATGTCCTGCTGCATTAGTAAGTGGCTTGTTCTCCGATAAACTGTAAAGCTGCTCTATCATGTGTTTGTTGTACTTTGAGGTACCTGAAGGAAAGAAGATTTTCCATGTCAGCACTGTTGAACAGCCATGATAAAAGCATTGACCTGCTTAGGAGTGGAGAAACATTCCAGTTATGTAAACAGCAGAGAAATATTTTTTTCTCTGCATTCCTAGAGTAAGCTGGCTTTAGCTTAGTCCATAACTTAACTTCTTTGTGTGCTGCTCCCTTTGCTGCCTCCACACACATAAACTGATTTATTTAGAACCACAAGCTGTTGGTCACTGAAAGAAGTGGTTTCAATGCATTCTTGTAAAAGCCAGCAAAAAATTTTGAAAAGACATCGAGTAAACAGCTCTAAAATGCATTTCCAAAAGACCTAAAAACTGCCATGTTGGGTGAGGCCAAATGCTGCTTTGAGCAGCATTCATTTCCAACAGTGGCTTCTAATGACAGCTTAAGAAAACCGTACAACAGAACAAATTAAAGCCTCTTTCTTCTTCTTCTTCTGCTTCTTGTAAATAGTCTCAGCTTCTAGTGCCTAACAATGTAAGAACTTTCTGGCATGGCAGCTACTGAGTTTAGACTTGAAGTACTGAGTTCAATAGAGTTTAATAGCCATACACAGTTCTCTTCCTTTAAGCTACTGAACCTATTATAACACATTCATATCACTGCCCTTTACAATATTCCATCCTAGGTGAGTTTCAGATTCTAACTTTTGTCGTGCCTGTAGAGGAGAAGAGGTCAAAAAAATGTGAAAGAACTTATTTTTGTGGTTTAAATGGGCTACCTTGTATTTCAAGTCTATTGCCTTTAGCCCTTCAATTATTAAGAGTGGTAATTCTCAATCCTCTGCACATGTACTTTATACAGTTGCATTCTTGATCATCACGTCCCCAGGAGCAACAGTTACTTCATACATTTGCTGATTTTTCTGTTCTTTTGTTTAGTTTGACTTTGAGATGAGGCAAGACAACATGCATGTGATAATATTGATGTAGCTACATGACAGGTTTATACAGGGATGCAATGCTTTTTATTCTGTTCTCGCTCTGTATCTGTAAAAGCAAGCTGAACAGATTCTTTTTTCTTTTTTTTTTTTCCAACATATACAGGGACTTGAAATTCATGAAGTGCAAGCATATTGACACAACATAATGCACAGTGGGCTCTGTTTTTCCCTCATTTGGATTGGACCTCCATCTGGACCACAACAGCAGAAGGCAGATGGAAATTAAGTTTGATGTAAAAATACAAATATGGTAGTGGTCTGGATTTTCATTTCTTCTACAGCTGAGGCTCATTTCTTCAGTAACTCTTTCAGGAATGCCGTCTGTAACGTACATTGCAGGCAGTCCAATTCTACATCCATCCTACTAAACTGACCGCACCTTGTTATTGAAGCTGTCATAAATTTGCCAGTTCATTACCTTTTGAAACCTAGGTTTGATGAATAACTGTTGGACTTCTAGCCTGGGGTGCAACTGCTTCACTGTGTCTTGATTCTTTCAGATGTATTTCAGGCAAAAGAGAGAGAGCAGAACAGACAGCTCAAATCACCTATTTGCTGACTAGCATCAGCACAGTCCTCAAAGTAAGGCTGCTCTGGAATGCCTGAGATAGTGAAAGCCCCACATAACTAAACAAACAGCTCAGAATAATAAACTTATCCACGCAATTTCCTGCATTGTCTCTTTGGAGTCAGTGGCTCATGAGGCTCCTAAGTGAGCAGGAAAAAGACAACCATCTCAGCCAAAAAAGGAGGAACTGCCATAAAACACTCTGCAAGAGCTGTGTCAGCTGCCGTGGATGTTATTTCACCTTTTCAATTGGTGATTAAAATCGAAATTACTAGCAAACAGCAGCAGCCCAGGAAGTTTGATGTATGTGGGTGTCAGCCCATACTCGGAAGTAGCAGTTCTACTTTGGCTTCAGCAGTAGCATTTCTTCTGTAAATAAATTGCGGACAATACATTATGAAAACCTGCTTTTCCGGTGCACATCAGAATTTCATTGGGCACAAACATATGGCAGTGGGGGACAAGTTCTCAGATGCTGGATACTGCTTCTTTCTGCTGAAGGCAGGGAGAGCTGCAGATATGGGTGCATTATTTTGCATGATGGAGCTTATCTGAGTAGTATGTAGCACTATATATGTACCTGTTCACACTAATTATTGCAAAATTCATGGATTCGTGGAATAGCAATGAGATGCTTTCCCCTGTGTCTCGTCTATTTCTGTTGGACTTTCTTTTCAAAACAATTACATGATGAAAAAGGCTGATCCCTTTTCCAATTTGGAGCTGGAGTCTGATGCTTTTTAAAATTCATAGTAAATGCTCACTTACTCCAGTGTGTTTGGCATTTGGGTATAAGACAGTAAACCTGACGTTCAGCTTAAGCTGACTTTAAAGGACTCTGGACATACACACAATGCTGAATCTTCACTAAAAATAAATTTATAAACAAAGTCAGAAGAACGGCATGAAGCCAATGAACCTGCAAGCCCCTTGATACTGTTTCTATCAACAGATAGGCTAGTTAAGTGTTTGGTAAGCTACTAAGAATTGTTGTTGGTCCATTTAAAGAATCCAGCAATATTTGTATGGAGTAGCTGGCCATGTGAGAGTCACAGCCTTCATTCAGAAACATCCGCGTGCGTGCATGTATGGAGCAAGACTAATTATATCAGCACTGCTTATTCACGAGACTGCTGCCTTGCTCAGTGCGAGCAGTTGTGTCCAAAGGTCAAAAAGAAAACCTAGCTGTGTAACTTCCCAGCCTCAGGGTAACTGCTTTTGCAGCCTCAATGTGTCCCTCTAACTTTTCAAGTGGTCTTAAATATAGGATTAAAGTAGCAGACAGAGATTGCATGTTTCCCATGGCTCTCTGGAAAAATGGTGTGCTAGACACAATATAAATTTTAAAATATTTGGAAGGCAAAAGTAGCAGAGATTGCCAGAGAATGACTGTTTCACAACAGCTCTCAAGATTTCAAAACTTGTTTTCAGTGTATGCTAGAGGAAAAACAAAGATCTTCCAATGCTTTCAGGAAGTGGAATCATGACAAAATGGCTCTTCCCAGACACAAAAGTCCAGGGCATGCACTTTCCACCTCTCAGCAGCAAATGTGTCAAATTCGGTTCAAGAATCCTATTGAATTGTATGTAAAAACTTATCACTTTAAATTTATGCTTCGTTAAATGAGGACAGTATTTTACTTCTTTTGAAAGTTTTTGGGTAAATCTAGTGGGACTATCAGCTCTAAACCAAGTGTCACCTTGCAGATCTGACAGAAGCTGAATGCTCCACCACACAAGCCCCCACCCAAAGGCCAAGGTGACAGCAGAAATACTCTCAATAACCTTTCTAGGCTAGGAATTTTTTATGTTATATTACTCTCTTAGTCCTATGTTTATTGCCCAATACAAATCTTCTTGTTTCTCTTGCCAAAAAAGACCCCCAAATCTTGTGGTGAGGAGAGCATGTAGAAAAATCATATCAGAAGAGCAGAACCAGAAGTTTTCCAGAAAGACACATGCTCTTCATGCTATTTTAATCTGCTCTTGAAGTGTAGGAGCGCAATGAATAACACATCATCTTGTATGTTTTATATGTTCATTCGTGCTATGCCAGAACCTTTATTAGTGAACTATGCATCTTGCCATTTAACCTTTTGCCACAACTATGCAGACTATTTAACAACACAGGCCCAGGAAGTTGAAGTTTCTAGGCATATTTGTGCAGTGACCTTAGTATTTTAATTTGTAAGTGGTCAAATCCTTCTATATTGAAAGCCCAGAAAAATACATGAGCTTTCCCATTTTGCTTCATGTGACTGCTTAAGACTGCTTTATGAAACAATAATCTATGTAACTTTCCAAGGTCAAGTGTGTGTTAGTGACAGAATTCAAATATAAAATGTCAATGCACTCTTAATTAGGTCAAGATGTCTCAGCAAAATTCCTTCTGTCCAAAGCATCCTCCTCTTGCATGTGTAGGATAATTAAAATAAATGATGCCCATGAGAAAAGCCATGCTTTATCATCAAAATGCCATTTATCTAGATAAGCTTAACATCCCTCGTTTTGTTCAGATAAAGTTCATCTGTCTTTATTTGCAATTGATCTGGCTTCGCTTAAGCTTAGTGTAGTGGGTTGGGCTTTTTTGCGTCTGTAGCCTCCATGATAGGTTTGTATCATTGAAAAAAGGAATCCGTAGCCTCTTCTGTTTTCCAGCTGCCCTCATGCTCTTTATCTTAACCTTTGTTAGTGACCTTATAGGCCTCTGTATTTTTGCCATCCTTAAGAGGCAACAATCCAAAGAGCCATAAACAGGTCCTTCTTCACCCTGAGGTTATAAGGTGAGGCGATGGTTAGGTGGCATGGAAACACCACACTTTTCTTAAAGTTGTAGCAGTGGACAGTCCACTTCACCTCCCCACATGGGCAGAGGGCTTGAGACAGGCAGGCATGTCAAAAACAGAGTCAGAAGATTAAATGCTCCAGTATTCATTTTTGTAATAGATACTTCAGTTCGTGTTCTTCCTTTACATTTATTCACATCAGAAAGTACCTCCAGGCCCACTGCTTTCTATGGGACAGTTCATGAGTAGCAATCATATCCACACACAATGGTGTATTCAGCACCAAAAAGGATGGTTGGCCCTAGCCTTTAGAACTGGAAAAGCAGTTTTCTTCTTCCCTATCATCTGGAGCAAGAAACTAGCCTCCACACCTAAGGGCTAGCATTTCCCTTACCCCTCACAGCTTTCCAAGGGTTCATCATCCTTCTTCTATTCTGGAACTCTCTGAGCTGTTCTCTGTGAGGTTTTTTTCCCTAAAATTTTAACACTCCAGAAAGATGCTCCCTTACTGTAAACATCTAAATGTGCTGGCAGCAGAAAGAAGCAGAAGCAAATAATGAAGTGGAAGGGATGAAACAAAGCAGAAAAGATACTATCTTCCTTCTATTTAATGGAGGGAGGAAAAAAAACCCTAGTGCTCAACAAGGTCCTAGCTACATTTGTTATTTTAAAAGATTCTTGCTTGCTGGTCTGTAACGTATGCAGCTGGTAATAAATTAATAAAATTTAGTACATGAAATTAGAAAGTTTTAAACCTCAAAATGTTAATGTGTGGAAAGGAAAATTTTTGTATTCCTTTACCCTTTCATTAAGGACAATAAGCAATTTCCATTATTACCTGCATTTCAGTTCTGCAAACTTTACTTTCGGAGTTGAATCTTTTTCTAAATCCAACTATTTAATAACTTCAGTGTGAATTTGAGCTGTCACTGAACTTGGCTTTGATTTTGAGCTTTTTATCACACACGTCTTTGCCGACCAGAGTTACATATCTGAACTGGAGCATTAAATGTGTGTATGCGTATCAATCCCTTCATGACTTTCTGTAGGCATTCTGGCAACTCCTGCAGCTGCAAACTAGGGACTGCGTAGGACAAAACAAAGGAAAGAAGAGAAATTGATAATTTTGGTGTTCATATATCTACGGGAGTTTAAGAAACATGTGCAATACCATAACTTTTTTTAAGGACATCACAGTAGTAAAACTGGCTTTTAGACTTCATGTAGCATTAGGCTTCCTCTTCCCTCTTGTCTGTATAGCCTTTTTTTCAGTGTTTGACAAATTCAGGGAACTTTAAAAAAAAGCACATGAATGTACTTTATGCTTCATTTCTTAACACTAACTTTCCCAAGCTGTAATAAACAATATAGATTTGTGGTATACTGTATTCCTTTTTCTTATATTTATTTAAATACAATAATGGTACACTGCTAATCAGTTTATTTCTGCGAGCGGAACATGAAAACCTGCAAATGTTCCTGGTCATGAAAACTGGCAAATTCGTAAAGGGAACAATGTACTTTGACTTTTTATAGTTCTTCAAGGGCTTATCACCTAGTGAGAAGAAATCTCCAGGAAAGAAAGATTTTTTTTCAGCAACTGCACTAAGAGGTCTGGAACTATGTTTGGCACCCAACTGCCATTTTTTTGTTCCTCTCTTTTTAAGTAAATAGGCCTTGTTCTGAAATTTTTATCCAAATCACTCTGTCTCCTGGAAGTTAAAATTCTCATCAACAGTGATGAGAGAGGGAAAGAGAGAGAAAGTAAACTTCTGCCAGCATGGCTCTAGGACATAGAAGCTGAGGAAAAATGCAATTTTCTCAGCAAAAAGCATCATTTTATGTTTGGGTCCTAGAGAAGCGGGTGTGCTTTACAGTGATTAGTTTACACAAATGGCTAGCTGCTCTGAGTACCAACTCTGACAATTTTATCTTTAAAGAGTTAATTTGTCTTAATGTGGAAGGGCAGGGACGGTCACTGCTGGGAGTCTGTCCATTCTTGAAGATGACAACATTGAAGACTGTGTGTGCCCCTATTACTTTTATTAAGTATTAAAATCATTGTTTCTAAAAATCTCACTCTTTGCTTTTGAAATGTTGTGATGTGATACAACCTGTCAACACCTTAACCAGCTGTATCAAACACAAATGACCCATGGGCTGGCACTTGCATACGCACAAACAAACCAATTTGGCAATGAAAGGGAAGCAATTTTTCTATTTTTGGAGAAAAAAATGTGTTCCTTGTGAAATACTTTTACAAGTATGTGCAATTAATTGTAAATAAATAGGTAAACTTAGTGTTTATAAATAAGAAGCTTTGAGTATAAAAAATAGTTTAATAAAGCCATTGCTTTATTTCACAAAGAGAGGATTCAAACCAATTAGGTTCTTCTATGACATTTCTGCTGATGTCGAGGACGACCTTTTAGGGATTGTATCTAAAAAGGAATTCTGTCACTTTTTTGGTTTCTTCTGTGAATAACGGTATCTCAAAGATAAGAACAGAAAATGTCCCCATTACTTGATATATATGAGAACAGTCTGGGTCTACTCCAAGTTGAAACCTGTACAGGTGCCATCTGGTATTTGGAGACCCGAAGGTCTTTGAAAGATCAGAATACAATCTGGTTATTGAATACTGATATCAGGGTATTGCAGTGATATGTCTAAAAGAAGGCACAAAATCAAAAGCATGTGTTTTGCTTGTACATAAAAAATGATGAGGGAAAATGCAAACACTAAGTTTAGAAGGAGAACTGATACCACCAACAGGCAGGAAAGAAAATAACAAAAGAGAGCCAAAGTACCTCTTTACACACAGTGTGTGATCCAGGACCTTCAGTTCCTACCTAATGGCTAACAGCAAGCCCTGGCATTTCCCTCACAACCTGTGAGTAGGTATTCATAAAAGCTATTCATATTCTGTTAGATACAAACAAAGTCCACTGCCCAAAGTGATACCATCCCATGTTTCTCATAACAATGTGTGCTTAAAGCTTCAAAGGTTTGATCTAAGCCAACCTGATGCCATGAGACTTTTATCAGGATCCACCAGGCTATTATAACTCATCTAGAAAATGAGGCTGTAACATTCCTGATGATGATGACTGCAAAGTTGCAAACAGCAGCAGATTCTATTTGAAGCCAAGCTTGGTCATGCAGTGGTATTTAGCGCACAGACGTGACAACAGCTTGGTAACCTGAAATGTCTGAGAATGAGACTCTGCTGAAGCAGAAAGAAGGTTCACTCTGCTGGCTACTCTCAACCAAAGCTCTTCTCTCCCTAAGCTTCTCTTTCCTGCCCCACAGTACTTCGTACAGTGGCAGCCTTTGTTTTCATTGATGACAAAGACTACCTCACAGCAAGAGAATGGAGATCCTTAGACCAAATCTATCAAAAAATGCGGTGTCTAATGCAAAGTAAACCAGTGGTTGAAGTCATATAAACTTCAGTGAATACAGGACTGAAGGCCAAAATGAAATCCTAATTTCTTTAAAAAATAGTTACAGTGTGCCTAGAACAAGAACAGAGCACCAAGGTACACGAGTAGAACAGCTTTATAAAATGGAAGAGTACTAGCACTGAGTTGGCGACACACGACTCTCCAACATGACTTAATTCTTGCACTTCTCTAGTAATTTCAGTGGGAAAAAATTATTCATTTATTCTTGTTTATTACAAAAATAGGCTTTGTACAAGATACAGTAAGATACATCCACTGAATGTATTCTGTGTCTTTTTTTGCAAGATTTGTCTGAGTAGTGATAGCAGTGAAGTATACAGCAATTTTTTCAAACTATTATATGAGCTTTTAGTAAAAATTGTCCATCGACAAAAACTGTGTAACTCAACCTCTACCATTCACTCTGTAAAGAGGTAGCAATTAACTTCACTGTTTTTCTGATCATAATTATCCTTGCTTCATTCCCTATAGTGAGAAAGGATGAAGTCTAGCTCTTGGAACAGGAAAAGTTGGGATCAGGAAGAAAAAAGGACCTGAATGTCCTTTAATGGAAATTATGAGATGCGGATGTAGGCAGGTTTACTAATCGCAATATTATATTGGCACAGGAAAGACATGGACATGTTGGAGCAGGTCCAGAGGAGGTCACAAAAACGATCAGAGGGCTGGAACACCTCTACTATGAGGAAAGGCTGAAAGACTTGGGGTTGTTCAGCTTAGAGAAGAGAAGGCTCTGGGGAGACCTTATAGGAGCGTTCCATTACCTGAAGGGGCCCTACAGGAAAGATGGGAAGGGAGTGTAGTGATAGGACAAGAAGTAATGTCTTCAAGATGAAAGAGAGTAGATTTAAATTCGGTATAAAGAAGAAATTCTTTACTGTGAGGGTGGTGAGGCCCTGGCACAGGTTGCCCAGAGAAGCTGTGGCTGCCCCCTCCCCGTCAGTGTGTTCTGGTTTGGCTGCCGCTGGCAACAAAAGCGCCACGCAGCCGCCCCTCCCCCCGCCGGGGTGCGGAGGAGAATGGGAAGAAACAGGCAGAAACCGGTGGGTCAGGATAAGGGCAGTTTAACAGAACAGCAAACAGAGGGACCAGGAACAACAGCGATACAGATAAGGGGAAAACACAACACAAACCGCACAGCCCAGAGAGCCGCTCTCCCGAACCACCGCCGCCACGTGCTCCCAACCACCAAATGAGTTCCTGCCCCCCAGTTCCCCCCCACTGGAACCCCGCATGAGGGCACATGGTATGGAATACCCTGTTCTGTTTGGCCAGGCGGAGTCAGCCCGCCCGGCTGTGTCCCTTCCTGGATTCTGGTGAAAATTAACCCTGTCCTGGCCAAACCCAGGACACAGTGTTCAAGGCTGGGTTGGATGGTGCTTTGAGCAACCTGGTCCGGTGGAAGGTGTTCCTGCCATGGCAAGGGGGTGGAACTGGATGATCTGTAAGGTCCCTTACAACCCAAACCACTCTGTGATTCTATGATACTCGCTAACATACTTCTCCGAAGACTGGGAATGCAGACAATGTGTGAGAAGCACAATGTGCAACCCTTTAGAAGACATCTTCTCCTTCTGTTTTTATTAAACTGTAAAAGTAATAAAACCTTACAAATTAACCTCCAAGTTATACATGATTTCATGAAAAAGGAGTAGGTAATAAAATCTAAAAAAAACAAGTATTTGTAATAGAACATAAAAACATGGAATCCAAATTTTAAAATGGTCAGTTTTCTCTTTCAGTTGAGGATCATGCTTTACTTCTCGAGAAAGTTCATCTAACGGCAAACATCAAAAGCAATAGAAGTGAGAGCATGTGTCAACTGAGCTAGTTTCATCTAACTCCCTCTTTCTTTGTTGTCGTGCAACACCGATCTGCTGACACATGCACATGTAAATCTTTGTGACAAGCAGGCAAAATACAAGACCACAGAAAAGGTAAACAGCAAGATATAAGGCCAGACATTGATTACTGTACAGGGACGAGAGAGGGAAGTACACAAAGCCTACAGTTCATCATGGTGATGATGCGTCTTCAGGCACCAGGTGGACAACCTTAGAGCCATCACTTTAATGGACTCATGCATTTGAAGACAGAAAGCCAATTTTTTCCTCCATACAACAGAATAACAGGTAAAACATTTAGGTTACTTGCTTCAGACTCAAATCTGGGATTCTGAAATTGTGTCAGCTGCCATGGCTCCATCGGTATCACTGACTTCTAGAGTCAGTCCAAATTTTGGGGTCTTTCTCAGTCCTTACTCTAGCAAAATTTCCATCAGTAATAAATGGGAATTATGCCTGAATATGCATGGAAGGATTAGGCCCAGAATATTCAGTCTCAGTCTGAGTTCCCTGATGTTCATTTCTGTTTTGCTGAAATTTTTGTATTATCTAGCTTCTGTTAACCAGACAGGCAAAGAGACACTTTGAACTGTTAACAGTAAGAGGATATAGCTTGAATGTCACTTCAACCAGAAACAGTGTCACACCAACCAAATGGGTCAGAGTGCTAAAAGCAGTACTAAGTTAGCTCCCAACACCTTTTTGGTTTAACTGCTGCAAACACATACACTTTTAGTGTGATTTCAAGTGGGCGAGGGAGCCAAACCCAAAACACAGCATGTCCTCCTTTCTGTTTGCCTTAACTTCCGGTAGGCTGCCAAAGTGGACATAGCAGGGTTGTGTGTGTGAGTTCGATCAAGGGTTTGCAAGCTCTTGAGGCACTGACTGTACCTGCTGTCAAGGAAGAAAAGGTGCAGCAAATGTCTGGAAAGGGAGAGGATGGAGGCTGACACTCTTCCAGCTGTCCCTGTATTGTGACCTGACTGTTGGCTGGGATGTCCCAATGCTGTCCTCGTTAATGTGTAAAAGAAGAGATAACTGGCCCTTCCTACCGCTCTAGCTCTCATTTCAGTTTTTCCTGCTCCCATTTTAACGTACTGAGCTCAGTGTTAATTATTCCTGCTGCCCTTGGAGTTACTGACAAAACTCATATTTTTTTCTGTAGGAGAAAAAAAAGCATGTTCTCTCTCCAACCTTGTATATTTTCCTTCTCTTGCCACTGTATTTTCAAGAGCTCTTTGTCCTAGATGTGTATCACAGTAATTCTGAAAGCATTTTTATTTCTCATGTCTTCAGTCCTGGGTTGGCTTAATTTCAAAATAATATTTTGAATAACGTGCTTATGAATTCTCTCGTACAGAGGGAGAGTGAGGCTATATGGATATAATACCAGCCATACCAGACTAGACTAAGGATCTGTCTATGTCTGAATCTTCTTTTTAACTCCCGCATTTTAGGGAACAGTTTAAAGCCTGGCAAGTGCAGTCAATATTCTCTTAAAATCTGGAATATGAACTCCATGTTCTCAGAGATGGAAGAGATCATAGAATCATAGAACCATAGAAAGTTTTGGGTTGGAAGGGACCCCTAGAGGTCATCTAGTCCAACCCCCCCGCAGCAAGCAGGGACACCACTAACTAGATCAGGT
>Ga0065711_1006001_pt1 | contig 19291 bp, 10 predicted proteins | sample Hoacrofraction12_FD_59098 | JGI IMG/M metagenome (GOLD analysis project Ga0065711, IMG submission 59098) | Hoatzin crop microbial communities from Cojedes, Venezuela - Epithelial fraction 12 v2 (version 2) | ecosystem: Host-associated > Birds > Digestive system > Esophagus > Crop | place...
TAATGCACCCCAGCATCCCATTGGCCTTCTTGGCAGCCAGGGCACACTGCTGGCTCATGGCTAACCTGTCATCCACCAGGACACCCAGGTCCCTCTCTGCAGAGCTGCTCTCCAGCAAGTCCGCCCCAAGCCTATACTGGTGCATGGGGTTGTTCCTCCCCAGGTGCAGGACCCTGCATTTGCCCTTGTTGATCTTCATAAGGTTCCTCTGTGCCCAACTCTCCAGCCTGTCCAGGTCTCGCTGAATGGCAGCACAGCCTTCCAGTCTACCTACCACTCCTCCCAGTTTGGTGTCATCAGCAAACTTGCTGAGGGTACTACACTCTGACTCTTCATCCAAGTCATTGATGAAGAAGTTGAATAAGACTGGGGCCCAGTACTGACCCCTGGGGGACACCACTAGTTACTGGCCTCCAACTAGACTCAGTGCCGCTGATGACAACCCTCTGAGCTCTGCCATTCAGCCAGTTCTCTATCCACCTCACTGACCACCCACCTAGCCCACGCTTCCTGAGCTTCCCTAGGTGGATGTTATGGGAGACTGTGTCAAAAGCCTTGCTGAAGTCGAGGTAGACAACATCCACTGCTCTCCCCTCATCTACCCAGCCAGTCATGCCATCGTAAACAGCTATCAGATTGGTCAAGCATGATTTCCCCTTTGTGAATCCATGCTGACTACACCTGATAACCTTCTTTTCCTCCACTTGCTTGATGATGAATGAGTTGCTGCATCATTTTTCCCAGGATGGAGGTGAGGCTGACTGGCCTGTGGTTTGCTGGGTCCTCCTTCTTGCCCTTTTTGAAGACTGGAGTGACACTGGCCTTTCTCCAGTNCTCGGGCACCTCTCCTGTCCTCCAGGACCTTTGAAAGATGACGAAGAGTGGCTCAGCAATGACATCCGCCAGCTCCCTCAGCACTCATGAGTGCATTCTTTCGGGACACATGGATTTGTGGGCGTCCAGATTGCTTAAATGATCCCTCACACAATGAAGGGAAGGTCATCCTCTCTGTAGGCTTCCTCTCTTACCTCCAGGGCCTGGGATTCCTGAAGGCCTGCCTTGGCACTGAAGACTGAAGCAAAGAAGGCATTCAGTAACTCTGCCTTCTCTGCATCCTCCGTCACCAGGACACCCACCTCGTTCAGCAGCGGCCCCACAGAATACGAACCTTAAAAGCATAAAACAGGTAATGTACATAAAAAGATGTAACAAAATTACAAAGTAGGTGGTATTTTATCCTTCTTCTTTGTGTTTTAGATCTAAACATGATATCCACTGTTGTCTGTATGTAGTTTCACATCTTACATTTGCTTAAAGATTATATAGGAAAGAACTAGAAAATGGGCTGCACTGAGCCTTTCTTAATCCCTGCCATAACTTGGCATTTCTTCCTGTGCCATCTCTAGCAATTATATAACTACCCAATGATCTAGATCAGGGAATTGACATAGCTGAATTTTTTATTTGCCAAAAAGAATTTGGGAAATGCTGCTTTTTTAAAAAAAATTCAGTGATTGGACTTGCTGATACTGCAAAGCAGTTTTGTTGCACAAAAGGTACCTGGTGCAGCTAAGATTAGATGCAACGTCAGCATAAGGGATGATGTGAAAATGTTATTACCAGCAGCATGGAGATTGCTACAGGGCTTTTTGGCAGCAGTCTGTTTTCAGATCAGTTTAAACCACTTGTAAGACCAGAGTCTGAGGTTCATTGTAGTCAAAGATCTGCAGACTTCCTCCAGAATGACTGGTCACATTATTTTCTCTGATCATTTGCTTTGTTTCCCTTTTTCATGTCAGCTCTAGCAGAGTATGAGATAGCTCAGTGAACTGATGCAACAGAAAATTATTCTTTTCCTTTTTTCTTTTGGTGGATTACTTTTCCACAGGAACGTCAAACTGCACTAACTCACCCTCACGTCACTCAGTTGCTAGGTCCAAGGCAAGTTACATGGCAGAGAGCACATGAAAGAAGAAATGCAAGAGCAGGACAGCCCCCTTTAAGGGTTACAAGTGCAATTTTATGTGATTAGCTGAAGCATCAAACTCCACAAGAGTCATCAAACATCAGCATGCAGTGAACAAGTACCTGACATTTAAATCCAGCCTTATGTAGCTGCTTCCTGGCAAGTTAGACAATCATCTTACTTAGATTATTTTTTTTTTATGATTTCAAACTAGTAGAAGATATTCAAATAAACCCCTGATGACTTTACCACCCATTCTTAGGTTTATACTGCAATGATTACTTTTAACTTTGAAAGCTATTAACAGTCAGAATTCCTATTTTTTTTCTTCACAGCAGTAACTAGAAGCTCCAGTAAAGGGAACAGGCTAGGTGGCATATGGATAGGCTGTCCAATGGAGTTAACCACGAAGATAAGCTTGAATAAAGTAGCATATTATATGGTCCCTTGAGACTACAGTCTTTGAAGTCTCTCCTTCTTCTCAAAAAGTGTTTGCAAAAGCTGTGAGTCTTCATTACAGAAGGTATGGAGACTATAAAACCATTTAGTAATCTATGAGGAACAGAAGATGGAAATAGCACACTTTGGCAAAAATTTTTCTGTAGAAGAATTCTTTTGCAGAAGAATTTCAGTCTGTCAGGGAAAATGTCTTTATCAAGAGAACAGCTGAAGATTTTACCTAGTATTAAAAAGCAACTATATTCTAATCCCCAGAGTGGATCATGCTAACATGTTGTATTGCTTTTCCCATTTGATGTTAGCCAAATAAGCCCTCATATACATATGCATTAGGTACCCAGTCTGAGCTGAGAAGTGGTGATTAACTACTGAAAGTAGGAAGGAACAGCTGCTTAAACTGCTGCTTTAACTTGATATTGGTCTAAGTTCTAAAAGTAGTTCAAGCTTACAGGCTTGATGTGGCTTTGAAAATGCAAGGTTCATATGAGAAATTGTTTAAGGATTTATCTGATTTCCAGATAGTAGCCGCCTAGCTGAGGAATTTAGCGGTCTCTGTGATGGCTCCAAGGCTGTTTAAGGCCAAATCAAACAAATAGGCTAGCTGAAATCACTACTAAGGAGGAAGCTTTAAATTTACCTGTTTGACTGCTATTTGAAATAAAATATAATTATTCCTACAGTCAGAGCTACAGCGGAGAAATGGATTAGGAATCTACTGCATATGGCCTCTCAGCAGACAGGTCTCTGACTGAACAAGAAAGTGCAGCCTGGACCATGGCTCTGCTCCGCTGTCGTTGCAGTCCCTACAGTCTCATGTGCTCAGTCTTCTGACTGCGGCTCTTCCTTGCCTCCTTAGCAATTTGCGCTTGACTCTAACTTAATCATCTCATAGACTGTATCTGGTAACAAAGAAAATCAACAGGGTTGCTTTGAAGTCAGGACATTTGTTGACAATGGAAGCTAGGTAGAAAAGACCATACAGAGCTAACCCCACAAACACAGCAGTGTAGGAAGCATCCCGGAGTGAAGTGTTCTGTAGGCTTATAGGAAGTTGGAAGGAATAGTTCATCCTCCATGCCATTTTAGGAAAGCATAGCTACAGATTCATAGCTGTGTAGCTGTAGCTGTAATAAAGCATCTGAAGTAGATGGAATTCATTGCATAAGAAGATGACCGTAGTTTTTCACTGGCTATAAAGAAAGTCTGGGTAAGTGGTGCAGACTAGACTCCTAACCTTCAGGCAGCTATATTTAGGTAAGATAAATCCCATCTGCAGTTTCTGACTTTCTCCAGGGAGCTGAGTGAGATGGCTAAACTGGGGGTAAACTCCTAGCCCTTTTGAAGTGACAAGAAAAGCTTCTGAGTATATGAGCTTCAGCTAAATAAAACAAATACAATTATTTGATGACTAATCCGGTCTTTCATGCATAGTAACTACATGCTAGTTAGATATGTAGAATAGCTAATAACCATTTAACTAGTAACGAAAACAAGATCAGCTACTACTTAACGATAATTATCATATTACTGTCCTCTTCTTAGATTAATATTTATTTTCATGTTCTTGCACTCTGGGGACAGATTTTATGCTTTACAATCACCCCGAGACTTCTCAGTGTCTAGAAATAAATGTGAGCTTCATGGAAATCATGTATAAACAATGTATTAATTTTAATGCTCTTTTATGAATGCCTGAATAATTGTCTTGAATGGACTAGAAAGTTCCTGAAGGCAGGGACAAGCTCAGTCTCAGATGGGGCTTGTCTCAGCGTGGAGTATTGGATAGGCTCAGGTTTTAGGTATAATCACTTGCGTAGCCATACTGTGTGTGTCTTCCAGCATACTCAACAAAAAATGTCTCAGAAACTGATCCCTAATGTCCAGTCAAAGGAAGCAATATACACATCATGGAAAACTCTTGCAGCAACTTTAGACTAGGAGTAGAGTTATATCCTAGCTTAAAGTATACTTTGTTTCTTTACTCAAAAAAGAAGGGCCTCAAACATTTTAAGGTTAAATTTAAAGGTTCTAAAATGAACAGAGAATGATCAGCATGAACAGAACAAGTTGTTATTCACATGATCATCACTCTTCCTACTACCCAATCACCTGTAAAATAGTTATGCCAAAATTAGATACTTTCTATATAGTTCAGTGAACTGTGTTTCTTTATGGACTTATTTTTCCCATCCTGCCTATAATCTTGAAATACTTTTTTGTTTCCTTTTTTAGTCTAGTGCTGATTCAGCAAAACATTAAAGCAAGCATTACAACCAGCTTCGCATTAGGCTTGTAGATGGTACCATTTGTCTAAAATTCGCTGGATAGAGGTTGAATTTGCCCTTTTGAAGCAATGGGACAACATGAGAGGAAGGTACTATTGTCATGGAGTGGCACAGGCTGGGTCATACTGAATCAGCAGTTGTTTTGAAAATGGTTGTGGCAAAAGGAAGTCTAGGCAGGGTTATTTCTAAAAGATTCTTGCTAATGGCTGTCATTGTCACCATCATTTTCTTAACTGGGAGGCACTGTTCTGTTCTGTCAAGTACTACCACAGCCTCCATAGAGCTTGTCAGTGGTTGGCCTCCCTGTTTGCCTCCATGTCTGGCTGCAGGACTGCAAGCTCCCCCTCTTGATTGCAGCAGGACCTGAGAGCACTGTGTGAGTTAAGCCTTACATTTTCCTACAGTTTCTGTTGAGGGTTGCTCCACAAACGTAGGTATTGCTGCCGCATAGCAGGTCTAGACTTTCAGGTTTTGATACAAAAAGAAAAACGTATCTAGGACAGTTTTACATATACATCTTTCAATGACTTGTCCTAGAAGCTGCACCTTTAATATACTGCCTTTGCAAAATGCAGTGCTTGGTCATTCAACATTGATAACAAGCAAGGAGGATAGCCCGCATAACCATAACATGCAAAACACACATTCTTAGTGTTTCTTGTTCAGGATCCCATTTTTTTTACACTTTAAACAGCACCCCCACTGGTTTGTGGGTATCTTAGCTTTCAATTACATTCCAAGTCTCAGGCTGTTGGTAACCTTTTATCTGTGTTCTTATCAACCTTTACTGTTGAGTGGCTTTAAGAAATAGATACAGTAATCAAAGGGTGGTGCTCCTCCCTAGATTTTGATCAAAGGCATTTATTGACAGAGCAATTTGTAGCAACATATGGAAAACTAACCTATTTAGAGTGTAGACAAGGTACTTTTAAGATAAAGACATATACAAACTGCAATTTGGCTTGCTAGAACACCTAGTTTTCATGTTCTGCTTTCAGAACTGTGTTTAATGAAATATACTATGTGGTCAAATTCCAATATCATTGTAATAATAGGAGATTTGTAAAAAAATGATATAATATGAAAAACAGTGTTAAAAGTTTTTTATTTAAAAGCAGATATTCATATTCATGTTATACATGAAGATATATCTACTGAGCTATATATATAAAGCTCAGTAATTTTGCTGTATATCCTACTGCTAGTGTATTTAATTCAACTGAAGTATTTTCTAACATGCTGTACAAATATCTTGAAAAATGAGCTTTCCCATTGATCTAAGCACATACCTACTCATTTTAGAAATCAATTACTTGGTATGCTGTGATAAAAAATTAAATTAAGACAGTGTTAAAGCCAAGAAAACAATTAATTCAAGGAAAAATATTATACAGATTTGTTTCAATTGCATCAAAGTCAAAGCTGGAAAATGTGATTAAACTTAAAAGAGATCCACTCATTAAGGTAATCAATGAAGATTAAGGTCCAGAAACATTTTTAACTGTGTGGTAATTATATGATTATAATTAAAGCGTTTCGTATTTGTAGTCCTGGATTAGATTATATTTCATTTTAAAAAGCACACGAGATTCCCCAATCCTGTGTTTTCTCTACTTGTGGTATCACTGAAGGGCAGAGTTAAAGTTATTTAGGTGCCAGACTGCCCTAATCTTAATGTGTTTGGATTACCATTATGTGTAACCAGACTCAAAGAAAACACTGACACAGATGCTAAATTTCTTGAAGGACAGATCCAGTTTTAAACAAATTATGAGCTGAATTAAGATAATGCATTTACCTGGAGACTTTAAAAGACTCATGCTGCACTCCAGAATTGTGTTGTAAATAGAGGGTGGATTTGCTGGCTGGATAATACATTCTCTGCTTTGGGTGCACAGTAACTGAGCCTTCGTGGCAGAGTTACAGCTACCTTCTCTATAATTGCAACAGCATTAATATGCCCTGACCTAGTTGGGTTTTTGTACATGCACACATTGGGAATCAAGTGCTACTGAACACCATCAAAGTCTTTCTGTTTAATTCAGGGACACTAGACCACATCTGTAAGAAGACACAGTCATCTGTCGGAAGGTATTACATTCTACATAGAAGGACAGACAAAATGCAGGATAAAGGGTGAATTCCCATTAACATTTTAACAGGGAAACTGCCTCCAGGGTTTCTCCGTCACCTCTCCTCCCCTGCTTAAATTGGCTTAAAGGCCCATATGAAGACAAACATGGCTGTTGGCGTGAAGTAAAGGGTAGCAGCATTAAGCGTGGACAAAATGGCACAGGAAACTCCTTCTGCAAGGCAAAAGCTTTCTGGTGGCAAGCCCCTGGTTATCTATATAAAGACAAAAATTACATAGTCTGACTGATATCTTTCCAGCAAGATGCAGTATGAGAGGTTTGCAGCCAATAAAACACCTGCAAGCAAGAGCTGTTTCTTTACACCAGTATTTATAAATTATTTTAAGTGAGTCTGTCAGCATTATTGTGTGCTGCTCCCATTTCCCAAATGTCAGGTATTGTTTATTCCATTGGCAAAAAGTTTGGCAGAGAAAGTAACTCCTTCTACAGTCAGCTTCCACATAACCCTGGTAAAGTGGTGCCCGACCTTCCCGTGCTTTCACTGCATTATACTCCAAATCTTGTTTTGCTTCTTTCTTGGTTAATGTGTATATTTTGCACTTTCATTTACAATGCAGTGCACTTCCAAATAGGAATTTCTTACAGCCCAACTAATTTTAAGACTTGACAGAGGTTGTGATCATACTGAGTTCCACCAAAGAGTAAAAGAAGTATGAGAATGAAATTAAAGCTGCGGATAAAGAGTGAGCTTATAAGGCAATATCAAAAGGGAAGAGTATAGACAGATGAACAAGGGATAAATTCTCTTTCTAACTCCTTAGCAAGTTGGCAGTTTTTACAGCAATTACAGTCTGTTAGAAATTCCTGATTAAAACTTTTCACCAAAGATTAAAGCCCCAGTTTGCACTGACTTATGAAAATACTTTCAACTGTTATTAACAGACTTTAATTGCACCAATATGCTTTTCACTGCTTAAAAAGGCCTTTGTTCTTCACAAATAGTGATACAAAGGTAACAGCAATACTTTAGCGGCTTTTACTGCTTGGATGCAAAATAGGAGGCCTTAAGCTTTAAAAATCTTTTCTCTCAGAGATAACATCTTTTGCCTGGAGCTAAAGGAATTAGGGGATATTTACATGATTTAAGGCTAATTTTATAGCATATTATGTTCCCTCTCTGCCACACAATCAAATACTAGAGGATTTGATTTTTTAAAAAATGTAAATATGGGTAAAATGTAATAAAACTATTGTTTGTATGGGAAATCTCCATGTTTATCTGGATACAATATGCAATATTGGAATTGTGTAACTTGGTGGTCAGCAACAGCAAAAATAACAATAGGTCTGGGAAGATAAGTATATATGATAATACATACATAATTCATACTAGAAACTTGGAATAAAGTCAGAAATTACATTTTATCTTTGAAACTTTATTGTTTAGGTGGCAGGGAGAAACAAAACAGTCATAAAAACATTATGATAGATATGAATGAAATATTTCTAAAATCTGATAAATATACTGGTTTCATCAAAACTATTAAACTCCTAATTTCTAAAGACAATTTCCAAATCATATGTTCCAGCTATGAATTCTGGAAAACTTCAGTAGCATTTTGGTGATGGAAAATGTGCAATTAGTACAGAGAAGGGATGGTTGTTCCTTCTCTCTGAAGATGATGTTTAGCTCCAGGCAATTGTAGATTAAGACCAAGCTGCCAATATACAGAACCGTTGGGAGATCTGTTGTTTTGTGTGGATGGGAAACAAGGGAATTTACTAAAAAAGAACAAAAGACAGTTAAAGATCTTTGAGAAAGAAGTCCTGTGACAAACATTTGGGCCAGTTAGAGAGAGTGATGTGTGGAGACAACTATTGAACAAAGGACTGTGGGAGGCCTTGGAAGAGCCAAAAGCAGTGGAGTGAAATCCCAGCGACCTGAGTGGGCAGAGTATGTGGTTAGGGTGACGGGAGACAGACCAGTGAGGCTTGTTTTGGACAGCCATCGTTAGGAGTTTCAATCCTCAGGCCAATGAAGAAGAACATGGAAAGAGACTATTGAACAAGACCTAATTGCTTGTAATATGAATCACCATTAAAGTGAAAAAATATGCATTTGGCTAAAAGAGGTAGGAGAAAATTCAGCAAAGACGTTTTGGGTCTACAGAGCTGAGGGATAATAGCACACAGATTCCAGGAAATTTCATGTGATTCCTCACATTTGTAGTTTTGGAATGAATTCACAGAGAAATGATTGCCTTCTCTCTTGCCAGAACTTCTTAAAGAACATTTTGAGGAAGATAATAATGAAACGGGTAGCTGTTGCTTATTCAGAGCTTAACTTTTCCTTGTGTAGTTAGGAATGAAGAAGGAACAGGACTGATTTACAGCTGCATGTACAGACACAGGGCTTGTTTTGTGACAAATGAAATGTGAAACTTTCTACACCAGGAAAAAGAGCAAAAGGATACCCGAGCTTTCAAATTTCATAATAGCTGTTCCCAGCTTTTTGGATAAGAAGAATCATGGAAATGACCATATGCCACAACAGTGGGCATTCAGGTCCAAGTCCTGTAAAACTCCACTAGTCGGAGTAGGGGTTTTCTATTTTTCTATTTTCTTTTTTAATACAGTGGGGCAGACCACACTTGTAGAGGAATTCACATGAATACGGATTTGTAAGAGCCAAGGCCAGCATATTGAGAAAATATGAGATACAACTGTTATTGGTCCTTAGTCAAAACACTCATTGAAATGAACAGAGAATCACTAAAAAAATTGCCAACGTCTGCTGGAGTTGTCTGAAAAGTATCTGTTTGTGTATGTATTTTCTCAAAATTTCAGCACAAGCAGACATTCTTCAAATAATTTGAAAACTGAAGCGACATCTTGCAACTGATAATATGGAACAGTTTCTTCAGTTTTAATTATAGGTTTGTCTGTCAGTTATGAGTCTCCCACCATGTGTTTATGTCCCCTAATCATTCCAGCCAACCTCCTATCCCTCTCATTTGCTTGTACGATGAAGTAAAGGATTTTGTAGCTGCTGTGACAGAAAATGTTGCAAAAGTAGTATTTTACTGCAAAACTGCTTGTACATACTTACTTTGCCAAATGAGACTAGTACATGACCATTAATGCCACCAGCATCTAAATGAGCAAGCTTGCATCAGAGTAGTTAGAGGATCAGATTTTAAATAAACCTCAAGTATGCAAGCTATAAAAACATGTGCCAAAGCAGCTCTTACTTTTGGTTTAAAATTCTTGTACTTAATATTAGTGCTTTCAAGCCACAGGCAGTAAACGTTTAACAAAACATACTGCATTTTCTGAGTGGTCAGATTTCCAGGCAAAATGTGAAGTTGACACTTATTCATGTGCAATTTCTGATTTGAGGTTTGAACAGCAACAGAACTTGTTATATAAACTATTTTTTCTTCAGTGAAACTTTACTCACGCGTTTGTTCTTTGAGTACCACCCTTAAAGAATACAAGAATGCAAGTATCCTGCATCTTCAAAGCACAGCTGAGATTTCGCAGTAAGGAAAAGCTTTTCAGAACTTCAGGATTCCTTCTACTGAGGTGATTTTACATTGGCAAAACATTTTTGCACATTTGAAGTTCATTTTTACAAAAATCTTCACTTGGTACTTGACTTTGTCTTTACATTCAGAGTTATGATATATAGTATAGTCTCTAAAATGTCATTAAGCATTGCTGTAAGGGACTTGGCAACTAAAAAGCAGATTTCTCCTGTCCCACTATTGAGCAGAGACCTGCCGTTTTCAGAACAAACGCAAGAGGGAGCGTTTAGATGATGTTGTATCTGTTCTTTAAATGCTGTTCTATAAGCTCTCAGCAAAACACCAAGCATGAGTAATATATTTATAGCTTCTGGCTCTCATTCTCTCTCACTCAGTTTCTACTAGTGTCATGTCATAACTTCTCAATTAAAGGACACCATTTTTACTTCGATGGACAAGCAAGAACCAGACTCTAATTTCTTTCCTTTCCAAGAAAATTTCATGTACTGCAATGCATGTTTAATTTTACTTTACACCACCCACACACTACAGACACATACCCATGCACCAGATCTTCATGAACTTGGAGACAAGGCTCCTAAATTTCACAGCCCACAAATGAAAACAAACAAGCAGTTAAATCATTCCACACCCCATTTACAGTCCCCTGATCAATTTTTCTTCTCAACCCCAACTACTTCCCTTCCATCACCCACAACCCACATACTCCCACCTCAATACAGAGCCACCAGCATACAGCCTTGTACTTTAAACAATGTTTATTGGTTATAAGTTCCTATGTTACAATGATTACTCTGGGGTTGGTGTGGCTTTCATAAATTATACTTTAAGTAATTCTGCAAGTGGTTTTCTGTTGGGATGTTTAAGAAAGTGAGAAACAGTGAAAAATGGTAGCTGTAAGCTGTGTTTCTCTAATATTCAGGGAAATGTCTGAATGGCTGATCTACATTTAAGTGATTTTTTTTCTACATTTGGTATTAATTTTTATGAGGAAATTGCAGGATTGAAACCTGCCAAAGTGTTTGCTTTGGTATGTTACACTTATGGATGGAGTTATGGTTGCTGTTTGGTTGTCCAGGATGTGAGTGGACGTATATGGGCTGTAGAAGAGGTAACAGAAACCAAGAAGAGAGTCTCATTCATAAGTATACATGGGGAGACACAGAACTACTTCCTGTTTTTTTATGGGGTACACACTCCAGCTAAATTTGACTCTTTTAAAAAAGATGTAGCTCTGCTGACAGCTATTCACTATGCAACTACTGTCACTGATGAGCTATATTGCCCCAACAAAAGTCAGTGTGCTCATTGTGATGCAGGAGGATGTACGGATATCTATGTACAGGTTACTCAAGACAAAACCAGGCTAAAATCTCTCCACTGGGTAGAGTAAGTTTTTGAAGTAAAGCTTCTTAGCCCCAGAGAAACCACAACAGACTAATTATCCACAAAATGCTCCTGAAACTCCTTGTCTCTCCGCATATGTGTTTTATCCTTTGACAGAGACTGAAGCGCCTCAGATTGGCAACTGTCTTCTATCCCCTTCATCAAATAAGATCTTTGACTGATACATGAAGGTTGGAACATTCTCACAAATTCAAATATTTTCCCCCAAATAAAGACTCTTTAAAATGAAAAACTGAAGTCACATAGTAGGCCAGAATACATTAGTTTTCAGGTGAACGTGGTTTCTCACACTAATCTAGTCACTTTAACCACTTGCACAATTTTCTTGAAAGTTCAGGTTTTCAACAGATAGCTGTACTTAGCAAGCCTATCAGAGCCATCACCTACTTAAGAAATTGATGAATTTTGACGGCAATTTGTGTACTTGATAGCAATTTCTAGCTCTGAATTAATTTCTCTGATCTTATGGTAACTCGTGGTGCTACCACTTCATCCCCTCTCTGCCTTGAGCTTTTTGGGGTGAAAAGGCATGATTAGATTTCTGTCCAACACCTTTCCAAAGTCACCAAATTTTCTCTTCTGTGTATTTTTATGAGCCACAGGAGTGTCACATCCAGGGAGGATGATTCACTGGTAGTGAGAGTGGAATAAACTACAGCAGCCAAATAAGCTTCTCAATACAACAGTGAAATTTTAACAAGGGTGGCCTGAGAACCCTGTTTTGCTCCTTTTTCTAGGTTGTGTATGTTAAGCATATTGCCTAAAACTGTGTTGTTCTTCTGGGTAAATGCACAGCTCTGTATAAAGGGTAAAGGCACTGATAAAGCATGCTTTCCCCTGATACGACCTGAAATGATGGTATGATGCTTGCAGAGCATTCAAAGCTAGACAGTTCCTAACAAAGCTGGCATTTGGGGAAACAGCACGTGCTGTGAATCTTTGGGCTGGTAAGTATAATAACAAACACTGCAGGCAAATTTGCTAGAAAAGGAAAATAAATGAATCTGTCCTCAGTCTAGTCTGGAGGTGGCTCAGCTGTGGAGCTCTGAAGTCACAGCGTCTCTGTGGCAGTTGATGGTGAAGTTGTCACACTGAAGGGACTGCAGCTGTGCTGAGACAGTTGCCAGACTGCATGCTCCCAACAGGAGTTGTTCTACTGTGCAAAATGTCTCTAGTTATATTTCATATCGTCAGATTATGAGTGGAGGATATTTCTTAATCATGATTTTTTTCCTCAAGTTTGCAGCCAGCAAATTCCTCATTCACATCAACACAAAACATTCCTTCCAACTGTGGATATTCATTCAGATCAGCCTACAGGAACGAGGTCTTCGGCTGGAGAAAACACAAATACTTAAATTTCTTTGAAGCAGTGCAGTCTTAAAAATTCTTTTCCTTTGATTATATAAAGTTGCTGTCTCGTCTAATAGCACAATAGCAGAGGAAGCTTTGGGCTACGGACGTGCTGTTGGATCCAAGTCTAATGTTTAGACAATTTCTTCTGCTTATTTAATAACAGACACTGTTGAATCAGTTCTTTGCCTCATTAACTTCTCTTTGACAAAATTTACTTGACATGCTCTGCTTAGTGTTGTGCTTTGGCTCTCTTATAAACTTTTATTTCAGACTCATCAGGGGTTTTATGAGTGTGGGACATTAAAGCAAACACATTTACAGTTGCATTCTCCCATTGAGATACTGCTGGCCTTAGATTTTATACCTCCAGTTTTAATTTCTTCTGAATATGTCATATGACTGGATACTAGATTCTATTGAAACTGTCCTTTTATGAAGGAGCAGCAGACTAGAAGATCTACGAATCCCATCTCATTTCAAAATGTACATACACTTGAAGGTATGTGCACTTAAGGACATTATCTTGAGAATGTTCTTGATTTATTCATGAGTATTGTGCATTGCCAACGAGTACCTCCATGTTAGTAAGCAGTTTTTCCAATGAAGTCTGTGGAATTGTTTGGTGTCTAGGAAATTATAACTGAGTTTTTGTTAGTTTGCACGCCAGGGTCAGTGTGGTGAAGATGGACACTTTTCTCCTGCGTGCTATATCTATGTAATCCTGAGTTCTATCATCTATGACAGAATGGTATTGTGAACCACAATTAATTTCCTTTACAATAGTGTGGATAACTTCACGGCTCATTAGACTGATGATTTCATTCTGAATTGTTGGACTTGTGTAATCTTGTTTTCTCTTCAGCTAGCTTCCCAGGGTCTCATTGTCATTGCTGTGAAGCTTCAGTAATTCAATAAAATTCTCCTCATCAATCTGATGGCCATGAATTACTAAGCTTTGTCTACTCTAGTAATGTATGGCAATTATTATTTTATACAGTGAGGAAAACCAATTTCCCACCTAACATTTCAGCTTGCTTTATCCTTCAGACATGCTGGAAAATGTGAGATTCCAATATTCCAATCAAAGAAAAATAATTCGGTGACAATTTAAACAAGTTATTGGCTAGGAAGCATCGACGAACGGTGGAACTTTGGCACTGAAGCAGATTTCTCTTCCTCCCCTCCACCACTGGTGACTTGTTCCCTTCTGCTGCTGCTGTAGGTAAAGCTTAGTGTCAAGTGCTATAACTGTGGCGCCAGAGATAAGGCATTCGCTGATAGGTTAACTTCGTATGGATGGTGAATTTGTGATATCACACCAAAGGACTTAAGAAACAGACATGGAGAAGTAGAAATCACTGAGACACAAGCATAAAAATATTTTATGAGTATTTTTAGAAGATAATGGTAAGAGCTTTTTTCTGGTAATCAAAAGTTTGAAGACTGTTTGCTTGCCTAAGTCTGCCAGAATACAATGTCATGACATTATTCTTGGAGCTATACCAGAATATGGTACTTTCATGAATGACATTAAGGTGGCTTATATTCAGATTTCTCCGTCACCAAAAAAACAGCATGAAAGATAAAGGGAATGGTGAGAAAAAGTGAGAACCAGAACAGACAATTTGCAAATTGAAGAATGGAAAAGCAAATACATACTGTGGTTAACTGCTGTTAAGCTAACATTCAGACAAGAGGATGCATGAGTTTTTATTTCACACATCTCATCAGAAACATTGAACTGCAGTTGGTACATGGGACAACAAGCCTGTCATGTATAGTTTTCTTAGAAATGTTAGGTCTGTTCATACATGTAGAATTTAAGTTAGAAGTTGAGAATAAGACTTGTCTCATGTTTTCATTATTCATCTATTTGTGTCTCAGTTCTCACCTATGAATGGGAACTAGTTTATCAGTACCACAGAAACTTTTAACAAAAACAAACAAATCCAAGATTAAAAATATTCACATATTAAGGTGAGGGGATGCCTATACATGCCTAGGAACAAGTCTAAAACCAAGACCTTATTTCACTGTCATTTGTGAAGAGCATAATAAAACAAATGCTTAATGACAAAATGCTTTATTTGATAACATTTCAAGTAAAACATCTTTGTATATGACATGAACTATGCAGCATGGATTATGAAGGTAATCTCATTCTGGTATGTTTTGTGTTCTGGCAACTTCCTATCATAGCATCATTGTCTTTCACAGTCATAGCTAAATACTGGAGAGCTTCCAAGAGGAACTGGACAAAAAGAATTAATGAATGAGAAGTGAGAAGGGTTTGGGCCACAAGCTTTAAACTTTTATGTCATAGAACAGACCAGGAGAAAATATTGCTTATAATACATAAAATATTTTTTATAATACATAAATGAACAACAGTATAGTTACAGTATGTTTAGAATATTACTACGTTGTGCTGTGGTTTGTATTAAATACATTACTGCACTTTCATATTTAACCTGTATTTTTAAATCTGACTGCATTCATTATAGCATTTATTTCAGAGTAAATATTCTAATTATAGAGTTTATTGGTAGTTAAATTATAAATATAAAAAAGAATAACCATACTGTGTAATTAGTATATTAAAGAGTAATTTTAGCCCTTTTGGGCATGTATCAGCTAAACTGCCATTGTTTAAATATTCTTTTGAATTATATCTAGTGTGTACACAGTGACAATTGTAACATGGCACCATGAAGTTTATTAGAGCACCTGAATTCTGCCAGACTCATAGGGCTCAATCTTGAACTTAGCCAGGACGTCTTTATATTATATATTTTACGCAAACTATGTCTATCACTGAATTACATAGCAGGTGGAAATTTCAGTTTGTAGAGAATCCTCTGATAGCTAAAGGTGGTGTCACAGTCCCTGCACCACTTTCATGCATGGGAATATGCTGGGAGGAAATACAGAAGCCTCAGATAAGTCTGAAGTAGCAGCATGGGACTGAGAAGGCTCTTGTTATCAAATTACAGGTTGAAGCAACTTTGCTCTTAGCCTTGCCCAAAAAACTATGAATACACAACAAATGACTTTATATTTTCACTGAGATACCAATGGACAACACTCAGCTGACTAAGTTAATGGAGACTTGTTAGGAAGTTTTAAGATGTCTACATAATACCAATATCTGCACAGTGCTGGTGTGAGGAGGTCTGTGACCGTTAATTGTAGTATTCTGCCTCAATCTGTGTACAAAGTGCTCCTATGGAAGCCAGTGGGAGCTTGGGAGCTGCACCACATCCTGAGGCTAGTTGGCCAGAAGAAAGTAAAAGGACTCCTTTTTTCTTTATCTAAATCTTACAGCAATTCTTTCAGTTCTGCTGGTGCTTGCACTCATAAATGTGAATGGGCTTCACAACGCAACCAGCGTGTATTCAAGCCTTGTTGAAAAACCTATTCAGATTAGTTTTACTATTCTCTATTTGGTGCAGAGTGCTATGGTGATCAGTATAGAATCATAGAATTAGAAAATGGTTTGTGTTGGAAGGGACCTTATAGATCACCTAGTTCCAACCCCCTGCCAAGGGCAGGGACACCTTCCACTAGACCAGGTTGCTCGAAGCCCCATCCAACCTGGCCTTGAACACTGCCAGGGAGGGAGCATCCACAACTTCTCTGGGTAACCTGTTCCAGTGCCTCACCACCCTCATGGTGAAGAATTTCTTTCTTATATCCAATCTAAATCTACCCTCTTTCAGCTTGAAGCCATTGCCCCTTGTCTGCTCACTACATGCCCTTGTAAGAAGTCCCTCTCCAGCTTTCTCGTAGGCCCCCTTCACGTACTGGGAGCCTGCACTAAGGTCTTTCCAGAGCATTCTCTTCTCCAGGCTGAACAGTCCCAACTCATTGTTTTTGTGGCCCTCCTCTGTACCCACTTCAACAGGTCCATGTCTTTCCTATGCTCAATACGTGATATGTGAATCTACCAGCTTTGATATGAGTAGACATTTAGTTTCATTCACATAAAGCTGACACATTATTTTCATTCATGCGACACTGGGAAGTTTAGTAAAAGATTTTTTTTTTTTACTTCTGTATAACTTTGATTTTTAGAAACAATATGAGATGGAGGATTTAATACTTTTGGGACTTCTCCAACGGTTTCTCAACTCCCTTCTCAACTATCCTAGCAATTTCAGACATTTTAACACAGGTTGTATTATGTTTTATTGTTATCTTAGTATCTCAAATTACACTCTCTATGGGACACAATCTTCAATACTGTAGGTAAATAGTTGTTCACATCAGGAAAAAGGGGCCTGCTTGTCTTGTTTGATCTAAGTGGAAGACTGGCCATGGCATACATTTTGACATTTGGAAATACTGGGTAGAATTAACAAGTTCTGCACCAGAAATTTATCTATCTGTCTGTCTGTCTGTCTGTCTGTCTATCTATCTATCTATCTATCTATCTATCTATCTATCTATCTATCTATCTATCTATCTATTTATGTCTAGTAAATTATGGGTAAATCCTTTGTTTTATGCTTCAGTTCTGTGACAATTCCATTACAGGCTTTTTATTTTTCGTAGCAGGGAAAAGACTGATATTTACTGCACATTTCTAAAGCAGATCTGTATGTCAAAATCCCTGCTTCTCTTTGTATTAGATCTTTTTGTAATTACTGAAGTTCAGTCTTACAGTCATCATGTGAAATGCTACATTTTGTTTATTGGAGATCAAAGTTTTGGTGGGCACAAGACTTCTCAAAGACCAATACATGTCACTTACGTTTACCCTATGGCAAACTGTACTTAAGGAAAAAGTCAACACTGATTTCTGGGTGAAGTTTAAATACGTTTTTGTGTTATGAAGCTTACAGTGCTCAGTTTGTGATTGCTCGAGATGTTGCCTCTAGACCCTCATTGTCCAGTCACTTCTCTGTGGATAGTCTTCTTAAATTGTCTGCATTCTCATAGCTACAGTGCCCCCTCCCACAAGGAAGGAAAGCATTCACTTTTTTCTGAGCACCTTGAGTTACCATACCGCAATCAATTAATTTGCTGTGGAATTTGTTCAAAATCCATTTGGTTTCTGTCTGTTCCACTCTCAGCATAACAGTCATAAGAGGTGACTTATGCCCCAAAGCGAAACAATGCAGGCTGTAGATGAGCAACCCCTTGACATGAGACCTTAAGTCCTGTTAACTGTGGTAAGCAATGATCTGGGGCATGATGGGAAGCTTAGCAAGATGACATTCAGGTCAGGCTTGAAAGAAGATCAAGAAAATTTTGAATATGTTTACTGAAAATTTTTCCCCAGCAAAGGAGAAGGCATTGAAGTGCTCATTTGGGACATGTGCAAAGTCAACTTACATGATGAGAGGCAGTAAGTGACCTCTGGATACTGCATAAAAATTCTATGAGTTGTGCAGTTTGGCATGAAGGCCTTTGTAACAGAGAAAGGGAATCTGTCTCAGGATCGGTGCATCCTCCTGAGTGAGACATCTAGCAAAGGAAGCAGGAGACCCACATGGATCAGCAAGGAGCTTCTAGGGGAACTCAGACGGAAGAGAAAAGTCTACGGAAGGTGGAAAGAGGGACAGGCCACTTGGAAGGAATACAGGAAGGTTGTCAGAGCATGCAGGGTTGCAAAGAGGAAAGCTAAGGTCCACCTGGAATTCAATCTGGCAAGGGATGTCAAAAACAACAAGAAGGGCTTCTTCAACTACATCAGCAGCAAAAGGAAGGCTAGGGACAATGTGGGGCCGCTGCTGAATGAGATGGGTGTCCTGGTTACAGAGGATGCAGAGAAGGCAGAGTTACTGAATGCCTTCTTTGCTTCAGTCTTCAGTGCCAAGGCAGGCCCTCAGGAGTCTCAGGCCCTGGAGGTAAGAGAGGAAGCCTTCAGAAAGGATGACCCTTCCTTGGTCAAGGAGGACTGTGTGAGGGATCATTTAAGCAATGTGGATGTCCACAAATCCATGGGCCCCGAAGGAATGCACCCATGAGTGCTGAGGGAGCTGGCAGATGTCATTGCTGAGCCACTCTTCATCATCTTTCAAAGGTCCTGGAGGACAGGAGAGGTGCCTGAGGACTGGAGAAAGGCCAGTGTCACTCCAGTCTTCAAAAAGGGCAAGAAGGAGGACCCAGCAAACCACAGGCCAGTCAGCCTCACCTCCATCCTGGGAAAAATGATGCAGCAACTCATTCATC
>Ga0065711_1037974_pt1 | contig 19291 bp, 17 predicted proteins | sample Hoacrofraction12_FD_59098 | JGI IMG/M metagenome (GOLD analysis project Ga0065711, IMG submission 59098) | Hoatzin crop microbial communities from Cojedes, Venezuela - Epithelial fraction 12 v2 (version 2) | ecosystem: Host-associated > Birds > Digestive system > Esophagus > Crop | place...
TTTCTCTTTTCTTTTCTCTTTTCTTTTCTTTTCTTTTCTTTTCTTTTCTTTTCTTTTCTTTTCTTTTCTTTTCTTTTCTTTTCTTTTCTTTTCTTTTCTTTTCTTTTCTTTTCTTTTCTTTCTTTTCTTTTCTTTTCTTTTTTCTTTTCTATTTCCTTTTTTTTCTCTTTTCTCTTTTCTATTTTTTCCTTTTCCTTTCTTTTCTTTCTTTTTGCCTTTCCTTTCTATACTCCTTTCTTTCCCTTTCTCTTTTTTTTTTCCTTTTCCTTCCTTTCTCTTTTCCTTTCTTTTTTTCTTCTTACATGAGATGAAAGGAATCGGAGTCCTGGGGCGCAGGGAGGTGCAGAGGGGAGGGTGGAAGGGAGCCTGGGTAGGTAGTGATGGGGCGGAGGGAGGGGATGCGACTTCACTCCACGTTGCTGCTGTCGAACGCGTGGCACTGCAGGTCTCCACTCAGGTAGTCGGTCCCCGGCAGCTTCATGCCATATTTGTCCACACACCAACACAACCCACGCTTCCGGCCTCGGGAGGGCTTGCACTGGGGAGACACCCAAGGGCAGAGATCAGGGGCTGGTTACCGGCCGCCACATGGTTCCCTCAGGACCAGTCCTGCACTTTGCCCCTTTCACCCCAGCCATGCAGTCCCCTGGGTAGGACGCAGCTTCTGCTCTCTGCTTTCGGCACATCTCCACCCCAAGTGCTACCCCAGCCCAGGGCTCTCTGACTTTTCCTCCTCCCACACCAGCTCCTTTGAGATGCTCGCCTCAGGCCAGACAGCACTTGGAGCCATCAGCAAGGCCACCCACCACCCAACATGCCTGGAGATGCTCACAGCATCCTCCCCACCAGGCAAGCAGACAAGAATCCTCCATCCTTTCCATCCAGGGCAGAGGACCCTCCCTGGGTGGGAAGCATCCCTCCGTGGGGCTCTTCTTACCTGCTTCCTCTTGTAGAAGCCTTTCCGGTCGCAGTTGGGGAGATGGACGGCGCGGGGGACCATCCTCTGGCTGCTCTTGAGCTCCTGCAGGGATGCCTCCATGTGCCTGCGGCAGGGGCCCTGCGAACAGGGAGAAGGTGGAGCATGAGGAGGGGAGAGCCCCACAGCAAGCCTTCAGTTGCAAATGCCCCCGGGTCCCCTGTCCCCCCCACCAGCACCCGCTCCCCAGGGGTCAAAGCCCTCCCACAGCCCCCGGCCCGCAGGAGCCCTGCGGGGGAAGGCGAAGGCACCCACCAGCTCGAACTCTTGCCGGAGCTCAGGGATGACGACGCGGGGGTGAGCCGTGTTCTCGGCCATGCCCACGAACTTGGCCAGGGTCAGCTTCTTCCGGCGGTCCTTCTTCAGGGCCTCAGCCTTGAGCTCGGAGAGGCGCCCGTGCTTGGGCCGGTAAGCCTTGGGCGGGTAGGTCTCCTCTGTCATCTCCGACGTGGTCGGCTCCTCGTGTTCTCGGGACTCCCGTTCTGGAAAGGAAGGGGTACCAAACCATCAGGTCTCCATGAGCTGACTGGGGCTTGCTTTTGCACTGAGACTCTCCTGCCCAACCCCAGAGGACATCTTTGCACCAGGCAGGATGGTAACAAATGACCAAAGAAATCCCTCTCCCAGATGCTGCCTACAGCCCTGGCTTTACCCCACTGTGTGGGACGCGGCATTGCTTCTGTGTGACCCCTAAGCTCAGGACAGGAGTGTGTCTGAGGGCATGGAGGACTTGGGGGTCAGGATAGGCTCCTACATACAAGGCCACCATTTTTTGCAGTGTGTCACTGGAGAAGGACAGGTGGGAGTGCCATCCCACACCCAGAAAGGACTAGGTGACACATAAAATGTGGCAAAGGCGGCCCTCTTTAGCCATGGCCAGAGGATTAAGTGACAAATTCACACCCCACCCTGCCTTGCAGATGCAAGAGCAAAAGCCAGGGATGCTCGAAGATGAGTCAACTCCGAAGCCAAGGTCAATCTCACAGCAAAGCCACCACATGGTTGGGCAGACACTTCAGCAGCAACAAATGCTGGGATCTCCACGATCCTCAGCTCACAGCTCCACGCTCACCTGACTGAACCAACCCCCGTCCACTGGCATGCACTGAACAGCCGGCAAAGCCCAGGTTAACGCTGCCGAGTGGTGCTGCCTGACTGTAGCTGCCACCAATGGCACCGATGGCAACCGTTTAGGCTCTGTCCACAGCAGTCGCCTTCCTGTAGACCCCTCAGATCGCCCCAGCGTGACCTGTGCCGGCAAGATGCAGTCAGGAGCCCTGCACGGTTATATATAGGAGAGAGCTGGTGACAGTCTAAACTTAGATGACTTGTGACATTTAGTACAGCCACTGGAGTGAAAAAGGGTTATTTCTGGACTAAATTTGAATACAGTTTAAAGCTCCTGAGGCTCCCAGTCTCCCAGTCCCTGGTTCCCAGCAGTCCTGCGCTGATGCCAGGTTTCTGCTGGGGCTGGCGGGCGGGCACGGGGAAGCCCTCTGCAGTAGAAGAGGCAGCATCAGAGAGGTTGAAATCCCTCCCTGCACCGTGTCTCCTGCAGCTTCAACGTCAGTGAATCCAGCTCGTCCCTTCCTGCAACCCTACGGTGAAGACAGCAGGGCACCAATTTTGCCCTTCCTTGCTACATCACTGTTGGGACAAAAGAAAAAGGCTCAGGATGAAAATAAAAATGGATAAACCCCCTCCCAACAAGGCAAACGGGAGTCTCGATGCAGACTGGCTACTGGCAGGAGCCCAGACGCAGCCCAGGAAGAGGAGGATGGCTCTGCCCTAACAGGCTGCCTTGGGGATGCCCGGCGAGGGGGGACGGATGCGCCGCTCATTGCAGATGGCACCTCTGGTCCGTCACACCCCCTGCGGGGTGGCCTCGGAGGTGGCTAAGGGGACAGGCTGGTGGCTGGGCACCCAGGCCTGCCACAGGCACCGGTCTCCTCTTCCTCCTTGCCAAGGCAGACCTGTCCTCTCCCAGCAAAACTGGAAAGTTTTCCACAGCCACTTATTTATTAAAGCAGCCCCTTTTTTCCCCTCTCTTTCCACAAGAACAGAGCTGGGTCAGCATCCCAGACTCAGCACCCTCTTAACTACCCACAGCAACATAAATGACCCCATGCACCACCCCCAGGACTCACGCCTATCCCCAGGACAGCATCCTCTTGCCATTTTGCCCCATGATGCTCTTATGTTTGGGGTTTTTTTCTTGCTGCAGGACTCTAAGCCCCCCAACAGGCTGGGGCTCCTCTATTATAGGGGAATGACAAACAAGGGATAGGGAAGAGATTGATTAAATTGGGAACGGTCTTGCCCCTGAGGAAATGACACTGTACCAGGCGCAGTAGAAGAGCATCCTTTGCCACAAAGATGTTGTGGCAATCTGAGTTCCGAAAGGAGATCGGAGACATCCGCAGTGACTAAGCCCTTCCAGGGCAATGAAACACGCCGTGATCCGTCCCAGGAATCCCCTCTGGCGCTGACTGCCAGGGCTGGACACAGCAGAGCCAGGGCATCTCCCTGGGCTGCCCTACGGTAATTAAGGGGAGGGGAGGATTCACACCAGCGCAGGCAACCCTACAGTAACACAAGAGGAGCACAGCTCATTACCTCTGCAATAATAAATACAAGAGGCACAGCTACAAGGGCAAACCTAAAATAACAAGCAAATGGGACAAGGCAGGGATGGTTCAGTCAGGAAAACAGCACGGGGTGTCCAGTCCCCAGGACTCGTGGTGCAATGGGTGTTTGCAGTGGCTCAGTCTGCTCATATGGTCAGCAGCTTCAGCCATTGCAAACACCTGATTTCTCTGCTTCCTGCAAACTGCCAGCAAGCCAGAGTGGGCTGGGAGCTGGACACTAACGTGGAGCCCTTTGGGGAAGGGGAGATGGGAGCCACGGGAGCCCAGTGCTCTGCAGAGGGAGTCAAGGGCTGGCATGCACCAAAAGCTGCCCAGCTCCCAGCCTGAGTCTAGCCCTTCTTGCAGGGCCAAAAAAGCACCTGGAACTGACCCCCTGAACCCTCCCCGGCACACACAGGTCCCCCTTCAAGTAGGAACACAAGCGATGGCTGTGGTGGGACTCCTCCGTTTGCTGCTCAGCAGCGGTGTCTAGCTTGGGTCTTTATTTCCCAGCGAGAACCCCATGGATGCCTTGGAGAGATCCCTTTCCTCCACCCTCTGATGTTTTTTATAGCCTGATTTCCTTCAGCAACAAGGCTGAAGCAGTCCCTGCTCACGCATTCGACTACCTGTTCCCTAATTTGATACTAACAAGACAATTCTGACAAACTGAAGGGCAGAGGTCTCTGACACACGAGCTCCTGACAAGCTCTGGGCAGCTGGTGAGGGACCTTCCTGGTGCCAGCGCAAGATGGGAAAGCAGAGCCGGGGCAGGCAGCACCCAGGCAGCACCCCCCTTCGCCTCTTGGCTGGCCCATCCACATCAACCTGCAGCCGCCCGCTGCTGCCGGGACCAGACACCCATGTCAGCACCTCCAGAGCCCCTGCACCCGCCTGCCCATCCTCACCCAGCAGCTCGTCCGTTCACCTCCATCCGGCATCGCGGCACCTCTGCTCCCGAGGAGATGCTGGCAGAAGCAACGCCCGATTTCCCTGAATGAGCCCTTACTGTGGCTGTTGGAGACTCAGGAAGGTGGCTGGAGTTCCCCCTCCCTCGATGTCAGGATCTGGGCTGCTGCGCAGCCCCTTCCCGCCTGCTCCCACCCTCCTTGCCAACCTGACAGCTGGGTTTCAGACATATTCAGATACGCCACATTTCTGCATTTCAGCTATGGGCATGAGGCATAGGGAGGAAGGCCCTACTCACTGTGTCTCCAGCCAGAGGACAGTGGGATAGCAGGAGGTGGGTGGCTCTCATGTCTCCATCCCTTCTCCCCACTCCTCAGGAGGAGGTGACCCCTCTCAGCGGAGGTCCCAGGCTCGCTGGCCACACAGAATGACATTGCTGGCCAAGCCGAGGATGGCTGGCTAGCCCAGGTGAGACCTGAGCTGTAGCCAGCTCAAGGGGATGTTGACCCTGAAGACAAGGCAAGAGACTGAACTCAACTCAGAGCCACTCCATGGCTCCGTGTCCGGTCTGACGCTGTGGTGCCCATGGAGGACCCAGGAAAAGAGGGGTGAGCATCTGGAGGTGCTCCTGCCACAGGTCAGGCCAGAAGGACTGTGCTGTTGATGACCTAATCCATGCAGGCTCCCATGAGCCCTGGCAGGCAGAAAATAACCATCGCAGAGTGCGGGCTGTCCTCTGCCCCAGGGCTGAGGGCTTAGTGCCCTCTCCCCACTCCGTGCTGGGCAGAAGCAGCTCCGGAGCAGGAGCCATTTCCAACCCTTTCACCCTGTCCCTACAGAGGAGACATAGAGTAGCAAAATACCAGGCACTGTTTCTGAGAAACCGCAAATTGCTCCCGTCCGGCTGCCTGCTGTCCTGGACAGATACCACCCATCGCAGCCCGTGCACCTTGTGCCCCTGAGCCAATCCCCAGCCTGGGTGCTTCTGTGCTTCAGGCATTCTGGACACGTGTGAGGACCCCCCAGGATGGGTGGGTGGGCTCGCACGTGGGTGCAGGGTGCGCGGGAACGCCGCCTCCCTGCCTGCTGACACTGCAGAGCGCAGCAGGAAGCTTGTTCCAAACGGCTCGGAGACTTGCATTTTCATAACACATTTTCAACGGTTTCTGGCAGGAAGGTAGGAAAAGTATCTCTTGACGGCTGCTGCTAATGATCTGTGCTCGTTACATCCACAGCCCACTGCCAGAGGACTTGCTGTTCTGTTCAAATACCCCAAAAAAAGCCACGTGCACCTAAGGACAAGCACAACCGCAGCACAACCTTGCTACACAGCCCTCTTGATTATTATCATGATTATTATTATTTATAGCATGACCACTAGCATAATACATCACTTCAGCAGCAAGGTGTCGGAGAAAGACTTAACGGCGATCCCAGTTAAACCTCTAGCCTAGGAACAACAGCAAATGTCACTGGTGGAGACCTTGAGAAGCTCCCCAGTCCCTCCTTTGTCCCCAGACTCGCCCCTCTCTGTTCAGAGGTGCTCATTGCAAGATGGAAATTAAGGCTTGCAGTACCCAGGGCTGAAACATCACTGCTCAGAGAGCAGCGTCTCCCACTACACAGGGCAGCACAACAGTGCACAATGTCACTGCTCTCCACGGGAGGAGGATTTACCTCCATGAAGGGAATTACCTCAGCTGCAGGACTTCACGAGTGACCCCCACCCTGCTTTTCCAACGGGCTCCTTGTGATTTTGGGTACTGGTGGCAGCTGTCTTTGGAGGACCCCAGTTTCTGTCCCATCGCCACTTACAAGAACATGGCATTTTCCAAACCAGGCTGGGTGACCTCTGACACTTTGGCTTTCCTTTTTTGGGGATGGACCACATTTTGGGATCAGACACCTAGGCAGCCGACGCTGGCGATGGAGAAGGGAAAAAATTTATGGGAGAGGCTAGGGGAGAGAGAGAGGGATTTTTCCGCAGTTCCCACGGATCGGGACCCCAGAGTGCTAATCAGAGCCAGATCTGGACACTCCCTCCAAGCTTCACCCATAACAACAGCTCCCGGGCACAAACAGCTGCAGACTCCTACCTACGGCAGCTCCATTGTCTGCCCAGCCCCACACCGGCTGCTTAACTCTTCTTGCTGGACTTTACACGCACACGCAGGCAGAGGCAATCATTGCTGAAATCAATGTTTGTCTTCTTCCCTGTAGCTGCCAGAGGGATGGGGCCCTCCCATTTCTCCTTTCTCCCCCATCCCTTACAGTACTGGTTCTTGCTGGGAAACGTAAAATAGCTTCCCTGGGCTCCCTGTGGCTGGGAGAGAAGGAATGTCAGTGCTGTCCCTGAAAACAGCTTTTGCACTTGCAAATCATGTTAGAGATGTACCTACTCTCCTCCAGATTGGATCTTTTACAGGAAGTCTGTGCTCAGGTCCCTGGCTGGTAAAAACCCTCATTGTGCATTTTCCCCTACGGCCCTCCCCGCTTGCCCCCACTCCAGAGGAGGGGACGTGCCTGACCTATGCCGAAACCTCCTGGGATGGGCAGGCAAGTTGCTCCCCAGCCAGGACTTGCACCTGTGACCATGAATAAAAATCCCTCCCTCCCGGAGGGACATATGCTGCGTCTGCACTCTCGAAATACAGGCAGGGAAGGGATAATGCAGGCAGGGAAGGGATAACGCAGGCAGGGAAGGGATAATGCAGGCAGGGAAGGGATAATGCAGGCAGGTGAGCGATGCAGAGCGAGGAGGGTCACCTCATCTCGTGCCCTTTGGCAGCTGTAGAGCACAACTGAGCAGAAGCATTCCTGAGCTCCCCGGAGGCTGCTGGGATCAGCCCAGACAGAAGGGAGCTTTCACCACCCTAACGAAGAACAGTTCATTTACGTTCCCGTCACAGGCACAACCCCCCAGCGTGGTGGCGAACACCCCCCAGCCCCATGCACGGCCCCACAGGGGTGGGCAGCCGAGCCATCCCAGGCGCGATGCCCGGGGCCGGGGTCACTGCTCCGGACCACCGCCCCGGTGAAGTCAGGCGGTGATCTCAGGCGGCCGCCCAGCCCGAGGCCGTCTGGCACCCACCGGAGCGGGAGCAGCCAGGGCTGGGGTGCAGGCTCCGGCCAGTCCCTCCACTAGCCCAGGGCGTTGGCTGCTGGAGAGCCAGCTGCGATGTGCCTTGGACTTTCGACGAACTTTTGTGCTTTGGTGGGGACTCGGCGGCAGGCTGGCGCGATCGGTCTGGTGGGGACTGGCGGGGGAGCACGCTGGCGATGCTCACAGGCGAAGAGAGACTGGGAGGAGACACCACACACTGAGAAGGACAGAAAAACAGCAGCCCTGCTCCCAGCAGTGAGCAACAAGCATTTACGACAGATCCGTGTCAAATAACGCCTGTCCACTAACACAGAGGTGTTCGGGCTCTGCTGGATGGCTAAACTCCATGTCTAAGTCATTGCAGAGATGCTGCACCCTCCAAATTGTGACCTGCCCCATCATTTGGCTTGAGCACGGATTTTAGTGTGGAACAACATATCTCTGGAAGCTCCAGTCTCTCTTCCTGTGACTCCAATGGTCTCACTTAGGCCTCCAAAGGACCGAAGTTAAGAAAGATAAATCCTACCACGTCTTCAGCACTGGTCCCCTTGCAGCCTATGATGCAGCTGTCATGGGCAGCAGCGCCAAACTGTTTTACAGGAACAGGAGCAGTGGTAACAAAACCCAGACCCTATTTCCTTCACTGGGAATTAGGTACCTCAACAGCTGCCAAAGGCATCAAGTCACCTTTGTGATTTGCAGAGTGTGGAAGGAAGTCTTCAGCAGTCAAAGCAACGTGAAGCACGCACAAAAAACACCCACTCTGCCCCACCATGCCCAGCCCCCTACCAAAGACGTATGATCAGAGATCAATTAGGCCATGGCCCAAAAGCCATGCAAGCTTGTCGAACAGAGCTCTGGGGTATTCCAGTACCTTATAACCCTGCGACAGCATGGTGAAAGTTGCTGGGACCTCAATTTCTTGACCCTCAGAGACACCTTTTAAGAGAAGGATACGGGTCAGTGGGACCAAGCTCAGAGAAGAGATGGAAAAGCAGCCAAAGGGCTGGAAGGACTCAACTCTAGGTTAAGACTTATCTCCATTTTATTAAGCCAAGAGCAGGGAGGATGCTTGGGAACAGCTCAGGAAAAGTCTCAGAGAGCAGGGATGGATGGCAGAGGGATATGCTATACTGTGGCCTTTTTTCTGTTTTTAAGTTATTGTTTGGGCTTTGCTGAACTAGCCTGGAAGACCAGCTCTTTCTCAGGAGATTAATGTCTCCTCAGCAGAAACCTGTGGATGCAGATTCTGCTGCATCAGCCAGGGCTCACCTGCAGAGCGTGAATATCAGGTGCTTGGGCTGCCCCCAGGTTCGCAGAGGACTCATGGGAAAGGGAGATCATCGTCCTGATGACCTCGCTGTCCTCATACAGAGCTGGATGGGGGAGAAACGCAGCTCAGCATGTGGGAAAGGAGCTCTCAAGGGAACCAGCTCATGTTTTGGTCTGCTCTGGAAGCGCAGGGCCTATCTGTAGGTACGGATCTCTGGGTCAGCACCGCTTCTCCGCAGCGCCAGCAAGTGCTGAGGAGGTGGGAGAGGTACAGCTATGGGAACTGGAAGCATAAAGAAGGAGCTGTGTTGCTGTGTGCCAAATGATACTTTCCTGAGCTGCCCTTCCTTGCTGCAGCCACAAAAAAAAACCTCCCTGGGAGCAACTGTCTAGAGCAAGGAGCAAAGCAGGTTTAGACATGGGGAGCTCCACGATGTAAGCTCCATCCCTACTCATTGCTAGCTGTTCAGCAGACTCCAAGCATCCATGCTGTGCTGGAAGAGACAAGCTTGGGCACCAGTTGGTGGGCTGGGCAGGTTCTGACCTGGGATGTACAAGCAAGGACTGGGGCTCACTGAGAGATGTTGCCTTTGATCTGTCTCTTCCTCTTCAGATAGGTCCCCAAATCTGGCTACGATCAGTTCTCAACACAGGTTTGGGAGTTTGCAATGCATGTACGAGACACACCAAGTCCAGGTGAAGGTCTGGGTCAACAGGCAGCATGGCCAGAGACTCTGATCCCAGTGAAAATCATTTCTGTGCAAGAAAGAAGCCAAAGTGTCTAATCCGTAAAAGAGCTGGAAAACTTTCCAGAGTTTCTCCCTCCAGTAAGATGATGAACAAACATCCATCCACTGCAATTAAATTATGCCAGTGTGCACCATCTTGCAAAATTGCAGGCACTCTGTTTCTACATAGCTGCTTGTATCAGCCTGACATTTCCTGAACTAAGTTATTTTCCAGGGAACTGAACTGGCAAGTGGAGGGGAAGGAAGTATTTCAGGATTAGATTTACATCAAGAAGCTCCTGTTGCTGATGCACTGATGATAGGAAGATAAAACATATTTCCTTCACATCATCTGGAGGCTGCATATGTTCCCCATTCCATATGCTGAAACTGCAGAAGAAGCTGAGAGATGAGTTGAAGAATGACCCAGAGAAATCTAAATAAATCATCTTGCAATATCATAGTGACCAAGACATATTTTTCCTTCCTGGAAAGGATGAAATCATTCAGTCTTTCTTAGTCTTGCATCTTTTCCAACAAATCCACCCTAGTGGCAGATTCCATTGGTTGTAATAAAGGCGGCAAAAACCCCACCAGGCTGCCAAGGAACTAAGAGCAGAAAAGAGCAAAGAAGGAAAACTCAGGGAAGAAGACTGCATGACAGACTCTGCCTAACTGACAGTAAAAGTGAGGGAAATCTGGAGCAGCTCCTGACAAGCATCGAGTCGTTTACCAGCAGTTTCTCCATGGGGCTTATCTGTGGCAAAAAGAGAGGAAAACCCTACCTAGAAAACATACATGCTTTAAGGTCTTCGAAATGAAAACAAAAGGATGTGAACTGCTCATCCGGCCACCAGAGATCATTTGAAAAAAATCTTGCTGTGTGCTTAGGAATGAAGAAGGTGTGATGGGTTGGAAGAGAACCCTAATAGCAGCCATCAACTATCTTTATCGTACAAGAAAGAAGGGGACAAGAGAGACTGTTTTGGACGCAGGTTGCTCAACAGCAGGGACGGAGGAAATGTCACTAGGGAGAAAGAGTAGGTAGCTTTGCCCTTCTGGACTAGGGGAAACCTGTCTCTAAAACTCAGCTGAAGGTTGGTGTCAATATACTCGAGATGTCAGGAAACCTGGACTTGAAAGCAGGACACTGCCAGGATGCTGCTGCTATTTTAATCACTGAAACCCAAACGTTGCAAACCATAGCTGAGCCAGGTGCTAAGAAGGCCTCAGAAACAGAACCATAACCAAGAAGAGTGTTGCTGGTGGCTATCAAAAGCTGTGATATCACTGTGGATTTCGCAGCATTTTACGCTAAGAACACTGCGCAGTTAAGGGGAAAACTCTGTATTAAAGGAGATGATCCTGAGAAGAGGATGTCCTACCAAACACATAGCCACTGCTGTTTATGCTTAGCTCTCTGGCCTGCTTGTGGCTGAAGAAAGCTTCTGCCTTTTAGTCAGGGTTTTGCATGTGATTTATTTTCATATTGAGCCTACTGGAACTGAACCCAGGAGATGCTGCTCCCACTGGAAGCTGGTGGTCTCCATCAAAAGACCCATCCCCACTTATGTTATTGATGGTCTCTGTCAGCCTCAGCAGCAGCCAGCAACTGGAAGAGCCAAGAAAGCCAGCCCCTCTGCTCGCCCCAAGGAGAGGTGAAGGCACATCAAGTGGAGTATGGAGATGCACCTGTGTCGGGTCCTGGATGAGAACTGGTCCAACACCACAAATATTTCAGGTGTGCAGCTGTGATTGCAATGTCCATCCTAGCCTGGATTAATTTCTAGGCCTCCAGCCTGACTTTCACAGCTCTGCCTTAAACCAGATGGAAAAGATCTGTGAGATCATCCATTGCTCATCTCTGTGTCAGCACCAGATGACACATCATCACATGTACCATCCAACCTGATTTTTACAAGCTCCGAGTGATGGGATTTCCACCTGTGCCCTCAGGACTCCCTTCTACTTTCTTAATGGCTCCTTCTCTTAGAAAGGCTTTGCCTGGAGTAGGTCTGGCCATTATTTAATCTCTCAGTCCACCTAAGGAGTACCACAAAAAAGTACCAGAAGTTTGATGTTCACACTCTGACAATATTGACAAACAGAAAATTCCCAAGCTTGATCCTTGCCTCTCCTAGACATTTCCCACCCTGCACTGTACCACTGCTTACACTAACCAATTCCCTTTGGTCCAACAGGATGCAAAGATGCTTTTCAATGTTAAAAAAATATCACAGGTCCATTGACGGAGCAAAGGGTGCAGACCTCCATTGTGGGGGTCTGAAACTCCAAGAAAGACAACTGATCACTCTCTGCTACAGACAGTGGTCTGGAGCCTTTCTGGAATGATAAATCCCCGTTGCACTTTGTTGTTTTCCTGCAACCTCAAGCCGCCTCTGTTATTACAAAACCAAATAACTGAATGGTTATGAAATGATGCAGTAAAATTTCACTCATTTCTGCTATTTCTTCAGGAAAGCAGGAGTCACAAGTGAAGGCAGAGTGACTGTATGTCACTTTTTATTTAGACATTTATGAAGATACTTTAAGACATACATCTGGCTGTGGCAGCACAATAATTGACTGCTGGACTGGTATAAGGCATGCAGTCCCTTCCTAATACAACTTTTTTCCTTCTCCAGCATCTCCTTTAAATTAAAAAGTGGAAGCCAGGTTCCATAGCTGTTCACTGGCTTATTTAATTACCAGATTTTCATCATTAGTCCAACGCATAACATCTGATTTCGTAAGCATGAATAATAAATCAGTCTGTTGACTGAATTGTCTTCTGAGGATGAATCCCATCTGAATTTGGAAAAAAGAAAATATTTCTACTGGTTTTCTAAAAATAGAATTACGACTCCTGGCCAACTTCGCCCCCAAAGTTACCTTTAAGATACACTGCCTGTCTTGTGTAGCTAGGGGATCATTTCCTTAGGTACCTGTCAGGATTACCTCCTTGCCCTTAAACAGCAACCAGACCAGTTATCGCCATCAACATAACAATTACCTCCCTCAGTGAGCCAGCTGTGTCCATCCAACAAGCAAACAAACCAAACTGCAGTAGCAGCCCTCAAGGCAAAAAGCTGCTAAGAGCTTTCCAATCCTACCCAAGCCAACAGCATCTTCCGCTTTGGCCTCACAGTCCTTAGAGGACTGAGGTAGCTGGCTCCCACAGAGAGGATTAGGTGCCCAAAAGCCTGTGATGCTCTGGACCTAGAGGAAAGGTGCTCAACATCTGGCAGGATCAAGCCCTGCCAGGCTAATAGGGAATGATGTGCCGGTTTCTGTGGGGGGTATTGACTCCCCACTCCCACATCCTGCATGCAAGAGGCAGAACCACTGGGTGAGGCATGGGGAAAAATTATGGGACTATCAGAGGGGTCTGGAGAATGCGGGCAATAGCGAGAGCAAGGCTTTATGCGTACACACAGAAGAAATGCCCACTGACTCCACAGGCATAAATTTAAGATGCCTCCTCAAGGTTTAGCCTGTTGACCAAAGCCACTCTGCAGCCAGGGGAGGCCGGGACCTTCCTGCAGGCATAGTTTAAGGTAAGTGTGGTTTCCCAGCCAGAAGCTGATGGTTAAAAGACACGGACTGATGGGCAGTTAGCACACTTGTCCTGAAAACATCATAACCAGACAGGAGACCCACCAAAACATGCCAAGAAATGGCTTCTTTGAGAGCAAATTTGCCCACATCGAACCACCGAGAGTCCCAAATTTCTGCAAACACATTATGCTGGCTCCTGCTGGGATTAACTGTGAGCAGTGGATTGACATAAACACTAAGGGGTCCCCTCAGATCACTAGCATCAAAGAGCCACCTCAAAAACAACATCTCGCTGAGAGTTGCCTTGGCTACACAGCTGACGGAATAGAGAGTGTCTCATGGTGGCTGAGTGGCGAGGGGATGGGGGATGTCACTCCTTCATCACCAGATGTGGTGCGACCCTTCCAGGATGGGCCGAGGTGTCAAGCCTGACCCGTGCCCAGTGATCTCAGACAGGCAGCCCTGGGGCCCGGGAGCACTGGCACAGCTGCCACCCCACTCTGCGACCCACAGGCAGCCCTGCACATCACCCTGGGGAGACCCAGCACGGAGGCTCCTGCTAAATCGACCCAGCGAGTCCAGGTCTTAGGGAATCCCAGGATGGTGGGGCAGATATCCCCCTCCTCCTTGCCAGCAGAGCCTCCTCATGCTTTTGGCTACACCTGTCCTGAGGATAAACAGATAATATCTATCTTTTCCCTTGTAAAAAATCTCCTTACAAATGCCTAGGTGGTTATTATGCTGGCTGCCAGTGAGTTCACCTAGGCCAAACTCTTTGGATCACCTTTCACCTCTGCATGCACCATGTCTTCAGGTCCTGCTGCTTCCTCCTCCTCAACGCTGGAGGTTGTTTCTCCTGCCCTCAGCTTGCCACCTCTCAGCAAATTTGCCATCTTCTCCCAAATCAGTTCTTCTTTCCCACTTTCCCAAAGGTCAGTTGTTGCTGCCGAGGCAAAGAGAAATTTGCAGGGTCCCAGCACCCTCAGTGCCCCTGGCACCATCTCCTCCACTGATGCCACCAGGCACCACGGCCCCACGCACACATCCTCCACTCTGGCAGGTGGGCTGGCTGGCCTCTGCAAGCCACAGCCTATCTGCACCTCCACTGCAATATCTCCCCCGACATCTCGGGGTATTTAACTAAAGTAGACTTCGTCTACCCAGAAAACGTAACCCACCTCGAAGCACGGGGGGTAAGTTTGGATCCACACAGCTGGCTGGGAGGAATATCTTGCCTCTATCTCCTTCCTTGCCTCCCCTTGTTTCATATGCTCACCTGCTGCACCTCATTTTTCAGGCCTCGGTCGATGGATAGGGTAGGTGGGTCTGTACCCCAATATCTGATCTTGATGGCAACGTACCGGTGTGCCAGTCATAAGCAGAACCACTGCACCTCTGAGAGGTTTGTGTGTGCTGCCTGGAAACCATTCTACCCCCAGAGACAAAAATGCTCCGTGCGTGTGTTCACATACACCAAATGTCTGTGCAGGCATGCGTGGGCATGTGAACACGCGTACATGTGTCGTATGTTCACATACATATCTTTCCTGTGCATATTCATCCTGCTGCTCTGCAGCCCATGTGGAGGGGCAGATGCATTCCAGCCAAAATCTGCTTTTTATCGTATCTGACCTCGAATTTGCACTACTAAGTCCTTGGTAAAAAAATAGGCAGGATTTGCCATGCCCCGGGCCCTTTTATCTCCCCTGTGACTTAGCACAGGTGAGATGAGCTGCAACTGTCCTCAGAAGCTCACCCCGCTGAGCAGAGAGCGGTGAGCCCCAGGGGGGCTGTGGTTCCTGCCCCCCCCTCCCAGACTGCTCCCAGGCTTTCCAGTTTGGGTGAAGAGTGCTGGGAACCGCCACTGCCACAGCAGCTCCCGCAGCCGCTCCTACATCTGCGACGCCTTTCGATCCAGCATGGGTAAAGCTTGGAGCGGACATTAGGAGGAAGCAGAGCTCTGCGCTTCGTGCGAGGCAGCGTCCGCTCACCGCTTCTCCTCCTCTCCTTCCTCCCTGGCTGCCCTGACACACATGTGCCAAGCTACGCGACCAACAGAAACCGGGGGCCGTCCCAACCCTGGCACAAAACGTACCCGAGCTCTCCTACCCTCTTCTTCCGAGCCTGAGGGGACACCTCACCCCGCAGCCAGGCGCACGCCTGCCGTCGCACACAACCCCGCTCACGCCACTGACCAAAGCCGCCACAGCCATCTGGGCACAGGATGCTGGGGCTTCAACACTGACACGAGGAGGCACGCAGCCTTCCTCCAGCATCCCCCGGGTTTGCCGAGGCTCCCATTCCAGGCCAGCCCCCATTCTCCACGGCGGTGCGGGCTCTGGAGGGGGTCCCTCTGTCCTGGAGCGGGTCCAGGCTGACAGCCGTGTACGGGAGCTCAGGACCAGCTCTGTCACTCCTGCACGCATGCACGCACAGAGCCACGTCTTTTCTCCGGTGAACTCTGCTGGCACCCAGCAGGAATTTCACTTGGATCAACTACTTAATATTCTCCCTCCTTCCTTAGAAACCAGGCTGCTGAAAAATCTTTCCAGCCAAGGCCCCTCCTTTCCTGTTTGAACCACCCCATCCCTCCCTCCTCTGTACACATGCATAGCAGAAACCTGGCTCTCTTGCTGGCACCTGATGGATTTCACCCTCTTTTTTTTTTTTTTTAATATATTGTTATTGTTAAACATTCAGATCAAAAGAAAAATGGAGATTTTCCTGTTTTGGACCCGAGGCTTTGCAGGCCTGTTGCTACTAGCTTTCGCCTTGACAGCTCGGGAGCAGCTTCGCACAAAGGACCTGCCGCTCATGCCAGCCAGGTCCCTCCCCGAGCGACACATGTTCGCGACCCAGCGCGTCCCAAGCACCCCATTCCCACGACCCCGGCCCTAACCCTCGCCCTCACCCCGGACCTCGGCGCGGGGCTGCCCACCAGCCACGCCACATCCCCACCGCTCGCCCCCAAAGCCCCGCATCCCCGGACGGGGAGCAGGAGAGCACGGGAAGGAGAAGCAGAGTGGCGGGGAACGTGTCGGGGAGGGATAAAGGACTGCACCGAACATGAGCCGCAGGAAACTCGGGCTCGGCAGCACTCCTCCTCCGCCTCCTTCCAGCTGACGCAGCAAAGACGATTTTCTTAGGGCTACATTCTGCACCGCCCCCCCCCTTTCCCCTCCTGGTTATCGTTGGCTCACGGTTTCGTGAGGAAACTTGCCAAGTCTTGCTCGCTTTCTAGAAAGAGAGCAGGAATGAGAGAGGAGAAGGAAATATTTGACAACCTTTGTTTTTCCACGAGCCTTTTCAGGGCAGCAGGCTCCAATTTGTGCCCTCCGCTCCCCGGCGCTGGGCCTGACCTTGCTGTCTCAGCAGGAGGAAGTCTGGCGGGAGCACGGGGGAGAAAAATGGCAAGACATGGTGTATTTCAAAGGAAACCTAAACAAAACAGAGAAAACCCAGAATCCTGCAGCCTGTGCCATAAATGAAGCTCATTCATGGTTTTTTACCAGGAACAGTCAATTACAGCCATGATGTTTGACTTTCGGTAAAGGACAGTGTCTGGCTGTTGTGCCAGGAAAGACTGCAGGGACGGTCCCGTCAGGACCTACACATCCATCTACTTAAAGCGAGCCTTACCAAAGCCCTTTAATACCACGCTTGCTTTCATTTCCGACCTCTCAGCAAGCCAGGAGCACATCCTGCCCAGCAGCTCCGGCGTTGCTCCGGCGCTGTGCCCAGCTTATGGATGAGGAAACTGAGGCACGGTATCTGGAGCACCTTGTCCCCAGGCAAGACATCTGGCCTAGAGGAGAGCCAAGCCCGGCCTCCCAGGCTGGGCTCTTGCAATACCGCTTGTTGCGTCTCCCCCTCGACTATAAGGAGGAAAGCATCTGCGATTTTAAACCCGGCCAGCGCAAGAGCAGAAATAGATAGAAATGCAGCCTGATCCGGTCCTTGCTGCTGCCACATAGTTTATTTTGCGGAGTGCTGATTCTTTCTCAGTGGTTCGCAGCTCAGGGCCAATTTTGGTCATTGATAGATGGGAGGACCAAGCCAGCTTCTCCAGTGCATGGTCCCTGCACTGCTGGCCAAACTGGCAGAGGCCAGAAAGTTCAAGTCAAACTTCATTTCTCTCCTTGCCCCGTTGCTTAGAAACACGCCTATGAAAATATACTTTGTTCTCACATGCTACTAGTCGAACGCCAAGAGAGTTTTTTTCTTCTCCCATCCTCAGGAATTCCTGATTTATTTTTTTATTTCTTTTTTGCAATCACACAAATCTCAAGAGCAGCCTGCCGGTCTCCCGCGGCTTCCCGCAGCAGCCCTTCCGATCCAGGCTCATCTCCCGTCTGCGAACAAAACCTGCCAAAAAGAGCCCCCTGCGGCACTCGGGGAGTCCGAACTGGAAGTGTAGGTGGTGCTGGGAGGGTGGTTTTGCAACAAACCTGCAACCTCTTTCCTATCCCTCTCCCTGTTCGCTGAACAGGTGCTCCCCATCCCCAGCAAACCAAGAGCAGCGATATTAGGAGGGGACGGGCCAAAGTTCTCACGCAAAGCACCTGCTAAAGGACCAGTTCCCTCCTTAAGAGCAAGGCAGGTGGAACGCAAGGAGATTCACGCTGGGAGCCAAGCGCCGAAGCTTTCTCGGGTGCCTTCAGTCTGCGCAGGGCCCCCTCGGCCCCACTCTCCCAGCCGCCACTGCGTTTGGCTCTGGCTGCATGGCTTTGCCTCCCCGACCACGCTGCCGGCCCCCGGCCGCGCACACACACGCGCAGAGTAAATAAACACCAGGGATGACGTGCTCCGGGATACTTCGCATAGCTCCGCTGCCAGCAGGTTATTGCCCGGCTTCCTGGGCTCCGTGGCAGGAACGCGGCGCCTGGCTTCACCCTCCGCTCCCTGCGCAGGTCCCCTCCCAGCTCCCCTTCAGAAAACCAAGATCAGCTTTGCTGTTTCTGGCCAATTTTAGGGGAGCTTGGATGTTTGTTGTCATTTTGGGGGTGAGGGGGAAGTTATGCAGACAGAATTTGGTTTTGCTCTGAAGGCCGGAGCGTAGCAACACAAGCACTGCCTGCAAACAGCAAAGGGGAAAAATAATAAAAGCATCAAGATTTATTAGGTGCTAGGAAGGAGAAACGGAGTCCCCTTGCGCGGGTATAAGCAGAAGCTCGCTAACAAGCAAAATCGACTTTTTCATGGACCAAAAAAAAAGTGAGGGGCTTGCTTCTCGGGTTTTTTTTGCCAAGTGGTTCCCCGGTCCCCTGGACACGCAGACATCCTCCCTGCCTCCCCTTCAAGCCATGGCAGAAATACAGATGTGTTTGGAAGACTATGGGGAAAGCGTCCTCGCGCGAGCTGCGGGATCCAGAAATGGGAGTTTAACACGTGCCAAGGCGAAGGAGCGCTTGCTTTCGTGCTTTTGTCACGTGCAAGGTGCAAACATTTCAGGAGCCTGGCTTTGCACTGCTGCTTCCACGCCAGCCTCCGTGCTTGCTTTTAACCTGTTCTTCCCCACTATTAGCAATGCCATCGTTCTCCTTTGCTTTCACAGATTCCCTGCCCCGATCGCACCTGCAGCATCCTGGGCGAACACCCATCGCCAGGCAAAGACATCCAGGAGCGGGCAGCCAGGAAGAGCAGGCTGCAACGCTCGCGAGGAGACGGGCAGGGGCTGAGCCACAAACCTGGGCGGGGGGAGCGAGGGCTTTGGGGATGGGGCAGACGGGTGCAAGGAAGTGCCCTGCCCTCCCCTGTATCTCAAGCTGCAGAGGCCAGCTCGGGCCCCAGGGCAAGGTGGAGGATATGGTGAGAGAAAGGGGGCAGGGAGAAGGCAAAGACAGCAATGCAGGAAAAATGTAAAGGATACAACTGGGGAAGGACTGGGATGCAGCTGTGGCTAAGAGGGTGCATCTGGGAGGTGGGGGAAGAAAAGCTTTCCATTGGGATGGGACAACCCAGAGGTGATGATGGAAGCGGGGGTGGGGGAGGCCGTGAGATGATGCAACAGGAGGTTTGACCAGGGCATGGATGGAAAGAAGGGTGGGAAAAGCGGCGGGGGGCATGGAAGAACAGCTAGGGAGATGGAAGAGTCCCCACACAGATGTAAAAGCAGCTG
>Ga0065711_1037975_pt1 | contig 19291 bp, 7 predicted proteins | sample Hoacrofraction12_FD_59098 | JGI IMG/M metagenome (GOLD analysis project Ga0065711, IMG submission 59098) | Hoatzin crop microbial communities from Cojedes, Venezuela - Epithelial fraction 12 v2 (version 2) | ecosystem: Host-associated > Birds > Digestive system > Esophagus > Crop | place...
GCAGATAAAAGGTTAATTGAAAGTATGTGACTATCCTGAAAATACTGATTTTAGGATGGGATGAATCACCCTCTAAATATATACCTTCATACCTAAAGAAAGACTAGATGATGAGACCCTATGGATGTCTAAATTTTAAATAAACACAATAAGATTTCTTGAAATTTCTGAAGACTAAGTTTAAACAATGCCACAGTTTGGTGTTCCCCCCGTTCTGAAAATAGAGGTATGCTGCCCAGCTAGTTCAGCTCAGCACTTCTGAGCCCTGATAAAATTAGCTGATGCTCATTCTTCTCACATTAAAACGTGTTACCATCACTCATAGAGTTATTGAACAAAATAACTGAGAGCAAATCTGTGAGAACTATGTACCACAGTTTTCAACATGGGTGTAAATAAAGCTACAGTTGCAAACAATAGTTTTAGTTGTACCTGCTCTGTAAATGAAAAACAACTTTTCATGAAAGTTATCACTTAGATATCAGTTTCTATTACAACTGTCTTAGAAACCACTTCTTTTTGAGAAAATACTTACCTGGCTTGCAGTGTGAATCTCATGTGCTTTGAAATAGATTTCAAAGTTCTTTCACATCCAGATCTTCTAAATTAGAGAAACACACTGGCACCAGAACATGCTCTTCAATATTATGAAGTGTCAATTCTGAAAGCCATTACATGATAAAGATTGATTATACTGTGTTCAGACCTAGGCTTAGAAGTACAAATGACCCTAAACAAAAATCATATAAGCAAAAAAAAAAAAGAAGAAAGAAAAATACAATTGTTTGGTAAAATGTGGTTTTGTCTCTGAATTGTCTTTTGTTTGTACAATGGGTCAGAAGAAATAAACTGTGTCCGAACACTTTTGATATACTTGAAGGTAATGACGTGATAAAATGATGAATGGTGGTGAGCATGAATTGAGAAGTCCAATTCTGTATAGCATTTTCAGATCTGCATTTTACAATTAATAAGAGGAATTGAACTTCTTTTATCTATATGGCTCAGAATTTTGTGGTAATATGCCTTTTATATTTGGCATAGAAAAAGCATAACAGACCTTGTGAATCTGAGGCTAAAGAGAACTATTGTGATTCATCCATGCTGTACTGGCAACTACAAAATTCAGGGCATATTTTGCCATCTTGTTAATAGACTTTATTGAAGCCATTTGCAGCTTCAGCTCACTCACTGTTCTTTAGTCTACCACATCGCTAATATGAACTAAATCAATCTTTATGTAAATATGATTTGATGGTATTATATTTTGTTTCTAAAAGTAAAGAGCTGTCACCAGGGAAGAGTAGGCAGCTTTGTTTAACTTACTAAATCATTTAATGGAGTATTGAATAAGATAAGCATTTAAAACTACTTTCCTGTTTACACGATTACAAGGGAAGACTAGCTGAGTGGTCACGATTTGATTCATTTTTTTAATTGGGAACAGATTATAAAGACATACAGATTCCCAGGCAAATTGACTGGCAGGTCCTTTCTGCAGACACCATTGCAATCTGTGTAATATTAGCTCTCTGCAAAGCATTAGAACTGTGGCTGGCAGTACACTTTATGGAGCTTATCACTGGTGGTTGCCTTTGGAAATTAATCTGAAGTGATACACAGCAATGGAAAAATAGTAATTCACACATTTATCAAGGCTTATTTTATATAAATGCTATTTTAGTCCTGTGCAATTAGAGACAACTGAAAGTGTAATTCAGCTTTTCCTTGACAGACTCTGGCAAATACTCAGTAAGGTATATTTGAGAAATTAGACCATATATATAGACCACACATGAGATGTGTTTAGGAAAATTAGTGTGTTATTCTTCCTGGTCATAGAAAACTCATTGAGCCATGGCAAAGCATAGCTCGCTGCCAAGTGCAACTTGGCTTTCAGTTCTGGAATATTATGTACATACCTAGACAACAGGAAAAGCATCATAGAAGGAAAGAGTAGATAACTGACTGGGGGGCATGTTCAGCTTGTCAGTGTTGAAAGGGAACATTTTTTGTGCATTGCAGTGGAAAATATGAATAAAAAGAGAACACAAAATTTTCTTTTTCACGTAACGTTAATTTCAATGTTTCTGCAAAACACTTTGAAAGATTTATGCCCACCACATTCTAGCTGTTGTAGAAATGTATTAGAAAATACTAATAATCTCATAAATCATCAGGAAAACTTTAGTTTCTAGTGTCTTTGAAATGAGTGATCATTATTCACAATGTTTGAAAAGGAAAAGCACTGTTAAATCTTAGCTCAGCACGATTCTCAGTGATTGACAGGTTTTCCTTAGCGCTTTTTTAGCCATCTAAAGGATATGAGACAAAATCACTCACAAATTTGTGTCAGAAAACTATTCATGTGGATTTTTTTACTATAATCATGATCTGAACCTTCAGCAATAGACAGAATAGAATATGTCTGGTTTTAATGTATTTTATTAGAATGGGACTATGAAGAGTTACTTTGTATTTACTATGAGAGATATGGGCAAGTTGATATTGATATTTTGCAGTTGTAATATTTGAAACATTAACAAGTATAACCACGTACCTCTATAATCTATCATTGCCATCACTAGTAATAGGCCACAGGCTTTGTACCAAGTTTGCAAGTCTTGAGCACTGAGGCTTGTCAGATTTTTCTTTTCCGAACCTGTCTTGCCCTACCTGCAACTTTGTTTTTACTTGGTTTAGCTGTAACAGGTATTTTTTCTTCCTAGCAGAGGCTATGGCTAATTGGTTAATATTTACTTATTATCGTCTATTGGCGTTAAACCATGACAATGGCACAACCATAGTTTAATAGAGGTTGTACTGACAAGTAATTATTTTGTGCAGAATGAGATATTTTTGGCTCAGAACATAATGATGCAATGTAGAGACTTCCAGTCCTTGCACAATAGCAGAGACCTTGAGAGGCAGAGAGGCAGGATGCAGCACAGAGGAATGCAGGGCTGGGGTGAGAAGAGGTGGGGCACAGGCTGGCAATGGAGACCCAACAGCTGTGAACAACTCACTCGTGGTCAGTTAAAGAAATGCAGACCTGGACCTGGCCAGAGCTAGTTTTAGGGGTAAGAAAAAAAAAAATAAGTATGCAACATCTGCAAAATTCACCACATATTGTAAATTTGGGTGTAACGTGGAGTTAGAGAGCGATGCAGGATGAGAAAAGGTGCAAAAATGTATCAACAAACTCATACAGATCTTCCCAAGTGGATCGTAGAGTGAGAAAGAATAAACCATTGAAACAAACATCATCTTCCTCCCAGAGAGGACTCTGGACAACTCACCGTAACACCCTCCTGGCACTAGACAGAACCACCAACCTGGAATCCAGAGGAGAAATGGAAAGGTGAGTCCGACACCAGGAAAAGGGATAGAAACTAAGAAGTGTCCATATAACAATTTAAACTGTACTATTAGTCTTATGATTATTGATACTTTTTCTTTATAGAAGTATTTATTTTTAAATTATCTTTTCTTTTGCTTTTTCTGTAATAATTTTATTTGGGCTCATAGTGATTCTTGAACAGACTGCTAAGATTTCAACTATGCTAAGAATAAATTTCTTTATAAATGCTTTATACATGAGGCGTGTTTCCTCTCTTCCCACAAACAAGATTCTGAGCATAACAGTAGGAAAAAAAATAAGTTGGACTAATAAACCATGTTTTAGAAATTACAGATGTTTGCCATTAGCAGATTATAACACATGAGGAAAAAATAAATAGTAATGCATCAGAGGACATGACCAGTAAAGTTATTATGTGTCAGACTTTTAAATGTCTCCTAATTCATCAATATTCATGTATGGACACTACTTAACAGTCTCTCTGATATCAGAAGTCCAGCTTCAGACAGACGCTTTTGTTCACATTGACTTCTTTGTTGTGAAATCATTGGGATTTGAAATCAGTAGTTGCATGTGTAAATTTGTCAGTGCTTATTAAAGGTTATCTGACCTGATCCATGGGTAGCTACTTTCTTTTGTGGATGTCATTCTAAATATATATAGTAGCTAAAGATAATTCTTAATTTATAATGTCATATAATAGCAGACTAATAATGATTTGGCATGTGTGTTCATACGTGTTTGTGAGTTATATAGGTATGTGTTTCTGCAAGGGATTAACTGGATGATGGAGAAGTGGAGAAAGGAAATCCAGCTGAGTTTATACTAGTAATAATTTATTTTTTTGATTTATAAGATGATAATTATGAACCTCCTATTTGTAGTCTGGCGTATAAAACAATATATATTAAAAGTTGGAACCGTTTTCTTCATTTGGAGTGTTTGGATAAAGATTTACTTAATCACTTCACTTATTCTATTATGAGAAATAATAGTGACTGTGAGAAATAGTAGTGACACACATTCATTATTGTTAAGATAGGTCTCTATTACTCTGGAAAATTTCTGAGAGAAACCCAGAAGTATAATGCTAGCATACTATGTATGTAGTAAATCCCGTAAGCTTAGAAACTAAGAGGGCAGCATGATAAAACTAAAAAACTTGGCATTTGATCTTCTGTTTTTTTGGCCTTAGTCTACAACCTCGTTATTTCCAGACAATACAAATAATTGATTCACTCTCCTTCTCTGGTAACTGCCTAGGATTTCCAGCAGGATGCATTTTGAATAAATCATGATATTACACTTAAAGCCACTGATTGAAGTGACTGTTGAATTAGGTGGAAATAAAGCTATCCAGCAGGAAGAACTGTATTAGTACATTTGATTCCAAGAAGGACTGTTCAGCCTTCTGTTACCACCAACGCGCCTGTGGCTGCATTAGGTGGCGGTTTCAGTGCTTGATTTTCCTTTGAAGTGGTGTCGCACTTTTTCCATACCAGTCAGTAAGTACATGAAAATTGATTCATAATAAGGTGTGATTAGCACCTTTTTTGTGAGTGCCCACTCCATCCTGTTCAACTTTTGTAAAGAGATCAGAAAGTGAAATGTTTTTATTTTAATTTGATCTCATGAGTGCACTTTGCTGATAGATCATGGTCTGTCTGTGACCTCCCAATAGTTTGGCTATGATTTGGTAAAACAAGAACACAGAACTTTTGAAATGTGAGATCTACTTCACTGAATTACAGGCTTAAGAATCACACTTAGGTGAAAAAAAACTTTCAAAGCAATACAGGATTACAGTCTTGCCATCTGAAATTTTCCTATGTGGATGTTTATTCTACAGCACATAGTATATGTGAAGTCTATAGCAACTATATTCCGAATTTCGATGCTAAATTCTCTGCCTAAAATTAAGTGAGAAGAACCTAAAGCAAGCTCTCTGCATTGCTATAACTGTACTGGAAGACAATTTAAGAATTCAGTTTCTACAGTCGGAAACTAAGCCAGTAAGAGGAAGGACGTGTTATCTCGGAGACTTCTCTATCTTGGCTAAGATACAAACCAGGAATAGTTTCTATTTTAATGATGATGTACCAATTTTTGCAAGAATTTAAAGCTTACCATCAGTATCCTTGCCAAATTTCTGTACGGATGTCTAAATTCTACCTTTATGTATATCTCTCCAAGTTTTGCTTGATATCACACTCACTTTCTCGCTGTTACCTACACTGCTATGTTGTAGAATACTAATATCATAAGTAGAATTGAAATTGCTTTTGAATCCTCTCTTTAGCAGCCTTTCTATTTAAGAACCAGGAGACAATGATAGATTCCTTCTCAGCAAAAAACATTTTAACGAAACACCCTAAACAGAGTGATTATCCCATGAGTGTGTGTCACTTTGTTGTGTCTGTGTGAGTATGGTATTTGGAAGAGCTAAGGTGGGTTTGCTCTTGTCTGACTGCAACAACCTGAGATACCAATTGTTCCACTTGTCTTTTTTCAAATAATCTACTAAGCAAGATTAATGAACTGCCTGGATATTCTGATGCTTGGGATTTGCAGCATTTTCAAAATTCCATATTTTGCTACAGGAAGATGGTAAGAGTTGAAGGGTTTGAGGGGAGCTGTTAAAAGACTGCTAGTCAGTTAGGATATTATGAAAAAAAATTAGGAAACTCGATCTCCTTCACTTTTAACCTCTCTAACTCTTGGACCTAGTTACTCAGGGAACTTTGACTATATTTTCCAGCTGCAGCTTGTCCCAGTCAGTTCAGGCTAAGGCAGTCCTGAACAAGGAGATCCATGGGTGCCTAGAAAGTTTGGAGACAGACTGGTGAAGAGTTTGGGAACCATTAGGGTTCAGTGCTTAATAGCTGTGTGCATCTGAATCACAGGTTTGTATCTATTTCTTTCAAGTTCATGTGAGTGATTTTTTATACAGTGAAGTAATTTCAGGAGAAAGGCTGAAATGCCTTGATGATCACCCAGTAAATGAAGCGGAGAGGTTCACAAATAGCTCAGTGGAACTGGATCAGGCCCAATCCCTTATAAAATAACCAAGTCTATCCTTTCCGTATAACATCTATTTCTGGTTATTTCCTTGAGATACACTATTCCCAAGGTGACATTCACTTTGTTATGACCTGTCCAAATTTCTAAAAATAATACAAACCTGAATGAGATAGCTAGCTAAGTAATTAAGACACTAAGCCAGGAAATCAAATTAAGAAGCCACAGTCATAAGGAACTCAGAGTGTCAGGACACTTGCAGAGCAGACACAACAGATGGTAACTGTCCAAATCCTTTAATTTCATTGTTTGGTGACACAATATTGAAAAAAATCTCCCTCTTTCTCTCTCAAACATACCCATGCAGTTACAGACATCCACAGTAAGTGTTTAAAGACATTGCTAATTCGGTCTTTTATGAATGTCTAACCCATTATTTCAGTACTGATCTCTGATTAAATGTTACTAAAACCGTGTCTGAACTAGTCCATGACTACATGAACTATAGCCTTCCTCTCATACCTCCTGTCATGCATTCCAGTGCTGCCTGCTCAGCACAACAGCATGGAGCTGCGATCCTGCATCCATAGTACTGATGTTGCAGCAAGTGCCAGGTTTGTGTCAACTGGATAGTAACCTTAGGAAACAGTTCTTGGAGAACAAAAATAAAATAGCCAGAATCTTCCCTGAAAAGATTGGTAGCAATGCATCTGAGAGAATTAGACGCTGAAGAAGGTGGCATACACATGACAGAGAGAACTGAAAAAGAACTAGAAAGCCTATAAAACCAGAGAATAGGAACTAACATTTCATATTCTGAAATACATATACTGTGGACTGCATCACTAGAAGAACCAGAAAAAAATTGCAAGGTTAAATCTGTTGGACACCTTTTCCAGTGTGCAGAGCTGAGTAAGTCCTAAATAACAAACTCCAAGAAGGTAGACAGGGGTAATTTGCTACCGAGTGAAAGCAGAGAACAAATTAGGCTTACTCCTTAGATATTTCATTGTAATGATAAAATAAAAAGCTGCTGACCACTTCTGAAACCAATAGTAAGTTAAAAAGAAGTAGATATTAATTTTACAATACAAAAGATACTGCACCCAGAATGAGGAAACCATATTTTGCCCTCGTTATATGATATAAAGCTTATAGTAGCTTTGGAAGATTATGACTGACTAGGGACTTTTGATCACGCTCTTGTTCTAAGCGACCCTATCTGATAAAGTAATCTGTAGGTCATTTTTCTGAAGTAAAAACAAAGACAGAGTGGACTGAGAGAAATTTTATGATATAAAAACTAAAGAAGGCTTTCTCACATGGCTGAAAAAACGTTGTTACAAAACTAAAAAGAGAAAACAGATTTATTTGATACCCTGGAAAAATAAATAAAGAGGTTAAAAATTGAAAGACACTGTAAAATAACTGGGTAAGGAAATAGAGTAGTGTGATACATTTAAACTGGAAAGTAAAAAGGAAAAAAACATAAGAGAGAGACAACAGAGAGCACGAGAAAGGAAGGAAGGAGGGAAGAGAGGAAGGGAGGAAGGGAAAGTGGTAGAACAGAAAGGAAAAGAGAAAGAGAATGAGAGAGAGAAAAGGAGACAAGCAAGAAAGAAAACATCATAAAAGAAAGAAAGAGAAAGAAAGAGCAAAAAAGAAAAGGGAAATAGGAAGAAAAAAAGAAATGGAAAAAAAAAAAGAGAAAGTAAAATCCAGCATATGCCAAAGGAAAAAAAAATATTTTTAAAGGATTTTAATAGTAATAAAATATTTATCAACAGCAGCGATTTGTTAATGAATGGAGATGATAGTGATCATCAGTGTTGCAGTTATCTTCTGTAAATATTTCTGTTCTGTATTTGGAAAGTAGGATGATGTACTTATTGGGCAAACGTAGTGCTTTCCTGATAAACCACTTTTACAGGGAGTTAACATTTTAAAAACAAGGGATTAAGCCCTTCATTGACACTACTAGAGATGTAGAAGATCTGTTTGTGGCTGGGGTTAATTTGCACATATATTTTGCAGCATCCAAAGGCATTCTGTTGGCGGACTTTACATTAGAAAGAATGTAAAAGTGAAGTTGCATCTGGAAAAATGCAGGCAATCAAACTGCACTGACACATAGGGTCATTCTAAGCAAACATTACTGCCTGCATGTTTGCATGCTGCAATGAAGAAACTTTGGTTAGAGAGACGGATGATTCATTTTTGTGGTTTTTGAGTAGAAGGAGAAACATTCCCATAGATTGTGTTTTGTGGTGAAGGTTTTGTGTGGGTTCAACACAAGCAGTCATGGTAGATGCCCCATCAGAGGGTAGAAAGGCAATTACAATACTTCCAAAGCAAATTAAAATTAAAATTTTGGAATTTTAATTTAAAATTTCTTTAAATCTCTGACAAACAAGGAAAAATGGTGAAAGCTTAACAACATTATTGGTAAAATCTAACTAGTCTGAATGGAAGATTTGTTCCTTTTGGAGTCATGGGTGCAATTTTTTACTCTGAATCTAATGTTTGTTTATACAGGCAACCAAGAGAACTTCAGTGACCTTAATATGCAAAGGCTTGTGGATCAATACTTTATGAACCCTTTTCCAGGTCTGGATGGCTGTTTCTTGGTTTTGAAGACCAGGATTTAACAAGGCAATAACCATTGCAACTCTTTGATGTGTGGATTTATGGTATTGTCGTCAAAACATATGCAGAATGATCACAGCAGAGCACATGAAATGGTTTAAGAACTATCTGTCAGAGAGAAGTTGTTGATGTGCTGCCATCTACAGAAACAGGAGTTTCTAGTGGGGTTTCAGATGGATAGCTGGCCAAGTATTCAACACTCTAATCAATTATCTGGAATGATATGTAGTTATTAAAGGTTCACAGTTGACATGAAGTTGGCAGAATGGTGAGAAATAGGAGATGGAATAGCTATATCCAGAGAAGTATCTTTCTTGGCAGTGTCCATTCATCAAAATGTCTTGTAAACCACTAAATACAAAGCTACACACCTAGAAAGAATGGAAGTGTCTGACATTACCTGTGACTGTATTCTGTTCTCTTTAAGAGAGTATCATGGAGGAAAGCATAAAATCACTGCAACACAGATGATTATTACATAAAAGCTGATCTATTATTAAATTTATTTGTGGAGAAATAATCAATAGGAGTGAAAATAGAGGTATTTTCTTCCTGTACACATTGCAGAAGTACAGCTTCAGTGTTTTCATACATAACTTTTTTAAAGGCTTATAAAACATAAACTAAAATTTAGAAAATAGAAGAAAATTATTCCAGTGGCTGAAGAAATTGCTTAATTGAGGGACTTCAGTTTTCCAGAAAGAGATGTCTTAATGTGACCAGTACAGAAACTTGACTTAAATACAGTACCTGCACACCGTCAAGGAAAGAAACACTGAGCACCATTTGGCTCTTATTATGATGTAGAAAGGTATGAAAACCTTGTAAAGTTAGAAATTAAGACCAGAACTCCTTAATTTTGACTTAAGGCCGAGATAGTTAAGCTGTGAGTGATTAACTACAGGTGAAAAACAACAAGAAAGCAGGAGATTCTCAGTTTCTCTCAGTCTGATTGGATGGTTGTCTAGTTGATATATTTTAATTAAATACAACTTACTTTATTTGTTAAGTAAATGAATAATGAAGTCAAACATACAGATCCCGAAATAGTGCTATTTGAAATTAATATCAGAAGGTATTCTTGTGCAGTTTGGGGTTTTTTTTGTTGTTGTTATTTGTTTTTTTGTGACAAGTCTAAACGCTTCTGTGTGAATAAGAGCAAGGAATAGCCTACAATTTACGGGCAGTTGCTGTACACATTATGAAGATTCTTTAGGATGTAAATTCAGTAAACCAAACAAATATTTATTTCTCAGGCAGATTACAGCTTTTGATGCTGACAGTGTTTGCCCACAGGTTTACTTCTATATTTATAATATGTATATGACATAGCAACATTAATTGCTTTTCTATCTCATTTGCTTATTTACTTGTTTTACATAGCAATCATTGACCTTTTCTCTGCTCTAGAATATACAAATACTTTTTACAAGAGTATTAGCATTAGTGTGGTAAGCTCTGAAACCTGTAGTCCTATTGTGCTTCCTTTCTGCAGGACAATGTATTATGTATTTATTTAAATGTGTTTTTTTCTCAAGCACTGCAAAATAATCTTCAGAATCAAAACCATATTATGCTACCTTTTATGAAATATTTCTGTAATCCACTTGTTATATAATATTTTGATGTTAGCTAATACAACATCTAAATTTAATCATTAATTGACGACAATGACCTCCCTGTATTGTAAACCTTAAATGTGCAACTTTCTAGACTATTTTCTTCTGTTACTCTCTTTTCAGTTTTAGTTTCAGCACTCACACATTAGTAGACAGGTTTGGTTCTGCAAGAGTCTTTAACACTATGCTACACTACCATCTTCTGGAAAGAGATGAAAATCGAGGTTTTAACTACTGAAGATCTAAATAGGGTTTTTTCCGTCTTTTCTTCATCATTTGCAGACTATATGCTGATACTTTCCAAAGCCAATAGGAGATTTTTCTGACCAGGGAGAAAAGCAAATATTAAGATTTTACTTTCTATGTTTGATAAATCTGTCCTTCAGGAGGGAATTTTTATTTCTTCTTTTTAAATTGTACTTCAAGTTATAATTCTTGACATTTTAAAGACTTACTAACAATTTACTTGCACAGCATGAATTCCTTCCAGATTAAGGTAACCTTGCTGTAACAGACCCTCATTTCATCAGCTGAAATTCAGAATTTAGCTTTTTTTCTGTTGTCATTAACATCAGCTTAGAAAGCAAAGTTCGTGCTGCATCCAAAGTTGCAAAAATTTCCAGATGTATCCAAGCTTGTGGGTTGGCTTGTTGTAGAGATAAGACTGTTTATGAAGGTCAGTCCTGTGAGTTGAGTGGCTGGATTTTAGTGTAGCAAGCCAAAAAGGGAAACATTTTTGGATCAGATAAACAAACGTAGTGGCTGCAACCAAAACCACAACATATTTCTTTTGAAATTAAAAGTTCTGCTCTATATTGGCAAAGAGAAAAGAGACATGAACCAGTATAGCTCTGGCATTAATGCTTCTGTTTCACATTCCATGTACTGAATATTTTATAGGACACTGTTTTTAGCAATCTTCTGTAATTTCCATCATTTGAAACAGTGTTCATAAAAGGTCAAAGGTCTTTGATGCTGAGGTTAACCACCTTTTTAACTGTGATTTTGATTAGCAAATGGGACAAACCATGGCATTTCTAGACCTACTTATTTTTACAATGCAGTTCACTGAATTTTTTTTGAGATATTTACCATAGGAATACATATCCTGGAAGACAATAACAGCAGCGGAGTTGATATTTCAGATATATTGATATTGATATTGCAGATATTTCTGCATAGTAAACTCAGATAAGAAATGCTTCATCTTGAAACTGCTGTGGGAACCTTATTAGCTCACTGATGATTCTGATGAAATTAGACTGTTTAGGTTACCTTAAGGGAAACCAAAGCTTTAGAGAGACAGACACATGTGTAGACTTATAGGAAATAAAGAAATAAATATTTGAAATTATGACTACTGTCCTGTGTCATCTGTGCTATTTCTGCTTTCGGTATTTTATTATTTCCTCTTTGAACTTGCAAAGTGAGGCAACTAGTGAGAAAGAGAAAAAAAATTTTTCTAACCTATATTTTTAATTGTCAAATTTGTAGTCTGCAAAGTCAAAATGCGACAAAAAATGTCTTCTATGGGATATGTACTTAATTTTTTCTGGCTTTCACGTGTGAGGAAGGTAGTAAATATGAACAGATAGTCTCTTTTGTCTGATAATTCAGTAGAATATACCTGTATTTGCAGCAAAAAAAAAGATCAGTTGTGGCGAAGAAATCAGTTGGACTTTTTCTTTTCTCCAATCTAGTTTCCTTTATTCTGAAGCCAAGTAAGCAAGAGAGCAAACAAACGAGAGGAGTGAGAGAGAGCAGAAGCAGCCTGGTGTACTCTCCCTGCGTAATCAGATTACAGGTTATGGGAGTCCCTAACCGTTGATCGATCCCAGTAGTAGTAAAAGAATACCTTTACTCATGGATGGTCCTTGTGTGTTCCTGCGGTGATCCAGATAAGGTGAGGAGCTCCTTCAGGAACAAACTTCCAAGGGCGCCCAAGGGGGTTCTGTTCTTACCAGGTCCCGCAGCCGAACAGAGTAGGTCCCCTCTGGGGTGCCAATTGATTCGAAGATCCGGTAATAACCTAACAGTACAATGCATACTGTTAAGCAGGTATCCTTTATTACAGCACCAGGCACACAGGGGATCTGTCCTCCAAAGGTGAGCACCAAGCACCCTTGCATTTCAGGTTAAATACAATCACAATATACATATTCGTTATATTTCTGAGAAATGCTCAGCATATTCATGGATTTTCTGAGAATTAATTAGCATATGTTAATATCTTTCACGCATGTCTGTTGGCACCTCCACGTGGTCGTCAGGGGTCTTCAGATGAAGGCTCGTATTCTTCATCACAGTGTCCTCTGATTGACCTTTGTTTCTGTGCAAACTCAGTTCTAAGATCATGTATACCACGTGCATCAAGGTTGTTTTGCTCTGGTCTTGTTGTCCTCTTGGTGCCTCTTTATCTCTGTAGCTTGGTGCATCTGCTCTCCCAAGGCCAAGCTGTCTGGAGTAGACTTACTTAGGCGTCTCTTATCCTACAGCTATCCCAATTATCCACTGAGAACCAAGACTTGCTTTGATTTTGATTATTTTGTAGCTCTGTCATGTAATCATTGCCTTAATTATTCACTGACAAATTAGAAACTCAGCACGATACCTTGGTTGAATATTTATGTGGCTTTCACAAGAATGTGAGAAAACAGAATATTGCAATAATAATAAGTTTGTGAAAATTAAATGGCTGAAGATCTATTTGAATTATAAGAATTATCTGGAATTTATTAATCAAAACTTCAATCCTTTCCTTTGAAAATGTGGGGTTTGTACTTAACACTTTACTTCCCATAAGACTAGAAATAAATTTATTTTAGAAAAAAGAAATATTCAGGTAAGCATAATTCCAAATGCTTTAGGGACTGGCATACAATCTAAAAGAAATTTGAGAATAAGTGGAAGAATATTGTTTATTTAATTCAAATAAAATGGAGAATTTTAAGCCAGGGCAATATTGTTATTAGATGAGTTGTGTAACTTAATAAGAAAAGTAGATCCATCCAGGTTCTTTTTTGTCTGTTTTCAAGTGCTTGAATGCCTTGTATACTTGGTCATTCCACTGTGTTTTTTTAATTTGTTTGTTTCTTTTACAGTGAATATTTTCTGTTGCTGTTATTCTGTATGGTTGAACTCCATAAATCATGTGGCAATCTGTCTGTTCAGGAGGACAGAATTTGTCTTGAAACATTTAAGAAGAATACATGTTCTAGAATAGAAATTAAGTATTTTTGGTCATTAGTCCTGTAAGTTGATTTCTAAGAAGTTGAATCTATTTGAGCTGAAGCTCTACTTCTTGATGCTTGGATTAGTTGAACATGCAATGATCTTGAACATAATCAACTGAAAATTCATTCTTGGAATCACTTGAGCATCAGCAGAAAAAGTATTCTCATCATAGCCCCAGATGTAATGGCATTTGTCCAGGATACTTGGCTTAACAAACCTCGCCAAAACATCAAGGGACCTTCCATGATCGCATCATGAGAGCTGTTGCATGATCTAAGGTAAGATGGTTGATTCAAGAACATGCTTCATTGTTCCTTCATTTTTGATTGATATGCTAGTTATGAAAACACCTACTGATATATTTTTTGTGTTACCATATATTTTTGCATTGCCAGGTGGTTTGAATCTTACTTTTCTGGGCCTTTCATGACTGTTTTTTTGCATTATAAAATGTAACAGCAGTCTGTTTTTGATGTACTTATATGTCCTGGCATGTTATTTTTTTTCCCCCCGAGAAATAACATTTTGCTTGACTTTTCTTTACAATGTGTTTTAATTCCTACAATTATAGGTAAGATAGCAGGAAGTGGAAATCAGGAAGTGTAAAAATTGAGATCCCACTTTTGGAAGATTAACAAAATCTCCATTCATCTGTATATCCACAGACAGGCACATTGACCTCAGTAGAACTATTCATGTGTTAAGACTTGTATTAGTGTTAAGATAATGAATATGCTTAATGATTGACATGTTATGGACCCGCTTATAGTTTCCAGGTATTAATGAAAAAAGAATATTTTAAACTAAGGGAGGGTGGATTTCGAGTGGATCTAAGGAAGAAATTTTTTACAATGAGAGTGGTGAAACACTGGAACAGGTTGCCCAAAGAGGCAGTGGAGGCCCCATCCCTGGAAATACTCAAGGTCAGGTTGGATGGGGCTCTGAGCAACCTGGTCCAGTTAAAGATGTCCTTTCTCATTGCAGGGGGATTGAGCTAGATGACCTCTAAAGGTCCCGTCCAACACAAAGCATTCTATGATTCTATGCATACCTTTTTGCATTGTTCTTCAAAAACTCTATGTTCAAGCTCAGTTTTTCTTGATTCATCCTAAAAAGAAATGAGAATAAGTATTTTTTGAGCTGGTTGACATTTGAAAACAAAGAAGTAAGACCTGATTGGATGATTAGGTGGTATCTCCAGTGGTCTGTCTGTGATTCTCTCCTGTTACTCAGGAATGCCTTTAATCTGTGAGGAAATTCATGTCTCAGTTGTTTGTTTAATAGTCCAAAATATCATGTTCTGTCCCTTAGAAAAATGCATGCAAACAGTTAAGGTTATATATAAAGCTAAAAATCCTATTGTAGGTATACAAAGAGATATGAAACTGATTTTATTGTAAAACAAGAAGAGATTTTATTTTCCAAAAAGTTTTGTATGAAGGACGTATTTTTTCCTGTTACAAAAGGTCAATAGTCAATGGAATTATTATGCTGACCAGCAGTGTAAAATGCATAGTAATAATTAAAATAGTATTTAGAGAAATCTGGGGGGGAAAGTACTTAAAAGAGCAGAAAAATGAATGACTGAGACCAACAGGGATGGAATATGGCTATTTTCAAGTCATGACACAGGGACAGTGAATAGCTAGAAGTCCATCAGGAAAGGTTCTGAAGTGAAAAATGAAAAAACAGGATTCATTTTGCATTTCAAGACTATGTCATATAGTAAAAACACCACTGTTACACCACCGAGTGGTCTTCCCTCATAACACTGTCAGGTACAGAGAAAAGACTAAATATGTGTGCTACGAAGTCAAAATTCCAGTGACTTGTTAGTCCCAGACATAATACACCCACACATGTGCGTGATCTGTGTTGGCATTCCCCTTGCCTTGGAAAAGCACGCAGTTCAGCCTGCATCACTTTAGTGCCAGTGGGGGATTTATTTCTTACAGTTTCTGTATAAGCCAATGGTTGGGGTATTAGCTTGGGAGATCTGGGTGTAGGCCCTACTTGGGAACATTAGATCGTCTCTGCTTCTGTTCCCATGTACAAAATAGAAAAAATAACACAGTCTGTCTTTGCAGGAGTATTGCAAGGTTCATGCATTCAGGTCTGCTTCCTAAGATATGGTGATTATAAGGGCTGTAGGAGCTCTTCAGTGAGTTGGGGGCTCTGAAGAAAGTTAGACAAGGCTCTGTATCTGACATGTGAGGCATGGCCATGCAACGAAGAGGTACAGAGAGAAAAGATAGAAGAAGAAGAAAAATACTACTTTGAATTTGTTTTCAAATGTTTGCATCATATTGTTATATTAGCAAGTAAGATTTTGGGTTTTGTTAATAGTGTTGCATATTTAGTATAATTTTTTTCTAAAAATTGTCACTTTGAAAAGGAAGTGTCCAGACCAGAGCTATTTAGTAATAATAATTGTGAAACAATTGGCAGAGCAGTTTAGTATCTTTTAACATTTAAAGAGAATCAGCTCTGGAAGACAAGAGTATAGGTCTCCAAAAATTTTGTGCTAGAAGAGTTTGTAGGTAGAAAATACTGTCCCGGTAAAATTCGTAACAGTTAGAACTATGTCCTTTGTGGATTTATCTAAGCATTCTGACAACAATGAAATGATTCCTTTCGACGTCATTATTTTAATTATAATTGAAAATGAAATATTTTGTAATATTTAATCTTATGAAAAATCCTGAGATTGCATCTTCCTGTCTTTTTTGAGACAAAATCAAATTTCAGAACTTCTAGGGCTTCACAGTCATGTGTAATAATAATCTGTGTGACGAAGCTATTGCATACATCCTCATTTAATGAAATATTGTAACAATAAAGTCTCAGGATTTATTAAACCAAGTTCTGCATGCATGTTAAATATTTACTGGGCAGATATTTCTTAATAAATTATTTGATTGACTAAAGGAAATGAGATTTACAGGCGCATGTTGATGGCACTAATATTCCCTGAAGGATGGAATACAAATCTCAGATGGTTATAAAATCATGGCTTATTTTTGTCCACCAAACACAATTTGTGTGGAGAAAGTAGAGGTGAGTGCCCACTATGGGAGTTACTTTTCTCTGTGGCGGGAAAAAAAAAATACTTAGAAACAGCTCTTAAGTAATTTAGTGTAATTTATTTTTCTTACAGCCTTCTGTAATTTATGATGAATATGCTGTACTTTCACCTAAAATACATTACTACATGAACTCTTTATAAAGCTGATTTCTTTTTACCAGCTTCATCAGATAGTTGATGAAATTCGGAAACTTAAGATATGATATGTTTATATTCAACATATATTCAAGTAAATCTTTGAACATTGCCAATAGTACGTAGAGAAATCTTTTTCTATGGAAACGTTCCACACAGTTTACAAGCATAGCTGGCCTCTCTAGCCTCTGGCTGGCTCTACCTTTCTTTGTGTTTTGCATTCCCATGGATAAGAATGAACCATTATTTATTCTTGGCTTTCCCAAGAATGGAGTGAAGGAGGAACTTCACTTTTGCCCTTCAGTGTCTCCACCTCCTCCAGTAAGAGCAGATGTCACAGGAATGTGTTAACTTTCAGCCATCCCTTTTATATCTTAGTCATGATCATCTCCGAACTTACTCATTCCCAGGAGTCAACAAAGAGTAGCTGAGTAGTAGAAGTAGTTATGGGAAAGAAGAATAAATAGCACAGATGTCAGGAATTAAACCTAGATGATATTTAAAATCTTTCCTGCCTCTCATGGAGCTCAGATCTCAGTTGTTCTCTTCACAGTTCAGCCCAATGGTTTTAGTATTCTTACATCAGCTTTGAGTGGAGCTTGGAGGCTAAGACAAGCAAGAGGGTTGCTCAGTTGGGCCACATGCCTCACGTACCTCATAGTAGTCTTCCCTTACTGGTGGAAGGTCACAGATACCAGTGAGCTACCCTTAGGGACCACGGGTTTCCTCTGCAGATTTCAGTTAGGACTTGTGCTTAGCGGGAACTAAAGAGAAGGGTATTCAGCACGAAGAAAAGGAGGAAACAACAAGATGAGCCAGGCAAAACGAGCAGTGAACTGAAAAACGGGGAGAGGAAGATTTCTGTCCTGTGGTGAGGCCAAATACAAGAGCAGGGCTATCGTCAGCTGGCTCTTAAGGCGTGCAAAAACCTCAGGAAATACAACTTTTGTTTTCGGTGTGGCCACCAGATGACACTAGTGAACTAGGAATGGATTATGTTTTTCTTCTCAAGAAGCTGCAGGAATGAACTGATAGCTCTGAGCACATTTGATGCGTTTTTTGCACAATCTGCAAGTTCCTTCTCTGAAGGGAGCAGTGCGATTAATTTTCAGATACTTTGAAATTCAAAAGCATGGATGTAAAAATATCAATACCACTGTTATGTGCACAAATTATGGGCAACCATGCCTCATCTATGCCTTTAATTAGATCAAGACTTTTCAAAATATTATTATTTTAACCCTATATCTACCTCATTTCTCTTAGTAAGAACTGGCTAAGCAATGCTCTCTGACCAATGAACACACATTCTTTAACACCTATTTGAATTTTGACCCAGTGCTTTATTCAAATGCCTCTTTCCCATTATATTTTTGTGATTTGCAAATATGCAGTAGAGTCTTTTATTCTGTTGTGTTTGCATGTGTGCGTGTAGTATCATGATTAAATCTCAGTTAAGCTTAGTTTTGATGACTTTACTGTTATGAAAATCTTTCATGAAAATCTTTCATTAGCTTCTCTTTATGGGAAATTTTAACCCATCATAAACTTCAGTTTGGTAAATTTATTTTGCATTTGCAGCAAGAATTACATAAAATCTAAATGGAAATATTAACAGGATTTACATTTGAAATTAAAGCTTTTGTTTGCTTCAGCATGCAATAACAACACAATATTTAACAATTGAAATTAATATTTCATTTCCAAAGCTATGAATATTTCAGCCATTATATCATTGTTTCTTTTTCATTTTAATAACAATTGTGAAGTGTGTCTTCAACAGTAAAACTACTGTAATATAGGTATTGGACTATCCAACATGTTGATCCCCAAAGAATATTCAATATTACATTAATACAGCATCAAAAATATGCTACTCTTCACCTCTCTTCAGTTTAAAAATAAATAACCTATATCAAACAAAATCGCATGGTCGGGGTAATCCCTGGTATCAATACAGGCTGGGGGATGAAAGGATTGAGAGAAGCCCTGCTGAGAGGGACTTGGGGGTACTGATAAACGAAAGGCTGGACATGAGCCGGCAATGTGCGCTGGCTGCCCAGAGGGCCAACCGTGTCCTGGGCTGCATCAAGAGAAGCGTGGCCAGCAGGTCGAGAGAGGTGATTCTGTCCCTCTACTCTGCTCTGGTGAGACCTCACCTGGAGTACTGCGTTCAGCTCTGGAGCCCTCAGC
>Ga0065711_1037976_pt1 | contig 19291 bp, 12 predicted proteins | sample Hoacrofraction12_FD_59098 | JGI IMG/M metagenome (GOLD analysis project Ga0065711, IMG submission 59098) | Hoatzin crop microbial communities from Cojedes, Venezuela - Epithelial fraction 12 v2 (version 2) | ecosystem: Host-associated > Birds > Digestive system > Esophagus > Crop | place...
GGGGCCGACGCGCGGCTCCGGGCGTCCCGGGCACATTACGGCAGGAGGGACAGAACAGAACTCCAGCACAGCCACCAAAAACCGTATTGCTGGAGCCGCGAAAAAACGCAGCCACGGCCAGAGGAGCCCCGGTTGCAGATGATGCATTATTCATGGCTGTCGTCGTGGTGAGCCTCCAGCCAATCTAGCGGGTTCAGCGTGGGCTGCAGGAGAGGTGGGGCCTCTATGTAAATCAGAAATATCTTGCAAATGACTCTTACATATTAGCTGCATGTCTGTGGGAAGAAATGCACTGCATGGTAGCCACAGCTCCACACAGGCAATCCTCTGTGTCGTGCAAAGTGGCCACCTGTAGTTTACATCAGCCCGTTACTATCCTGCATCAGTCCTCAGGCAAAGATCAAAGCCAGCCGGGGTAAAGCAGCCCTCACTCGCTACATGCTCAGAACTGTTCTAGGTAGGAGCTGGAGTCACAGCGATGGGCGCTGTTAGGCGCACGGATGCTGCAGACAGCCGGCTCACGCTGAGGCAGAACTCCAGCAAAGGAGCGGAGGGCGGGGGCCTGCCCCCAGGCCCAGGGGGACGGGAGGTTCAGCACCGCCGGGCAGCTGTAAGGATACAGGGGCAGCAACGGGACGGTCCTTTTGCAGAAAGCTCTGCACTTCTCATTGAGCTACACGGTGAAACATCCCTTACGTCAAGAACGATAGGAAATAGATACATTTATATTTAGTGTCCAAATGTACAAATCGCCAGTGATTTTAGCATCCTACTGCACAGGGCAAGGCAAACCCTCAGGTGGCTAACTTCCCTCGTATGACTATAACAAAGAGTTGATCAAAACAATTTTCATTTTTAGACCAATTTCAGATGTTCATTTTCCCCAATAGCAGGGTTGCTTGCTGCCCTTGAAGCAGTGCTGTGTATCCAGACTCAAATACTCCTTTCATCCACAATTACTTTAGGAATGTCGTGAAAGAATAAACTCACAATCCTGCAAGCATTACTGAAAATATTTGCCCCATCTGATGATACTATTTCATGCCCCTCAGCAAATTAAACCTAAATATGTAAACGCAGTGGATCCTACTGCTCCCTGGTTTTATATGTGCTGAGCCATTCAGCAGCAGAACTCATTTCCCAGGTTATACTTTCATAGAACTTGTCAATAAATTTTGAGCCGTCCGTTCTGAATTACAGTAACTCCATTAGACCTGCGGATCACCAAAGCCAGGGTGTGCCTTGCTCATGAACTCACAGTAATCATCTGCTCCTTGCAACTGTGAACCTCAGCTCCAGAAAAAGCTGTTTTCGTTGACCCACTTTCCAAGAATCCAAACTGAGTTACTCTGAGGTCCATTCAGATGGCTCATCCACACACCCCCTCTCTGCTCTGCCTTTTTCAGTTCCATGGATTGACACAAGCTGGAGAAATTTCTCCTGAAAGGGTACTGTGCAACCTTAGGCAGTAACACATTGCTCCCTTTTGCCGTTCCAGTTCTGCTGTTTCTCTGCTTTCGCACCCACTCCTTTAAATTGTTGACACATCTCATAAGTGTGTCCGTTATGACCAACACATTTGATCAGTATGTTTCGAACCTGAGCACTGCACTTGCCCATTTAATGAGCAATATTTTAGACATTTTCCAAACTTCCCGTCACCAGCATTAGCTAACACACCGGCGATCCAGACAGACTCTTTTGTTCTGAGCAGCTGTGCTGTAAAGCAGGCTGAGTATCTTTGCGGCCACAAACTGCTCTCCAAGGTCTCCCTGTCCCCAGGCTGCCATATGTTGCCCCTATCGTTTGTACAAACTCTTTCATTTCCTCTCTGTCCTGTTGCATTTCATCAGGTTAAGCTAAAATCACACACCGGCATCCAAAAGCCTGGCTGTTTGTAGTGTTTGTGCGCTCTGCTCTGTTTTGCAGAGGGCACACAGCCTTTCAATGAAGTTGCTCACATGGTCTCTCACTAAGCTCTCTGATTTTTAGGTTTCTCAGCCTGGCAGCTCTTCTACCTTCAAGGAACATTTCTGTGAGCACTGGAGCCTGCTCCACTGGAGCACTGGGAGTGCTGGAGGTGTCACATGCAAAGCAGTCCATAGCAAAGACAGCAGGAGGTGGTCGTGCTGCAGTGGGGCTATCTCAGGTCAACATCGAGAAGTCAAAGAGATCTAGATAAGGAAAACCAGCAAAGAATTTTGAAACCACCCACGGAGGCTGAAGAGAGACCAGGCCACTCATTGGCCAAAGCACTGGGAACAAGGCTTAGCTCGCTGTTGCTCTGCTGACATGCCGCACAGCCTGGAGTTCATCGTGACTTCCCATCTACTGCTGCTCCCCCTCCATCCCACCATGGATTGGTCCCAATAAAGGGGACACTTAATCAAATGAACATTGGTGCCACTACAGATAAAAAGCAAATACAAGATGAAACGTTGATCAAAATGAGATGCTGGTTAAAATACAGCCTTTGATCCCTGGCTGGGACTCCAAGTTTTAAGAATCCTCAGCCCAGTGGAAACCCCAACATGATGAACAGCCAAAACTGGCATTGGATGTGGCTCCGCAGTGAATTCAGTGGAGGAGACCTCTTGCACATTCCCATGTGGAGGCCATGTGACAGAGGCACGCAGCACAGACAGGCCCATGATGTCAGCTTCTGCCAGGGACGGAGCCGTTAAACGGCTTCCCTCTGCACCCAGCAGCGATCGCCTCTGCCTCCCTGCCTCGTACCAGCCAGGCTCTGTTCCCTCTGCAGTGCTGTCCCTCCTTGCCAGCAGCTTCACTGCATCACCCAAAGCGTGTAGCAACGAGACCAGTTACAGATGTGCACAGAAAACTGTGTTCTGGTTCAGAGCTGGAAGTTCTTTCAGATGATCCCAGCAACAGTAAAGGAGCTATCTCATCCCAGACTATCAGGCTGCCAGACAGACACAGAATACCTAGCTCATCCGTAACTACCGAGATAAAGGCTTGTGTCAACAGCCGATTCTGAGAAAAGCAGAGAGAATTCTAGCTAGGAAGCAGCCACTTGGAAAGGCAGAGGCTGTGCTGTACAGAGACGTCATGTGCTTCACAAGGGGAGAGTTTGTGTCCTCAGTGCTTTACTGGAGGAGCCTGTGGGGCCTCGCTAACATGACAAGTAGCAACGGTGAGAATGAAGAAACATTCACAATCTCTTGAGCTCCGAATACCAAGAGGAGCCTCTTCAGCTCTTCTCAGTTTCAACTTTGGAGGCCAATGAGACATGAACACGTGTCAAGCTTCGTGTCAGCAGGATGCTAATGTGGATGTATAACCTAGTCTAGCAGGCAGCACCACTATCTGCAGATTTTCTCAACTCTCAACTGCCATCCAGAAATCCTGCACCAACAGTCCCTGTAGTAAGCGCAGCGTGTTTGATTGGCAGCACTGCACTTTCTGCACCCGCATCGTGCAGCACACGCACATACATTTCTGCCTGAACGGGGCCGTGTGAGAGCCATACGCCTGGCCGTGGCCCAGCTGGCTGCACTCGGCAGTAACTGGAATTTAGGAAACACAGTCCCTGCTCCAGGAGACATTGCTACACTGAAGTCAGCGGCGCTCAGCCGAAATGCCACTTCTCCCGTGATCCAGCGACTCACGCCCCCTCCCACTGGGGAACAGCACATTTTCCATTTCTCTGAACAGTCTTACCAAGCTCCAAGCACCAGCAGCACTACGTTCTGCTCTCTTTTGGGAAGCAGCCAAGACTGCGAATGTAAAGCACAGGATGTGATTTCCTGCTCCTCCTGGAAAAGGAAGCTACAGTCCAAGAGATAGAGAAAGAACTATTAATCCTAGAACAACCATTTTAATGTTGATGATCACATGATGCAGCTGCAGAAATATCAATTCAATTCAAACAGAACTTGTAATGTGCTAAACATGCGGGACTCATGATACAGAAAAGGAGATAACGGATCCGCATGCTAAGAAGAGGAATTACTATTCACAGGTGCCTGACGAAAGACGTGCCTAGGACCATTGCTCTTCTGACAGAACTCTTTAATCAAGAAAATGCTAGAAAACCGTAAAACACTAATGGCAGTTTCTCTACAGAATCTCCTACAGTTCTACTTTATACCGTACATATGAGCCGATTAGCAGAAAGGTGCTGGGCTTCTTGGGAAAGTAACAGCTTGTGGAGTGAAAAGAAAACGAATGTACAACCCCAGCAGGTTTACTTTTGCACAGGCTTTAAAAAGAGATGAAGAAATAAGCAGTCCTATTGAGTTAGCACAGAGATGGGCTGTACAATTCCAGCAGCTATTGCCTGCTTAAGCACAATGAAATAGGATGAATAGAAGCCCTAATGTGACTGACTCACCCTCATTACCCAACAGCCCAAAATGGGGGGGGTCTCCTGAGGAAATCAGAAAACACATTTTTAGGTGTCTTAAGGTGTGAGTCTGTACAGATTATGCACCCCAAGCCGCAAGTGCCCGTTATTTTTCCATCTGCATGATTGTAAGAACTCTCCGGTGTGCAGAGCTCAACAAATACTTTTGTTTTCAGAGTGTCTGCAACTGTTTGCAAAAGACTGCTAGACATGCATGCGCAGACACACACCCCGTGCTGTCATGGGGACTTGCCTTCTGGTCTTTCTCACTACAGTTTTCCTCAGCCTAAAAAAAAGGCATGTCATGCTGTGGCCTTTGTGCAAGAAAACATAACACAAGAGTGTTTATTAGCCTATGAACATTATAATCTTCATAGATCGATATTAAAACCCTTCACACTTATTTTCACTGCCTAGTTCAATGGAACTTAGAAATTCCAGTGGATCTTGAGAGAGTGTTGAACAGCTGCAAACTAGCCAAGGGATCACATTCCCACAGATGGTATTAGAGCCCAAAGCCCTTCATGTTTGACTGTGGGATATGCACAGGTCAAATGAGAAGTTATACTGTCTGGGAACAAAGTTTCACAACCCTTGCAGACAGTGTTACTTCTTTTTACAGTTCTTTGATTTAATACCGTTCACTTGGAAACTGCTATTTTACAGGGTTTTTTTCTGTAGAGGTAATTCGAGGCCAATTAGCTTTCACCGGAGGCCATCTTCTATGTAAATTCTGGTATGTCCAAACTTTGTAGCTTCTCCACTAATTGATTGATTAAACGTAAGGTTTGAAGTAGTGTTTTCAGCACTAGTCTGACAGGTGTCCAGAGAAATGCATTAGGCTACACGACGGTCGAAGGAGGGGATTAGGAGCTAGGACCCTTAAACTCCAGAACGTCTCAGTATTGTTAATTACGCTTTGCCAAATTTCCTACCCTCATTTACAATCTGTCAGAGACACGCAGTGAATTCACTGGATGGGGAAGGAGGACAATGTACATGCTTTTTGGCTCTTGCAGGCATTATCTGTGCTCAACATCATGCAGCAAAGGAAGACTGTCAGCCCTGCCACCATCACCCCTGCAGCGGCCTCCAGCTCACAGCGCAGTGCTGGTGTACGTGGCCAGACCAAGAGCGGCCGGTAACGACAGAGTTTGCTCATGAAAAGGCAAACATAGCAACTTGCACTTGCTTCTGATTAGCACCAGAAAGGATGCTATTAGGTCCAGAAAAACCAAAAAGCATAAACCCACAGCATCTGCCTGATCAGAAGCTGCTTCCATGTGTTGACTGCTATGCTCAGGAATGATCCAGAATTCCAGAGTTTCGGAACATGCATTTTGGAGGCAGTGACTTTCCAAATCATAGAATCATAGAATCATAGAATGGTAAAGGTTGGAAGGGACCTTAGAGGTCATCTGGTTCCAACCCCCCTGCCATGAGCAGGGACCCCTTCCACCAGACCAGGTTGCTCAGAGCTCCATCCAACCTGGCCTTGAACACTTCCAGGGAGGGGGAAGCCACAGCTTCTCTGGGCAACCTGGGCCAGGGCCTCACCACCCTCAGAACTGGCACAAAACTTAGAAAAAACAGATCTTTTCACAACGGCTATTTCAGAAAGCAGGTGAGCAAGAAGACCCCAGGTACCCAGACTTTGGACAGGCACAATTGTGCATTCAGAAGCAGTAGCAGCTTGTTCCCAACCTCTGCCTGAAGAGATGCACTCTGGAATCATCTTGTGTTATTTTTAAACAAAGCTCAAGAGCTGCTTGGCAGACAGAAGCTCTGGACTGCTAGGCAAGCACCAGGTTTTATTGTCTCTGTGTGACTGAGAGGCTAGCCCGACTCCCATCGGATCTGTGTTTCCTGACCTCATGTATTCAGCCAACACTGTGAAGGGCGCAATGGTCAATGAGGCAGCCTATCTGCAACAGCCAAGGCAATAGGCAATTACACTTTGGAGACAAAATGATTGTGTGCATGTATATAGGAGAGTGTGAAAGAAAGCGAGGAATGATGGGGAGAAGCACTGGTGGGAGCAAACCAGGCAATTTCTCAAGTGTCCTGCCTTCCATAGACAAAGCAGTGGGCCACCTCCCTCCTCAAACTGCCCAAAGTGGCCTCCAATGAAAGCACCACCTGCAAAACTGAAGGAAAGAGCTAAGCACGGATGCAGAACGAGATCTGCTGCTGATGGAGTTCCATAGCCTTTCTGAACACCTGCAATCCACCCATCTTATGCTGGCCTGGCCCGGACGCCTGCCGTCCAGAGCCCATCGGAGTGGATCCCTCAGGGCTGTCCCCAGGATGCAGAACGACAAAAATTATCTAATCCCATCTGGACAGAATACATCTGCACTGGAGCAGAATAGGCAATTGCAGAGCTTTCCAGTGGTATTCAGAGTGTCTTTCTTCATGCGAGTTTTCCGAATTAATCACCAGTGCATGAATTTGGCTTCCCATCCCTTTTCCCAGCTGACAGGAACTGATGGCACCAACTGCCATCACCATGAGAAATAAATGATTCCTTCACTAGCATGGCAGACATATGCCAGCTAGGAAGAGAAGATCTGATCATCAGACTTGCTTGTTTTGGCTTTTCAATGCACAAAAGGCTGTTTTTCTCAGAATTAGGGTGACTGCGACAATCTGTTTTTAGACAGAGTTAGAACCACAAGATAAAAGAGGCAGAAATCTTCTCATCTGCATATTTATCATCAAAATGCAGCAACTGCATAATTTAAGCTTAGTGTTAAAAATATTGTATGTATATTTTAAGGTTTTCCTACTCAGGTGAAAAGGAGACATGCTTTCACTACGGAGGTTAATTATTTCCTAATGGTGTGAAAACAACAGAAAAAAAAGGAATCAAAAGGAATTTTCTTACCCTCCCCCCTCCCCTGAGGCGCAGCACAGAAACATCCCCGTCCATATCCTTCACAGACACATACAGCAAAATGACTCAGAACAATAGAGGGGAGGCATGCGCTGGTGACTGGGGTCCCACTGAGCCCCACGGGGGTCTGGACATTACGGAAGATTTGTAGAGAGAGCAGGAGCATCCTTTCTCAGCTCAGTAAGCGGCTCACCTGAGCAGGGAAGCACTCCCATAGGCAGGGGACAGGCACGGGCACTGACTGCCTGGAGGGCTCTGCCAGAGGAGAGCAGGTTCTCCCATACCACGGCTGACGGTGCCACCCAGCCTTCTCCAGCATCGCAATGCCAGCAGCTGCCTCTCTGCAGTCCCCAGCAGAGCTCAGCTGCACTCCAGCTGGCCTGTGCCATCCTGCCACCCCACCCCACGCACCCTCAGGGAGGGCAGAGAGGTGCTCTTCACCAGCCCCAGCTCTGTAGGGAAGAATGAACTAAACACAGGCTGTCTCCGCGGTACTTGATGGCAACCGAGCTGCCAGTGGTACTGTGGAGGTTTCCTCACTGCTCCTCCCTGTCCCTGCTGTGCACATGGAGCCTCCACACTCTGCAGAGCTGAAGTGACTAGCAGGCTGCACATGAGATCCAACGTCTTAGGAAGTGGACTTGTGCACTCAGAGGTGTCTGGGTTACTGTTGTCTTTCCCACTGGCTGCTTTCTTAATAGAGACAGTTTTTATGTGGCCTCTGCTGCTGTCCATGCAGAGGTGGGATGTTCCAGACAGGACCTTGCTTTCATGCCAGGAAGCATCCTTTCCTCTCCAGCACTGCCCAGAACCCGGCAGCAGGAGCAGTCACTGCTCAGAAACATCTCTGCGAGCTGGGCTCGCCCTGCGCAGGCTGGCCGGCCGGCCACGGGCAGCTGCCGCTCCCCCAGCTGACACAGCTTTCCCATGCTCTCTGCTGGCTGCCTTCACATCCTCACTTGGCCACGCCATCCGCTCTGCTTTGACAGCCGCATCCCTCAGACCCTAGTCCCTGTAACTACCTGAAATGCACATGTGCTTCTGTTTAAAGAGCCAAGTTAGAAGGGCAGCGCATGACAATACACCACAATCTGAAGACAGGCAATCAAGCCAATAAATCCCCACTCGCTCCCCAACAGCTGTAGCCCAATTAAACTCAACAGTTCACAGGTGTTCATGTAATGACTTTAACACAAAAAAGCACGGCTCCCTTTAGGGGCCTTTAAAAAAATTTAGAGCTCTTTAAATTTTATATACCAACAACATCAAACCAAAGTAGGAAATAATAAAGAAGGAAAGGAGATAGAGCAAAGAAAATACACACAGTGTAAGCATCAGCAACAGCCTAATTAAACAATAGCCAACAGGAAAATGCACATTCTGCTCACCCAGCCACGGCCCTTCTTGAGTTCTGTGTGCTGGATGCAAAAGCCGTTTTCTGTGCAGCCTTTTCAGCACCGTTGCACCAGCCACGCTTTCATTCATGAAGTCCCCCTGCCTCCTCAGAACAAAGCCGTGAATGAACTCACGCTAGCACAGCAAGGGCCTGCATCTACCATTTCTCTCCAAGCGTCTGACTCCCTCCCTACCATGAGGTCGAGACTAGGCTGGTCTCCACGGCGTGCTGGGAAGCAGAGCTGTACACCTCTGGAAGTGACTAATGACCCCACTATTTTCTGTGGCCTTGCAGCAGAGCTTAGTTGGTCCAGGGAGCCCTGGTGAAGCTCACAGCCTTGCCTTTCAGGTTGTCTGCACCATCTGTTTGCTCTGTGCCAGCAGCAGGCTCTTGGTAGGTGCCTCCTTATTTTTGGGTTTTGTTACACCTTGCTAGCAGTTCTGGCCACAGCATCGTTATTTTCTTTTGTAGTTTTCCCATGGATTGCAGGTGTCCCCTCTCCTTCTAATTCACCTTCATCCCCCTCATTCCCACAGAGCTCCATACATGAGCCCCCAGCAATGTCAGGATCACAGCTAGGAGCTGCCACTCCACTCACTGCAGGAGGGATGAGGAGACAGGAACCACAGCTCATATAAACCTAGAGAAGGAAGCATCAGGCTGGAGAAGAACAGATACTTTCGGGACCCTATCGGGCCCTGAAGAGGGAAAGAATTTGCAGTACCTCAGCCCTGGGGGAAACCCAGTCCAAGACTTCTTTGTTACTGCCCTTGGTTTGATTATGTGTTTGTAGCTTCTGACTTTCCCATGGTGAGATAGTGAAGCCAAAGCGGATCTGAAGCTTGTGCTTGGAAGCAATCCTGCCTTCAGCTTTTCATTCTTATGAAGAAACGTGTTCTTTAAAGAAACCTTTTTTTCCAAAAGATTTTTTGAGAAGGGCAATGAGAAGATGCTGCTCTGCTGTACGTCAGAAGCCTCTTCCTTCCAGACATAATCTTCCAGATTCCCTAAAAAGGGAAAAGACCGTTGTGCTGGTCTGTGAAGCCCGGAATTTGCACAGGAGCAATCCAGGCAGCTCTGGATCCTGAAGTCCATATTCTCATTAGCAGGAAACGCACAGCACAGACAGCAGCAGTAAAATCCCTGGCCCCAGTCTGCCTTTCCCAGAATACGAAATCTTAAATTACTTTCCATAAGCAAAAAGGTGCGGGGTTCCAGACTTCGTCCATCCGCTGTCCTCTTTACTTAGAGGGATCGCAAAATGTAATCTCCCTACAAAAGGCAGATTCATAGAGCAGTATGGAGGTCTTCGCAGCTACACATCTTCTTCATGCACTCACAGCACCTAGCACACTGGGCCCCAACCTGGGAGATTCCTTTGGGAATTACTGTAATATAAACAGTAAATAAATATGAATAATTATCTGAGGATGATAACCAGTGATTTAGATACGAAAAGGCCCCAGAATGCAAGTGCGAATCTCCCGAGATACTTAGCCATCCTTTCAAGATGCATGAAGATATATAAGTAGGCTAATTACAAAGGAAAATGTCTTGTATATAAATCTCATCTAAATTCAGAAGCGATGCAAAAACAAATTGAGAAGATACCCAGGAAAAGTTCAATAATGTTGCTGGGAAAGGTTAATTTTTAGAGTTTTTTTAAGATAACCCAGAAGATCCTTAAATACAAAAATAGTCAAACCTTAAATAGCAACTGCAAGTGTCACACTAGAACTATTGAACTGTGGAAGCATCATGGCAAAAAACACAACAATTTCATTTTCTTAGTTTAGTTTCAATTTATAATTCACACAAGTAGCTTAAACACGTCGATTTGAGATCAAAACAGAACTGCAGGTTACATAGCATCTGTTCTATAGGAGGGTGCTGTGTGCACTGAGATAATTTTAGATGAATGTGTTATAAACAAGATCTGTGGAACATTGCAGAGTAGCAAGTTTTGAGAGAGAAAAACATACAGTTTAAATGCATAAATTGTTTAGAATGTTTAGCATGTGGTTGTAAAGCGATCAACCAAGGAATCTGTTTTCCAGAGTAGGACAGCTCGCACAGATGAAACAGCAGCTTCCTCTGTACTTAATGTAAGACTCGTTCAGCATTCAGAGGAACATCTTCTCTGTGCACACTTGGTGATGACAAAGCCACAGCTTTAGCCACTGCTTTTTTCTTTTCCTACACCTCCCCAGGCTGCTGCTGCAGCATCAGGCCTGCGTGCAGGATGCGTGCTGGCTGGAGCAGGTCCACTGACAGCCAGACTAGACCTCTCCTGGGACAGACTGGTCAGCGTAGACCTACACTTTGGTATTGTTATTTTGGGATATGGTCACTTTTGCTGTGAATTTCTGAGGTTACAGCTGTGTAGAGAAATAAACACATTTTTATTCCTTCTTGAGGACAGTTGTGGAGATACCCAGGAACCAAGCCACACCACCGAGATGCCTGTGCAGATTCGGTTATCCAGCAGGTTGCCTGTTCTGCCTACAGCAAGGCAAACATTTATGGGTACCACACTGTCTGCTGAACTCACAGGACTGGTTTCTACCAGGTCTTCCTATTCTAGTCCTAGGCTGAATGCTCCTCCAGTACTCCAGTGCTGGGTCATCCCTCAGCATACCTTATCAATCCCACAAGTCCTAGGTAAACTCAGATGAGAACTAAATATTTGAATCTAGAAATGTAAATTAGATAAACAGTGTATATTTCTTCATAGTTCTTTTTTCTGCAATGTGAAAAAAGAACAGGGGTGTATGTAACACAGGAATTTCTGATGCATAGACATAAAAGTATTCTGCATTTCAGCTCCTCCAAAAAGTGAGTTGATGATAACGGTGTAGTTTGGGTCAGAAAAAGGCATTTCATATGTGAATGCAAATGTTTTTCCTTTTAGAAAAAAATACATGAGATTTAAAAAATAGTGTGAAACAACCTACAAAATACAAGACAAAAATCAGTGCAGTTGGTTGATAATCCCGTTCAGGCTGCAGTGGAACACTTCCCTGAAACGCTTCCTCCTTTGCCACATTATTTATGGTTTGCTTTCTAGACTGCCTGCAGCAACTGACACCCTGCAAAGACTCAGAACAAGAAGGGAAAGCAGCTAGCACCAGCTCCCTCTGAGACACGCTAACCGCCTGGCTCCGAAGCAGAGGCACCTCTTACCAAGCTATCGCCACAACTCACCGGAGGAGCAGCGCGCTGTTGCAGTGCTCGTGCCCAGCTCCACAGTCACCCTGCACCGCTGAACACAGGGCACCGCGGTACTCACACTGCGGCCAGGAGCTAGCAGGGTAGACTAGTTCAGCTCAACATCAACGTTATGGTGATCTGCTCTGGAGATCTACTGAGGTCTGTGACACTGTACGAGTTCTCACTTGAGTGAAACCTATGCTGAACTGTAACATTTTCCATCATCTAGAGCAAGGACGGAGTATAACCTGCCACCCCAGCAGCAGCCCACTCCCACTAAAGCACAGTAGCTGCCAAGCCCTTCCTCCTTCTGCATCAGCTTTTCCTGCCATCCCTGAGCCTGCTGAACTGATGTGAGACCCCATCAGGCACACTCCATTCAGTGAATGAAGCTGGCTCTGTGTTGCTGCTGTGAAGACCAGTAAGAGATTGCAGCAGCTCTGTTCTGCCCTACGGAGTGGAGGCAAATGGGTCTGACTGTCTCGTAGCATGGCCACCCTCTGGTTGTGACCTCTGAAAATTCCCTGCTGCAACCACACAAGAGAGCAGAGTGCAAGGGAGCATCAGACATGAATACAGAGCCTGAGCAGTGTTAAAAGGGACTAAAACTACCCAAGGGTCGCACCCCTCAGTGGGAGCTGCAGCAGCCTTGCTTCAGCAGAGACCAAAGGTGGGAGGTAGGTCACTGGGTGTGATGTGAAAACACCCTCCCTGTAGCCAGCGCTGGTCTCCTGCCGTGCTCTGCGAAGGGAAGAATGACACCTGTCCTCCAAACTAGAGCAAAACTGCAAGTGGACTACCAAAACTGGTTGCCCATGAGAACAAGGCTCTGGGTATGAGGCAGAGCAGGGCAGTGATGCCTCTTGGCTAGACAGACTCTCCACTCTCTCTGCTCCTGCGTTTGCAGCTACTCACTGGCTCAGAGACCAGGCTGTGGTGAGGGTAAGGTGACCGTCTGCTGTTTGCTCCAGTTGCTCACAGGGCACGCTGTGACCTCCGCCCACCCTTCTCCAGACACCAGCCGCTTCCACACATTCATCTTCTTGCCTATTGAGCCAATGCGCTGTCACTCACAAAGTTTATATTTAAAGAAGCCCTTCTGTTGAACTCAAATTAAATATAGATTGGTTGAATCTGATACCATGAGAGAACCAAGGCTGGAGGCGAGCGAGAGAACGAGGAGGAGATCACAACTGAACAAATCCATTTGAATCTGCAAAGTTAACACCAGGCTGCACATCTGACTCTGGTACACACTGGGTTTGTTTCTTTTCAGCTCAGCTACAGTATTCGTTGCAGTGAGGTCACCCTCGTGTGTCCTTCTGCTTTGTGTCTCTTACTAGACAGACACACACAAATCTTTGACTTTTACAGACAGAAGGAAAATTCAGACAAACATTTGTCTTCCTGACCTGTCAGCACTTACAGCAGCGCCTGACTGACAGAGCACGAGAGGGGAAGTCAGAACCTCTGAAAAGGCAGGTACCTCAGGACTAATTCTGGAGTCCGCTGACAACAGTAACAATCAGCTCTTAGCTAATGTCACAGTGCAACAACAAAGCCTGCGGCAGCTCATGCTGCAACTCAGGCCAGGGACGCATTCTGGGCTCTCTCCTGATGTGGGTTGCCCTGCCAGCTGATTTTTAAGCCGTGCATAAAACCTGGCTGGGGAGAGTGGCGTGGCTGGATCTGAGAAAGGACCAGAGCTGAATGTGTGCATGTTAGAAAAAATGTAATTAAGCAGCCCAGGCATAAAAAAAGAGACCAGAAAGTGCGACCATAGCAGGAAGGGAGAAAAGTTGTCCCACTGTGGTAAGAGAGTTCACAAGAAGTAACACAACAAAGTTAAGAAACAGACCTTTAGGCCTGTGGGTCTCGGGTGTTCAAATCCACTGAGCGGCGTGCTCAGTTCCCTAAAACTTTTCATTGGGCTTCAGGATGAGCAGCTTCTAGCAGCAGAACAGGTTTCATCCAGGTCAATCAGCCATGAAAAGCCTCATCAGTCATCACCTGATAAAACCATTTTATTTGAACCATTTGACTGAACCATCCACATGTATTTAAGCAACCAGTCCTATTAGTTTGTTCCCCGTTGCAGGGAACCAAGCGGAGTTATTCCTGTTTCTGTCTCGGTATCCTAAAACTAATCCTAAAAGCTAGTCCAGATCTGCTGGCTGGCTGACTTTATGGCTACTTGTTGTCTTTGACAGCTATGAAATCCACTATGTTAGAAACTGGGCCAGGGCAAGGGGAAGAGAGGGAAAAGCACGCGGAGCGAACTTGTTGGGCTTGCGAGAGTTAAAGATGCTGTGTCCCCCAGTGCCTACAGCCTGTCTGCAGTACGGATAAAACAGCGTGCGTTGAAACATACGGTAGGCAAGCCCTGCTTTGTCCTGCTGCAATCTCTTCAATTATTTTTTGTGTTGTGTATTTTACAAAGGATAAATCAGGGAACATTTCAAGAAATGTTTTCTCATTCTAAAACTTATCAAAATATTGCTGACACTGATCCATGGCTGGGAATGTCATTCCTGAATAAACATGATGTCATTCTCATTCCATTCATACTTCTCCTGGACAGCTGCTGTCAGCCTCAGTGAAGAAAAATGCCACCTCACCGGTGACAGCTGCCACTTGAGGTACTTTGTATATCAGCCTCCATAGGAGGGAAGAAAAAAAAAAAGCCAGTCATGCAGATGCTATTTAAAGTATGTTGCATCTTGATGAGAAATGCAGAAGTTAATATGGGGCAGGTTGGTCTGTGTCAAAAGTCTGGACAATGAAGAAGTAACATTTCTGGTCTCACCTTCCTAAGAAGCAAAGCTCAGACAAGGCCCTCACTCTTGCACTGTATTAGCTTTAAAAACAAAAGGAGTGCTTTGGATGCTTTACTTCCCCTTCTTTTAATTTAGACCTGGAAACTCTTCTGGAGCTCACGACTTACAGGGGGACAAAGAAGTGCATGAGCAGACCCAGTATGAATGCTCACCGTGACTTTGCACCTCCTCTGTCCCAGAAAATACCCTAGAGGTGACACTTCCAGCTTGGTGTCATCTGCCAACTTGCTGAGAGTGCACCCTGATAAGAAATTGTAACCTGGCAAAGCAGGTAACCGTCAGGGAGCCGACCGGGCCCTCCGCACCCGGCCGCGTTTAGAGGAGACTGCTCCTGTCGAGGGCTTCAGTCAGATTCCAAAGGGAAAGCACCAGCATGACCGCCAGGCTGCAGCCCGGTCTGTGAAGGACAGGCACATGCAATACTTTACAACCACACTTAGAAGGCTCCAGGAGAGTTCAGGTCACAGGTGAATGGCAAAAGAGACCAGAACAAAGAATATTTTGACTTCTGATGACAGTTTTTATTAAGTTCCTAGGCCACAGAGAAACCCAAAACCTAATTCTTTAGTTTCCTCCACCACAAGTAGCGATGAAAATGAAGACATTAAATACCATAAATCCCTGCTATTCATCGATGGAAATAGTTTTAAGACAGTTCTAATTGCAACCCTTGCACTGACTCATTTTGCCTCATTCTATGAACGTATGACACACACTTCTAATCCATGGGCAGAATCCCACCCAGGAGTACAAATTTGCCTCTTTTCACAGAAATCATATCACAACCAAACTGATGAAACCATCAACAACTAGGTCCCCTTGTTTTGGAGCCTCACATATTAACCGTGATGGAAATGCAGATATTTTCCGGTCGTGTATGAAAAGCAATTCACCTCAGCCCTTCCAGGAGTGCTTCCCCCACCGTGAATTCTGCAGGTGCTGCTGGTGAGACCCTGTCTTTCCCATCGCAGGCATTTTTTGTATCAGGGTGCCCCAGGCCGCTCCCCGTTACAGTAGATGCTGTAGAAAACCCACAGCTGAAAAGTGGTCTGTGTCCCAAAGAACACGCCAAGTATCCTCATCTCTACCCCTCATGCCAGGAAAGAGAAAGCACACCTCGTGGAAGAGAACTGTCTACAATTTCTGATAGCATGTGGAGCCAGCTGATCAGTTCTATTTAGAAATTATGTGGTATTTTCCAGCTTGGACAGGAGGTGATAAGAGGCAAATAGCAAGCATGGTCACTGGGAACACAGCTGGGCAACTTTCCACTTACCTGCCATGCAGGGATAGTACGACCTGCAGATTTACAACAAATCGTTTCTGTTTCCAGTATCCTCATTACATTTGCAATTTGTTGGCACCCAGATCTCGTGCAATTGCTCCAGGAACTGTTCTGGGCTGGTGCAGCTCTCCAGTTTCTTTCGAAGCATGGAGATGGACTACCCTTGCCCCAAAGAACAGCCCAGACTAAATCTGTTTTCTGTTCCTTCTGGCCCCCAACTTGCACTGCTGCTTCAGTGTCAAAGGGGCAGATGTATAATCTGGGAAGCTTTCCAGATGCATCTTGAGCAAAGCAAAGCATTGTGAATCATTGGTACTGAGCAGGATCTTTCAATCTGTCGCAGTACCACTGGCAGCACTCAATATGTGCTCACAGTACACCCAGGATGGCAAGCACTCACGGAGGGGACACCAGCGTTCAACAGAGCCAGATTCTCAAAGAACAAACAAATAAGTTATATTCCCTTGCACGCTGTGGTGTTTCATCATGCAGACTGTGCCCCAGCAGCACTGCTCTGCCCTCAGTAGAATGGCAACCAGCCCATGCTAGGCGTGAGTTCCTTTGTAGCCATAAATGTTGCATTAATAGGTTTCTTGCTAGTACTGGGCCGTCACTTTAACTTTTATTACTTCTCCTGTCCCATAAATGCTCTCAGGTGCTCTTCCAAGAAGCCTATGCAGACTGCCAAACAGAGAAGAATGACAGTGACATGGCCTCTGGCTCTCCCCTGAAAAAGCAGCTTTGCTCTCATCCCCTGGAAGTGCTCCTGGTTCTTTACAGCTCTGGAAATGTGGCTCAAGCAAGGTTGCCAAGACATGTTGCTCTGTGTCAGACATCACCCTGATTCTGGAGCCTGCGAGGAGCCTGTCAGCTATCATTCCGCCAGGAATACCCCAGGCCTGGCTCCTCTGCTTTCAAATTCTGTCCATGTTAGGTTGAGTAAGAGGAGCTGTCAGGTATCTGGAAAAACAATAGCAGCTCTTGCTTTAATTTGCATGCCCAGTATTGAAATCCTTTGTCACTAAATCAAGTGGGCAGTGGATAAAAACTAAGTGAAATATAATGATGCAATTCGCATAAATGCATGAAGCGAGCATCTCTGCGCCTAACCTCAGGCCTGCCAACATTCTGGTACAGATTCGTTGTGTCAAAGCATCAGAAAATCAGCGGATATCCAGCACGCTGGGGTTCCCAGATCAAAATTATGTTTATCAAGTCTCTTTACAGGCTGTCCAGCTCTCCTGATTTCAGGGGAGCGGCAAATTACCAGTTCTTTCTCTAACCTGCTCTCCTCCAACACCTAAGCATGCCCTGACCCTCTGCCGCGACTGTCGGCCAGGCGTGTCCCATACCACGTCACGTGTGAAAGAGAGAAAGAAAACCTCGGTGCTCACTTCTGGTGTGTGCTGTCTTTGCCTGGTCGTTCTGACACAGAACTCCTCTGCTTCTTCACCATTTCCACCTGCTCGCCTGCGTGTGCAGCCTGACTCCCTCCTCAGCCTTCCAGCTGGCCTGCACGGCAGTGAGCCTCCACGTGCTTCAGGGAGCTGCGACACCGGGCACTCCCAGCACCATCAGCCCCACGACACCGGGCACTCCCAGCACCATCAGCCCCACGACACCGGGCAGCCCCAGCACCATCAGCCCCACGACACCAGGCACTCCCAGCACCATCAGCCCCACAACAGCAGGCACTCCCAGCACCATCGGCCCCTCGACACCGGGCACCCCCAGCACCATCGGCCCCACGACACCAGGCAGCCCCAGCACCACTGGCCCTGCAACACCAGGCAGCCCCAGCACCATCAGCCCCACGACACCGGGCACTCCCAGCACCATCAGCCCCACGACACCGGGCACTCCCAGCACCATCGGCCCCTCGACACCGGGCAGCCCCAGCACCATCAGCCCCACGACACCGGGCACTCCCAGCACCATCGGCCCCACAACACCGGGCACTCCCAGCACCATCAGCCCCACGACACTGGGCAGCCCCAGCACCATCGGCCCCACGACACCGGGCAGCCCCAGCACCATCAGCCCCATGACACCAGGCACTCCCAGCACCATCGGCCCCACGACACAGGGCAGCCCCAGCACCATTGGCCCTGCAACACGGGGCACCCCCAGCACCATCAGCCCCACGACACCGGGCAGCCCCAGCACCATCAGCCCCACGACACCAGACACTCCCAGCACCATCGGCCCCATGACACCAGGCACTCCCATCACCATCGGCCCCACGACACCGGGCAGCCCCAGAACCATCAGCCCCACGACACCAGACACTCCCAGCACCATCGGCCCCACGACACCGGGCAGCCCCAGCACCATTGGCCCCTCGACACCAGGCACTCCAGCACCATCAGCCCCACGACACCAGACACTCCCAGCACCATCGGCCCCTCGACACCATCGGCCCCGCAAGCTGTGAGGCGCGAGGAGAATAAGGGAGCTCCAGCACCTCAGCGTTCAAGGAGAAAGCCAAGGCACAGCGCAGTCACCTATATTAATTTTTATGGCACTCTTTATACAGGATTTTCACAAAACTTGAAGTCAGCACTAAAGCTGAACAGTTCTCCACACGGAAGCCCTCCCGGTCTCCCAGCCCAGCGCCGCGCATGGCTCCGCCCGGCTGCCGTGACCCCGCTGCAGACGCCTCCCGAGGGGCAGAGCCAGCGGCTCGCCATGCTCCAACACCGAACGGCGCAGACCCCCAGCCCGGCCCCTCCAGCCCTACCTGGTGCCGTCTGCTGGGGGTTTCCTCGCACGGCGCCCACAGGAGCCGCCTGCTCCAGAGCCCTCCGCCGGCACCGCCCTTCCCCTCCCCGGCCGCGGGCACTCCCGGCCGGGGACACCGGCAGCGAAGGGCCGGCTCCTCAGAGAGGTTCCCGCCGTTCCCGGCAGCGGGTGGGCGGCAGGGCGAGGGGCCGCTGTGCTCGAGCGAGTTGTGGGATTTCCTCCGCTGCTGAGGAGAAATCGCTCCCTTCGCAGAGGCCGCCAGCCCCCTGCGAGTGCCCGGCGCCTGAGGAGCGCCCGGCTCCCTCCCGGCAGCCCCTCAGGTGCCGAAACCCCGCGCTGCTGTGAAGCGCGGTGTCTCAGAACGCGGCCGCCTCAGAAAACCCCACGCTTGCCTCAGAAACGGCTCCGGCAGGCGCCCGCCTGCTCCCGCGTGCAGGGCCTGTGGCGGGAGGGCGGCTGCCAGGCCCCCACCCCTCGGGCTCCGGAACCTTCCGGCGCCTTCCCTCAGGGAGAGGCCCTGCCCGGCTGAGCCGGGGAAGGCGGCAGCAGCCATGGAGGA
>Ga0065711_1008887_pt1 | contig 19290 bp, 10 predicted proteins | sample Hoacrofraction12_FD_59098 | JGI IMG/M metagenome (GOLD analysis project Ga0065711, IMG submission 59098) | Hoatzin crop microbial communities from Cojedes, Venezuela - Epithelial fraction 12 v2 (version 2) | ecosystem: Host-associated > Birds > Digestive system > Esophagus > Crop | place...
GGGGAGGAAAGGCCCGGCGCAGGCGGTGGGAGGCCGCCGGCCGTCTCCTTCCCCCTCGGGACCCCCGGGCCTGCCGGCCTTACCTGACCGGCTCTGGAGTTGCGCTGCTTGTATCAGGTGAAAAAGGCTCTCGCAGTAACGGCTTGGTGCTTATTGTAGGTTATTGGGAAGCTTTCCAGGTGGAAATCAGGTTTCTGTATTGCCCGCGTGTGTAAGATTCACCATTGGAAGGAAGCCCCTTCGCTGGTTTTTCAGTCCTGAGTCAGCTCTTCACGCTAATTGAAGTCCTGTAGGCCAGTGTGAAAAACCGAGGTCTTGTCCTGTTTCTGCTTAAAGCCTGAAATTTACAGGTTTGGGTTCGTGGAAACCCAAAGTACATTATCTTTGGGTGGAATAAAGGGTTTTCAGCTGAAGTGCTGCTTTTGGTAAGCAACTCTCTCTTAGAGTTAGAAACCTGAAGTTTACAACGTGGTGGTGGTCCCTTGAGAGCCCAAACTGTGTATGTGCTGTGTTTACTTAGCACTTGGTAGGATTTATACCAGAGCGTCAAATCCTCATTTATATACTCCTCTCAGCATAGTCTGCAGAATTGCAGTTGTATTTGCGTGCTCTACTTACACTTTTTAGTCTTCTTTTGAATTTTACATGTTGTCTGGTTCACAGAGGGCACTCAAGTTGGCATGCCAGTGTAGTTCATTTGATGTGCTTCCTGCCAGCTGATAGAAACAATAGACTCCTGGAATAGGTGGCACTCGGGAACGATCTGCAGTCCACAGCATTATCCATGTATCCCACAGTTCATTTTGGCCTCTGACACAGAATGTCAGGAGATGCTTTCGTGGCTGCTATTTCAGATGAGCCAGAAGTGGAAAGCAAAGAGGAAACGGGTGCGTAGTAAATCCAGTGCTTCCTGGAAGGACTGATCATATGACAGGGAAAGACTGCAGCCATTGTGTGAAACTACATTGCAGGTGAAACTGCAAGGTGATCTGCTGATGAAAAGATTGAGCTGCTTAGGTTGCTCTTACAGAAGAGCAGGGACTGTAGTTCCCTGGTACTTAGGCTTGGATTTCGGATCTGACCTCATGCCTGTATTTTTGCTAGTTTGATGCTGATCCACTTGAAATCCCACAAATTTTATACAGTAACAGAAATTAAGTAGTTAAGGGAGGGATTTCATTTTTTTTTAATGTGCTGTACTTGACTTACTTCAAGAACTCTCAAAATTGGTGTAGAATTCAATACAAAAATATATGTACAAAATTATTTTTTATATAGAATGTTTGCTTATGACAAGATAATATCAAATGATTTATTTATACTGGCCAGTCAATCTTGATCTGTTTTGGCATAAGAATACAGAGAATAGCTGTACACAACTTGCATATGGATCTTGTGTCCTGTTGATATTTCAGGTTCTTAGCTTTGTTCCCTTACACCTGATGTCACTGATCGGCGTGATTAAAAACTGAAGAAGCATGTAAATGTTTCCTAGAGAAGAACCTCAGTAGCGGTAGTTTCTGCAAACTTTTTCAAGGGCATGCTATAAAGTAACAAATTGGAAAATTCTCCATTAAATGTTTGGTGAGAATTTGTATTCAAGGCAGTTAGATTAAGCTGTGGCAGAGTGTTACCTGTTTGAAATTAAATCTTTTAACTTCTGCATTGTTTGAAATGGTCAAGGTAAGAGATGTGCTCTCCTAATAGTACAGGAAAACCCTTAATATTCTTCTCTTGACTTAATTCAGTCTATTAGTGATGACATGAGAATTAATGGCTTACTATTAGAGTAGAAATCAAGCTGGATCTGAAAGCAGTCTCTAGCAGTTTTGTAAATTATTAACTATTAATGCTGTCCACTTTTATTTTGCTTGTAGATAAGACAAATCCGATACGTACATAGAACAGCAGTGTGCAATGCCAGTGGAGGAGCATTATTTGTGGTAAGTACTTTTCTACCGTAGTGGAAGGGGGAATGTGCAAGAAGAGTTTGGCTTTTTTAATCTGCGGAAAAGATTCTGATGGGCAGAACTTGCCATAGAAGTTTGCTGGAATTTACGAGGAAGCATTTTTTCAGTTGAACTTTCTATTAGAGTGGCGATGGAGTATCAAAAGATCTTACTGTAGTTTTTGGCCTTGTGTTTCTAATATAGTGAAAACTCTTGTTTATTAGTAGTGATGGTGATATTAGCGGCACTGGTGTGTGATTGCAGATGAGACTTGGTTTAAACTTATTTCATTATATAGAACAGTTTCTATTTTTTTTTTATTGAAGTTTAATTATTTTGTAATTGAAGCTCATGAAACTTCTTGCAGGTGTAATTTCTAGATTTCTAAAACTTGCTACAGAATTACTCTTAGGTTCAGGTGTAGCTCTGTTCACTAGCAGTTGGAAAGTGCAATTCTTGTTCATATTGTATGTCATATGCTGCATAATGATTCATAATCGAGGCCGTTAAGCATTATCATAATACATATAAATAGTGATTGCAAAAAAAAAGCCTTCAAATGTAACAGTGTAAAGCAGATGTATTGTCTTTCTGCCTCTGAAAAGAACCGGAAGCATTTCAGAGATGTATTCTCTCCCATTGTGCTCCATTTGGAACTTTTCTCTAGTCTGCAATTCATCAGCTGAATAACTTGGCATTTTTCCAGAACTTAGTAGAAATCAGTGCTTCACTAGAGATTTGACCACTTTGTTGAAAGCAGGTGCTCAGCATTTTCGGACAGATTTTTTTCATTGTTGCTGTTGCCTTTCTGCAGCTGTCCCTGCAGCTTTTCTTGTAAGATGAAGTTAATGGGATTACAATACATGCTTTGTGTACTTCTCCAGAAACCTGAGCAGGCATTGATGATTTATGGAGTGAGAGCTGGTATTCAGGGAACAGAGGAAACTTCAAGTGTAGTTTGAGGTTGGTGAAGACAGGCAAAAGGTGTCTTTGGCACCCTCATGGATGTTGGTGTCTGGCATATGAAGCTAGACAGCTTTGTAAATTCTCCAGGCATTTTTCAAGATTTATGTAATTGCTTAAATTACTTGCTGGAGGGATGAGCCTGAAAATAGAGAAAAGGAAGTAGAAAAGAAAAAGTGTGTGTTTTAGTTAGCTACTTGTGATATCCAGCTGTTTTATTGAATAGCATCATTCACATTTTATTTTTATTCTGCAACAGAATTTTTGCTAGCAGAGCATAGGAAATTGTTGGGGGGGGGTGTTTTATGGTTGTTTTGGTTTTGTTTTTTTTAATAAGGTTATATTTGTTTTTCCATGAAGCAAAAGGCTATGGGAAGAAGACAGTTGGATGTCATTGTGTGTGCATGTAACTGTTTGCCCTAACTACAATGAAAAACCTTCAGAGCAAATTTCAGATGTTATTTTAACAGCAGATTTCAAGGGATACTCTTCCTGCTGAGTTGAGCTGAAGGCTTTATTTTAATCAGTACTAGGTGTTTGTATACAATCAGAAAATGGGACATTTTTCCCCCAGATTTCTGTAGGGGGGGAAAAAACAACATTAAAAAAGGTCTTAGTTTTCTGGAATATTACTAGCAGATGAAGTGTCAAAGGTTGTGTAAAAACTGCTTGTGGAGGAATAGTAGGCTTAGCTGAGAGTGAGTGTAACCTGTTGTGGTGGTCCTTTTTGTATGTCAGTTTACACACAAGTGTCTTGGTTTTGTTTTGCAAAGCATATTGGTGCTTCTTGTTGCAATTTACATATAGAAAATCTGTATGTGAGGAAAGGAAATGAATACAGCATATTTGTTTTGTAACAGCAGGGGACACACTGGCAGGGGACACACTGGCAGGGGACTTGGTCGTCTTAAAATCTAGCATTAAAAGGCAGTGCTGATTTGCATGCTCTTTACCCCTTTGTAAACTTTTTTCGTGCAAATTTTTTCCTTACATATTATCAGAAACATACAGAAATAAGAAAATTTCTACTGAAACTCCTTTTTATTCTGAAACGCCCAAGAAGAGACTTTCTCAACCATTAAACTCAGTCTAGTGCCATCATAATTTTATTTACAGTGGTTACCTTTCTTTCTTTCTTTAAACATGCCTTGTCTTTGACTTTTTACCTGTCTTTAGCCTCCTTAAGAGCTAAAACTAAACTCTGCTACTTTGTGGTTTTCAACACATGGACCGAGTTCCTTATTAAGAGCCCTGATGCGGGCTTTGTCGTAGGGCTGCACAGGGATTCAGTACAGAAGGCTAGATAATTGCTATATTGCAGGTTTTGGTTACTTGTGAAGATGGTCAGTGAAATACGTGGGTCTGACAGCACTTCCACCATTCTTAATTTAAGAGAGGTTTACATCTTGAGTTCTGCTGGAATAGTGAATGTGGGGTACTTTCCCCTTGGAGGAGAAGTAATAAATTTCATTGCTGATTTGATATGGACTCTTAACAGGTTGTTGCCCTAAACATGTTTTGCCCTGCAGACCACACAGTTCTCTCGTTTTGGTTTACAGTGCTTTGGGCTGGTGTTTACCACAGGGCATCGATCAAGTTTCAGGCCAACTTTCTTGCAGTATTCATGAAAGCTAAATTATTCTAGTTATTCTGTTGTAATTCTTCAGCACTCTTTAATAATTCTCTGTGCCAAGGAAGACAGGTGATTAGATCACTGAAAAAGAATAACAGAAGGGCCCAGGTTGGTGTAGCAGAAAGAACAAGATGAACATTCAGCAGCCTGAGTACCTTCCACGGGAGAGCACCATCATCTGTAGGGACAGCGTGGCTTGGGTAGGCCTTCACAGTGCAGCTGTTCACACGTTGAGTAGGTTGGGCTGAATGCTGCAATACAAATGTGATACAGTCAAGCTATGTGTGGAATCAAAACATATTGTGCAAGACTTCAGGAAATTGGAGAGCATGAGAAGGGAATCGGAAAAAATGTGTGGCTAGAGATTGACCTTGCTTTTCAACAAATTGCTGTCGTTGGTACAGACATAATTGTTTGTACTTAGTTTGTGTATGGAGGAAGACTTAATATATTGGTTTCTTTTTATGAACATCTCTTATATGAGGAAAGGCCAAGAGAGCTGTGACTGTTCGAGAAGAGAAGGCTGGGGGAGGGGGATCTTATCAATGCTTATAAATACCTGAAGGGAGGGTGCAAAGAGGACAGAGCCAGGATCTTTTCAGTGGTGCCCCGTGACAGGACCAGAGGGAATGGCCTCAGAGAATTCGCGAAATGCTTTTTTACTGTGAGGGTGACCAAGCACAAGCAAGGTTGCCCAGAGAGGTTGTGAAGTCTCCCACCTTGGAGATATTCAGAAGAAGCCATCTGGACATGATCTTGGGCGACCAGCTCTGGGTGTCCCTGCTTGAGCAGGGGGGTTTGGCCCAGATGACCTCCACAGGTCCCTTCTAACCTCAGCCACTCTGTGATTTAACACAGTGTTCCTTCCACTACTCTGTCCTTAATTCTGATCTTGTTCTACAGAATCTGTATCCTAAAAAAAGGCAGAAATGCACCCATACCATTTAGGAGCAAATTGGCTCATGTTACTCTCAGATAAATGGTGCAGTGTCAGACAAATGCAATATTACGGAACATGTGACTGACAAATCTCGTAACAGCTTGGTAGACCTAAAACTCTGAAAGCACTTGACTAAAACTAACAAACTCTCCACAGCACAGAATTAGATGAAGCCCATTTAGGAAAATGGAAAACAAAAAAAGGTGACATGATCTTATTTAGTGTTCACCTGTACTGTAGCCTTTACAATGTGTTTTGGGGCCTTGCTGCACAGAACTGACTGTGGCAAACGGTAGCTTCAGATATAAAGTCTTTATTATTCCTCCATACATGTTAGGGTGTTTAAGGATATCAGTTTAGAGATGATAAGCTGAAAAGAACAGCTGTTCTAGAAAGAGGGAGACTTTAATAAATCAGATATACTTATTTGCAAAAGAAGTTGAGATCAAGTACAATTGTAACTATATCAAATAGCTCTGAAGGCGACATAGCAGCCTGAAATAGGCATGCAGATATGAGAAGGAAGAGTTAAGTTCTGGAAATACTTATCTCGAATCATGGATTTGATGTGTGCAGCTAAGACATACAACAGGTCTGTAAGGGGCAAAAAAACCCCAGAACTTGCACAGTATTTCCAACCAGTTTTTCCTCTATCAGCCTCTATTTGAGAACTTCCATTGAAACTGGCAGAAAACGTTCACCAGCACGACATATGAGGAGTCAAATCCTTTATCTGGAAGGGTCATTCTAAAAGAGTGGCAATTGTGTTCCTAAAAGCTGTTTCATGTTATCTTGTAGACCACACAATAAGCAATAAATCAATACTTAATAGAATATTAGGGTGTTTAAAGGGAATCTGTTATCTTTCTGTAATTCCTGTTATTAGGGGGAAAGTCATCCTTGGTGGTGAAGTAGATATTGACTGTAGTTTTATGTTTGACTTGGAACTGTGGTAGGGGTACATGCTCTTAAATTGATGGTGGCAGTAGTACTGTCTGCTCCAGGATATAGACAGGATAAGCAAAGGGAATCTCTTGCTAGACCAACAGATGTAATTGAAGTTAAGTATTTGGCTTGTGGATATTTCTGTATTAAAATTTCTAAATCCAGGAGTAGCTGTGAACTACGTATTTTAAGCTTTGCACTGATGACAGTCTTTCAGTATGTAAGTACCTTGCAGGGTTAAGATTTTTCATTAAGTCCTTCACTGCTTAATAATGCAGTGTGGAAACTGCAAAATCACCCTAGGTTACTTGAGAAAATGTTCAACGTGAAAAGTCAGTGGAGTGGGCTTCTTTCTCCTAAATACGCTTTTAAACCTTTTATTATTAGCTGGCTGTGAATTACTTTTAACATCAAGCCTCAAGTATAGCTTGCATTTTTCCCCAAGCTTTTCCACTTAATTTCAAACTTTCTCAATTTGAAAACTGTATAAAATTTGGAATGAAACTTAAGATATGAGTATTTCAAGGATACCATAATGAGCTTCTTAGAGATAACTGAAAATTTTGTGCAGGAAGTTTTTCTGGTGGATAAGGATTTTCTTCAGAACTAAGATTTTATTATAGGAAAATGTCACTTTCTTCAAGACTTCCAAATTTCTATTTTCTGAAAATAGAACTAAATTCAATTTGATGTTTCCCTAGATGACCACCTTAAAAATAATATGATAGAATACCTTATTTTGGAAATATTAATTCTAAATTCTGCTTCTTCCACTCTGATTCAGAATTGTATCTAAAATTAAAATGTTGAAATCAATTACAAATCAAGAGAGTATGTTAAAATGTTTTAATAATGTGTTTTTGAATGTGCAGACATGTTAGTTATATAGCAAGCTTGATGAATTTAAAGTTTTTACAGTTAGTGTCTGGTGAGAAAAGAAAATATGGGCTGCTGTTTTAGTCCTTTGTTGTTTATTAGGTATTAACCAGAGGACTCCACATGGGATGAGTTTGAACATAATTGCCAAACTGTAGTAACTGTTAAAAAATTGATATTTTGATAACAACACCATATTCCTCAAGAAATACTTTTTTTGAATAGGAAATAACAGGAATAAATCATTAATTTTTAAGAGTGATGAAATAATTACCAACGTTGCTGGTAACTTGCCCAGAGATATTTAATCCTTTATGATTGAGCACTATGAAATTTTTATCTGGAATATATCAGTTTTATTCAAGCAACTCAACTGTAACTGCCTAATGAGAAGATACAGTACAACAGTAAATCTGTCTTGAATAATTTCCTGACAACCCTATTTTTACATGTTTTCTTTTTCTTTTCCTGAAGCACAGAGATAGTCCTGAAAATAATCCAGATACGCCATTTGAGTTCACAGCTGAAAACCAAAAGGTACGCAGACAAAGCAAGTTAAATACACAGACTTTGTCTTTAGATCAGTACTGATTTTTTTTCCCTCTTTCCCTTTAAAAAGCGAATAGAAGCAATCATAAACAACTACCCAGGGGGACACAAGTCTGCAGCTGTCATGGCAGTACTAGATTTGGCCCAAAGACAGCATGGATGGTTGCCCATATCAGCTATGAACAAGGTATTTAGTACTTAATTTATCTTTCAAGCATAATTGTACTGTTTTCTGTAAATACCTTACTAGAATATTAGCTTTTTATTTATCAAAGCATACTGCCGTGGTAATTTACATGTTGCACAGCATTGTGAGAACTCCCTGTGACACTACATTTTAAAAAACAAAAGGAAAAACTAATGCAGAAAACTTGGGGCTCTGTCGTTTATGTAATGTTAGCCTATTGCTAGAAACTACAGGCAGAACAAAACAAAAATCACATGAGCCTTATTTAGATGGGCTCTTTTCCCAGAATCATCCTGGAAGTAGGAACAGGAACTTGAAAGATTTTGTTCACTGCTGAATTTGAGGCGAGAAAAAAAGAGAACGATGGTGGGTTGTTTTTTTTCCTCCCAGATGGGTGGCACCACACGTTGCCAGGATTGTACTTAATCTCTAGGCCTGTAAAGGCTTCTGCAGAGCAGCATTAGTGTAGTAGGTGTCATGGGCAGTGTATAATGCTTCACAGCAAGTGTGCAGAATACTTATCAAATTATTTCTTAAAATTGTTTCAAAATAAGCAAGCAAGCAACTAACCTGCTCCAAAGTGATGGGTTCCATGACAGTAATCAATACCAAGACATAAAAAATTCTTGTTTATATTCATATGAATAAATCTGTCATATTTTGTGTTACAATCTGGCATCAGTTTTAAAGTGAGAAGTTTTAAATTAATCAAGATATGCTGAGGATTGTAAGCGTTACAGAAATTACTGAAGGAGTGCACATTTAGAGAAGGGCAACTTACATCTGCTGCTGTTTCTACAGTGTAGCATGAAGCCTCAAATGTCCGTTAATACTGAATGGGAAAAGTATTATTGTTTATTTACTCTTGTTTGATTGGTATTATGTTTAAAATGATCTTAAGATTTTTAAGTGACTAAATATTTTCCATGGTTATTTGCCTGCAATAGAGACTGGAACATAAAACAGTTACACTTTTGAAAACGGAGCCAGTTTTCAACGTGAGCAGTTTGCCAGGGTTCCAGGTTCATCAGGTCAGGGATACTTGCACCAGAACCGTCTCCGTGGAGATAATGCTTCAGTCCCTGTTCATTAGCTGTGACGCCAATCTGCAGATGTAGCCTTGGTGTCTCTAAGGCCAGCTCAGGTGTATCACAGAACCTGAGACCGACCTGCTGTTACCCGAATTAGGTGAGCATAGTACCAGCCTCCAAGTATTCCCTTACCCAGAGGCTTACATGGGTTAGTGTGGGCAGATGTGTAGAAGTTTGTTCATTTGTACAGCAACAGAGCAGACGTGCAGTGTGAGCTGGAGCTGACAGTGAATGCTGGAACCCAGCTGACTCCTTGCATCTGGCTTCTGTGTGATGCTAGGCGCTGGAGGGGAATTGACTTGCACTCCTCGCTGTGCTGATCCGTGGCTTAGTGGAGTTTGTGCTTGAGCAGGGCGACTCCAGTCGGAGTGAGTCAGGTATCTTTTCTTGGCACTGGAATACAGTTGTGCTTTGATACCCACCCCCTCCCTCTTATTTACCTGTTACTGCAGACAGAGGACAGGTGACTTTACTGAATGGTTTGTTAAATGCCTTTACTGATGCCCTGTGAGAATTCAATATAGCATCTGTTTTCCCCTTGTTACAGGTTGCTGAAATTTTAGAAATGCCTCCCATGAGAGTGTATGAAGTAGCAACCTTCTACACAATGTATAATCGCAAACCTGTTGGGAAATACCATATTCAGGTCTGCACTACCACGCCTTGCATGCTGCGAGACTCTGATAGTATTTTAGAAGCCATTAAGAAGAAACTTGGTATGACACAAATTTGTAATACACTTTTTGCAACTTTTTTTACCTTTGTTTAATGACAGTGAAGTAAAATTTTTCATATGGTGGGGACATAGCAATGGTATTGACAATACAGGGTGAAATCATTGGAGAATAGGCATTAAACACTTCAAATTTCAGATTTGGAATTTATTCTTTAAAGATTTCAGTACAGTAGAGCAGAAAAGGCCGTTGTCTGGAGTGCCATTTTGCGCTCCTAAAGTGGTTTTAAAGGCAGTTTGCCAGGAAATGCATTATTCTAGTATGACTCGGACTGAGAAAGTAAGCCCTATCCCATGTATAGGGGAGGACTCTGAATGCCATGGCACTTCTTTATATGCAAAATAAGATTCTTAAGGTATATGCTGTACGAAAGTTGTTGGTGATGGTTTTTTTTTTTTTACTTAAGTAAGGTCATAGAATCATAGACTGGTCTAGGTTGGAAGAGACCTTAAAGACCATCTAGTTCCAACCCGCCTGCCGTGGGCAGGGACACCTTTCACCAGACCAGGTTGCTCAAAGCCCCATCCAACCTGGCCTTGGACACTGCGAGGGAGGGGGCAGCCACAGCTTCTCTGGGCAGCCTGTGCCAGTGCCTCACTGCCCTCATAGTAAAGAATTTCTTCCTTATATCTAAATCTACTCTCTTTCAGTTTAAAACCATTATCCCTTGTCCTATTGCTACTCTCCCTGATAAAGAATCCCTCCTCATCTTTCCTGTAGGCCCCTTTTAAGTACTGAAATGACAGAACAAGGTCACCCTGCAGCCTTCTCTTCTCCAGGCTGAACAGCCCCAACTCTTCCCGCCTTTCCTCATGAGAGGTGTTCCAGCCCTCGGATCATTTTTGTGGCCTCCACTGGACCTGCTCCAGCAGCTCCATGTCCTTCCTGTGCTGAGGGCTCCAGAGCTGAACACAGGGCATAGACACAGGGGTCTCACCAGAATGAGTAGAGGGGCAGAATCCCCTCCCTTGACCTGCTGGCCATGCTGCTTTTGATGCAGCCCAGGATACGGTTGGCCTTCTGGGCTGCCAGCGCACATTGCCCGGTCTTGTTGAGCTCATCAGCCAGCACCCCCAAGTCCTTCTCCTCAGGGCTGCTCTCGATCCATTCTTTGCCCAGCCTCTATTTGTGCTTGGGATTGTCCTGACCCAGGTGTAGGACCTTGCATTTGGCCATGTTGAACTTTGAGATACGCATGGGCCCACCTCCCAAGCCTGTCAAGGTACCTCTGGATGGCAAACACGATGTTAACATAACTGAAGAATTCTCCATGGGAAAAGTCATTTGAGACTGCTGCATAGAACTCATGGGGTTTGTGGGTTGGTTTTTTTTTTTTCTCCTTGTTGGGTGGTTATGGGGAGGAGTGGGGATAAGATCAGTAACTAAGGACTCTTCCCCTTCTAGGAAGTTGCAAGCTGTGCTAACATTTTCTAAGAACCACTGTGATAAGAGCTGCAGAACAGTTGCTTGTTATCTTGCATTTCATATATTCCGTTGTCTGGAAAATGCATATTTAGATGAAATTTGTCTTTGTTATTGCAAAGATAGCTTAATTTTAACTGAAACTCTTAGCTTGAGAAATTAAAGCATTAAGGATGATTGTGTAGCTCTTACTGAGACACAGGCCTTACTTAGCCTTTTATTAGGTTTTCTCCCTTCTAGTAATTATAGTGGAAAACCGCTTTTGAGCATTCTTCCTTCCATGAAGTATTTTGTCGAGATCAGACTCAGATGTTATTTTGGCTAACTTACCCTCTGGGGAAGGTCTGTATCACTAGAAGCTAAGTATGTCTACAGAGTTGTTCAGGAAATAAGCCTTTGTGTATAAACTTGAAGTTGTTTATGAATGTGTAGCTAACAGTGTTAATGCTTGGATCTTGGTTAATTTGGGAATTCAGTACTCAGCACTGTATATTAACGCATTTCATATCAGCACATGAAAGATATATTTTACCTTTTTTTCCATTCTGTCATACTGATTACTAAAAATGTTCCTGAGTAGAACTGTTCTGTTTCTTAGAATTGTCATTTCATGGTTATTTGTCCATAAACCATATCTAAACCTGTAAATGAGGTCTCAAAAATGTATCTGAAGACTGACTTCATAGTTTATTAGAATCTGTTGTTTAATGGAAACGTTTTGGGCTCATTTAAGAGGAGTTAACTATGCAAGTATTTTTAAGGCCAAAATACAAGTAATGAGAAGACTGTGTAGTACTTAAGACTCATGCTTTATTACTTGTTCAATAACCATTTCTGAACCTAATATCTTTATTGGTTTAGGTATAAAAGTTGGGGAAACAACACCTGATAAACTCTTCACGCTGACAGAAGTGGAATGTTTAGGTGCTTGTGTAAATGCACCAATGGTACAAATAAATGACAATTACTATGTAAGTATTACATTCCCTTTTAAAAGATTGAACTACTTCGCTGCGTTACCTGTGTTTTCACTTGTTTCAGATTCTGAAGTTTTGGTCAGTTACTTCAAGTTCCTATTGGCAGGGACAACTTAGAACCTAGAGCATCTTCTAGTTTCTTGGCCTTTTTGTGGAACACTTCATCTGGATCACAGTGTATCACTATATTTTTCCTTTCAGTTACTGTCTTGATATATACAAGTGGGGTCGTGCATTTTTGTGACAGTGGTCTGCCCATAAATCTGGAATTCTTAAGTAGGTATTTGATAAGCTTTTACAAGCACTTTACAACAGTGTTGGAAAGTATGGACTGGTTTAGCACTATTTTTGAACTTCTGAATTATGGCTCAATTGGATGCCATCAGACCAAAGGAATTAATGTATTGACTGAATTCAGCTTTTTTAAAAAAAACTTTATTTTTAAGAACTGTTCTATTGAACTGTACCCACAACATTTTTGTCACAGCTGATACCATTTTGCAGTATGTGCAATGTCATGTGTCTAGTGGGTATGCAGAGATCCAGCCCACCAATACACCAAGCAAGCTGAAAACACAAATCCACGTTACAGATGACCCATGTGAACGTTGTTAGTTTTAACATAATTTCTGCAACTATATGTAAGCCAAGAATTTTAACATTAAAATTACAGTAGGCTTTTAAATTTTCCTAATTCTTTACATTGGTATGTGTGTTGATGGACAGGATCAAAATTACGTATGCTAGGATCACACCTAAGGGAGCCACTAATCTGATGAATTTTGAATGCTGCAATTTGCACAATTGCTGACTTTCTCTTTTGTCAATGATTTTTTTTAACAGGAAGATTTGACACCCAAAGATATTGAAGACATAATTGATGAGCTAAAGGCTGGCAAAGTTCCTAAACCTGGCCCAAGGTATGCTGTGTTTGTGTAATACTGGCCAACTGCTTGAAGACTCATCCTTTTGAGAAACTAAATTCCTGTTCCAGTGATTTGAGTTAACAACCTACAGCTAAAAAGCATTAATTAATTTACTGAACAGAATGGCACGCATTCAGTGCCTTTCTATATATTCAAAGCCAAAAAGAACTGGAAAGAACTGAAAAGAGAATTTTCATGTTCTCAGTGACATAAGAGAAGCATGAAATGGGAAAACATCAATTGTGATTTTGCTTAGTACCTAAGAGGGCAGTGGTATCATGTTGGATTTTTTTTTTTGTGTAGATCATGTAAATCAACAAATACTTGTTTGTTGACATGAGTTTGTGAAAGGGGTATTATTTCTGAACTTACCTGTTATTTCCCCTTGTTGTTAGCCCAACTACACGTTTGTGTGACTGGAGGCATTAATTTGACTTGGGTGTGTTACCTACTCCTATTGTTTCTATAATGATTTTTGAAAATACAAGAACAATAATGTTACAACAGTACAGTTTCCAAACACAGGGAAGCATCTTTAACAAAAATATGACTTCATACAATTGGATACTGCCTTTGGTATTATTGGGATCAACATCGCTTTTGTCTGGCCAACCTGTATGTAAATAAAAAAGAAAACTAGTGGTCCTATCTTGTACTTCGGTTATGAAACTATTTGTCACTACCTGAATTTGAAATCCTTTTGATTTAAGAGTAGCATCACGTGTTTCTGAAGGATGACTAGGAAGAATGAAAGAAAAAAAAAAAGTGGCTTCAGCCTTAAGTCAGATTTGTAACTGTCTTCTGTCCCATGATTAAACAGTATCTGAGGTTGTAACAATACCAGCAATGAATAAAATTGCTTTCATTTTTCAGGAGTGGACGTTTCTCTTGTGAGCCAGCTGGTGGCCTTACTTCTCTGACTGAACCACCCAAAGGACCAGGTTTTGGAGTTCGAGCTGACCTCTGAGGATTTTTGTAATATAGGATGAACTGTTTGAAAACAATAAAGTAACTTTAATCTCAGTAAAATGATGTACATTCTAGTATTTTTTTTTTTTAAATGAAGAAAGCAACAGCAATTAAAGTATCTAACTTACCGTGGTTTTAACTACTGCAAAGCATAATCATGATCCTACGTTATAAGAAAAGTGCTTCTTAAAGTGACTCACTGAAAGAGTCCACTTATGATCATGGAGAGATGAAAGTCGTATCTTCTGCTATGTCACTGAAAATTCTTCCAATTTTTCTAAGGTTCTTTGAAGAAGCAACAAAACTGACTAAATTACAAGTCTGGCAAATGCACAAGGAAACAAACTGAAAGGACATTATCTAAAAAAACTTAATTGTGTATTACTTTTAACTGCAATTTAAAAACAAAAGCAAACAGGAAAGGTGATCCAAGCTGTTGTGTATAAAAAAAAAAGGGCAAAACAAAAAAACCCCAAAACAAACCAACAAAATAAAAAACCACACACCAAAAAACAACCCAAAAACCCCCAACAAAAAAACCAAAACGCACTTCCCAAGAAGTCTTGTAGGTTCAGTAAGTCTAGTTCTTACTACCATTCAGTGACCAGGAAAAAGGGAAAAAATGTCAAAATTATCTTTTTACCATGTTACAAAAAAAACCCCAAACAGAAGTAGTACTCTACTAAAAAAAATGAACAGCAACAAGAAACCATTTCCTGTACAAATTTATTCAATACAGCCAAGGTATGCAGTGGGGAGAAGACAATATACCAGAACAGTTTAATACATGGCTAAGTGTAACATGTGAAACCAGTCAGGTGATTCACAGATGCATCTTTGACCTTACTGCTGTGTATCAGCTACTTTTAAGAACTAATCTGTGAAATCAAAGTATTTCTCATGATTATAAAAAAAAATTGAATTTTTTTAAAAATTGACTGCATATTGACACTTAATACATATGCTTGTAAAATCTGGCAAATGCTTTATACATACATATATACAATTTATGTAAATTAGGAATTGCGAACATGTCACTCACCTGAGACCATACTGTGCCTGCCTCTTCTATAATCTCCCTGGAACATACATTCTTATTACAATTAATGTGATAGATGGAGTTTTAATTGTATTATATTTTATTCTATGCTGTAGTTTGTTTTGATACTGCGGTTAACTACTTCCCTAAACTGTTCTCCCTCTTCTGAGTCAAATTTTGTATCTACTGGTTTCCCTGCATAATGATTATCTCATATAGTCTGTTTGTGACGCACCTTTATTTCAGTAGGCTCTGCGAAGCTCCTTGATGTACTGGTAAACAACTAGTGTTACTGCTGGAGCAAAATATGTATGTGTATCACTTTATATGTGTGTATCACTTGTATGTAAAACTTGCTATCCCTTCTACATTACTAAATTCATAAAATGAAATCAGTGAAATGCATAAAAATGGAAAAGTAAATTTGATAACTGCAAGTCATGAATGAAGCAGTGACCCAATAAGCATGACAAAAAAATCTTGTGTATAAGTGATATAGAACACTGCACATATGAGTAAATAGTATATGGATTGACATATCATCTGTAGTTTAGATTTGCAAAATGCTCTTCTGAAAGGTCGCTCCAGCTTTTGTAACAGCCATGTGCCTTGGAACAGGCCAGGCATCTGGCACTATGTGGCACTTCTCTATAGACATAAAATGAGATAGCATATTACATCTTGATGGAAAGACAGACTAATTTTAATATACCAGGTCTGTAGCTAAGCTGTTTGCTCTACTGTAACAATAAAGTTGTATTCTAGGTCATACAGGATTACCTTATTCTAACCTAGCATGAAAGCAGGCAACTATTTTTAAAGTATATGTTGAATATAAACAAGGATTTTGCATGCGTTATGGAACTATGGTGCTAAAAGTATTCATGTTTTTGTATGTAACTGAAACTGATGGGATTGCATAATTGTGTTGAAGGGAAACAGTTTTAGACCTGCCAAATTTGACATTTTCAGGTATACAAACCCAAAGCTCTAGAATGACAGACTCCTCCCATTTGTAAAGCTGGACAGGAAGATTGGTTGCCTTCTCCTACTTCTCACCTGTTCATTCCATCTGTAGGTGAAAACCTTGATGTCTGTCTCATGAGCAGAACATGGACCTCAACAGTTTCCCGTTTGTTGGAGATCATCTTAGTGACGTTCCACAGACAAGTATGTCAGTCATTTTGATGCAACATGTAACAGTCCATTATTGACTAGAAAAGCATAATTTACATTATCCTTATTGCCTGGTACAAACCTGACAGACTACTGTTCAAATTGAATATTGTAGGGCAGCTGTAGGACTGTGAAATATTTGAAGAGAAATAAGCAAATAACTATTACTATTCTCTCTCATCTTCCCTATTTCATTCATCAGTTGTAGGAGGCTTTATGGTCCTGGTTTCTACATCAAAAAAAAGTTTGGCAATCATTGTATTAAGAAATGATTAAAGAAAAAATTCACATCTTATTTCAGGTTTTGTTGAAATTTGAACACTTCAAACATCTCAACTAGACATACAGATTCTGCAACACTTGTTATATGTAGTTGTTTATATGACGTCATTTCACAGTGATAACTTATGGACTGTAAGGAGGATTCACAAGGTGATCATTACAGAAGAGTTCTAGAATAGCATAAGAATTAATATATCCAAGTCCTCTTTTCTGTTCTTGAATAGCTGCATATAATACCCTGTGGTTGCTTTTACCAGTACTATTGAATATTGTAGGTAACATATTAGCAGGACATAATTTCCATTATTCTCAATCAAGACTAACAGAGGGTTACTAATAGTAGTTCTGGGCAGCTGACACAAACCTGTCAAATAATTAAACACAATTCTGCAGTTTCAGTCTACTGGTTACCATCTTGGACTGTAACAGTACTGAGTGGTGAGTTAAATGAAAAAATGAGTTAACTACAGCAACAGTCAACACATTCCTTAAACTGGTAATGCAGCAGGAACAGAAACAATTCTGTGGGTTTGGTGGTCGTTCGCCCCTCTTCTTGAATGATGTTAAAATGAAAGAATTCAGATGTTAATTCTCCAGATGTGCAAGTGGAAGGAAACAAAAAGTAACAGAAAGCCTTTTAACTGGAGAGAAAAAAAGACTACCTAGAGAAGATCTTAAGAAAAATAGGTACAGTCTTGGCAAAGGAAATGAGGTTTAGAACATGGAAGCAGAAGTCACACAAAGAACCCACCGGACTGATAACAGTGGGTGGTGGTGGTTCTTTCCTTTGGTAAAGATGGAACGAAATTCAGAGTAATAGGAAACTCCACTAGATACCCAGTGATGCATTCGATGTTGGATAATGGAAAGCATTTCCACGACCTCCACACACCACTAGAAAAATGGTATCTGGAACCGTGTTCTGTCATTAAATTGGAAGCAGCAATGAAGTTCAGTTCCGCCTGTGCAGTGTTAGCTGGGGTCACTGGCTGGCCTGCCAATTACCTACCCAAGGTTAGCATGTGTGCTTTCACCAGCATGACATTTTGTAAGTTCTTGGGATAAAGTTCTAACTTTTAGATTTTTTTACAGTCTGAGATTCTCAGTCATTCAATTACTAGACTGAATTCAGCAACAACACAGATCAACTAGCTGCTGTGCACGCTTGTCCTCAGGGAGACCCGTCAGTTCACACAGCTGGCGAGATGCGCTGTTTCACAAGGGAAGGGAAATCACGGGAAGCACTGTGCATGCCGACACCATGCAGCTACACAGGCATCGTGCAGCTGTGCCATGTAAAAGGGAGGGGCTTCTGGACACAAGGGGAAGAAACTAATGTACGGGTAGCAATTAACTGGCTGATGCTTTTCATTAGTCCAAACAGTAGTTCTTATAAAAGGCCTAAGGAACCGTATTTTCTAGTTACTGATACATATTATTACAAAATCTTAACACTTGCTGCAGAAGATGTTGCTCCTGAGGTTGCTTCCCTGTTACCTCAGCTGCTGGTTGTGGACCCCTCCCAAGACACTGAAATCCTGTGACTGCATGCTACTGGTGCTGATGCACAAGGATCAGAATGCTGTATTGCACCACTGTGCTACACCTGTAGCCTCTCATTTTTTAGGAGGTGAAGCATCAGTATCATCCCCGGTCCCATAGTACTGGGAGAAGAAAAAATATTCTGCCTTGGGAAATAGTTCTTACTCCACATAAGCTGGCAGTCGATAGCCTGTCTGCTCTTCAGTCTGCTTGCCACCTCAGGTGACGGCCTCTGTAATCAACCTGACGTGAAAGAATGTGAAGTGAATGCATCTCCCTTTGTTACTGGTTGCAGGTGCCACCATACCTGCTCCTGGTCAGCCAACAGTGCTCGAGGTACGCTAACGGAATCAAATGAAAAATGAAGGCACTTGCTTTACATGATCTGTACCAGCATTTGTACAAGTAAGATTTTGCAAGCAAATGAGAGAAGTCTGCCTAAACAGTAAGATGACGTGCAGCATGGAAGATCTGAGATTTGCGATGCCATTTTCTACCCATGCTGGAACACAACGGGTGGAAATCAGAAAAATTCACCTTTCAGACTCGCATAGTAAATATTAAGGAATTGTTGCTTTCTACACAGTAGCTGATTAAAGAAATCCAGTAGCAGACTGAGCACCGCAACTAAGACTATATCAAACAAAAGGACTTTGTTTAGCTGCCTTCTCCAGCTACTCCACCTGACAGCCCACCCATCTTCAGCACCTTTCAGCACCCGTCTCGAGAGCACTGAGAACCCACAAGGAGTACAGAACTCATTAAGTCTCACCACGTAACACTGTTTTAATACCCAGACGCAAAACCTTTCACAGGTGCAGAGGAGTGACCCGTTTTTCAGGCTGCAACCAGGACCAGCGTCAGCCCACTTCCGATTCATTCACACGACGCCTGGCTCCCTGGCACACGCAAGACACACCCCGCCCCCCCCAAAAAAAACCAAAACCAACAAAACCTGAGGTGTTCGCTCGGAAACCTGGACACGGGCCCGAGCTGCGAGCAGCAGGCCGCGCCCGGCGGCGGGGCCGGGGGCCGCACGCCCCCGCACGAGGTCCCGCAACGCTTCGCCCGCACCTGCCGGGACGCGGAG
>Ga0065711_1005747_pt1 | contig 19285 bp, 8 predicted proteins | sample Hoacrofraction12_FD_59098 | JGI IMG/M metagenome (GOLD analysis project Ga0065711, IMG submission 59098) | Hoatzin crop microbial communities from Cojedes, Venezuela - Epithelial fraction 12 v2 (version 2) | ecosystem: Host-associated > Birds > Digestive system > Esophagus > Crop | place...
GGCGGACCTGCTGGAGAGCAGCTCTGTGGAGAGGGACCTGGGTGTCCTGGTGGATGACAGGTTAACCATGAGCCAGCAGTGTGCCCTGGCTGCCAAGAAAGCCAATGGTATCCTGGGGTGCATTAGGAGGAGTGTGGCCAGCAGGTGAAGGGAGGTTCTCCTTCGCCTCTACACTGCCCTAGTGAGGCCCCATCTCGAGTACTGTGTCCAGTTCTGGGCTCCTCAGCTCAAGAAAGATGAGCAACTACTGGAGAGAGCCCAGCGAAGGGCTACGAGGACGACGAGGGAACTGGAGCATCTCTGCTACGAGGAAAGGTTGAAGGAGCTGGGCTTGTTCAGCCTGAAGAAGAGCAGGCTGCGAGGAGACCTAATAAATACTTAAAGTATCTCAAGGGTGAGTGTCAGGAGGACGGGGCCAAGCTCTTTTCAGTGGTGCCCAGTGACAGGACAAGGGGCAATGGGCACAAACCGAAACACAGCAAGTTCCGTCTGAACATAAGGAAGAACTTCTTCCCTCTGAGGGTGACGGAGCACTGGAACAGACTGCCCAGGGAAGTTGTGGAGTCTCCCTCTCTGGAGATATTCAAGATACGCCTGCACGAGGTCCTGTGCAGCCTGCTGTAGGTGACCCTGCTTCGGCAGGGGGGTTGGACTAGGTGACCCACAGAAGTCCCTTCCAACCCCTAACATTCTGTGATTCTGTGATTTTAGCACTCACTTTCTATGCCATTCTTTAGCTAATTTCTTAAACATGCTATATGTAAACGAGGAACTTAATGTGTGTGTGGAGACTTGCTAAGTAGAAGTTTAAGGTTTAAGCTCCAAGTCAAGAACTCTATAGTTACCCAATAACAGTATAATAGTAAATAATGCATTTTGTAACATTTATGGAAGTGAAATCAATAGCAATGCGCTCTGTTAATCATCTCTTAAGTGCTGCAAGTATATTTTGAATTCATGACTCCCAGTAATCCCAAAACCTTCTCCTCTTGTCAACCTCCCATAGAGGAAAGATTTTCTGTTTTGAAGTCAGCTGAAGGTTGTAAATTTTTTTGCATGTATAATCATATATTTCTGTATTTTAAACATAAACATTGACACTGAAATACCAACACAAGTACAGCTAACATCTTCATCTAAACATTTCTTTTTTTTTATTAAATAATTCTGAAGGCAAAATAGTAAGATACTTTGCCATAATCAATTTTGTGGTGATGTTGTTACTCATGGTCAATTTGTTTTATGATAATGTGATGAGGGAGGCTTAATTTTATGTATTTATTTGCTGAACTTGGAAATGTTACAGTGGCAACCTGTAATCTTTTGACAAATCTAATATTTTTGGTTAATATTGTTATCAGACCTTTGTTTTCCAGCTCAGTTGAGAAAAAGCATCATAGTTCTCCATGGGCTAGTAAAATTTTCCTGCCAAAGTTTTAATACTCATAATGTCTGAGTTCAGAATAGAAATTACTAATTAGTATGAAATAGCTTAACATTGTCAAGTGTATTGAACAGAGAATTGAAAGTGTAAAAATACTGTTGCTGAAGTATTTTTATGGATCCTTGAACTAATGATCACATATGGACCACTGACAGGGATTGTTTTATATATGCCCAGAGATCTCAGAGCATACATGACTTTTCTTGGTTGTGACTGTGCTGTTGTTTGCAATGAAAAATAAAATAAGGGCTTGTTAAGCCATGACTTCACTGTAAGATTCACAGTCGGTATTAAACTTAAACCCTGTGTTCTGCAATAATGATAGTACTTACAAGCACCAAAATACTGCACTGCTGAAGAGATAGATGTTGGACCTTTATGTGTCTTACTATAAAGGAACAATGCATTAAAAAAATTTCTGAAATAGACATACTTATTTTTGGAACTACACTAGTTTATTGATCTAAAAATAAAACCATCGTGTTAAGATCGTGAGTAATAAAAAGTTGTAAAGCTGGTAAAAAAAAATAGAATTTACTCTCTGTGTATTTCACAAAAAAGTGCTTCAGCTTCACTTTTTGCAGATGCTTACTTCTCTAATATTCAGTTCTGCTGAATATTTTTTTTTAGATTTAAGTTTCTTCATAGTAGCTAGCATCGGGATATGTTTTTGATTTGTCACTGAAAGTGTTATGAACACAACTATTACTGAGCAGTGCTTACAAAGCATCATGGCCTTTTCAGCTTCTCACAGTGTCTCACCACTGAATAGGCTGGGGGTGCACGAGAAGTTGGGAAGGGACATAGCTGGGACAGCTGACCCCATCTGACCAAAGGGATATTATGTACCATATGCCATCATGCTTAGCAATAAATGCTGGGAGAAGAAGAAGGAAGGGAAGGTGTTCAGAGTTACAGTGTTTGTCTTCCCAAGCAGCCACGTGACGGAGCCCTACTTTCCTGGAGATGGCTGAACACCTGCCTGCCGGTGGGAAATAGTGAATTAATTCCTTGTTTTGCTTTAATTGCACGTACGTCTTTTGCTTTTCCTGTTAAACTGTCTTTATGTCTATCTTCAAGTTTTCTCACTTTTACTCATCTGATTCTCTTCCCTATCCCACTGGGGAAGAATGAGTGAGCAGTTTTGTGGGGTTTGGCTGCCAGCTGGGGTTAAACCATGACAGGGTCTCTTACTTTTTAATATGCAACAATGCATCCTTGAAGATTCAAGTTCAGATCCCTAGTCTGACTCTCTTCTACAACTACAGCTTCCACTACACTCTCCAGCTCATTCTTGGCCAACTTCCAGGCAAAAACTGCTATAGCTACACACTGCTCATTGCTCCTCAGTGTTCATTTCTCTCTTTCGCATGGTATCAGACAAAATACTTCTAAATATGTACTCCTGTTCCTAACCTACCTTTACCTAATATATTTTTTTAAATTTCTAGTTGGAGTAGAAGTCCTTTACCTTGCTCCTACATTTTTTTTTTCCTATGTTTCCCTGATTTTCTTCTCCTTTCTTTACTACAGTTTTTTCCACAAGCTGTACATTCCTCACTCTAGAAAAGAATCTTCTGTCTTCTGCTTTTCACCACCCCCTGTCTTTCCCTGCTTTGATAACTATCTTCCTCTCTTTTGAAATGCTTCGTTTTTGCTTTTAATCATGCCCAGAAGCTCATTGAGAAGCCAGGGTGATCTCTTGTTCTGCCTTCTTCCTTTCCCTTTGCGGAGGACAGACTGTTCTTGTGTTTCCAGCAGGCTGTTCTTAAATAACTCCCAGCACTCAGAAGGTCCTTTGTCCTGTTACCGGTCTTCAATGTGTTAAGCAGGGTTTTACACTCCACAGTGTTGCATTTTCTGTATCCAAGGTTACCATTGGTAGTTATGTTGTAAGTCATCCTGGTTTGTGAGTGGTAAATCTAGCAATGCACTTTTCCTAGTCATCATGCCCAGCATCTGCAGCAGGAAGCAGTCCTCAACACTTTTCAGGAACCTGATGGATGAATTGTGCACCCCTGTTTTGTTTTCCCAACAAATGTCCAGGTAACTGAAGTCACCCACGAGGACAAGGTTCTGCTGGCCTGAGATTTCCTTGATCAACCAAAGTAAGGTTTTGTCAGCCTCGCCATGCTGATTCAAAGATCAGTAACAGATACCTAACATGGGATTCCCCTTTGGTGATGATCACTTTGACCTTGATCCAAAGCTATTTGGTATGACTTACATGGTCTTGTCACACCCTAACAATGAGAGTGATTAAATGTCTCACTCCATTAACGAGAGTGATTCAAATTTGCTGATGACTTCACAATGTTTATTCATGATTATGATAAATAAAATTATTGTGGTATGATTATGACAAGCAAACTACTGAGGCACAATTATGACAAACTACAGTGGTACAACAGTGATAAGCAAACTATGATTGCACAATTATGAGAAGCCTAGCTTTTATAGTTTCAAAGGACAGGGAAAATAGCACAGTGGAGACAGAAAAGATAGGAAAAGAAGAAGAGGGAGAAATAAAATGTTCCCATAGAGTCATGTCCTGCTTCAGACACATCTTCCTTCTCCAGCATGGGGTTCTCCACGGGCCGCAGGGTGGATATCTGCTCCACTGTTAATCTCCATGCGATTCAGGGGACAGCTTGCCTCTCCATGGTCTTCTCCACAGGCTGCAGAGGAATCTTTACTCTGGTGCCTGGATTACCTCCTTCCCCTCCTTCTTCATTGACCTTGGTGTCTGCAGAGTTGTTTCTTTCACGCATTTTCACTCCTCTATCCCTTTGCTTTTTTTTTTCCCCCTTCTTAAATATGTTACCACAGAAGTGATACCACCATTGCTGGTTGGCTCAGCCTTGGCCAGTGGCGGGTCCATCTTGGAGCCGGCTGACATTGGCTCTACATCAGACATGGATGAAACTTTCAGCAGCTTCTTACAAAATCCACCCCTGTAGCCCCACTGCTACCAAAACCTTGCCACGCAAACCCAATACAATGAATTACTCTTTGTGGACGATACGGTAACACCTATAGAACCACACTCTATATAAACATTAGTAATGACAAAATGTCCTTTTCCAGAATTCAATATTTATTGTTTTTTTTTTCAAAATACATTACTCATCTTTCATGTTTTCATGCTATGTCTGAACATAAAAACTCTAAAACAAAGTGAAAGATGTAACTAAAGGGAATGTCCTTTCATAGAGAATATAAAGATGTTCAGGTTTTATTCTGAAATTGAATTAAACCACATTTCAAAATCACCAGATTGATCTTTTTTCAGCTTTACTACTTAAAAGATGACAGTAATATAATCATAATGCAGTTGTGGAGTCATGGTCAAGAATATTTTGCCCCAGCTGCTATCTAATGTACTTAGCATCAGAATGTTGTGTGATGGAAATCAGTAATTGTTCATCAGCACAGATACAGGTATAATTTCCAACAAGCAAGAATCTATACCTACAAGTCTCTTCTTTGAGGAAAAAGAACTCTTTTGCCATTTCAGTAGTTAGCCTAATTCTTCATACACAATAATTCCATGTTACATAAGTTCCATCAAAATACTGTCAGACCAGCATAGCTACAGTAGATTTTCATTAATGAATAGAGTCTCAAGTGCTATAGTGAAGACCTTAGTTAATTAAACATTAATCTCTCCATTTACTGTATGTGTAACTTAATTACAGAACTAGTTTTAGAGTAATTTATCATTTATGGAATATGAAATAAAAATAAATCTTTTTAATCATACTTTAATCAAACAAGCAATTCATCAATTAATTCAACATATCACACCTACTCCACACCTCTCTAGTTAAGACTTTAAAAATTGCAGTTCAGAGTAAAATAACAATGCCTTCAGTGATATCTTGGAGTCAAACTTCAATATCTAACTCTATGTTTTGACAAACTGATTATATTTCACAGTTCAGGTGAAAAAGCTTTTCAGATACCACTAGGATGCTATTTTCTTCCTTAAGAAATTACCCAGAGTTATATATTCTTTTTAAATTTGTATTTTTTTGTGTTCTAATTTCTCATTAGTGCCTTAACCTAAGCAATACTGTCCTTCTGTGATAATATTTATGACTGATTTCTTCCTTTTCAAATAAATCATATTCCATGAAGTCCACAAAAAAGGTTCAAAAGTTTCAACTGGCAACAGTTTTTCATATTCTGGAAAACTATAACCCCAGGTTTTGACTCCAATTTAGCATAGTTCTATCTCTGAGGAATTTTTAGTCACATTTCACAACCTTCTGATTTATATTCTGCTGATTAAAGCAATATGTTGTAAATGAACAAAAAAAAAACAATGTGGAAAAGAGAAGAAAAATGTTGTTCTGATGCATAAATCAGGTATTTCTTAGGATAGAAGTTAAAGTAAAAAAACCCCAGAAACAATCCACCTTTATAAATATTATTACTCCAATTTTGTGATATTTTGGGGCCAATCTTGACTTATGCAAAAGCAGAGACTGCAACTCTTGTGTACCAGATTCAGCACTATATAAGGCTCTTAATTTCACTACTTACACTGACTAAAGAATCTTCTTTCTCTGCTTGCATACTTTAAATTTTACCTAGAATTGGGGATGCGCGTGTGTTTAATATGGTGCTGATGACAATAATAAATCAAAAACTCTACAGAGAATCCACACAATTTTTTAATCAATAAAGTTTCTTAAATACTTTCTTGAAAACTGTCTGCATACATCAACACAATTCAGTTGGTCAGGAAGCCATTTTTGCAATAATTAGATATTACCAGACATACAAGGAGAATTTTATTGTAATGTATTTGAATTCTGACACCATGGTTAAAAGCATATGGATTGAGGCCACAAGCAGTTTCTTATGTGTCACTAGAAACTAAAGTCTATTCTTTGTCCTTTGCCTTATTTTTCTTGAAAGACCAGGTTGGGTGATTTCTCAAAGGCAAGTTGAGAAAGGCTATTGATCTTGTTATTTTCTTAAAAAATGACACATTTGCAGAAGGGCCTTGAATTCAGTTAGAGAGCATAAAGTCTCCACCCTATCAACATCATCAAAGGGAAAACTATTTTGTTGTCCCCTGACTTATTTCTGGTTGAATATTACATCAAACTCTTAATTCCACACTTCCAGTAACAGTGNCTTCATATCCTTTACCTTCAACTAGCAGAAAATACCTAAAACGAACATAAATTTGATATTTATGAGAAAACCTACATAAATACAGCACACTAATAGTCTTTCTTTAGGAAAGGGGAGGTGGATGGAACACTTGTGAGCTATGGTGAATTTGGGGATATATATATTGAGATTGCTTGAGCAAGCTTTGAAATCTGTAAAAATTTCCCTTGCAGAATGAGACTTCTAGAATCGATGGGTTAATAATGGACTTGTGCCATGCTATCTTCTAATACCTATGGCATTATTATCTTTAGCTTCTTTAGGATATATATAGAAGTTCTGAAATCTGCATTGAACTCTTTGCCACAAGACTGGTAATTCCTGGAATTACAATAAGTTGTAAAAATATAAATTTGTTGAATACATTAAGCAAGGAAGCACACTATTTTAAAGGTAAATTTAACACTTATTTATACTTCACAAATAATATTACTTATGGGAAAAAAAAATTTCTGATAATGATTCACCTACCTAATATCCTCGGTGGAACCAAGAATTAGCCATAGAACTCAATTACATAAACTCCAGAAGTCACTATTTAAAAATTACTATTTTTGTTACTACTTCCACTTAAGAAACACAATCAAACTGACATACAAATCTTAAATTGCTAGTCTTTAAGGATTTTCTTTGTCCCTGCATTTTCATAAGTTTAGCATTTTGTAACCATTATGAAGAGTCCTCCACTCCCCTTGCATGTCCAGATCAATCACTTCGCGTTTGTCAATTATAAAATACTTGATATGAAAATAGTCAAGCATTATACCTGTGTAAAATAGGGAGAAGATACGTTTGGCATGCACTTCAATACGTGTTATTAAGATTTATAAAGGGGTTCTTATTATCATCTTTAAATTATGAGAACAACAGATAACCCCATTCTCATATAGTCTTATTAATACCAAACACTTACTATTAACATTCCTATCACTAAATTAAGTCCTGAAGTAAAATAATAATACTGGGTAATACTGTAAAAAAGCTTGTACTTGATTTCTGCAAAATCATCTGCAGAGTAATGCTGTACTATTTGTGATGTTAGTAATGTAGTTTAGTGATGCGGTTTTATTGTTCATTATTTTTGTTTGCTTCTATTCCATTTAGTGATCTTAGTCTTCATTTTGTAAATGTGTTGTATAAAGTTACAGTAACAAATGTTGAAGCAATATCAAAGCTTGAAGTAATAAAACTTGACTGATGTACTGCTTTGCTGATGGGAGTTGGAAAACTATTTTTTCAAAGTGCATTTGCATTTAATCTCTCGGTTTCACTAAGCTTAAAGAGCTTGTTTATCTTTTTCTGGATAAAGGAAATAAGTGGTAGAAGACCTTTGGTGTAAAAATAGAGAAAGGGTCAAATTAACAGGTAATGCAAATAAAAGTTCAAATAGATTAGAAGCAAACTCAGCTGACATTACCTGTTAAAAATTTACCAAGATACTGAAGATTCAACTGGTAAGTAGTTCTGTAGAACAGTTATTTTCAGAGTTTAATTGGAAGCACTGACTGAATAAGGAAAACATTAATCTGCATTTGGTGTACACAAGAAATTGTTCTATTTCAAAACTTCCTGGGAAAAACAGAATTAAGATGATACAGATATACATTTTTTTTTCTTCATGAATTATTCAAACAAGACCAAATTCAGACCTTGAGTGAACATTTATTTCAACAGAGCTGCACCTGCTTACATTAACCTTAAATTATGCCCTATTTGCCTCTTTCAAAGACTAGAATTAACATATATTTAATTAAACAAAATTAAAAGAAGGTATAAACCTACATCATTTTTGACTAAAAGATGAACAAGTGCTACTTCTCTCTACAATAATACAATATTTGAGGTTCTACTCAACTCTAACGACTTACAGTTTTCCACACTGTACTATTACTGAAAAGTTCTAAAACTTAGCTCTGCGGCCAGCTGACCTATTCAACAGAAATGACAAACTTCTGCAAGCCATTTCCTTTGGTCAGCTAGGTCAGGGGTGCAAAAATATATAGAAGAACGCTTTTGGTAACAAGCCTTCTATCAAGTCCACTGTTGACATTCTGACATGGCCCTTTTCTTTTTGTGCAAGAGATTGATTGGATATTGTCCCTTCCTAAAATGCTCGATGATCCAGCTAAGCATCTAGGTAGGCATTTTTACATGTACCTTCTAGGATTTTAAGCAATGGACAAAACACACAATTTGAAGTTGTCTTCCACCATAACAAGATGTGAACAGCAAAACCACAAAACTAAAATTTTTAGTCTACGTTCAAAATCTGAATATCAAAAGGCTTGCTTAAAATCGAGAAATATCCCTATTTTTAACATTTCTACATGGCGCTCTTTGCTGTATCTGCATAAAGTCATCTGCTGCCTAATATTTGGCACTTTTAAAAAAGCAATTATTTTTTACTTTTTGAATGCATCTTGTACCATTCACTAAGTACTACTGAGGATATGCTATGCTGTAATTTTATCAGTAGAGTCTGCAGCACTACTAACAGAGACTGTGTCACCACTTATACACATTAGCCTTTTCTTGTTTTCAGAATTACCTGTAAAAACTCTGTCAATGGGCTGGAGGAAAGGCTTGCTGGCTTGCTCTATCATTACAAAAACTTCTAGCCAGTTTTGGGAGGAGTATTTTCCCTTATTGTGGCCACTCCTTCCATATACCTTTTAGATAGCTGTGATCTGTTTGCCTTAGCACCTGATCAACCACACAAAAACACTGCAGTGAAAACACTGATATTCTTCTTGAGGCTTCCATTTCCTTCCTTTTTCTATTGCAGTGAAGTGTTGTATTTATTTCTTAATTATATTCTAAGCTCTCTTTGGCAGAGATGACATTTTACTTTGCCGAACACACTGACTCTAATGTTGATTAGTACCTTATATGGTAACATAGTGCAAATACTGTTATAATAAGTGTGAGTCATGAGGTCTGGGATGCTCCTTGACACTGGCAGATGCATTCTTTGATATGGTAATCTTTTCAGTGATGTTTTCACAATGTTTTGTCATGTTTGCTAGACACACATTAAAGATGATAGTGTTAGGAGAAATTTTTTTAACTGAAATGATGAAGAAGCTGTACAGATATCAGTGGAAACTGTAGTCATGTACCAACATGAACATAGGAATGAATTTTTGATGCATTTTCAGATTGGTAGATCTTCTCTCACATATCCAAATTTACAAAACTACCCATAATTTGCTGCAGTCTTTATTGATAGAGGCTGGTTGCGTTCACTTTTTCAGCTTCTAATAAATGCTGAAGTATGATTTAGATTCCAATGCTCTGGAAATTTTGACCTGTCAATTCAGGAGAACATTGTGTGCTTTAAGAGGCATTTGTATTTCGTATTTTTGTGTGTCTAGAATACAAACTTCTCATCTGAGTTAGACAACTGTGATATGTCTAAAATGGTGAAATAAAAGGGGACAGAGAGAAAAATCAGGCACTAGACATGTGACTATCTATCCTGATTAATTTCTTCCATTTATGCACTTTGGTTTTGAAAGCAGTTTTTTGTACTGTCTTATAAGTCGTCATTAGGTTTATAAATGTCACCATGCATCTTTCACGTTTTTATAAAAATACTCAGAAATAATTTATAAGAACTTTCAAATTTTAGTGAAAAAAGAGCCACTATTTTGTTTGAGAGGACTTTTTTTCTTAAAAAAAAAGTTACATAGAAAGCTAAAACATCTCAGAGCTGAACTACTTACTTGTGCACTAAATCGTAGATTTTCCATTAAAAAAAATTACTGTGCACAGCATTGATCACTGAGGTACTTTGGGAGCCTTTCTGACTCTGTTTTTGGATGCAAAACCCTGCTAGTTTCTGAAAACAGACACAAATGCCTGCCTAGATAAATAGGCTGCTTGTGTATATCAGTGATAGATTTCATTTTAGCCAGTTAAGAGCATCTAGACATAAAGACCTTTCAGTCATGATTAAATGTCTCTCTCCTTAGAAAAAAAAAAATGTGACATACAAATTATTTCTGTTATCTGGTGTATTAAAAGGGAAAAAAAAAAGAAAGAAACTAAAAAGTAACTCTGAAATTCAAAACGAAACCAGCCCCCTCAGTCATCCAAAACTCTGTAAAAATATTTTTTTTTAATACCCAAGATAAATCTCAAGGATGAGTTAGCAGTCTTTGAAGAGATGCAGTATTTCACCAAAATAAGTGAAAACAATGCAATGGACACCTAATTGGATCTCTGATAGAAGGGATCATAAGAAACATGAAACTAGAACAAAGCAGCTCTAGTCTGACAGATTTATCTGGTTTAAGTGATTCCTTTTGCGCTTTTTGGTTTGGTATGTTCTGAAGGTATTGATCATTTCCGGTTTCTGACTTGGGACTGTTGAATTTGAACTCTGATTTATCGGGGCTACGGTTTATAATTTCTTAAGTATCAGTGCAGGATCTTCCCACAGGGGGAGGGGGGGGAGGAATTTTGAGAGAGGTCCAGCAGGTCTAGCGAGGCACCTCCCCTGGTAGGCTCACTTACCAGCTGTCTCAGGAAGTTATCTTCCACCCAGTTCAGGAACCTCCCAGTTATTATTATTAGAGTTTGTGTTCTTGCATACACAGTGATCTAATGCTGTAACTATTGTACTAACCCCTGTTTCTACTTAGGAATGTAGTAGATATATGTAGACATAAGTTATCACTTTAACTCATTAGACAAAATAATTAAAACCAAAGCATATCTTGGTGCTCAGTGGATAATTGGGATAGCTGTAGGATAAAAGACTCATAAATAATTCTACTCCAGACAGCTCAGCCCTGGGAGGGCAGACGCACCAAGCTACAGAGAAAAAGAGGCACCAAGAGGGCAACAAGACTAGAGCAAAACAACGTGGAAGAACATGGTACACTTGATTTTAGAACTGAGTTTGCACAGAAACAAAGGTCAGCCAGTGGACATTGTGAAGAAGAGTACAGGCCTTTATCTGAAGACGCCGGATGGCCACTCAGAGGTGCCAACAGACATGTGTGAAAAATATTAACATATGCTAATTTGTTCTCTGAAAAACCATGACTATGCTAAGCATTTCTCAGAAATACAATGAATATGTACATTGTGATTGTATTTAACCTGAAATGAAAGGTTATTTGACACACACAATTGGAGGACAGATCCCCTCTGTGTCCAGTGCTGCAATAAAAGAATACCTGCTTAATAGTCTTCTGGTTATTGAGTCTGTGACTCTGGCTTTTCACAGTATCCCCTCCTTCATGGGAGAAATCACGTTTCAGGAGCTTCCAATGTGTATGTCGGGCAGGATTCACCTCCTCCTGAGGTTTTTGTCTAAAATAGATTGAAGGATCTACTTCCTAGAATTTCCTGTTTGTCTTCATTGGTAATTAATAGAGTCCAGATGACAATTTTAGATATAGGTGTCTACATAATAAATGTTCAAAAATTGCTGAAACAAATCTGATTTCTGATTTGCAGGTGGGAACCCCTCTTCTAAACCTCTGTACTCTGAATCCCAGGAGAAGGTTATTCAAGCATATATAGTGAATATTTAGATATACTCTCCTGCCATCAGTCTAATCATGAGGTACTGTTGCTCTCAACGTAAGTTTTCAGGCGGTATCTCACCCTTCCCTAAAGATCAAGAATCTGGGAACGCCACTTTGCTGTAATATGGCTGAAGCCAAGCATTAAATAATAAGCTCTGATGCTTAGCTAAATGTTTTGGATCTCGTTCAAATTTTTATTCCAGAAAATAAATAAAATATTACTTTTAATTAATTATGCTTGTTTATTTTTTGGACATACATATAAAGTCTATAAAATTCAGGCAATCTTTATGTGTCTAATTGGATCAAAGTGTTCATAGAAATCTTTCAATTTTTTTATATTTTATTTAAAAAATTCTATTGCAGTGGAGATAAAAAAAAAATGCCAATGAAACTGGCAGTTTAATGTGCACTTCAATGTATAAAAATATTTTAGAATCATCCATAAACTGTAATTTCTATGACTGGTAACAGAATTTATAAAATGGGAAATTTTCCAGAAATAATTGTGTATCACAAAGAAATCATACACTTTCATTTTCTATGAATTATAAAAATATTCTTACTGTATAACGCATATTCTGAAAAATCTATCATCTATTTTCCTGCACACTTTAAAAACTAAATACGCCATCAAATTAAATTTTTATTAGCTATAAAAACATAGATGATGTAAAAAGAATTATCTTTTTCCATGAAAACAATAATAAAAGTAATGCTTCAAAATTAATTAAGAAAAGTTTCTGCTAAAAACAGCAATGATTTTACAGTGTTTAGTGTCAGATGCTTCACAAGTTAGAAAGGATTCTGAATTTCAAGTAACTTCCCAATTCAGATCCCTATACAGACACTAAAAGAACCATAAAGCCCAGCCATCAGAAGAGCACTGAAATCCTTTCCTCTTTGAAATAAAATGGAAATTTTGGTATTGATTTTACTGAGTACAGCTCTTCATGTATTGTAGGTGACATCTTCAGAGATCCAAGCAAATATTGAGAGACAGATTATGACTTTCCTCTGTGATGATAAACCTGGTGGGTCAGAAGTTCACTAGAACTGTGTTTTCTGCCTCCTAATGTGAGACAACTAAACAACTGAAGTTCACATTTCAATAAATGAAGAAAGTTATCAACTGCATCTGTCAGTTTAGGATTTTACATGGGAAGAACTGCATAGTTTTGCAGTACTTGCAAGAATGTAGTGCAGAGAGTTTTTCTTGTGGGTCTTTCCTGTCATATTCCTCTTAAAAAGCAGCAATGAGGCTAAAAAGAATAACAGAAACTGCAAAAATGCTCCTTTTATGACTACTGAAAAGCGTAGAGAAAACTCACACACGCACATCATCCTGTTGTTTCTTCTGCAACACATGTAAAAATCTTTCTTCCTTGTCTGCTAAGTTTGGAAAGACATGTATTGCCTTTCAAAACAGAATTTAGTCTGGTGGCAGAAGCTGTGGACACGTGTATAGCCTGAAAACTTCAGAAAGGGTCACAGTGCTGCCTCTCGGGATAAGGATGCATTGAGTGACACTTGCCAATATCATTAATTTTTCCTACTTGTTGAAGGCCATTGTTCAAAACTCACAACCATTTTTGAAAGAACAACTCATGTCAGTATGCAGTTAATTCCCTAACTCTCCTACATCACAGAGAATATTTTTACGGCCTTTCAGCATGAAACAAACTTTTTTATTATTTTTTAACCAGTGATAAGCAGACATTTGATATTCAGGTGTAACTCAGAGACGAAACCTACTTATTCTTCTCTACCCATTTATTTCATAACTTTTAGTGTGTGACCATTATCCAGGCACCCTGGGCAGAGTAGCACTGCTTCATTTTACTTGCAATGCAGCTGACTGTCATATTTAACATTGTATAGATAAGAGCAAGCTCTACACAGCATTAAAATTGCCACTCTGTTTCTCTGTCTCTTTCCTTTTAAAGTCATAGGTATGTACTATGAATAACACATGGGATAAAGTAAATCATCTTCATGGAAGTCTGTGTATGTTTCATGTCTCCAGTGAGTTTCAGTAATATTGGGTTCCCCACTGGATTGTCCATTTATTGTAATTTCTTGGGAACAAGGACTAAGTGAAGCACAACAATTTGCCATTTTTTAATTGCTGAAAAGGAAGTTGATCTGATGTATTTCTAAGAACTAACTCTGAAACAGGATGTTCTTGTATTTGAAGAAACCAATATATTTTTCTCCCAATTTATTTGCCACTAAATATTGAAGTAATTAGTCCACATCAGTAGGAATATTCTACCCACTAATGACAACTGCCAGTGGTCTTGGTTTATTCATCTTACCAGTATATGCTCCAACAGAGATCTGTTTTTTCAGGCACTTATTGTACCTCTTCTACCATTTCTTTATGATTCTCTATTTTTATGAAGATTAGGGACCAGTGGGGTAGACTAGAGCCCTGAAGAGGTAAGTAACAATTAAATTGTCAGTGTATTGATACGAGGAGCCCTATAAATTAGCTGGCAGGAAAGGGCAGGAAAGGACACTGTCTCCCACTGAACCAATGCCACTTAGTAGAAGTCATAAAATCCTAAATGGGAAGAGGACAGTAAAACTGATAGACTGTAACAGATTGTTGTAATTCAGAGAGCCAGCTAATGCTTATTTTAAAGTAGGAAATCCAGAGCACATTTCATTTCTCCTTTGCAGCACTGTATTCCAGTCAGTGGCAAGTCTAATGTTTTTTTAGAAGATGGGGATCTCAAAAGAAAATTCTGCAGAACATTTTTGTGTATATGTACGCACACAACATACTGGAGGTCTTACACAAAAATACTGTACAAAGCAAGAACAGTACATATTGTTCATACAGGGAAGAGTGGTCAGAGAGGTGGATTAAGAACTGGCTGAATGGCAGAGCTCAGAGGGTTATCATCAGCGGCACTGAGTCTAGTTGGAGGCCTGAAACTAGTGGTGTCCCTCAGGGGTCAGTACCGGGCCCAGTCTTGTTCAACTTCTTCATCAATGGCCTGGGTGAGGACTTAGAGTGTACCCTCAGCAAGTTTGCTGATGACACCAAACTGGAAGGAGTGGTGGATACACCAGACGGCTGTGCTGCCGTTCGGCGTGACATGGACAGGCTGGAGAGTAGGGCAGAAATGAACCTGATGAAGATCAACAAGGGCAAGTGCAGGGTTCTGCACCTGGGGAGGAACAATCTCATGCACCAGTACATGCTTAGGGTGGACCCGCTGAAGAGCAGATCTGAGGAGAGCGACACGGGTGTGCTGGTGGATGACAGATTATCTGTGAGCCAGCAGTGTGCCGTGGTTGCCAAGAAGGTCAATGGTCTACTGGGATGCATCAAGAGGAGTGTGGCCAGCATGTTGAGGAAGGTTCTCCTTCGCCTCTACACTGCCCTAGTGAGGCCCCATCTCGAGTACTGTGTCCAGTTGTAGGCTCCTCAGCTCAAGAAAGATGAGCAACTACTGGAGAGAGTCCAGCGGAGGGTTACGAGGATGATGAGGGGAGCAGAGCATCTGTCCTGTGAGGAAAGGCTGAGGGAGCTGGGCTTGTTCAGCCTGAAGAAAAGAAGGCTGCAAGGGGACCTAATATACACTTACAAATATCTCAATGGTGGGTGTCAGGAGGATGGGGCCAAGCTCTTTTCAGTAGTGCCCAGCGACAGGACAAGGGGCAATGGGCACAAACTGAAGCTTAGGAAGTTCCGTCTGAATATGAGGAAGAACTTCTTCCCTCTGAGGGTGACGGAGTACTGGAACAGGCTGCCCAGGGAGGTTGTGAAGTCTCCTTCTCTGGAGATATTCAAGACCCACCTGGACAAGGTCCTGTGCAGCCTGCTGTAGGTGACCCTGCTTTGGCAGGGGGGTTGGACTAGATTATCCACAGGGGACCCCTCTAACTCCTAACATTCTGTGATAATCTGTGACTTTCTATCTGCCATTTGGACAACTGCGGTACCACAGACTTTCTCCATTACTCAGATGAAGCAAGTTTGTATAACTTATCTCGCTTTGGCAGAAGTAGACTTGAGGATGGTTTTGTAAAGAGCTGTCAATTCATTGGCTTTCTCCAGGTTAGCTGAAATACCAATTTTAAATTGCCAGTTTTTTACAGTATGCACTGCTGATATGCCTGTATTTCTCATCTATAGAGTTTTGTACAGTGTATCCTCATCTAGCATAACGTGAGGAAAGAAAGCAAAAAGGCAACAAAATTGTCCATAATTTGAAAGACTACGACCATGAAAATCATTAAAGGTTGATAAATCCCTTTTACTGAAATTTATCCATACACCTTCTTAACTGTATAAGCTCTCTTAATTATTTTATTTTTCCATCAGCAGTATTTACAGTTCTTTTTCTGAAATTCCTCTGCATTATCTTTGGTCTCAGCATGCTTTTCATCATCTTTTTTTTTTCCGGAAGAACAATATGCTTCAGAGCAAACAACGGAAATACAGACCAATGCACAAAAAACAGTCTTAATGTTTGTGTGCTGTGAAATACAGAAGTTGTGTAATTACATTAGTAGCAATACCAGTGCAAGAGAGAAGAAGAAAATGTGACAACAAAAATTCTTTCATTAGTGACTGTGCTCTATTTAATCTTCCCCTCACCAGTGTTATGCCATTTTACATTTGCAGAATTTGTTTTCTTGCACTTCTCATGCTTGAGATGCTTTGTACGTGCAAAAAAATACAGCCATTCTTCATGTTACTTCTAAGGATGACAGTGTATTTAACAGCACAGCAAAAGCAGGCAACTCTGCAACAGAAGGCAGGTAGGATGGGTAGGATAAAAGGGCCTCACCGACTTGGGTGCAATCCCACAGTACCTGAGCAAAGCAAGCAGAGCAAGGTTGGTCACAATAGCCATGAGCTCAAAGCACTAGATAAGGCCTAGTGACGACCTAGGTACAAGCTGAATCTGCATTTTGGGGTGAAAATCAGGTCTGAAGAGAATAACAATGTTAGCCACACAGCAGTGATCACCAGGTGAACCCATAGTGATGAAGCAGGTCCAAGCTCAAGCCAAGAAGTCACATCCTTTGATCAAGATAATGGTTTGAATCAGCAAGGTACATTGACAACATGGGCATAGCCGTAATGCAGCTACGATGTGGCTCCGACAGGCTTTAAGTGAAGCAAGGGGTTAAAAGGGTTTTTAATAGAAGTGGCATTACCTAATAGTTGCTGTGCATTTAAAAACCTGATAGTGCTTATCTATTGTCTAAATTAACTGAAGGAGAGAGTCTTGCATCTCCATACAAAGGGGTTAGTTCCTGATAGGGGCTGGGAGTCGCCCAGAAAGGGTCAAGACCGACCCTGCTCTGTGGATGGGAGCCAGAAGAGGACTGAGTTTGCGCAGAAACAAAGGTCAATCAGCGGACACCGTGCAGAAGAGGATGGGCCTTCATCTTGGCACCCCTGACGACCACCACTAGGAGGCACTGTGCAAGTGCAACTGGGAGGAGTATATGGAAATTACTTCTTGGAACTAATTATAATATGGAAATTATTTCTCGGAACGGATTTTGATATGCAATGAGGATAGATGCATATGTATAAGTGTATTGGGAAGTCTAATGTATATGTAATATTTGATTGTATAAATTGAAGAGACACGTTGCTGCTCAGCGCGCACAACTTTGGTGGGACTACACCCCATGCTGCCCGGTGCTGAATAAACATACCTACTTTACAGTCTTACAGATTGTGGAGTCTGCTTTCTACACGTCAGTTTTGGCGAGCCAGGCAGGAGATCTCTACTCAACCGTGGGAGCGACTGTGGAGCGGACGCTCCTAGGCACGCCCCGGGCACTTTCCTCAGAGGAGTCTCCACTGCCAGCCGCTCACCCGGAGAGTAGACAACAACCTCCTGAAGCCACGGATATAAATGGTATGTTTTGTAGGGAAGGGCCTGTAAGTCATACACGTGGCTGGGGCTGCTGGTAAATCTCACTGAGACATCTGGTGTGCAGCATAGTCCCCGTGGGGAAAGGGTACCCTGGTAAGGAAGGGGGGGGTTTCTGACTGATAAAGCAGCCGCTAACGACCTTAAGGGTAGATCGAACAAACCCGAGGTTACTGCTGCATCCCAGTGTCGGGAGCTAGGACAGACCTGCTAATGTTTGGAAGGGTAAGCGGACCTCCGCGCAATTGCGTTTGAGTGGTTTTTGTATGAATGCTAACTGTAACTGGTTTTGGTTGTTTTTGTATGAATGCTAACTGAAGTGATAATGTTATAATTTGAATACCTGGGGATTTTATGTTAAAAGTTTTGTCTTTGTGTGTGTGTATGTGTGGTTGAGACGCAGCATTGTCGTGAAGTGAGTGGGAGTCCCTATCTGCGGTTCCACAACTCCGCGAGAAGCACGGCCAGAGACGGACAAAGCACTTGGAATAATTATGAAGCTTGTAAATCTTTTAATGTGCAACTTGGGCTGTGGTAGTGCCGAATCAGTCTCCTAAATGACGGGGAATGGGAACTGGTTAATTATTAAAGTGGTAGAGAAAAGGAAATCTCTCCTTAGGTGGTTTTGGTGGTTTGGGAGTATTTGAATGAGGGGGCGAGATTTTATTTGAAAGGGGCATATGTGACTCCCACAGGGTGGAAGGTAGCCTTAGATTGGGAAACAACCTCCAGAAATCCTTAGAAGTCCTGGGGTTGGTGGGCAAGCAGGAATAATTCCCTGCTTTGCATGTGGGCTAGCTCCTAGATTATATAAAAATTAGTACCAAGTTTGGGTCCTGTTGAAACGTAAATCTTGTGATAAAAAGTGATACTGTATATCTAGGTTGCGAGGAGCGTAGTGTCTTAAGTGCCTTCCCCGAACCCCACGGTTTTATAGTTGGGAAAGAAATCACCAAGAAATTGAGGTAGTGAAGCTGGTGTGTGGAAGGGAAATTTGGTTACGGAAATTTGAGATGTGTGGGAGAAAGATTGGGAGGAAACTATAACAAATTGTAAGAAGCGATTCGCGTGCAGACTTATTAAAAGAATAGCAAAAGGCAAGTTAAAGGGGCAAGAAGTCACGAAATGGGTAACAATCAGGGAGGAATTTTGAAAAAGAGTCCTTTAGGCTGTGTGCTCGCTCACTGGAAAGACATTGTTGG
>Ga0065711_1037977_pt1 | contig 19285 bp, 12 predicted proteins | sample Hoacrofraction12_FD_59098 | JGI IMG/M metagenome (GOLD analysis project Ga0065711, IMG submission 59098) | Hoatzin crop microbial communities from Cojedes, Venezuela - Epithelial fraction 12 v2 (version 2) | ecosystem: Host-associated > Birds > Digestive system > Esophagus > Crop | place...
CCCCCCCAACCAAACAAGCCTTCTAACCTATAATGGGCACTCTGGCCTGCTCATTAAAGAAAGGAGCTTTAATACCTGGTCAGTGAGCCTTTACGTGTCCATTTCTCTTTACCCTTTCGTATTTGAAATCAGGATTTATGAAAAAAAATTAAAAATGCTGTTTTGACAACCTTAGTGATTGGTCCGCTGTCTGTAGAAGAAAAGATAGCACGAAGAGAGAGTTGTCAAACTTCCTCATGCAACTCTGCTAAATGTGTCTTAAGCCTGGTCTTGAGAGCCCTGTTCCCAAGGGTGAGGGACTCCTGGAGTTCCGCTTGCATGCGTGTGAATTCTTGGCCTCTGCATTCAGGCTGCTGAAAAGGTTACAAATAATGTTTCTTGCAAAGGAGGCACTTACTAGCTATAACCAAGCAACATCTTCCTTCTAATGTTAATCTGATTACTGTAGGACTAATTGACTCAAAGCACTTGAGAATTGAGGAGCTTTAATTTCTTATTGTCCACCTGTACATGTAATCATCAGGATAAGGAGAGGCTGGGTATTTTTAATAGCTCGGATTTTTTGGAGTGACTTTCTCAACATCAGTTTGCTAGTATGCATTGTGCATGCATTATTTTTTTTGTTTACTGCCAAAAGAAATAACTGAATGGAGGAGTCCCCAAATCTATCTTTTTGTTGATTATGAATTCAGTAGCATGAGATTCTTTTTCCCTGGTATGAATGCATTTAGATTGTTTGACTTGTGTTTATCACGAGTCATTTTAGTGGGATTGCTGCATTGTCTCTGTGGGCTTGAGGATGGCATTATTGTAGTGATGGATATGCTTTTATATAATCTTAAAAAAGTGTTTGTCTACTTTTTTCTGATTTTGGAAACACACTAGCAATACATACAAAGAACATTCACAGTTTTACTTGCCATGAAACAGGTAAGCAAGGCAATGGAAGCTGGGATGTTGGAAATAAATCTCCTTCAGGAAAGTTACGTGATTGTTCTGCCTGTTTCCTCTCTGACCACATACTTGTTTGTTTGAAGGAGACTCTGTAGGACAGAAACTTGAGCCAGATTTAGGCTGGGATAAGAGGAAAGGAAATGATTCAAGCTAGCAACTCTTACTCGGTTGGATTGAAGTTGGCCACAAATTCGCTTGGCACCTCGTGTGATTTAGGATTGTGGGGCATCATTTCAAGAGCCCTAAGAGACTGAAAACTAGAGAAATGCCTGAAATCGTAGGCAGGTTATGCTGTAAGTCCCTGATCTGAGAGCAGGAGTGTGGTTTCTTACCTTCATAGCGTAAGTGTATGTGCATCCATACTTGGGAGCCCTTTCCTAGCTGATGGGGTAGCAGAGGAAGCTTTGGGAGTTGACTGTATGGAAGATCTAAGAGTTGAACCTGCTGATTAGTGGCTCAGCTGTAGAGTAAGTCAAGAAGGGCGTAAAGCAGTTGAAACCACTGTTGCTTTGAGTGAAACTACATCTTTACAGTTTTTCTTTGGCTCTGCTCTTCTATGATAGGTAGTCAGCTCATCTCCTCTAACCTGTTACTGAGTTGACTTAATGTTTCTTCTTGATCCACAATTTTAATTTCAACTGCATGCTTATTCTAATGTTTAGCAAAAATGTTTGCTTTGTACTTATCTTGTAGTAGATGCTCCCTATAGAGGACTGAATTGATGCTTAGTGTTTGGGTGAATCACAGTACATTTTCTTGTGTACTTCAGTTGTTAAGTTCTCTGGATGAAGAAACAGTCTTCTTGAACTGTATTTTTGTAGCGCGTAGTAGGTAGGTCTTGGTGCTTGACTAAAGCGCTAAAAGACCATGATGGTGCAAGCTTTTTGTTGTTTGTACAATTAATTGCGGTTTCCATTTCCTAATCTTTGGGGGAATTGACTTTTGAATCTGAAGATACTTGTATTGTTTTAGTTTGCTACACTTATGGTATATACAAGTGCATGCATCTATGTGCGTATAGTATGAAAGGGAGTAAAAGGACCCCTGTGGTGAAGATTACCCTTACGTGTATGTCTTCATCACCCCTTCATATTTCTGATTGTGAATCAAACAGTTACTTAGAGGAGGGAGTTCTAACCAAATCGGTAAAGAATGTAAAAACACAAGGTCTCAAAGTCCAAGCACCTGACCCCTTCAAAAACTAAGGAAGAAAAGAGCTATGTAGCTGACTTTTCTAGGATTATTGATCTGCTTTCATCCAATGTAATGCTTTTCATGTGAGAATTCAAAAGTCTTTACACTGACTACAGTTTAAATTTTATTTAGAGAACCAGCACTGTGTCTTTTATTAAAACATCTGTATGTTGCACTGCAAAATTAAATTACTATCTTCTGTGTAGCACAATTTACTTGGTTATTATAACAGAAATTGTTAGTTGTGACTTTTGAAAGTGCTGACTGGAAGACACAGGGCACTTACTGAAAACTGAAAATTAAAAAACTTACTCAGAATTTGAAAACAGGGAGCAAAAAAACCTTTTCCTCTGTATTCACCACGTTCTCCTTTGGCTACTGGAAAAGGGAGAGAGAGTCAGTGCTTCAATAAACAGCAAGCAAGATTTTTGAATAAGTTATCTGAGACTTTATTTTCAAAGAGTTTGCTTTAATGTGTTTTCAAGTAGAATATTTGACCAGCTTCAGTTTTGTGCTTTCACAGCTGTTGAGATTTTTAATGACAGGAAGAATCAAGGTTTCAAATCATAAGAGTTTTGTGCATTAATTATGGTATGTAATCTTTTCTCTGACAACAGAAGGGCATATGCAGCAGTAAGTGTCATGATAAATCTTGAGCGGGAATTTCAGAGGTTGGTTTGTTTGTTTGTTTTATTTACTTGTTGTGGGGCTGTATGACAAAGGGAGCTTTAAATAAGGAGAATATCTCTGGAAGAAGAGAGGGGTTAAAGCAAGCCAGTCTCATTTCTTCTTAAAAGGTTGGATGTTTAGACCTAAGAGAAGAATGGGTCTTTTCTCCAATGTGGATAGGCCTTGGATTTTCTGGATTTTGTTAATTGAAACCTACTCTGTGACATGTAGCCAGGATGCATGAAGATAGGCTTGTTCCGTGGACAAAACAGAAAGTGGAGTGAACGATGTACCTGCATCATGTAGGCATGGTCATCCTGGGCAGGCGAGTCCTGAAGGGTTGAGATGTTCCTTACAGCACTGAGGTTACCACTCCAGCCCTGACACCTTTACAGGCTGCAATACAGGTAACTGCAACATGAAATTTCTTTGTTACTTGTGTTTACAAGGCAATGAGCAGTACGGAAGGTACAATTGCATCCAAAGCTATACAGCCGCGTGCATGTTTTGTGGGTGGGGATCTGGGCTGCAATAAACTCCTTAAGCTACGTTGCTCAGATGAGAAAGCAAAATTTTATTTGTACAGTGAGAATAACTGAGTGTGCATAGAGTATATAGACCCCTTTTAAAATATGTGAGGGCTATGACCTTGCATTCCAGAGGAGATTAAATAGAAAGCATCAGTAAAAGCCGTTTGTAATCAGATTCTCTGCAGTTTTTCTTCTAGTGCTTTTGATCCGAGATGAAGCCACTGAGTGATGTGAAAGTCGCCTTAGCAGAGCATGAAACTTCCTAACTTCATGCATTTGGCACATGTTCAAATGGCTCTGTGTGGGGTCAGTTGTACTTTAACCTTGAGCTTTAGGCATGCTGCTAGAGTCCAAGCACTTTTATTTGTCCTTTTCTTTCCTTGGTTGATATATTCTGTCTTAAAAGTGAAAATATTTAACAGGATGACATTTTTTTAATTTTTTCCACAAGTCAGATGTTGAATGTCACGGTTCAGATAACTTTTCCTTTTTTTTAACCACTTTCTAGATTCAAACTACTGTGTTAAACTGTTTCAGTTTGGGAGCTGGCCAAAATTAGCTGAGGAGTTTCTTATCTAGCCTAGTCATTCTGCAGGCATTCCCTTAAACTCTCCTTAGGTCCAGAGAAATGAGCTGGTAAAGTCTTGCTGTGTCTCAACTCTGCCTGCCCAGCATCTCATGAAACTATGAATTTAATAGAAATGTGCTCAAGCATTAAATACTTCGGAAGGGATCCTATTTTGCTATTGCTTAATGCAACAAAGAAATAATAAATATATCATAATATTGCTTTCATGCCAATTAAAGCAATAGGTGCTTGGTGTTTGTGGTTATTATTAGCATGGTTGTTATATACTATGGAATCTGTTCCATGATATATCTTCTGTATCAGTATTTTGTTTGTTCGTCTGTTTTGTAAATTTCTGTACAACCTTTAAAAAAAAAAACACACCCAACTTTTCATGACTGGTGTCATATGGCAGTTTCCATTAGTCTAAAAGAAAACTTGTTAAATGTCAACATGTTTAGACATTACCCTAAAATAATTCCTTAATGCTCTCAAATGTTACCAATGTGTCTGTTTAACAGAGATGTGTTTTGTCTCGTCAGCACAGAACATCTGCTGGAGAACATACCTTGCTTGACTGGGTTATCTTGCTTGCTTTCCTTCTCCCCAGTTAATTGATTTGGATCTCTTTTTTGCTTGGCAAACTACTTAAGTCAAATTGGTGTACAGGAAGACTCTTATTTTGCTACGTGTCTTCTCATGCCACAAAAAATGTTAGGGTTTTTTTTTCTACAAAGCTCCTTAGAACACTCTTTTGCACTTCCGTGCCGTTGACCGAGCAGACAGGCAGATTTTGAAGGCTGGCGAGTAGTTCTGCCTTTCGTCTTTTCCGTGTATTGGCTTGTGTGGCCTCTGGGATGTGATCGTTTGCAAACAATGCACAGCCTAGGACAAACTATTACAAATTTGACAGCCACAAAACAACAGAGAGAATCCCTACCTCAGATTCTATACATTGTAACTTTTTTCCCCAAAGACACACTGCATATTTGATAGGCTTAGGCAAACCTGTAAATATTTCAACCGCGTTAGTACTGCAATACTGTAAATAATGCTCTAGCGTATAAACCTTTGTGCTTGAAAGCAAAGGGAAGGGTCTTTATTTTAGGGCAAGGGGCAAAACTGCTACTTCAAGTGCTCTGTAGTTTTTCTACACTGTAGTTTGCTGGTGCTAGTGCCTGAGCATTTCCCAACAGGTATGGCGGGGGGTGGGACAGTTGCGAGAGCCTTCAAGTAGGCATGAGGCCACTTTCGGGACCTTCTGTCGTGCGCCGTGTTTGCAGACGCAGGAGCACGGCTTATGACAGCATGGCGTAGACCCCCGGGCACCCCTGCGCTAGTGGAACCCGGGGGGCACGAGCTCCGGGCGCAGGGCTGTGCTTTCGGGGGGTTGCGTTGAGGAGCTGCGTGCTGGCTGGGGGAATTACCCTTTGGCTTTCCCCCTTCGGTAACAGGGCAGCATAAAAGCGGCAGCCGTGTCACAAATGAATTTCTGTAAGTGTATTTTTACTTAGCTCTGTGCTCTTTTTCCCGTTTCCTTGCTTTCCCCATCACTTTCGAGAAAGCTGGTACAGCGTTGTAGGCTAAGGATGATGCTGCTCTGTGAAAGAAGGCTGACTGTTGGGTTTTGGAGTTAAAGTAACTTCTTCCGCTGTGTTGTTAGAAAATTACAAGAAGTTGCAAAATGGAGTTGTCTGAAAGGTGCTTTTTAAATGTATCATTCACTGTACTGAAAATATCCATAATGTTATCATTGATAAAAATGTGACTTTTTGTGTTATTTTTCCTTTGCACAGGATTTGAATATGTGCTAATAAATCTCATGGGTTTTTTTAATCAGTAAATTTGCTGTGCTTTTTTACTTGTAATCTTGTGATAGAGTTTTCTAAATGAATATTTTTTTTCTGCGCTGCTTACACTTTACATCCTCTTGACAAGCAGAGCAACTGTGGTGCTCCTTGTGCATATGTATAATTAACAAGCTGCTTGTGTTGCCTCATAATCTAGATTATCATCCTGAAGAAAAAAATGTTTTCCTTTCGCCAAGAGAGGAATGAAAGGCTGAGGTGCAACAGAATACCAGCACGGAGGAGTAACATTACCAGTTAATAACACTATCAGGAGAAGGAGGCTTGTGTTCCTTATCACAAGACCATTTTTTAAGTTGCACAATTTTATTTAAGACTCAGCCAATTTTTCCTTGTTTGCATTTGACAGGCTCTCTGTAAGAATCCTGAAAATGCACATTTGGTTTAGTATGAAGTCAGCAATGTTTTTGTCGAGTTTTGAACTCTTAGTTTCCTGTTTGTAGGAAACTTTATTTTAAATTACATTTTTACAGCATTTAAGCCATTTTAATGAGTAAATCATAGCGTTAAGTACACTAAATTGCCAGTTTCTTCACTGTTTTGTGCTAAGCTCTTGGAAAATTGATACTGAGATAGCCACCTATAGTTCTGATGTCAGATGATATTGCTGGCTATGTGGCAGCAGACTGTCTGGTCCGTTATCTTTTAGAAGATCACTGTAGAGAACTTTGCATGTGTAATACAGTTTATGCTACCTGTGTTCCTGTGGAGAGTTTTTTACAGTGAAGTAATGAATGGAGAAAGCTAGTAGCCTTTAATGTGATCCACGCTGTGGTGGCTATGCCAGGTAGGTCTGAGAGGGTGAGCTTCTGAAGCAGAACGAATACTCTTTGTAGACTTCCTTTTTTATTCCTGGTAAGTTGCTATACAACATAGCTGTGTATTGGACCCCAAAAGTGCTTCAGTCACTTTTGTTAATGACTAAACTATCCAACTAAGAGGCCTGTTCTTTGCATTTTGTGCCTGGCTGATAAAAAGGAAATATGATACTCCCAATATGAAACGAAGTATAACAGTATACCAGAAATAGTATATGGATATTTGTCTGTATCACAGCCTCTAAATTTCATGGAAGAATCACTGCACAGAAAAAGTTCTAAAATATGAATAGTAAAACAGTGAAGAATTTGCTAAAAAGATAGTACTTTCAGAAAGTTAAATTTTGAAACAGTCTTGAAATAATAATTGTAGTAGATAACTGATAAAGGAGGGAGGAGAGAGGGATTGGTATCTGTAATGAGAAAGCTATGAACAGAGGACAAAAACAAACTTGTGGTTTGGATAACCAGGTGGAAAATGCAGTGAGATTTTGTTTGTAAACTTAAACTGAATAATGCCAAGACAAGGAAAAACCTATGACTGCTAACTGTTACGGGATCTGTTGTACCTCTAAAATCCTTTATGTAACCAACCAGTCTCTCCGGCTTCATGTAACTAGCTAATATTTCAGAGTAAGAAAATTCTTACTTTTTGAGAAACATAAACCAGTGGCTAAGAAAATGAAGGTTGGAAGAGGTACTGTCTAGTAGATACATCACACTTGCTTTAACTGGTAGTGTCTGTGCACTTGAGAGAGCTTCATGAAATGTTTTGTCTTACAGTTACTTTGTAGAGCTCAGAAAATAAAGCATGCGAACGCAGCAGGAGTCCCTGCAGCTTTCCTCAAATAAAGAAATGGGAATTTTAGGTCTCTTATTGCGCATTTATCTGACTTCCTGCACTTCAGTCTTACTCATGCTCTGGAAACCCCCTAATATAAAAAGCCGCAGTTCTTCCCTCTGAGTGGCTCAAGAGGTATCAACTGCAGCCCATGTTGGCACAATATTGTGACTGCTAATATCTGCCATGTGGTACGGACCCAGACCAACCTAAATGCGCTGTTGCTAGCCCATCTCTGCTTTCCTGTGTCTCGGAAAGAACACGTGGTGTTCTGCAAAGTTCACTTGAAGAGTATTGTTCATCTTACTGGGAGGAAGCAAAGAGTTTTGGGATGTACTCCCAGAAGGCACACCTGCACCGCTAGAGACAAGGACAAAACCCAACAACACCAGTGCAACTTCCTCCAAATTCACGTAGCCACACGTCTTTATGGTGTGCCTGTGTAGTGCTTTTCTGTTGCCAAGGTGTCTTCGAAGGTACAGACCCATGTTTCTGAAACACTGGAGGTACATAAACAGGAGGAACTAAGCCATCTGAACTCACACTTCCCCCAGTCCTTAGCTACTCTTGATGTAGAGAAACTAGCAACAACACAGGAAATAGGGATGGCTCTCTAATAAAAAACGGCAGGTTTTTGCTGACTTGCTTAGGGAGAGCCTTGCAATACGTTCTTATTTTCAACAGCTTTCAACTTACACACTCTTTTCATATTAGAAAGAAACAAAATCAAAAGCTCCAAATCTACTTTTGGTATATCATTTGTTTTACCTGTTAAAAGGACAATTCTAGTTCTCAGCAAAAATAGCAAGGTTCATCTTCAGGAGCTGAGATGACAAATATTTAAAAAATATGTTAATTGGTCTTCAGGTCCTTAGGTAGGCCACATAAAAAACTGTAGAGGCTTACAAATTGGTCATTACAGTGTCTGACACTTAGCTCCTATAGTCCATATACAATTTATAGTAATTAAGTGCTTGAAATAGGTAATCCAGAGAGCTCCCTGTTAAGAAAGCAGCTACTTAAAGAAGCATCCCAGCATGAACATCTGAACAGAGAAACAGTCTGACTTCTCATTCATTCAAAGAGGAGAGTCGGGACTGCAGTAGCAAAATGAATTTACAAACCATAATCTTAGGGTGAACCTCCTGTTCCTTCCTTCCCCACCGCTTTCTTTTCTCCTTCCTTTTTCTGAGTTGAGGGTTACTAATTACTCGCCTTTTAAAACGAAGCCAAAGTAGACAGCAGTAGAATTGGTGCTTGCTCATGTTTTGTGTTCTATCCAAATGTTGGGATGCATGTCCAGAAAACGGGAGATGTTTTTTTCCTCTGCTTGGGGGCAGTTCGAGCTCCCACCTCCTGCGGCTGGGAGACTGCGCTGAGCACCCGCCTGGATGCTGGGACAGCTCAGCGCTCCTCTGTCGCTATGTAGAAGCACTCCAGGACTGGTAGGGCTGAGATGGGAGTGCAAAGGGAACGTGATATTATTATTTTCTTTCTTTTTTTTTTTTTTCTTCTTTCTTTCTTTCTTTTGTGCAGACCATGACTAAGATGCTTTTTGGAGGAGAGGTGAGTGGGCAGTCTTAGGTACAGATTTCAGCTCCCGGTATTTGTGTCTGTAGTGAAGAACATAAAGTGCATAAACACTCACGGAGGCAGAGAGAGAAACCTGCAGTTACTCTTATCTCCGAATATGCCACATCTGTTAGATGTTTGGCTGAAAGAACACCTTTTCCAAAGCCCTCTCCTAATAAGTTGAGATTAAAACGTGTTTCCATGTCATTAGCATTTAAAGTGGTCAGACATTGGAACGGGCTGCCCAGGGAATTAGTGGAGTCACCATCCCTGGAGGTGTTTAAAAAACGTGTAGATATGGGACTTCGGGATATGGTTTAGTAGGCATGGTGGTGTTGGGTGGATGGTTGGACTTGATGACCTTAGAGGTCTTTTCCAACCTATGATTCTAAAGGATGGGAGATACTCTGTCACCTAAAAACCCAACCTAATCAGCTGCAGCCCAGTCCTCAGCGTAACTACTGAGAGACAGAACCATTCAGCGATGTACCACTCTCTCCAATTAATTTTTTTTTTCAGCATCTTAAAGTACACCCACTTATTCTTAAAGCAACTATAAATGAGGAATCCCAGGAAGGATTTATCGGTGGGTAAAAATGCATTCATTCAGCCAAATTTTGAGTCTGCTTTGAGAGAAAGCCTGTTACTTCTATAGTAAAAGAAGGTAACAAACTTCCTTGTTGCAGAGATTGCATCGACAAGTGCACAGCCTGAAGTAAGCTTGAGCTATAAATTTTTAGCTTCAGCTGGGAACTGGGAGAAGACCAGTAGGATGATGGATTTACCTAAGAATGCAAGGCATGCGCCAGGTTTCTGGAAGTGGCATGGTTCAGCCCTGTAGGTAACTGTGTACCAGTGAAGTCTAAGCCTGCACGGTTGGTGATCCAGAATGACAGCAGGTATGAAGCAAAGGTGGCAGGCATCTTCAGAAACCAAAGTATTGTTAGAACTACATGCCTTTGAATGCAGTGTTTATTTTAAAAAAAAAAAAAAGTTTTCATCCTTATGATTGAGTTTGTGATGCAACTACTGTAATGCTGATCATAGTCTTAGATGCATAACAGAATCTTCACCAGATAGCACAGTTTCCTGAATCACAAATACTGAATTATCCTACAGAGGGCTGGTCAGCCTTTGTCCCCAAAACAAACCATGCAGAAACACATTGTTTATGTGACTTGGAAAGCAGAAGGCTTTCCAGTTGCTGATTTAGTCAAATCTTTATTTTACCATTATAAATAAATCTTTTTTTACCATCATAAACAGAATCTTAATAAAAGGTTTTCCTACAATTTTGAGTGTAAAAATTACGGAATTCAGAGAGAATTTAAATACAGCACAAACAAAATTTTGCAATATGTGGCTGTTGTAATGTAGTGTGCGGTTTAAATATTTGAGTATCATTCAGAAGAGCAGATTGTTTCTCTGCTGGTTTTAGTGATGATAGATGTTTTTATTGAAGTCAACGTGTAGCTAAGTCCTATAATGCTTTGTGACCTTATGATCTTTGCAGGGTGAGTTGAAGATTTGCTTTGAAATTTCAACCTCCAAGTCGGTGTTTACAAAAATGCTTCTCCTTTGTGACTGAATCTCAGCATACAGGTATAGATCTTATCCAGAAAACAAAATTCAGGGTTTTTTGTCTAGGGAATCCTTTGCACTTCACCGTTTGAAGAATCAGGTCTCTGCTCAGAATATGCTTTTGGGGGACGGTAGGCTGTGGTGACAGGTTTGAGAATGAAAGGCAAATTTTAAATGTAAGTACTTCCTACAGTGTGCAGGCTCTCCAGAAGACCATGTTGCTTTTCTCTGAAGACGGTAATGAGAATATGCCTGTGGGAAATTGTCAGGACTATCAAACAGTTGGTTAAAATACTGCTTTGCTCCCAGCTCTTGCATACTTCAGCGTTAGGCTTTTAGGATCAGTCTCATCTCAAAAGAAAACAGCTGTTTCATGGCGTTCGTGAATAACACAGACAGTATCTTGTGGGTTCCACAAAATACTCGGTTTCCTTAACTGTGTTACAGACTCATGTCAGAATATCGGTACAGGCAGTCTTTTAACGGTCTGTCAGCTATCAAGATGTGCAAGCTCAAGATCTCCTGTGCAGTGCGGTATTTAGAACAGTCAACCTCCCGCTAACGGTGACATCCTAAACTGGCGTGCTAAGACATGAATTTTTCATTAGTGTGGTTGCATTCTGCGGGAACACATGCTTCTGAGAAGTGTTCATGTTCACCAGCATAGGCGGCAGTGGGAGACATAAGCCATACGTATGATGGTGTGCACATGTGCATATGCAGTGGTCCCACTGCATGTGGGAACATAGAAGTGTATTTATGCATTTTCTCTTGTTGTGCAAGAATTATTGTACAAACATTCTTCCCTGAAATTCCACTCGAGCAAGTGCTGTGCGGTGGGGTTGTGACTTGTGCTGCATGAACAGGATGTGTCTTTTAGTAAGTGCATCTGCGCAGATGACAGATACTTTTGCCAAACAGAAATACAGATGTTTGTCAAACTGAGTAGTTTTGTTGCAATTAAATGTATACCTGCTTAATCATGAAAAGCAGCTAATTGCGTTTGTAATGTTGTGATATTTAAAACTTTTTTAAAGTTTTTGGAGTAGTGTGCCTGCTCTTAGAGCTAAATATGTCATCAACTTGTGTTACACAATGAAGCTTTTCAAAAAGAGCTACGAATGAAAGCCAATTTGGAAAACGTCCATCTAGAGTAGTAAGCATACTCTAATTTCACAACATAAGAATTCTACTGTGCTACATCACAATTTACTGCTAAATCCATGCAGCTTTTTGAAGCTCCTATTTGTATGTTTTGTGTAAATTTCCATTATTATAATCCATGGTGACTTTAGTGCATTAGTTGCTCATTCAGAGTACAATCCTATAATTTCTTAAGAAAAAAATAACCTTCATCATGTGAGCATGAATTACATGATCCAGTATAATTTTCTGGTTAACTATCTCACATTAATCCTAGGAAGAATTAGACCTCTAAAGTAGAGAAAAGGTGGCAAGATACTTGCAGAGATGGCAAAAATGCTTGCATGTCTAATTTCTATGATAAATTTTTCATGAAGAAGGAATTTCTTCTCATGTTCCGTGATGATATTAAGTCATGGAGTTGTAAGGAATGGTATATAGAACAAGTACACAAAATGAAGAACCTGGCATTATGAGCACCTGGGTGGGGGGGGAAGAGAGGAAAATGTGGGGTTTTTTTAAGAAAGGTTTTTTGGTTTGTTTGGGTTGGTTGTGTTTTTTTTTTAATCTGAAATGTATGGTAACAGAGCACTGATGGTTAGGGGGGAAAAAGGGCAGGATACCATAATGTGAATGACGCCCAAGGATATAAATTGCTATAGATTAGTCCCGCTCCACAATGGTAACTGGATTTTGATTTTTTCATGTTCCTGACTCAAAACAGACTTAAGATGTTGGTGCTTAATTCTATCTACGTGAATGTTTCGTGCCCTGCTCAGGTGAGTGTGTGCACTAGGAAGGCAGATGGGTACTATGTCATCTTGTCGATAAATTGCATAGAAACACTGGTAGGCTCTTTATTGATGTGCTTTTATTACTGTGACATCATGAGAGATTTGCATTGATGGTACTAGCAGTCTGTCTCTGTGAGAACAACCCTCTGGTGTCTGACCGTACCAGTTGGGTCAGATACTGCCAGTGGACAAGGTGGAACAGCTTGGGCAGAAGCTGTCATGCAGTCCTCTCTGCAGCTTGCTTTGTGAACCTTTTTTGATAATTTTAGAAGCAACTGCGTTGCAGTTCCTGCCATAGAAAAGGACATTTAATGCTGTGTTTAGTGTTTGCTTTCTTCATCTTTTCACGTTTGAATTCTGGGTGAAAGTGTAGTGGGGGGAAACTCTCTTCCTTTACTGGGACAATAATAAACAAGAACAGAGGGGAAACGAAGGGTAAGGTTACCCAGACCTTTTTTGTTTCTATAATAATATGCATTTTTGTTTTCTTGAGGGTCATCCCACTAGCTTCCGAGTTTTTATTGCTGTAAGAAAAGACAATTGCGATTGCATTCAGAGTGTGCAGCAGAAACATGAGTTTGATAGAGTAGCAACAGGTATCTGCATCTATTCAATTTGAAGTACTACATACTTCCAGTAAACGGGGTTGTGTAAATTATGTAAGGATGAATTAAGACAGCTTTAGGGTTTGTGGCCTCTTTTAAGACCGGGATGAAGGAGGAAGGAGTAAATATGTTGTCTTGTTTGAACTTGGCTTTAAATACGGGGAAATTGTTGAGGAGGATGATGGCGAAGGAAGGCTTCAGTCTGTGGTTTAGGTGCTCTGTGAGTCTGCATATCAATTCTGAACAGGGAGCAAATGTTAATGCAAAGAACAAAGTCTGATGTCAAATTTTAAATCCCTCAAATTTTAGGAGGAACCTGACCCCTCTTTTGAAGTTTTTTGTTTTCTTTGCAGAGGAATGTGTAAAGGGGATCAACAGATAAGACCTGTTTTAAAGTTCAGCACCTTAGTGAGACGTATTTAAAGTTGAGTAATACTGCAAAGGGGGGGTACTTGTTGAAGAAATTGGTATCAGAGCAGGTCATTTTCTTCTTATTAGTGTGTATGTCTGCTGGATTGTTGCTTAGACGTGTAATGTTATGTTCTGCTCATTCCACTGCGTAGCAGTGGGTTCCAAAATGAATACTTCATCAGTAACTATTAAAAATTACTTTTGCTTTTGTGGTAAAATCAAGTTTTCAGGAGTTGATAAGAATATTCTTGCAAGAATTATTGGGGAATGTTATACTTTATCACTGTCTGGAAAATGAGCATATCTGCTACAACAATGGAAGGTGCCAAACAGCAGGCGTGACTGTAACCCAGTGATGGTAAGAGTTTGTAAAGAGAACTATTCTGTTGAAAATGGGCTATGCGAGAGAAGATATTTAAGATGGAAGTATAACACTCTAAAATTCCTGTGGCTTTTGGCAGATCCATCACAGTGCTTTTTGAAACTAACAGGCGATGAAGCATTTTTTTCTCTTGCTGCATCTTAATCAGTGCTACCTGTGTCTAGAAGTGTTGCTTTTTTCTGGAATCCACAGCAGTTTGTAGACATAGGCATAGATGCAACTTAAAATTTATGTAAAAGGTTACGTTTAAACTGACTGAATGAAATAGGTGAAATTTCTTTTCAGTATGTATTCTATTGCTATCTATGAGATCTTTCAATGTCTTCCTTTCAGGCTTGTCGAAGTTCTTCACAAACAAACTATAAGTTGATGAAATCAGACTTTTCCTGTGTAATTAATGTACAACTGTACCTACGTGACCATACAGATGCACTGTATTTTGTTTTCTTTGTTTTGTCAGTAAGTCCTACCCTTTTCCTAGTTATGCAGTGGTGTTTTACAGGCTATTGGATTGTATTCAGTATGTTATTGTCAGGGGCACATTGGCAAACTGTGACATTATTTTCCTGGGATGGACAGGAAGGCAGAAAGATAAGCCAACCTTGTTGGAAGTATGTGGTAGTTGCAAAGTAAAAAGCCTTGAACCTTCTGATTGTAAAGATTACTTTGTCAGGTCGTATTTTTCCTCTTGGAAGTCTGTTCCTGTTATCAGTTTGAAAAGATAAAATGTGAGTTGTTTCTATGCATAACCTCTTTTTTAACCATTCTTATCACTGTTCATAGTAGCTGAAAGTGCAAAAATGTAGACCTATAAAAAATGCTTAATGTTAACTGTACAGATTACATATATAAACAGCCTATATACATATATAATCATCCCTAAATAAACTTGCACAAGTAAATACAGATAAGCTAACCCTTTCAGACTTCTCTGGTAGAAGTTTTGTTAGAATAAGTAAACAGCATGCAGAGAAAGAACTTCTGTTTTGGCCTGGCTATTTTTTTTCCATGGCACAGGTGTGTGCTCCTTTCTTATCCAGGTTATTTTGTCATTTTGGAAAAAAGATAGGAAGGTATGTTTAAGAACAGTGTAACATATCAGATGGGTTCCTCTGGACTGGATGCCATTAGTTTCTATAAAATGCAAAACCAATCTCTTGGCTGAAAACAAATGGGAGTTATTTCTCAGTGATTCTTGAGTAAGACATGTACAGCTTGTCTGGATGAATGCTGTACTAAATAACAGCCATAGGAGAGTGTCTAGATGTTGATGTCGTGCTAGGAAAGAAAAACCAAACTTGAGCTGTGCTTTGCAAGGGTTAACAAGCATATTGGTTTGAGGGAGGGATGGAACTGGGGTTCTTCAGGCTTGGGATCAGCACCAACAGCAGGCTGCTTCCACTGCCCCTGCTTCCACCAGCTCCGTCTTCTCCACTCTTATCTTGGCCTGATTCTTACTCCAGGTAGGCTGGGGCCGTTTTTGTTTTCCTCTTGCCTGGGTGCCAGCCTGGGGCTGTCGGGACTGTAAGGGCTGGGAAGCTTCCCTGCCCAACTTGTGCTGCGCTGGAGGGGCTCTTGCACAGAAAGATCCCCACAGTTTGTACCTGTTCAGTTGCTCTGTGGAGGTGGAATATATGCACGCCTGCTGGTGTGGGTTAGATGGACTGAAAAGGTCTGGAGATGCTTCTGAATGCTATTGTGATAAATCTCACTGAGTTGGAAAAAGCGAATTTTATTTAGAAGCTGTAAAATGTGTTTAGCAAAGCTGAGGTACTAGTAGCAAAAAACCCATCCCTGGCACTAAGCAGCCCCACCTTCCTTTTCCTGATACACTAGCTCTGTGCTTTCAAAGCATCAAGGTGGTTTTTAATTTATTTTTCTTTTCAATTTGAGTACAAGTATTCAGCGGTGATGAAATGCGTCCAACTTCTGTTACTGAAACAATGGAACCACTTTGAAAAAAAACTTTAAAAATAAACATCTGTTGTTAAGTTTTTAAAACCTGTAAATCTATGTGAAGTCTCTCTTCCTGAACTTTTCATCTGGAAATTGTTATCATTAGTTTCTTTGGGCATTCATTAAATTTTTAACTTTGAATGCTTTAATTGGTCCTCCTCAATTTGCAGAGCTCACAATGGCCCTAAATAGACTAAGATATAATAACAATATCCTCTTAGAAGTAGTAATTGATGATTTATAACCAGAAAGGTCTTCTCACAGCCTAATGGTAGGTATTGTTTTGAATGAAGGTTGGAGTAAAGTATTAATCAGTTTATGTATATATTTTTAAAAAGGAAAATGGTGGGTGTTTGCCCATACTTTTTAAACACTTCTGGTTTCAGGAACTCTGAAGTTAAATTTGAGCCTGGAGTCAGTTTTTACAGCTCTAATAAATCCCCCACCAAAATGGCCTGTTATAGTGGAAGGGGCAGCAGGCCCTTAATCAAAACAGTGGAGTGGACACAATTATAAAAAACGAATAAATGCTTAAAGAACTGTACAAAGTGACAGCTTTCCAAAGATGATAATTTCTTTAAAACAAAAAACAGACAAAAAAGATTGCTGGGCAAATACGAGTGCTGGGCAAATATCCAAATGTTTAAATACTCCAAATGTAAAGCAATTAGAAAGGGCTGTGATAGACTTGTGTCCTATTACTGAACTCTGCCCTGTAAAAAAAATGTTTCCAGATTGATTTTTAAGACCCTTCTGTTGACAGAAGGCAGGGCTCCTGCCAGCTCTCGGTCTGCATGGTGCGATGGGGAGCACCGAAAGAGCAGCTGGCCACGGCGGGTTTCTCTGTGGACGCGGAGGCTCTGCAGCAGTGGCCGTGAGCCATTGGCTCTGGGTCTAGGGAAAAAGAAACCACCGCTAGAGAAATGCACTGCCCTGGACTAAACGTTCCTAAAACTTAGTGCAGTTTGCTTCGAAGTTGAAAAATAATCCGAGGAAGAGCAAGTATGGGCAATGGCTGTTGGGGTGGGAAAGGATGACACTGGGCAGAAGGGAAGTTCTGGCTCCTGTGCTAAGATGGTGTGTGCCATGTTTGGTGACACACGTACCGGGCTGATCAAAGCACAGCAGTTGCCAAGTTAATAGCTTTGGGTAGTACTGGACAGGCCCAGATTCTGCAAGTTGTTAAGCTTTCTTTTCTTTGTGTGCTGTTTCCGTGGTGAGTGGTTAATGCTGGTTGTTGGACCCACGGTCTGTGGGAGGAGGTGGTTTGGGGTTACAGATACTCTCCTAGGGAATTCCAGGTTTGCATGGAATTCCTTGTTTAGCTGCAGGCATCCTGTGTCATTTTGGACCTTGTCTCCTTACATGCTTCTGAGTCTGTCTATGAAGTGGTGGTATAGTACCCTGCCAGGTGTCCTTCCAACAGTCTCTTTAATGTCCAAGTACTAAATCAGAAGTGGGAGAGAAAGGATATGAAAGAATATAAAGTCAAATGCGGTAGCCTTGCCCAGCTTCTCGTGCGTGCATGCCTGTGCGAGATGCCTGCTGTGTACACACCCATTCTCTCTGGACCAGTTTGGTCCTGTTGCAGTTTGCACCCGTGTTTTATCCTGCCTCAGTCTGACCCATGGGTCTTGCTGGTGGAGGCAGCCCTCGCCACTCGAGCTGCGTTTGCAGAATGTATAGCTGAAGCTCAGGTCAGCTCTGTTACTTTTATGTTGATTCCTCAAAGTTACACAAACACCAGGCTTAAACTGTAAAGGTATTTCTCCTTTGTTTCACTCAGTGCAACTCAGTCATTAACGTTTCCTACATTTCACTTGTTCTGAAGACCTCATACAAAGTTTGTTAGTGTTTTGAAAAAAATCTGTGTTAGATGCTCATAAGACTAACAGCACAGAAGCATTTCTTGGCTGCACAAGAAATGAATTATGATAAAACAGATCATTACAGCCGACAGCAGAACGCTGATAAATGGTGCTGTTTTTTCCCGTGTTTGTCTCTGGGTTTGGGTTTCCATCCCGTCTCCCACCCTGTCCAAAGAAAGCATGGACAAGAAACTGTCGTCATTGTAAATGAAAGCAGATCTCGTGTGATACAGCATTTCCCCAACCTGTCTCCTGCTTGTTTATACAGGTGCCTATAGAGGAATGTGGGTATTTTAAGTAGAGTGTCAGACCTGATAAACACAGAAGTGAAGGGGTCACATTTTAGAAGTGGTGCTCCCTATCAACACTGCAGCATTTTAAAGCTGCAAGTAGAGGCCATTATTTTCCCTTTTGCATGTGTTACTGACAGTGGAAGTACAAACCTGCAAGCGACTTTTGAATCTGTTTGTGTATCTAGCTGTTAGGCTTTTCTCCACGGCTCAGCTCTTCCCCCATGTCAAGGCACTCTCTCCTTTTCACAGGAAGAATTTCATGTACCAGAGCTACACGTGTGTTGTTTTTTCAAGTGCGTGGGATTTTTTTATCCTAACTGTTATCTACATCTGCATCTTGTATCGGTGTCTCTTCCTGTTTTGTGGATATGATATTTTATAACCAAAAATAAATTTGGGAAGATTTACAACAGTTAATGTAGATACCGTTCTGACGGCAGCAGTCTGTGGTTCTAATCCTCCCTGGTGCACAGATCCCAAAGTTTTCTTTTGCTCTTGGCCAGAGGGAGGTTGTCAGGGACAGCAGGGTGAGAGTTGGAGACTGTCTAAACAGATGCTTTTCGTCAACAAACATCCTTTTCATCTCCTCTTGAAAACAGTTTTTTTGGTAGCAATATCAACATCCCTGCTAAGGATAGGAAGTCATGGTGTTCCCGCTTGTTAACTTAGCATAGTGAGAGAGGTATGATTTGTTAACACCTATCGAAAGCGTGATTTCAGGGCGTTTCTAGAGCTCTTGTTTACTCATCAGAGATCGGCAAATACCTGCTTTTTGGAGGCTTAAAACTGCTATTTATGAGAAAATAAAGTGTTTATTGTTTTTCTTCTATGTCTTTTGTTTCCTGCTATAAAAATGTTAAGATGTGTACTTTATGGGCACTGGGTTCCTGCAAGTACTCCACGCTGAGCAGAGGGCTTGTTCGGGGTTGTGTCCGTTCACATCTGCCTGCTGACAGGGACCGAGGCACATCTCTGCTGGTGGACTGCTCTTGAAAGACTCCAACTTAAAGTGCATTTTCAAGGCTTTATGTTCAGCTGCTGACTGTTAGTTTTTCTGGACACCTAAAATTCAGAAAGAAACTGGATGTTAGTTAGATAAATAGAATCATAGAATCATAGAAAGTTTTGGGTTGGAAGGGACCCCTAGAGGTCATCTAGTCCAACCCCCCCGCAGCGAGCAGGGACACCACTAACTAGATCAGGTTGCTCAGAGCCCTGTGTGTAAAGGCTCTCTAGAG